>Ga0172362_10001630_pt1 | contig 19274 bp, 11 predicted proteins | sample LakKivs1_kivu2a2_FD_114534 | JGI IMG/M metagenome (GOLD analysis project Ga0172362, IMG submission 114534) | Sediment microbial communities from Lake Kivu, Rwanda - Sediment s1_kivu2a2 | ecosystem: Environmental > Aquatic > Freshwater > Lake > Sediment | place: Rwanda: Western Province, Lake... | reverse complement strand
CCGAAACCGGTCCCGGTATTATCGAAATGATAGGTATAGACAAAATTCTTAAAATCAGAAGGAAGCACAGCCTCGGTCGCTTCACTGTGTTCATAATGGCTGCTGAAGCTCAGGTGAGTTATAGCGAAAGTAGCTCCGAAGTAAAGTTTATCCGTGTAATTGCCTCCCACAGACAGGGAATGTTCACCGGTGTTTCCTTCGTTGATAATAATTCTCCTCATGGTCTGTCCGTAAACTGATGGAGGATTATCTCCATAGTGTGAATAAACAGTACCCCATTCCGTTGCTGATCCGGGAAGTGTATCGATTATGCTTGTTCGCCAGGCGAGGTAAGCTTCGGGAGCAAACTCTCCGAGATCCTCCTTGCTGTATCCGTAAGCCAGGTCTGCAAAGAGATCGGCAAGGGAGCTGTTTTCACTTATGCCTCTGATCAGAATATTCTGATTCAGGTTATTGGTCCTGTTAAAAGAATACCCGATATTGAGTGTCAGCAGTCCGGTTCCGGAGCTTCTGTTTATAACATTTGCCACGATTCCGGCCTGGGACAAGTTAAAAGGATAGATATAATCTTCCTCGCTGCTGCCTTTGAAGTTTGCAATTGTCTTTACATAAGAAAGCTGAGGGGAGATTGATATTTCCGAAGATCTGTAGACTCCGAGGCCTGCCGGGTTCTGGCTCAGCGAAGAGAGATCGCCGCCCAGGGCAGTGAAAGCTCCGCCCATTGCCAGGAACCGGGCAGTGCCGTTATAGAAAATCTGTGAATATCTCAGTGCATCATCGGCATTCTGAGCATATATGCCGCCTGTGAGAGAGATCAGTATTAATGGTATCAGTATTGCTTTTTTCATTTTTTCGCTTTTTGCAGGGTTAAAAGTATCCCGTCACTCTGTATTCAGAATGTATTAACGAATCATATTATCAATTTAAATTTATCTCCTGCCGCCGGAGGTAGTTCCGCCGCCACCGCCGCTGGACGAAGATCCCCCGGATGAGGAGCTGCTGCCTGAAGAACCTGACGAAGATCCGCCGCCTCCGCCGCTGCTATATGATGGGGAATATGATGAAGATCCTGAAGTGTATCCTCTGGACATTGATCCTGAAGAAACGGTGCCATATGATGATCTGCTTCCGGAAGAAAATGAACCAGATGAATATCCTGACCCGCTTTCCACACTTCTCCTGGAAGGAATCGAATAGCTTCCCCCGCTATTGTATGAGGATGACGAAGATCTTGACTGGCTGGCAGAGACTGACGGTGCATAGTTTCTGATTGTGCTGCTTCTTGATGTTCCGCTGCCTGAAGGAGTTCTAACTGCACCGCTGTTCACATTGGAATTTGTTCTGCTGTTGCTGAATGAATTGGTATTTTGGTAAGTACTCTGAGATCCGGTTGAGACCCTGCTGTTGTTATATGAGGGTCTTGAACTCATACGCGGATTATTGTAACTCGGCGTGTACGACCTGTTAACACTGTTATATTCCGGCCTGGTGGCAACAGAGCTCCTTACAGAGGGTGTTCTGGCGGAGGAAACCGCATTCTGTGTTCTTGTCAGATCCTGTCCGGATTTAGCGTCAGGTGATGTTGATACAGTTCTTTTGGTATCAGCAGCTCCCGGGTATGTTCTTTTTGCGATATCGCTTTCAGTGCTTCTTGAAACATAATTTTCGCGTCTGGCAGATGCTGAGACCGGCATGGCTTTGTTCCAGTTTGTGGAATATACGCTCTGTCTGTCCCTTCTGCCGTAATCCGTGCTGTACTTACCATCATTGTATTTTACAGTCGGGTAGTAACCCCAGTTGTATCCCCAGGGTGAATAAAGGTAACTTGAGTAATACGGATTGTAACCATAATAGTTCCCCATACCATAATAGTTCCCCATAAAATATCCATTATTCCATCCTCCATAGTAGTAAGGATAGGGATCGTAAAATGGATCAAAATAGTATGGATCATAGTATGAATACGGGTAACCGTAGTATCCATAGCTGTAGGTGAAAGGGAACCCCATGCTGAGATAGAAGGGATCTCTCCAGTATGGATTGAAATAGTTGCCATAGAAGCGTCTCAGTCTTCCAGTGTAGGACTGACTGTCATAAAAGCCGTCATAATATCCCTGCTTATAATCGCCGTTAAGAGCATTCTGAGAATTAAGAGCTTCGGAATATTCATCGGACATGAGGGTATCGGCAGCATATATGTTATCATAATACTCTGCAGTTTTCAGGTTGCCCTCGACTACCTGTTTTTCAGGGGATCTTACCGCTGTAACAGCTCTGTCTGAAGGCAGAAAGTAAAGATCATCATATTCAACTCCCGTGTAAAGGCTTGAAGTACAAGCACCTGATACCAGGAGTGCCGCCAATGATATGTAATTGATTGCTTTCATGTCTGATTCCCTCTCTTTTTCTGAAATATACGCAAATATTGTACCAAATAGTAATAAAAAGGCAATATCTTATGAAATAATTTTCAGAGGCTTCTGTTGCTGAGTTCCTGTAGCTACTCCAAGTATCAAAATTAATAAAAAAGCGGGTATCTCAAAATTTCTTCTTAAAACCCCTCCCTAACCCTCCCCTTAAACAATAAGGGGAGGGCACAAATTACTGTGCAAGTTGACTCGCACCCCCTTCCCTTATCGTTTAAGGGAAGGGGGCAAGGGGGAAGGGTTATTTATGCTTTAATGAGAGAGCCTGCCCCGCAATTCGGGGGTAAGGGTGGGGTTAAAGAAATTGATAACAGACATTTTAAGACAACCTCTACCATAATTTTTATCTGCTCCTTCTGCCGGATGAAGAGCTTGAGGAGCCTGAAGGCTTTGAGGATGATCCTGATCCGGATGATTTTGAGGAGGACGAAGAGCTGCGGCTCTGAGATACTGAACCGCCTGACCTTGAAGGAGAAGAACTCCTGCCCTGTGACATCGTTGAAGCAGTCCCTGATGAGGATGAGCTCCTTGACGGTGCGCTGTATGAAGACCTTCCGGAACTGACCGATGACCTGACAGCCGGTGTGTTTCCCTGTGACCTTGGTGGTGCACTGTATGAAGACCTCCCGGAATTGACTGATGACCTGACTGCCGGTGTGCCTGCCTGTGACCTTGAGGGTGCAGGATTTACCCGGGATGGAGATGCAATGCTTCCTTTTTCACCGCTGTTATTCCTGTTGCCGAAATTCCCGTTATTACCGTTTGTCTGGCTGTTCCTGTTGTTACCGTTATTGTTGGTGTTGTGTGTATTCTGGTCAAAGTTCCCGCTGTTGCCGTCCTGCCTGCTGTTCAGGTTATTGCCATTATTTGTGTTGCTCCTGTTGTTATTATTTCCGTTATTCCCATTATTCCCATTATTCCCATTATTCCCGTTATTCCCGTTATTACCATTATTCCCGTTATTACCATTATTACCATTATCAGAAGTATTACCGCCGTTATTGAATCCCTGGTTTCTGTTGTCATTCGGATTAACAGGTCTCCTCCCCTGGTCTGATCCGATATTTGCTGTCCGGGTATTGCTTCCCTGATTCATTCCCCTGCCGTATGAGGATGCCGGTGCGTTTCCGCTTTTAGATGGCTCGGATACATTGGTCCGGTTCCTGAGATCATTTCTGGGTGTTGAATATTCCCTCGATGTGTACCTTGGTGAAGAGTAATTATTGTAATAGTTGTAAGTGTTGTAAACGGGCCTGTACCTGTATCCGCCGTACCAGTAATTATTATGCCCGTACCAGCCGTAATGCGGCCATCTGTTTCTTATATTGATATTTAGTACCACCGGTGAGTACCAGCTGTAGTAGAAAGGATCGTATCCCCAGTACCATGAGCTCCCATAGTAGGGATCGTACCACCCGTAATCGTACCAGCCGGGATAACTCCATCCGTAGTATACCGGGTAATTGATTGAGTAACCGAAGCCGAATGCGCTTCTGCCGTAAATACTGATTCCCCAGGAATAGGGTTGCCAGTTATACCAGTAAGTTTCTGTGAACACAGGAGAATAATAGTCGAAAGCCGCATATGACCTGTGGAACCTGTTTATCCGGGATGAGTAGTAATAATCATAATCATTGTAGTAATTATTTATTACAATTCCGGCCTCATCATTCCTGAAGTTACTATTATCAGCAAACTGTGCTTTTACCTGGAGTCCTGTAAGCAGCAGGGCTGATAAGAATCCGATGTAAAATTTTGCTTTCATGATGAACCTCCTGTTTTTTGTTACTGGAACTAAAGTTTTTATCTATTTTTACGCAATTTATTCTTCATTCATATCAAAACAAATAGCGTACCAAAAAATGGCGAAGTTTCTGACAAACAGGGATGAGAACTATGCACAGTGGTATAACGATCTGGTTATCAAGGCGGATCTTGCTGAAAATTCGGCTGTAAGAGGATGCATGGTTATCAAGCCTTACGGATTTGCAATATGGGAAAAGATACAGGCCGAGCTTGACAGGATGTTCAAAGCCACAGGTCATGTTAATGCTTATTTCCCGCTTTTCATTCCAAAATCCTTTTTCACCAGGGAGGCCAGGCATGTGGAGGGATTTGCAAAGGAATGCGCAATTGTAACTCACTACAGACTTAAAAATGATGAGAATGGTAAAGGAATTGTCATAGATCCTTCAGCAAAACTTGAAGAGGAGCTTATTATAAGGCCTACATCAGAGACAATTATATGGAACTCATATAAGAACTGGATACAATCGTACCGCGATCTTCCGATCCTTATCAATCAGTGGGCCAACGTCGTGAGATGGGAAATGCGTACCAGGCTTTTCCTGAGGACTGCAGAATTCCTGTGGCAGGAAGGCCATACTGCACATGCCACCAGCGAGGAAGCTGTTGAGGAGACAGTGAGGATGATCAATGTCTATGCCGATTTTGCCGAAAACTACATGGCCCTGCCTGTGATTAAAGGATATAAATCCGAGAATGAGCGGTTTGCAGGTGCGCTTGACACTTATGCAATTGAAGCATTGATGCAGGACGGCAAAGCCCTTCAGGCCGGAACCAGTCATTTTCTCGGACAGAATTTCGCCAAAGCCTTTGATGTACAGTTTACGGACCGTACCGGCAAACTTGATTATGTCTGGGCAACATCATGGGGTTTGTCAACCAGGATGATCGGAGCGCTTATCATGGCACATTCCGACAATCATGGCCTGGTACTCCCGCCACGCCTGGCTCCTGTCCAGGCAGTTATTATTCCCATATATAAAAAGCAGGAGCAGCTTGAGAGTATTTCAGCAATTGCCGGCAGAATTAAATCGGACCTCGAATCAAAGGGAGTATCGGTAAAGTTCGACAGCCGGGATAACAATACTCCGGGCTGGAAATTTGCCGATTATGAGCTCAAGGGAGTCCCCGTGAGGCTGGCAATCGGCCCGCGCGATGTGGAAAACGGTACCGTTGAGGTAGCCCGGAGAGATACGCTTTCCAAAGAGACAATCCCGGCGGATAACGTTCAGGATCATGTCATTAAACTGCTCGATGAAATTCAGAAGAACATATACCTGAAAGCGCTTGAATTCAGAAATAAGAATACATTCTATACAGACAGCTGGGACGACTTCAGGAAAATTCTTGATACCACCGGAGGTTTCATAATGGCACACTGGGATGGTACAGCAGAGACTGAAGAAAAGATCAAGGAAGAAACCAAGGCAACAATCAGGTGCATCCCGTTCGATTCTCCCGAGGAGGACGGGAAATGTATTTATTCCGGGAAACCTTCAAAAAGAAGAGTCCTGTTCGCAGTATCCTACTGATCTTTTCAGTCAGTCATGTTTTGTAGCCGTATTACCTTATTTCGGGGGCTGTTCCAAAAGTCGGACCTTAAAGCGGCGATAGCATATCAGGAATATTTATTAACTTACGGAGCTTAAACTTTATTCATTTGATCATGTCTGAGCTGGATGATAAGAAAACAGCCATTATCGGCACTCTGAAAGAGAAATCAGTTCTGAAGCAGAAAGTCTATGATAATACTTATTCAGCTTTCTGCATAGTAAAGGATATCCTCAGGTCAATGTCAAAGGATGTCAACGTCAACCTGGGAAATATTGATCCGAGGATAAAACTGGAATATACTGACCGCAGCAGTTTTGATGCCCAGATGAAGGTGGCCGGTGATATACTTTTCTTCAGCATGCATTCGAATATCTTCCAGTTCGACAGGGAACATCCGGCATGGAAGACTGCTTATATTCAGAAGAACAAGTACAATGCATATTCAGGAATAATCAATATATACAACTTTCTTGCCGATTCATTCAAATATGCCAGGCTCGATGACCTGGGCTATCTGATCGCCAGGATTTTCATTAACCATGAAAAGCAGTATTTCGTGGAAGGGAAAAGACAGATGGGTATGCTTTTCACGAACTACGGCAATGAGGAAATAAGCAAATCATCGCTGCAAATGATAATATCAACAGCAGTTCAGTATTGCCTCGAATTTGACCTTCTGGTTCCCCCTTACGACACGGTTAAAATTGCTACGGTAGGCCAGGCAGAAGCGAAGATCCAGCACTCACGGATAATTACAGGCAAGCGGCTGGGATTCCAGTTCAACTCTGATGATGTTCTTGTGAACAATTCTCATGATACATGATTTGTCTCTTGCTGAAGAAATACAGGAAACCGTCAAAGCCTTTGATTTTGCTGGCTTTTCTGTTTTTTACCATTGCCCTTTACTCGCAGCAGAACAGGACACGGGATTCAGTTAAAATATCTCCGCCAGATAAGTATTTCAGGATCAATAAGACGGAAATCAACCTGGTATCAGATTCCCTGAAGATTAATAACAAGTCTCTTATACCTGCAAAAATAAGTGAGAACAGGGGCATGAACATTTTCCTGGATACCCTGAAGATAAAAGCCTCTAAAGCTCTAATCACCAGGAAATTATATGACTTCCTTATTGTATCAGGGCCCTCCGCACCAAATGACAGGATTTCTGGATCAAGCGATCTCGATTTCACAAAATTCTCCGGCAAAACCATCCGGAACATAGAGATAAGAAGGCTTAATGTTTTCGGATCAAGCCTGAGCAATCCCGAAAGTTCAAATCCCAACAAACTCGAGTCTGCATTAAACAAGACTCATATAAACACTAATGAAATCATAATAAGAAAGAATCTTCTTTTCGAAGAGGGAGATACTGTTTCCCCGCTTACGTTGAGCGATAATGAAAGAATACTGAGGCAGCTCCCCTATATCGATGACTCAAGGATACTGGCAGTACCTGTTTCTGACAGTGAGGTGGATATACTGGTCATTACCAAAGATGTATATTCACTGGGTGCCTCACTCGATTACAGAAGTATCGAAAAATGGGATGCATCGGTTTTTGAAAAGAACATATTCGGGATGGGGCATGAACTCAGGATCGAGGTTCCGTATAATTCAGATCTTGCCAGCACACCCGGTTTCGGTCTTGATTACTACATCAACAATATAAAGAAATCATTTACAAACATTCATCTCTTCTATTCAGACGGCCTCGGCAGAAAAACCTACGGATTGAATCTTGAAAGGAAACTGATCAGCTCGGAAACAAAATATGCAGGAGGAATTTCGATCAGGCAGATGTACACAACTGAAGACCTTGATACCCTGAGCCTTCCCGAGCCTCTCAAATATAACCTCCAGGATTACTGGCTTTTAAGATCTTTTCTGATAAACAATGAATCCGTTACACGGGTAATACTGGGAGCAAGGTACACAAACAATAATGTCTTTGATCATCCTTTTATACTTCCGGATTCTTATCATCACCTTCAGAGATACAGGATGTTTCTCGGCTCTGCCTCCTTTTCATTACAGAAATACTATAAAACAAGCCTTATTTACAGCTATGGGCGTACGGAAGATATTCCGCATGGGGGATTGCTTAATCTGACCATGGGGAAGGAGACAAACGAATTCAAGAAAAGAGTTTATGCCGGCATCAGCCTTTCGGCAGGAGAATCACTTAAAAGCATCGGATATTTCTATGCTTCAACCGGCATAGGATCTTTTTTTCATGATGATTATTCTGAGCAGGGTATCTTTATGCTTAGAGCAAGTTACTTTTCAAACCTTCTATATCTGGGAAACAGCAGGATCAGGAATTTTGTCAAGGTTGACTATACAAGGGGTTTTGACAGGTATACTGATGAATCACTTGCCTTCATACATGAAAACGGATTCTCCGGATTCAGGAATGATTCTGCGGCCGGCGAACAGAGGCTTTCAATTGGTCTTGAGTCAGTTATTTTCAGCCCACTTTATCTTTATGGTTTCAGGTTTGCCTTTTTTGCATTTGCAGATTTGGGAATCCTATTCGGCACTAATGAATTTGTCAGGGAAGGTGATGCGCTTTCAAGTGTCGGGCTCGGGATCAGGATAAGAAATGACAACCTTGTATTCAACACGTTCCAGATCAGGTTTGGATTCTTCCCGAATCTGCCTGATTATTCACGTGTGACCTACTTGCTCATATCCGGAGAGCAGCTTCTCAGACCTGCTAACTTTGATCCGGGGCCTCCCATGCCCATACCATACCGTTAAAACCTGACCTATGCTCGATGATTTTCTTCATTATATTAATGCCAACAGGCTTGTCAGAAAAAACCAGCGGATACTTCTCGCCGTGAGCGGAGGCATCGATTCCATGGTAATGGCCCATCTGTTCATCAGAGCAGGGTTTAACACCGGCATAGCACATTGCAATTTTAGCCTGAGAGGAAAAGAATCAGATATGGATGAAGCGCTGGTTAAAAGATTTGCAGCCAGGCATAAGCTGCCTTTTTTCTCTGCAAGATTCGATACACTGAGTTATTCTCAGAAAAACGGCCTTTCAGTTCAGGTCGCGGCAAGAGAACTCAGATACGGGTGGTTTGAAGAGATCCGTAGGAAAAGTGGTTTTGATCTTGTCGCGGTTGCCCATAACCTGAATGACAATATTGAAACCATGCTTATTAACCTGACAAGAGGAACCGGTATTGCAGGATTGACCGGAATTAAAAATTCAACAGATCATATAATCAGACCTTTGCTCTTTGCAACAAGGGATTCAATTGAAAAATACTGCAGGAAAAACAGGATCAGTTACAGGGAAGACAGATCTAATGCTGAAACAAAATATACAAGAAACAAGATAAGGCACCTCGTGATTCCCGTTCTGAAAGAGATCAATCCATCCGTGGAAAAAACTCTGACGGAAACAGCCGGGAGAATGCATGAGGTAAATGAGGTCATTGACCTGTTCATAAAGGAATTAACAGGCAAATCAATCATCCGGGGAGACGGCATGGTGAAGGTCAGACTTGAAGCGCTTGAGCCTTTCGCGGGAAACGATACTGTTCTTTATGAACTTTTCAAGAACTATGGCGTCATCGGAAATAATCTCGGGGATCTTAAATCTATTATGAAGGGCAGCACAGGACTCCGGATTTTTACCGGGAGCCACAGGATAATAAAAAACAGGAACGAACTGCTGATAACAGAACCTTTTACCAGTGATTTCATGGATATATCTGCGGGTAACCCGGAAGAGCTGAGGAGAGTTCCGGTTATTAAATCTGTGAGGCTGGTGAAAGTAACTCCTGAAACAGCTATTCCTGCTGATCCGGCTACAGCATTCCTTGACTTTGAAAAGGTAAGATTTCCGGTCACAATAAGACGTTGGCGACCGGGAGATTTCTTTTTCCCGCTTGGAATGCAGAAACGGAAAAAACTAAGCGACTACCTGACAGACAGGAAATTTTCCATACCTGATAAGGAAAAACTGCTGATACTTGAATCCGCCGGAAAGATTGTATGGCTTATCGGTGAAAAAATAGATAACCGTTTCAGGATCACAAATAAAACCACGGAAGCGCTGGTGATAAAGGCACAAAAGTTATAGAGGCTGTAGAGGCTGAAGAGGCTGTAGAGGCTGTAGAGGTTATAAAGCGTACTAATGATAGCAGACTATAAGAACGCATGACTTCACGATCGCACGATTGCACGATTGCACGATTGCACGATTGCACGATCGCACGATTGCACGATTGCACGATTTACAAATCCCTTTTTCCATGGATCGCCCTGTCAATTAGTACCAGGTCTGCCATAGATATCGCGGCAGCAGCTTCGACTATGACCGGCATTCTCAGGGCAATACAGGTATCGTGCCGGCCCTGTATCTTAAGTATCTGAATCTCTTTACTTTTAAAGTTGAAAGTACTTTGTCCGGTGCCTATCGAGGATGTAGGTTTTACCACTACCCTGAAAATGATCTCATTACCGTTCGTGATTCCCCCGTTAATGCCCCCGGCGTTATTGGTAGCTGTTTTACCCTCTTCATTTATAAAAGGATCGTTATGGACGGAACCTCTCATCGAGGCTGAGGTAAATCCGGCTCCGAACTCTATTCCCTTAATTGCCGGAATTGAAAAAATCATATGGCTCAGGGCAGACTCGAACGAATAGAAAAATGGTTCCCCGAGACCTACAGGCGGATCCTGTATCCTGCATTCAACGATCCCTCCGACAGAATCATTGTCATTAACAGCTTTTTCAATTGCTTTTTCAATATCTGAAGAACCTCCGGCTGAAATGAGTTCCGCGGCAATAACGGATTTTCCGGTAATCTTCTTTGCAATAACACCGGCGGCAACCAGGCCCCATGTGATCCTGCCTGAAAAATGACCGCTGCCTCTCATATCGGCAAATCCTGAATATTTCTTCCACGCAACAAAATCAGCATGGCCAGGTCTGGGAGTATCTGCAAATTCATTGTAGTCGGATGGTATCCTGTCAGTATTCCTGGTAACAAGAGTTATTGGAGTCCCGGTTGAAAAACCATTGTAAATCCCGCTCACTATTTCGGGGATATCAGGTTCTTTCCTTTTTGTTGAGCCGGGCCGTCCGCCCTGTCTGCGCGACAGATCTTTAATAAAGTCATCAGTGCTGACGGGGAGTCCCGGAGGGCAGCCGTCGATGGTAACGCCGATTGCCGGGCCGTGCGATTCTCCGAAAACAGTAACTCTGAATACAATGCCGATTGAATTCATCTTCTTCTATTTACCAGTTTCAAAATGCATCACGAAATCTATGATCTCATCCACGGGCATTTTTCTGACAACAGCCTTGCCAATGCCTTCCGTGAACACAAAGTACAGATGATCGCCGGCTTTCTTCTTATCATGCATAATAAGTTCTTTTATACCGGTGTACGGGACATCATATTTTCTCAGAAGACCATAGTCGTTCAGAAGGTTAATGATCCTGTCCTTTTCACGGGCATTGATAAAACCTTTTACAAGTGAGAACTGAGCTGCAATTTCCATCCCCGACGCTACGGCAAAACCATGTTTGATACCAAGGCTCAGTTCGAGCGCGTGCCCGACGGTATGACCGAAATTGAGGATCCTCCGCAGACCTGACTCTTTTTCATCTTTTGCAACCACCGATGCCTTGAATTTTACCGATTTAGTCACAAGGTCGGCCAGAAGGTACCGGTCTCTCAGTATTACATTACGATATTCCTTTTCAAGGATCCCGATAATTGATTTATCACCGATTATTCCGGTTTTGATCAGTTCTGCCAGTCCCGACAGATACTCATCTTCAGGAAGTGTCCTGAGCATGGTTGTATCGCATATCACAAATGCGGGCTGCACGAAAGTGCCTATCACATTTTTTATGCTGCCAAGATTGACACCGTTTTTCCCTCCCGTGCTTGCATCAACCTGTGAAAGAAGTGTGGTTGAAACGTATCCGCAACTGATACCGCGCATATAGACAGAGGCCAGAAATCCTGCCATATCCGAGACCACTCCCCCTCCTATTGCCAGGATGAATCCCGAACGGTCAATGCCGGCTTTGACCAGTTTTTCTGCAGTTTTTTCAATCACTTTCAACTGCTTGCTTTCTTCACCTGGCTTCAGCTTTATTACCGGGAAATCAGGGAACCTGTCGTGATACAGGTCAAAGACATTCTTATCTGTGATGATAACCACTCCGCTTTCCGGTAGCAACTTAACAACGGCTTCCCATCTGGCCCCTATCAGGATCGCGGAAACGGATTCGCCGGTATCTATGACTATTTTTTCCAATTGCGGCTTCTTTTGAATCTTATATTTGTCAAGGCCTGACCGACGATGCAAATGATAATGATCAGTTCATCGGGAATACAGGTTTTATGCAAAGATAAAAATCCTTACCTTACCGGCTCCAAAACCGATAAGATTCATTGACGATTAAAGAAAGATATAGGCTCTTCATTGATTATTTCATGGCAAACATGCCTTCACCTGAGACAGAACTTGAATACAAAGATCCTTTTGAACTTGTTGTCGCTGTAATTCTTTCTGCTCAGTGCACCGACAAGAGGGTGAACATGATAACACCGCCGCTCCTGGAAAGATTCCCGGATGCCCAATCAATGGCTGCTGCATCAACGCAGGAGATCTTTGAATATATCAGGTCCTGCTCCTATCCCAACAACAAGGCAAAACATCTTTCAGGCATGGCAAAAATGCTGACAAGAGAATTCGGCGGGAAAGTGCCATCAGACCCTGAGGCCCTGCAAAAGCTTCCGGGTGTCGGAAGGAAAACTGCAAATGTTGTTGCGTCAGTCATTTATAAAAAGCCTGTAATTGCAGTTGACACTCATGTTTTCAGGGTGAGTGAAAGGATAGGGCTTACCAGGAATGCCAGGACGCCTATACAGGCCGAAATGCAACTTACCAGGAATATACAACCCGACCTTCTGTATCATGCACATCACTGGCTTATACTGCACGGCAGGTATGTCTGCAGGGCAAGGAAGCCACTCTGTGAAAAATGCGGACTTGCCGGATTCTGTAAGTTCTATATCAGGAATAAAGGCAAAAAATAAAAGTATTTCCTTAAACATTGATTTGCTTAATAAAATTTAGCCGGAAGTCCATAAAATGTTATTTTTAACCCGGATTTCACTGGGATATATATGGACTATAAGAAAAGGATTAAGGAATTATCCGTATTAAATAAAAAGCTTGAGAGGGAAGTTAAGGAGTTGAAATCTGCTGTAATGCCTGCACAGGTTTCTTCGAATGAAATTATTTTCAGGGCGTTCCAGTCTACTTACCAGTTAATGGCTTTGTCAAAAACCAAGACGGGAGTTTTTGTTGATGTCAATTCTGCATTTTTAAATACGCTAGGGTACAGCAGGGAAGAAGTGATAGGCCATACTTCGGATGAAATAGCTCTTTTTACCGACATTGAAGAGAGCTCAAAATATCTTCGCCTGCTGTCGAAGCTCAAGAGAATCAAGGATTATACCATCACATTAAGGACAAAGAGCGGAGAGGAAAAAGCTTTTCTTTTCACCGCCGAAACCATTATGCTGGAAGGGGAATCTTATCTTATGAGCATCTTTATACCCATTCCGGCAAAAAGAGGTGTCAGGATAAAAGAGAGCCACGGGGATGTGCTCGAAGAAATATTCAATACAGTAAGCAGTTACCTTGCCCTCTTTACTATCGGCGAAGATAACAGGTTTTATATTGCAGACCTGAACAGCAAGGTTGAGCAGGTGGAATTCATTGACAAGGAAGAGGTAACCGGGAAATGCATAGATGACACACCTCTTTCCGGCAGGGTGAAACTTATTGAACTGCTCAATCATCTTCGTATCACTGGAGAAGCCCATAAGCTTTCAGCATCCCCTTCCGGAGATGATTCCCAGGGTTATTACATGGGATTCCCGCTTACTTCGGGCAATATAGTTATAACCTGGGAACCCGGGCATCAGCAGAAAATAAGCGAGGATATCAACAGGCAATCGATTTTATTCCAAACATTTGCAGAACTGTTGCCCGGTATTATCTATGAGCTCGATCTGAACGGTAAAATAGTATACGGAAACCGAATCGGACTGAATCTTTTCGGACTCTCTAAAAATGACATTGAAAAAGGGATAACTATTGCAGAAGTTTTTCCCGACAGTCATGAGACAATGATGAAAAATCTCAACAAGCTCAGATCGCCAGATGAGATCTCCAGCAACGAATACTATGTCAGGAAGAGAGACGGCACTTTAATCCCTATTGTAACTCATTCTTTCGGAATATTTCATGAAGGCAGGAAAATAGGATACAGGGGGACTGTGACAGATGTCACCAGGCATAAGAAATATGAAGAGCAGATAATCAGGGAAAAAGCATTCCTGGAGCATCTCATTGACTCAACTCCCGAAGCTATTGCAATAACAGATTACCCCGGGACCATCACAATGGTTAACAAGGAATTCACTAATCTTTTCGGCTATACATCAGAGGAAGCATTAAACAGGTTGATTGACGATCTGGTTGTACCTGATGATCTAAAAGCCGAAGCAATCACAATTGACGATCTTGCAGCCCATCATCACAGGGTTATCCGTCAGACAATCAGGAAAGATAAATACGGAAACAGGATTAATGTATCGTTGATCGCAACCGCGATCGAAGTAAATAACAAACCGGTTGCATATATAGGAATTTACAGGGATATTACTGCAGAAAAGAAGAATCAGCTGCTCCAGGAAATCCTGTATAATATATCCAATGCAGCGCTGAAACAGGTGGACATTAAGGAGATCTATCCGATAATTGTAAGGGAGCTCGGCAAGATATGGGATACCAATAATTTCTTTATTGCTCTCTACGATAAATCAACTGATACCCTTTCACTGCCATTTTTTACAGATGAAAAGGATAAATTCCAGGAAATCCCGACAAAGAAGACCATTACCGGGTGGGTTATCAGGAACAACAAACCTGTTCTGCTGAAAGAAAAAGACCTTAAAGCACTTGAGGAGACAGGAGAGGTTGATCTGGTAGGATCGCCGTGCAAAGTCTGGATGGGTGTTCCGCTTATTGTTGATAATGAGATTATAGGGGTGATGTGTCTTCAGGATTATAATGATGAGGATAAATTCTCACATGACGACCTGTATATTTTAAATTTCATTGCAAACCAGACTGCTATAGCAATCCAGAGGCGAATGATACTTGAGAACCTTATTGTCGCCAGGCAGAAAGCCGAAGAAGCCGCCCTGTCAAAGCAGCTCTTCATGTCAACAATGAGCCACGAAATAAGAACTCCTCTGAACGAAGTCATAGGTATCACCAATCTTCTTCTTCAGGGCAATCCGCGGGAAGACCAGATGGATTACATAAAAACCCTTCGCTTTTCAGGGAATCACCTTCTGACACTGGTAAACGACATTCTTGATTATAACAAGATGGAGTCAGGCAAGATTGTATTCGAACAAACCCAATTCAATCTGAACGATTTCCTGGATGAAATAATGAGATCATATTCATTCAGATCCAAAGCCAAGCATCTTAATTTTGAAATAATCAAGGAAGGCAATCTCCCTTCAGAGGTTATAGGAGACTCTATACGCCTGAACCAGATCCTTTCAAATCTTCTTTCAAATGCCCTTAAATTTACAAACAAGGGGGGTATAACAGTTATAGTTAAGGAACTGGAAAGAAGGGAGGCTCAGTCAAAGCTTGAGTTTTCCGTTCATGACACAGGTATAGGGATCGCGCCGGAAAAACAAAACGCTATTTTTGAAAGTTTTACCCAGGCTTCACCTGATACAACAAGATATTACGGAGGAACCGGGCTCGGGCTTGCCATCTGTAAAAAGCTTGTCGAGCTGCAGGGAGGCATTATTTCAGTCCGGAGCGAACCTGAAAAGGGATCTGCCTTCTCATTTACAATTACACTTGGGGTCTCCGATAAAGGTGCAGCAGCAGAAGGCGAGAAAGTTGAAACATATACAGGGCTGGAAGGCAAAAGGATCCTCGTCGCAGAGGATAATAAGATCAATTTCTTTGTTGCGAATAAATTCCTGACAGGATGGGGGGTGATTGTGACCCAGGCTGAAAACGGACAGCTGGCTCTTGAACTTCTGGAAAAGGAGGATTTCGATCTGATCCTGATGGATCTCCAGATGCCTGTAATGGATGGCATTGAAGCTACAAGAATAATCCGGAATTCTGAAAACCCCAGAATAAATTCAATCCCGATCGTTGCGCTCACAGCTGCAATCATGTCGGAGAATCACGATAAGATAGAAGAGTTGAATATCAACGATTATGTGCTGAAACCTTTCAAACCGCACGATCTTTTTGAAAGGATAAAGAAGCACATCCGGTAACCGGCATTTACTTAATACAATACCTGCTTAAATAATTCACAGCTCGCTTGTTTCCCATTGTCAGCGCCTGTCTGAAATCGTGACAACCATCATCTGTTTTACCTGTATTCACCAGGGCAATTCCCTTGTTCAGCCATACATCGGCATTTCCCGGATTGAGATCAAGCGACATGCTGTAATCGTTTATTGACCAGTTCCAGGATTTTGAGATAAAATAAGCATCTGCCCTCTCTTTATAACATTCTGCATCTCCGGGGTGAAGCCTGATGTTTTCCGAAAAATATTCCAGGGCTTTGAGATTATCTCCGGATGCAGCCTTAACCCTTCCTGCCATGCTTAGTCCTGTTTTATCCTCAGGGCTGATCTGCAGATATTTCTCAATATCATCCATGCTCTTTTTCAATTCGCCCGTCCTTCTGTAGCACTCCGCACGCTGCAAATAAAACCCGGCAACAGGAATTTCAAGGCTGATGAGTCTGGTTAACGTTGCGGAAGCGCCTGCATAATTTGAAAGCGCTGTCTGAGTCTCTGCAAGAAGTTCAAGGTATTTCCCGTTACCGGGATCCTGTGCAATCAGTTTGTTAAGTTTTTTAATCGCTTCCTGCGGCCTGCCCGATGAATAATCAATCAGTGCACTGCTGAAAACCAATTCATTTTTACCGGGATATACCTTCTCAAGATCAGCCTGGATTGCAAGTGCCTCATATTCTTTTCCCGCAGAAAGATAGTATTCCATTTCGGAAATGCCTCTTTCAATATCGGTATACCATTCCTTCTTCCAGAATTGCCTCCACTCAGACCGGTTTTCGATCTGGCTGAATGCAGGATCGAGCATGATCTGCTTCTCACTTCTTTTAAAGTCTGAATTCATGACATTAACAAGGTGAGTGACAGAAACTGATGCATCCTTTCTTACTGCAAAGATACGCGCGAGTCCGTATTCACCTGAAAATGGCATTATCCTGTTAGAATTGCTTAGGTCCTGTATGGCTCCTTCATAATCTCCTGTTAGGATTTTCGACTCTGCCATTTCAAGAAACAGTCTGTAATCATTCAGATTGTTGACAGCTCCCGACAGCAATTTTATGGCTTCTGTATGTTTACCCCCCTCATTGAGCGCCTTTGCCTTCAGAAGCAGATCATATGCCGTCTGACCAGAAGAGACCAGGGTAAACAGCAGAGATGAAACCAGTAAAAGAATCTTTTTCATTTTACTTCGCCTTCACATTCATTTAGTTTCAATCTTCCTGACCTTCGCGCCTTCTTCAGTAATAACATGTACAAATCCAGATAGATGGAACTGTTCAAGGCCTGATATCCGGGTTTCAAATACATCACACTGGTAAAAATATACTCCCGGCGACACTATTCTTCCTTTATATGTGCCATCCCAGTCGATCCTGGGATTTTCAGTGCTGAATATCATCAGCCCGTTACGGTTAAAAAGTTTAAAATCAACCTTTTCTACCAGTGCAGAGGTTTTTGCTATGAGCCTGTCATTAAAGTCATCACCGTTGGGAGTGAATACATTGGGTATCTCATAAAAGTTGCATGAATCGATACACACCATCTGGGATTTCTCTCCTTCATTATCGTTAAGGTCAAACGCTGATACGGCATAGCAGCCAGCAATAATATCTCCCGGGGAATGAATGTATTTAAACATGTTCTTATCATTGATTGTAGCTAGCAGAGAAAGAGCCTCGTCAAATTTCATCTTATAATATACCTTATAACCTGCTATATCCTCAAAACACGCGGGATCAGAAATGGTCCATCTTACAGTATTGTACAGGCTGTCGCACTGACTTGACACTGTTATTTCAGGCGGGCACGGGGGTTCATTGTCGACCGGTCTGGCACACACTTTCTGGGAAAAGTTGATCAGATTCTTTGGCATTCCTTCCTGAAGATAACCGCCTGTCGATCTGATATAATAGCAATATTCTGTCCCGTTCTCAAGGTTAAGATCAGCAAATGAAAGAAGGGTTGTAGTGCCAATAGAATCATATTTCAATGTAGCATTATTCTTTCTGAAGATATCATACCTTTCATTTATCCATGGCACGTTACGTGATATGCTTAATCTCACTTTCCTGTCACCGGGATTTGCAGTAAGGAAAAGTGAAGAAGCGTATGAAGAATCTCCGATAACGAAATTATATCCCGGCCGCCTGTTCCACAGGACAATTTTATAAATATAGCCGGTGGATCTGGTATCCACAGGAGTATCGGTAAACACAGAATCCATGAGTTCGATATCGCTGTTTGTGATCGATTTCATGAAGGAATAATTTGTTCCGGAGACGCCTGTTGCCCTTGATATCCTGTACTCGTACGGGCCGGTGGCAAAAGGTATGGTATCTATTTCTTCCTTACCGGGATTCTTCCATGCTACATATATTGATCCGGCAGTAAGACTTGTGGAATCGACACTTACATTCTTAATGACAGGAATTCCGGAGCTGAGGGTTGCAATGATTTCATTTGAAGTCTTGCTTTCCGTAAGGTTAGGATACAGGGCAACAATCCGGTAATTGTATTCCCTCCCGAACTCGAGACCCTGACCGTTATTGGTATCAGTGAATGATGTTGAATTGCTTCCGGCAACATATCCGACTTTGACATACCCTGCTGAGGGAGGAATTCCCGGTGTACAGGAGTCAGGATTCAGTTCAATCCTTCCCTCCCTCCTGTAAATATTGAATCCCGAAATCGCACCGGTATTGTAATCGGCCCAGTACAGGGTGATATATTTACCTATAAGCACCGCATCGAGAAGCAAGGGTGGAGGACCCAGCACTTTGATTGACATATTGTCGATATCTGACAGCTTGACCTCGGTGTTCTGATCATCGGACTTTATAATTATACTGTAAGGCTGATTTCTTACTGCTTCATGGCATGGTATCCATCTGAGTCTGGAAGAAATAAATCCGCTGACTGAATCGATCCTTGTAAAGGAGGCCGGGCATGTAATATTGCTGAATATCCCCGAAGTTGCTTTCAGCGAAATGTGATCCTTGTTCGGATCTGTTGAGGAAACTATTATATCTACGGTATCACCTGCCTCAACACACAGATCTTTCAGTTGACTGTTTACCGGCGGT
>Ga0172362_10001625_pt1 | contig 19283 bp, 13 predicted proteins | sample LakKivs1_kivu2a2_FD_114534 | JGI IMG/M metagenome (GOLD analysis project Ga0172362, IMG submission 114534) | Sediment microbial communities from Lake Kivu, Rwanda - Sediment s1_kivu2a2 | ecosystem: Environmental > Aquatic > Freshwater > Lake > Sediment | place: Rwanda: Western Province, Lake... | reverse complement strand
TACTTCCGTCCCGATCTTGATCTCCTTTATCACAAGTGCCTCCTTTAGGAACCTTCTCTTCAGGATCTCGACCGAGTCCACTGCCGTAGATATGGCCCTTCCCCTTGCCCTCAGCACTGCGTCATGACCGCTTGTGATCTGCATGAACGCTGCCGTAGCATAGACCAATGGGCTCTTCTTTCCGATGAAGATGATGTTCGACGGGATCCTAGGAGCTTCTGGTTTTGGAGCTTCCGATTCTGCCATTTGATTTCTCCGTCTATCCTAGGCGTGTCCGGCGCCATTTAACGCTTTCGCGTGCGTCGCGCGCGAAAAGTGCAGATTCACCGTGGTCGGTTGGGAAACGGCCAGGTCAGCTGGAACCCGCGTTCCAGAAGGCCCGAGCGAGATTGACGCGTTATGATAGTCTGCACCTAGACCATCCGCCATGCCTCATGTTAGGTGGGCACGAGGGTGGCCGGAAATCACTTCGCACGAACTCCAAAGGGTCCGCAGTAGTTCTCACAGGACGCCACAGAACCTACGCAGGGCCAAGGCTCAGCAGCATCGCATGTCCCCTCGGCGGAATCGGAGCCGGCGCGGATCGGCGCCTAGCCGGTAACTCTTATATGAGCTGCCGCGTAGTGGCAGAGTGATGCGGTTGGGCAGTGCTCAAGGTCTCTCTTCACTTGATCCATCAGGCAGAATCCCGAGTCGCCTTGAGGGAGGAATGAAGTGAGTGAAGAGTCGAACTACATCATAGCCGTAGGTTCATCGACCCTGTCCTTTCCGATGCTCTGTCCTAGTTGCCTTGCTCCCTATCCATCGAACAGCTACAAGACTGAGTTCTCACAGCTTGTCGGGAGGAGAGGAAAGGTCGAAACGTGGAGGACGACATCGTTGAACATCCCACTCTGCGATGGTTGTCACTTGAAGGCCTTCAGAGTCAACAAGTATCTGAAGTGGGCGCTGATCTTGGGAGTCGTCCTCGGCATCCCTGGAATCGCACTTGTGTATCAGGCGGCGGGCACTGGTCCGGATGGGTCCATTGCTCCTGTCATCGTTTTCATGGCACTGATGGTCCTGTGGCTCGTTCTTGCCACGGCGTATCTTGTCTTCCCCCCAGTCCTGCCGATTCGCATGGTCTCGCCCGCAGAATTTGAGTTCCGCAACAGCCAATATGCTGAACTTTTCAGAAGGTCCAACCAGATCTCGGTATCAGGGGTTAGACTAAGACACGTAAGGCCGCGCACGATAGGGTTGGTGCTGGCGGGTATGTTCGGCACCTTCGCAGCCGGGATGGGAGTCGCGGGCTTCGTGGTGGCCCTCGGAGAAGGATTGGAGTACGTCTTCGTTGCTTTGTACCTGTTGGCAGTCGGCGCTGTCATGCTCGGAGGGGTAGTCGCAGTGGTCAAAGGACACTTCTGGGACGGCCGGAGGATGATGTACGCTGGAGGAGTATGGGGGTTGCCCATCGGACTGCTGGGCGCGGTTGGGATCGCGGGCGCGGCACTCTCTTTGAACATATCCTATGAGGAAACGCGGGAGCTGCCACCTCCGCCGCCGGGTAGGAACCCATGAGTCAAGGATGGAACGAGAACATGTCACCTAGGAGGCAACGCTGGTCTTATCTGGAACCGCATTCGCCCGGCCCCATAAGATCGATTCGAGCAACTCAGCCCCCGCTTCCTCCACCGCCGCCCAAGGAGAAGGGAGCGAATCTCTTCGCTCTGATCGGATTTGCCCTCTTGGTGATAGACCTGGCCCTCGTGGGACTAGTGTGCTGGGAGAGATTCACGACTATTCAGTACTTCTCTTCCCAGGTCGATGCTGAACTCATCGAGATTACGCCGACCGTCTTCTTCGAATGCCAAGTGCGGTTTGAGGTCTCGCACGAGTTCAAGTCCGGTCACTATGCCACCATCAACGTGAGGGTGGAGAAGGGACCGGGTACGGTCGTCTGGCAACAGGAGTTCAACCTGAACTCGCCAGGGACCTTGGTGGAAACGAAATACGACTCAGCTTGGTTCATCTTTGAGCCGGGCACTTACTACGTCACGATTGACACTTCGGCCCCACAAGGGGCAACGCAAATAGTGGCCGAGCGCATGGGGACATTCACTACATTCGGACAGCTGTATTTCCTAGGCCTGTTTCCGGGGTTAGCGCTTGCCGGGTTGTTGCTCCTAGTCTACTCAGACGATCCTAATGGATTCTTCCCAGCCCTCAAGAAAGACTTCACAAGGGACTGGAAGACCTCTCTCAAGAACATAGCTGTCATCATCGGAGGCTGGATACTCCTCATCGTATTGCTTGCCGCAACACTGGCCTTCTTCAGGTCAATCGTCGGTCTCATAGGGGTCATCTTGGTGCTCTCTATCGTAGGACTGGCGTACGAGGGGTTGAAGAGGGCTGGTGGCTGGGTGCTGGGAACGGCAACGGGAAGAAGGAGCAGTTGAGCAAGGAGGAACAGTGCGTCTGTGAGGGGTAGCATCATTCACCTAAGAGTCGACCCACTTCCGTGACATGATCCGTCGTACCCTGGCCAACGCGGGGCGATTGCCATCGGCGACATCGATTCCCTGGCCATCAGGCCTATATGCGGGTGCGAAGGGCTTGCAACATGCGAGGGGGAGCAACGACGAGAACCAGTGACAACAGAGGTGCGCGGAGAAACTCGTCCTCGGACAGACGCTGTCCTCGCCGCATCTTCTCATGTGAGAGTCTGAGGTCAATAGCGTTTCCCCTTGGAGGCATAGGCACGGGCAACATATCACTTGGTGGGTCCGGGGAACTCAAGGCCTGGGAGATATTCAACAGGCCTGGAAAATCAGTGCAGTTGCCCTATACCTTCTTCTCCATCTGGTGCCATCAGCAGGGCTCACGTCCTATCGCAAAGATCTTGGAATCTACTCCTCCCCCACCGTACATCGGGTCGCAAGGCTATGAGACGCTGAGGGCCTCCGGTCTGCCCAGAATCAAAGCGACTGTTTTCATGGGAGAATATCCTCTCTGCCGAATAGACTTCCTGGACCGAGACGTCCCAGTGACGGTAAGCCTGGAGGCCTTCAACCCTCTCGATCCCCTTAACGCGCACGATTCCGGACTCCCGACTGCAGCAATGCTGTTCGGGATCAAGAACACAGGCCATAGGAGGGTAAGAGTCACAATATGTGGATCATTCTGCAATCCGATCGGTCACGACGGGATGTCGAACGTCGGGCGTAAGTGGACGGGTTTCGGATGCAATCTGAACGAATTCGTCAAAGAAAACGGAATCGCAGGAATCAAGATGACTTCTACCAAGTATCAGCCGCCAGATCCCAAGTACGGAACAATGGCAATCGCGACAACTTGGAAAAAGACGACTCACCTCCTGAGGTGGCAAGGGGAGGCCTGGTGGGATGATATCCAGTCCTTCTGGGATGATTTCACTGACGACGGCAAGTTCGAAGACACACAGACGCCCATACCCAGTCCAGAGGGGATGACTGACATCTGTTCCCTTGGTCTCATGGCAGAACTCAAACCGGGTGAAGAGGCCAAGTTGCCCTTCTTCATTGCCTGGCACTTCCCGATCAGACTCAACGAGTGGAACCGGCAGCCGCAGTTCCACCTTAAGCCTCTTAGGAATTACTACGCCACCAAATTCAAGGATGCATGGGATGTCATCAAGTACATCGTGAGAAACTTCGAGCGCTTGGAACGACGGACTAAAGAGTTCCATGACGCTCTCTTCGGCAGCACAATCGCTCCTGAGGTTATTGACGCGGTCTCAAGCCAGATTTCCACTATCAGGACCAACACATGTTTCAGGCTGGACAACGGCGACTTCTTCGGGTTTGAGGGGTGTGGGGAAAGCCAAGGATGTTGCCCGATGAATTGCACCCACGTGTGGAACTATGCACAGGCGGTTGCCTACTTGTTCCCAGAGTTGGAGAAGTCAATGAGGAGGATTGACTTTCTCGTGAATACCGAGCCGGACGGAAAGATGGCCTTCAGAACTAATGTTCCCACGACCAGTTACGTTCCTTGGACTTTCCACGCGGCAGCCGACGGCCAGATGGGATGCGTTATCAGGCTCTTCAGGGAGTGGAAGCTCTCGGGCGACATCGAGTTTCTGAGGAGAATCTGGCCCGCGGCCAGAAGAGCACTTGAGTATGCGTGGAAACCCCAGGGTTGGGATCCAGACCGAGACGGCGTGATGGATGGAGTTCAGCACAACACCTACGACGTCGAGTTCGTCGGGCCGAACGCTCTCACGGGCACCCTGTATCTGGCAGCGCTCAAAGCGGCAGCTCAGATGGCGAAGGCCTTAGGCGACGATGGGTCCGCGGAGGAGTATCTGAAGGTCTTCGAGAAGGGCTCTAGGAGGTACGACGAGTTGCTGTGGAACGGCGATTACTACGCGCAGAAGCTGAGGGACAAGGACAGTCCGAAGTATCAATATGGGAAGGGTTGTCTGTCAGATCAGCTTATGGGCCAGTGGCTGGCCGCGCAGTTGGGCCTCGGTTACGTGCTACCGAAGGAAAGAGTCAGAAAGACACTTCGCTCCATATTCAAATACAATTGGAGGAAAGACCTCTCGGACCATCACAATGTCGAACGAGTGTATGCACTTGACAGTGAGCCGGGGCTCCTGATATGCAGTTGGCCCAAGGGCGGCAGGCCCAAGTTTCGGCTGCCATACTGTGATGAGGTCTGGACAGGAATAGAGTATCAAGTCGCCAGCCATATGATCTATGAGGGCATGGTTAAGGAGGGACTCAGGATAGTCGCTGGCGCGAGGAGCAGGCACGACGGTAAGAAAAGGAACCCGTGGAATGAGTTCGAGTGTGGAGACCACTACGTCAGGCCGATGTCCAGCTACGCCCTACTGCTTGCGGTCAGCGGCTTCTCCTACGACGCCCCGTCGGCGAAGGTCTCTCTTTCACCCGCCGTCAATCAAGCTAGGTTCAAGTGCTTCTTCTCCGATGGGTCAGCTTGGGGCGAGATCGGGCAACTGCTGACAGGGCGAAGGATGCAGTTCCACATCATCGTTAAGAGCGGCAAGACAAGGATTAGCACGCTCCAGTTCAAGTGGCCGGCTCCCAGAGCCCCCAGAGGAATGATATGCGTTGCTCTGTTGAACCAAGCTCGAGTGAGTGCACGTGTGAAGATTGAGAGGAGAAACATCACAGTCGAATTCCCCCAGAGCCTCATGCTGGCGGAGGGGTCTACTCTGAAGGTTGCGTTGCGACCAGCGAGGCGGGAGTAGTGTCCACTCACAGTGCAACTGCAGGATAACTTATATGGTCCAGAGGACTCACCCTTAGGTGACCGTGAGAAGATCGCCAGCGACTCGCCAGACTAGGGGCACACTGCCTCAACTCACGCCAACGTGTATCCTGATTGCGCTCAACGGCGGGTGATTGGTTGGACGGAGTTGCTATGCTCAGGAGACTCAAGCGCATATTGCCAGCAAACGGGGGAAAGAGTTTGATTGTCATGGCTGATGATCCGTTTAGGCAATTGGGCCCGACGACATTGTCGAGCGATCTGGTCACAAGCGGCGCTGACGGGATCGTCATCGGGACAACTCGATCTCGCGAAGCTGCTTCAATCTTAAGCAATGAGAGGCCACCGGCATTACTAGTCAGTCTCTTCTGGTCACGAAGCGCTGGTCGAGATCAGTCTAGAGTCGTCCCACTCGCTCATGAGGCGTCAAGCAGTGGAGCATCCGCCGTCGTGACGCTATTCTGCGTTGGGCATCTTAGGGACGAGGATGAAGCAGACAATCTCTCATTCGTTGCACGCATCATAGACGACTGCGACGAAGTGTCCATGCCAACGCTAGTCTGTGCCGTTCCATTGGGCGAAAGAGCCTCGAAGGAGAACTACGCCGACTGCGTGGGTTTAGCTGCCAGAATGGTCTCAGAGGCCGGAGCCAAGTGCGCGGCGATTCCTTACACCGGAAGCATTGAGAGCCTTCGGAAACTCATTGACGTGATTAACATCCCGACGTTCATCATGGAACTGGAGCCAGGACTCTCAAGAGGCCAGCCGCATTGCGGATTGGACGACCTCATTTCCAGCGTGCTCCACACGGGAGCCTGTGGCCTTGTTCTCTCAGCGTCTGCTGAGTCAGGCGGGATTCAGAGGATCAAACAAGCTAAGTCTAGGTTGTGCGGAGGCGACACGCTCTGAGTGCAACCAAGAAGAGCAAGCTGGACAAGCTTGTCGATCCCAGCGATGGCAAGGCCGTAGTCGTGGCCGCCGATCATGGGATGATGTTAGGCCCCATCCCTGGAGCCGCAAATCTTGAGCAGACTCTGAGGAGAGTAGTCCAGGGAAGGCCCGACGGGATTCTCATGTCTCCAGGCCAAGCTGAGAGGCTTTCCTACCTTTTTCATAGCAAGTCATCGCCCGCGTTGTTGATCAGAGGCGACTGGACGAATGCATTCAGGGACCGGACTTACACTCTCCCTGCGAGAAGCACCCAGTTCTGCCGGATAACGAGTGTCAAGCGTGCGATCAGGCTAGGAGCTGACGGCATGACGATATACCTCTTCGTTGGCTACCAAGACAAGGAACAGGAGGAGCGCCACTTGGAGCAAGCTAGAAGATTCAGCTCAGAATGTAGCGAATGGGGGTTGCCGCTCGTGATCGAGCCAGTGCCCATGGGACCCAGAGTCACGAAGACGAACTACCATGAGCTTGTGAAGGAGTCAGTCGCACTTTCCATCCGAGTGGGAGCCGACGCGCTCAAGGTCCCCTACACCGGAGACCCAGAGAGCTTCAGTTCTGTCGTGGCGGCTGCAAGAGGAACCCCCGTCCTCGTGTTAGGAGGGTCCAAGGCGCTATCCGACAGGGAACCACTTGAGGCAGTAGAAGAGGCCTTGAGCGTGGGAGCTTCAGGGGTTGTGTTCGGTAGGAACGTGATACAGTCATCCGATCCCGCTCGCTTTCTCACTCTCATAAGGGAAGTGGTGCACGGGGGGAAAACTGCGAGAGAGGCGCTGGCCAAAGGCAGAGAAGGTCGACTGTTCCTCAGGACAAATCCCAGCTTGTGCACCGGTTGCGGAATATGCTTGTCAGCTTGTGCAATGGCCCGGCAGGGCAACTTCGACACCAGCAAGGCAAGACTGAAGGTTGTGGGTACTTGGCCCAGTCCACCAGTGCCTGTGGTCTGCGACCAGTGTGGGGAATGCATCCGAGCATGCCCGACCGCCGCGTTAACCATGGATGAAAAGGCGGGAGGCTTAGTCTACAACAGAGATCTGTGCACACTTTGCGGAGCCTGCACGACGGCGTGCCCGCGTCATCTGCTAAGCATGGACTCGGAGAGGGTCTACGTGTGTAACCTGTGTTCGGGTTGGCCCGAGTGCGCTGACTGGTGCCCGACTGGGGCGATCTTCGCAGAGGCGATGAGATAGAATGACTCTGCAGGGATGCGGCTACATGGGCTCCATCCTCCACTTGGACATTAGTACCAAGAAGTCAAGAAAGGAAACTTTGTCGAAGGACACTGCCGACCTATTCTTGGGAGGAAAGGGACTGGGGGCCCTCCTGCTCTACAAATTGGCAAGACCGAAAGCCGATCCACTGTCGCCTGAATATCCCCTGATTTTCTCCACAGGACCACTGACCGGAACCCTAGCGCCAACGGGCAACAGGTTCGCGGTCGTCACAAAAAGCCCCCTCACGGGCGCATTCCTCGACAGCCACTGTGGAGGTCCCTTCGGAATATCGTTGAAACGATCTGGGCACGATGCGATCGTGCTCACGGGGAAGGCTGAAGCGCCCTCGGCCATCGTCATCAGGAATGATCAAGTCGAAATCGCTCCGGCGAACGATGTCTGGGGGAGAAGCACGCAGGAGAGTGAGCTCATGCTGAAGCGCAGATTCGGGAGCGAGAACGAGGTAGCGTGCATTGGGCCGGCTGGAGAACGACTCGCGCCCATCGCGTGCATCTACAACAGTTCGAGGGTCGCGGGAAGGGGAGGAGCAGGAGCGGTCATGGGGTCCAAGAACATCAAGGCGGTAGTCGCCTCTGGAGATGGCTTCATCGAGGTCAACGATGTTGAGGCATTCAAGAAGGCGGCTTGGTCTGCCCACAGGCTTGTCAGGATGAACGAGATAACCGTTAGACAGCTGCCCAAGTACGGCACGAACAACATCCTTGAGGTGGTCAACGTAATGGGGGGGCTGCCGGTCAGGAACTTCCAGAAAGGGGTCTTAGATGAGCCCCGGCCGTTGTTCGGCGAGAGTTGGCGGAAGGACATCTGGACAAGAGACAGGGCGTGCATCAACTGTCCGATTGCTTGTAGCAAAACAGCCAGCGTGAAGTCGGGAGAGTACGCTGGAGCGACTTGCGAGGGACCCGACTACGAGACTACATGGGCCCTAGGTCCGAATTGCGGCGTAATCGATAGGGGGGCGATAGTGAAGGCGAATGAGCTGTGTGACCTCTACGGGGTCGATACAATCTCCACAGGCGGTGCGATCGGATTCGCTATGGAATGCTTCGAGAGGGGACTGCTGACTCCCGAGGAGCTCGACGGTATCGATGCCACGTTCGGCAACGCTGAGGCGATGGTGCAGTTGTCAGAGAAGATAGCAAAGGGCGAAGGGGTCGGGAGGACACTTCAGAACGGCGTGAGGAGATCGGCTCGCGCGTTCGCGGGAGCAAAAGGAATGAGGGATTTCGAGGACTACGCGATCGAGGTGAAGGGTATGGAGCTTCCCGCCTATGAACCTAGGGGGGCTCAAGGAATGGGTCTGGGTTATGCAACCTCGGACAGAGGAGCATGTCACCTGAGAGCCTACACAGTGGGCCAAGAACTCCTAGGGTATTGGGGTGGAGTGAATCCTCAAGCCATTGAGGGGAAGGCTCAACTGGTGATAGACAAACAGAACGAGAAAGCGGTGGTTGACTCGGCCGGGCTCTGTTTCTTCTCCTTCTTTGCGATATCCCTCAAGGAGATCCGGAGGATGGTTGTGGCAGCAACCGGCCTCAGGTATGAGAGCTCTAGGGACCTCGAACTATTGGGAGAGAGGATATACAACCTGACCAGGATGTTCAACATTCGAGAAGGCCTCTCAGGAGATGACGACAGGTTGCCGAGACGCCTGCTTGAGGTGCCGCTGGCTGAAGGACCTGCCAAGGACCGCGTCGTGAAGCTCCGTGATATGTTGCCGGAGTACTATTCTCTCAGGGGCTGGGATACGAACGGAGTGCCAACGGAGGAGCGACTGCAACGCTTGGGGCTTAGCCAGCTGTTGAGGGCCTAGGTTCAAGTCAACGAGATTCTACACGCTTGAATGCGGAGCCAGCCCGCCGTTAGAATCTGACGTCTCTTCCAATTTTACCGCGGGGTGTCTAGCTCCTTGCCCAACCAACAGCTACCGTACCGAGAATTCGGAATCTGGGACTCTAACCCTCCCTCCCAAGAACAAGGCTGGCGACCTTTCCTTCGATCGAGGGCAGGCTCAGACTCAAGACGTGTCCTTCGCTCTTCGCTTCAATATCGCGAACTCGCCCGTCCAACGAGTAAAGGACCGAAGAGAGAGGTCCCTGAATTCCTAGTGAGCCGAGGTCCAATTCGATAGCGATTGCCTCCTTGGATTCTCTGTAGTCGATAAGGTTAACCAAGAGGGTTCTGCCGTCTAGGCTTTTGAACACCTTCACAGCCGTTCTCCTGGGATGGTACCTAACACCCAGGTTGTCAATGAACCTGGAGTTGTACTGTATGTGCTTGACCTTCTTTCTCAAGCTGATCAGATTCCTGATGTGGCCTACCAAGGGCGAGTTCCTGTCTGACCCGTCCGGAAGTGTTACGTCGAACCTGAAACCTAGGAGGTAGACCCTGTTCATGAGATCCTCCAGCTTCGCCTCGCCAGACATGTCGGGGTAGTAGCACTTCCCGATCCATTCGACGGGTTGATTTGCGAACCCGTCTATTATGATGTAGTCTGGGAACGCATAGGCGAACACCTCGGGCGCTGGGAACATCGTCTGGCTTGAGAATGTGGTGTAGAGATGAAGGTCGCTGAATTGGCCGACCGAGTCGCCGTTGCCCTCAATGCAGAGTGCGAAGCCGGGGTCATGTGTTCGCCCCTCCTCTGAGATTCTTTTCACCAGGCTGACCCTTCCCTGTGCCGAAGCTCCGTGGTGTTGATGACCGTGTTCGAAGTTGAAGCAATACGAGACAGTGGGCGAGAACACCTGATCCACGTAGGCGAAGTTTGCGCCATATTCCTTGACGTATCTCTCCACAATCCAGTACGTGAGATAGTCCTGCCAACCCTTTGAGGCGGTACACATTATCCTGAAGCCGTCGTCATCGAACTCCCTGCCGGGATACTGGACGGTGAGAGACCCATCGAAGTTGGTCTGTGCATACCTGCGGAATTCATCCCACTCGGGCACCTTCTCATCCGTTGGGATTGGAATCCCTCGTTTCGCCAGAGACTCCTTGACATAGGGGGAGAAGGCCTGAATGTTGAAATAGAAACCTATGCGCCCTCCCTTCCTTTTCACGGCCTGTATCGCGGACTTGAGGTCATTCGGCGTGCCCAGCCTTGGGTCGGGACAGTAGAACCTGTTGCAGCACCCGTCACCGACCATCTGTCCCCAGAACTCAACGTGTCTTAGCCCGATGTACTCAGCATCCTCATATAGCTTTTCTATGTCCTTGAACGTGTGCCTGATGGAGCCCTTCGGCTTGAGGTTGACGCCATACCACCCGTCCATTTGCTTCACGTCATCGGGCACGTTCGGCTTCGTCATCCAAGATTTCGTCCACTCTCTGTATTGATCCGCGGCCCAGTGCCAGTCCCCCTCGTGAACGCCGATCGCGAATGGCTCAGAGATCCAAGAGTCGCCCGGCGGAGCGTAAGCGTATTTCCTCATGCCCAATGCTACGGTCCCCCCTTTGGCGTCAGGAAGAGTCTCCAAGGCTGTCAGGAGGAGGCTCCTGTCGTAGCTGGTTAAGTAGAGCCCTCCTCTCTCGTCATAGATATCCATCCACATCATGGACGCGAAGCCGCCGTACAGCAACGAGGTCGGATACATCCCAGCTCTGCCAGCTGGGTCAGGGATTTTCTCCCCGAACCTGTTTGGCCTCACGAGTATGTCATCGGCGGACTCGTCGCCGACGCGAATATTCTGGATCTGAGGGAACCCCACCGCAACGACATCGTTTGAGAACTCGTGGGACCGATTGTTCGTGACTTTGACGTCGCAAGAGACCAATTGACTGTTGCCTTCAAGCCCGTATCTGGAGATTGCCTCGACGCCGTCAAAATCGTGTACGACCTCCAGAACCGAACCACCCTGACCATCAACCTTCTTGACCTCGCGTAGAGTGCTTCGATCGGAAGTCAGGACCCGGTACGGCTCGTCGTCGTTTGCATAGCGCTTAGATTTCTTCCCGGTCTGAAGTACCCAGATGTACAAGGTGCTGTCTGAAGGGCTTTTCATGTACTTGACGGATGCCTTCTTGTTAACGACCTGACTGATTGCTCCGCTCTCGCAGTCGACCGACAACTCAACGAAGTCATTGTGGATATCGGCCTCGGTCATCCTTCGACAACTGCTCTCACTGAATTTATGCATATGGCTAGCCAGTCGCGAATCCTTAACTAGACAAAGCTGGCTTCATCGTGAGAGGACATTGTTGCCTTCAGAGAGACTGTTGGCTGCCTTCGAGGGACGGGGCACAGACGCGATGCCTTGGTTTGCGGACTTGACCTACTGGTACTCGGCCCATAAGGCCATGGGAACGCTGCCCCCGAGGTACGAGGACGAGGGTAAAATAGATCTATACAAGGATCTCGGCTGCGGAGCGCATGAGGAGCTCTACGGTCCCGTTACGGTGTTCGAGCAGGAGCTGGTCCAGACGAGGACCCATGACGTTCCAGAGCCAGACGGCGGCTACACGCGCTACACGACATACGAAACGCCGTTGGGGGAACTGAGGAAGGTCGAGAAGGCGTCGAAGGTATCCTACAGCAAGGCAATAGTCGAGCATCCCGTGAAGACAGAGAAGGACCTCAGGGTTCTTAGGTTCATAGTCAGGGATCAGAAGGTCAAGCCGAACAAAAAGGCTTACGCGCATCAGAGAGAACTGATGCGTAGGTGGGAAGGTTGGGGGATAGTCAGCTCGCTTCCTCCGAGGACGCCGTTGTCAAGGCTCATTGTGGAGTGGGCGGGACTCGCGAACGTCGCCAAACTGCAATGGAGGTCCAGGGAGGAGTTCGACGAGACAATTCAGGTGATGTGCGAGGCGGATGACACCGTGTATGAAGCCATAGGGGAGTCGCCTGCGAAATTCGTCTACTTTGGTGAGAACTTATCAAGCGACATAATCAGTCCGACGATGTTCGAGAAATATATGGAGCCATATTACATGAAGAGGGCCTCGCAACTTCACGCTAAAGGCAAACTCATCTACGTCCACATCGACGGTTCCCTGAGGGGATTGTTGCCTCTTCTGTCTCGAACGGGGGTCGACTGCGCGCAGTCGCTGACCCCTGTCCCTATGGGAGATCTGGCTGTCTCGGAGTTGAGGGAAAAAGCAGGCGAGGGCATAGTGCTTTGGGGGGGCCTCCCGGGGGCGCTTTTCAGCCGGGCATATCCTGTTCAAGCGCTCATGAGGATCCTCGATGATGTGTTCGAGCACTACAGCAACGACCCCAAGTTCATCATAGGGGTCGCTGACCAAGTGCCCCCGGACGCCGAGATAGAGCGGGTCAGAATGGTTACGGATGCGGTAGAGAGCAGGGGGAGATAGTTTCGGAGCCTGTACCGACGGTCAAGACGATCTCGGCTATCTCACTGACAGAATCTCGGTGACATCTGCATTCTTTCAGTTCACTCGCATAGCAATGGTCGGATCAGGTACTTCGATTTCGCCCTGTTCTGATGCAGTCCACCAAGCAGACACGCCCCCGGCCGGAGCGATCTGCCAACCCCGCAATTCCCTGCTGTGAGGGGCTCTCAGCGATCGCGATTGACCTATTCCTCGGAACGCAGCCTTGGGTTGAACACCTCCTCAAGCGCGTGTTGTGATAATATGAACCCAGTTTGTATCAGCACTATGCAGGCGATGGGCGAGAACAAGTATATCCAAGCCTTGGGGTTAATCAGGGCGTTCTCCCCGAACGCGATGTTGATCATCACCCCCCAGTTTACGGAGGTGAACGGAAGAATACCCAAGAAGAATAGACTAACCTGTGAGTATATGCCGCCCACTATAGAATAGATCATGCTCAACGCAATGTAGGGCATGAGGTTCGGCAATATCTCATTGAAGAGGATATGAAGTCTGCTCAAGTTCAGACAACGCGCGGCCTCTATGAAGGGTTTCTCTCTGACGGACAGAACTTGTGCGCGGAGAGTTCTCGCGAGTCCCGGCCACCCAACGATGCTTATCACAAATGCCACCTCCAACGGACTCAACATGCGCGGGAGGCTTGTCGCGATTATTACGAGAAGAGGAAACGAGGGGATTATGAGGAAGACATCAGTAATCGCCATCATAGTAGAATCGAACAACCCCCCAGTCATTCCAGATGAAATACCGATCATGAACGAGACCACCGTCGTTATGGCCCCAGTAAGAAATGCGACGAGCAATACATCCCTTGAGCCGTTTACCACTTGTCGAAGGACATCTCTTCCCGCGAAATCAGTACCGAGGGGGTTCTCCCATGATGGAGGGAAGTACCTCTTGCTCGGATAGTACGTGTTATCAAAGGGCAAGACTATGGGGCCGAGGATAGCCATAAGGGCAAAGAAGGCGACTATGGCAAATCCTAACATGGACGAAGGGCTCTTTCGCAAGGCTCTCGTGAAAGACGCGACAAATCCCCGGGATCTAGGTCTGCTCATCAGTCTGCCTCCTACTCGAACTTGACCCTCGGGTCCAATCGGCTGTAGAGTAGATCGGCCAAGAAGTTCGCAAAGACGACTGCCACGGAGATGACAACGAAACATCCCGAGGTCAGCGGATAGTCCCTCCAAGATATGCTCTGGAAGAAGAATCTGCCTATGCCTGGGTAAAGGAATATGTTCTCGATGAAGACAACCCCGCTGAACATAAGCCCAATGGCGATCGCGAACTGGGCGAACAATGGCAGCATTGCGTTCCTTCCCACGTAGGTCAGCACGATTCTCCTATCAGACAATCCCCTCGCTTCAGCCGCCGTCACATAGTACTCGCCCAAGACGGAAACCGTGCTGCTTTTCATTCGGAGAGTCCAACCTCCGACCGTGGTGACCACGTAGGTAGTTATCGGCAGTATGGCGTACCTCAACACGCTCAGTATGAACTCCGCGGATGGGAGTTGACCAGCCGGAGGAGGTGACATCTGTGGTGCATACGGCCCTTGAGGAGGGAGCCATTTCAGCTGAATGGCAAATATCAGCACCAAGAAGAACCCGACCGCGTACGCAGGTATGGCCCCAGATACCGAGGAGTACAACGACATTGCCCTGTCGACGATGGACCCTCTATGGTAGGCCATATACATACCCAAGAGGACGCCGATCCCGAAACTGATCACCATAGATATCGACATAGAGAACACAGTCCAAGGCAAAGCATATCCTAGGATTGTGGAGACGGGTTGAGCTAGTCTGATGGACCTCCCAAGGTCTCCTCTCATCAATCCTTTCACGAAGTCAATGTACTGCTCGTGGATGGGGGCATTTGGGACGAAGCTTATGATCTGGGCGACTCGAGTGAGGGCCTCCTCGTATGAGTAACCCTGAGTAATCAGCTCGTTCAGGAGCGCGTCCACTGGGTTCCCCGGCATTAACCTGATCAAGAAGAAGTTGATCGTGATAGCGGCAACAAGTGTAAACACTAGGAGTAGTATCCTCCTGAATATCCACCTCATGGCGTTATCACTGGAAGGGATGAGTAAAAAAGGTATGCGGTGGACCCGTCAGGATCCGCCCGCCGAGTATCCTTTCTATTGCTTGGGCTTGCGTCCCTTGTACAGATAGTACCCGCCTGCGATGATGACGACGAGCACAGCTCCTCCCAGTGCGTATGTCTCGTACGGCACCCTTTCGAACACAGCCTTGAGCGAATGAGCTTGGATCACGGTAACAGTTATGGAGGTTGAAGTCCCAGCGGTCTGGCCGTCGAGCTCCCACGCCTTGAACGAGTAGCCACTGGCAGGTGTGGCGGTCACCGTCACTTGGTCTCCCTTACCGTAGGAGTAGACTCCTGGGGCAAGGCTTAGTGTGCCACCGCCAGATGGTTCCAGACTCACTGTCAAGCTGAGCTTTGGTCTTAGCAAGTTTGCGCGCAGCAGCCAACTGAAGCCGTGTGTCTCATAGGATCCCAGACCGTTCCAGTAGCCCGCATCTGTCGGGAATACGAACTTGTCCGTGTTCAGGTATATCAGGACAGCGGGCGCGTAGAGGTTGATGACCGGAACCTGGTCGCCTGTAATGTAGGAGAGTTCCGAATAGATCTCTGTCAGCCTAGCCTGGCCTATCTGAGCCGGGAAGAGAGGGATCTCCTTTGCCAGCGCTGTCACGTTGACCGGACTTGTCCTCCAAGGCACACTCTGCATCTGGCTGTAGTGGTGACCGGGGAACAGAGCCATGTACTTGTGGTAGTACTCGTCAAAAGCGAACCCTGGCGAACTGTAGACTCCTACACCAAGTTGATAGTCGCCGACATAGAAGGGGCCGTCGGGAGACGCGAAGTACACGGCGTTTTCAACCGACCTGACTGTCACCTTGATGCCGATCTTCAAGAGTTGAGCAGCAATGTTCTCACAAGCGACTGCGTTTATGAAACCGCCCCACGACAATTCAAACTCAAGGCGAGTGCCATTGGGTGTCACATAGATCCCGTCTGCCCCCTTTGTGAAGCCAAGCCCCGTAAGCAACTGCTCGGCCCTAGTGGGGTTGTACTCGTACGCAAACGGAGCTATGTATTGGTTGATGAAGCTGGCGTTGATGTACCGAGTCACATCAGGAGTGTGCCAACCTATGACATAGTCGGAAGGCGTGCAACCTCCTGGATACTGTACGAAGCCTACCTCCGTCCTGTTTATCGCGTAAGCCAACGCACGCCTGACATCGACCAAGCTCAACGGATACACTGCCTTGTTGATGTACAGCGTGTTGCCCACTGACCTCGGGACAAGGATCGTCCAAGCCCAGGACTCCGCACTCAAGGCCTGCAATTGCTCCGGGGTGGCGAAAGCCCACACGTAGTCGAGGTCCCCATTGAGGATGTCGGTCCACATCAGGTCAGTGGAAGCGTACTTGATGAGGTGGATCTCGTCAAACGGCGGATCTCCTCCGTAGTAGTCGGTGAACTTCTCCAACACTACCATGGTCTCACTTACTGACTTCACTTTGTACGGACCGCATCCTATCATTGACTCCGGCCTGTAGTTCTGGAGGTCAGTCTTGATTTCGTCAAATGGTGCCGCATCTGTGAATATGTCGTATCCCTGTTCGATCTTCTCGAGCACCCTATCACTGAATGTGCCGTACTGTGTGTAGGACACGATATCCCAGTGCCAGAGTATGTAGAAAACCGGGTAGTCGGTCTTCTCCTTGAAGGTGAAGTTCAGCGTATAGTCGTTGACGATCTTGACCTCCTCGATGTAGTAATGAAGTCTGTCCTTGTTCAGATAGGGCCCTGAGTAGAGAGATGCGAGAACATCCCTGACTGTCATCTCATGTCCGTCGTGGAACTTGACCCCTTGCTTTAGGTTGACAACGAACCACATGTAGTTCGGGTCTACCGTCCAACTCTCAGCTAACCCTGGCACATAGGTTCCGTTGGCTGCAAAGTAGTGCGTCAGCATTTCCAGTACGAAGTCACCCACGCCTATCGTCCCGGAAACGTAGAAGTTCCAGTGTCCCACTGGGGGCGGGTTGAACGAGAATGCTCTCTTGAAGACCGTCGGTGCCTGTTGAGCAGCAACAGGGCTGAAGAGAGCGATGCCGAGGAACTGTGCTGCGAGGACTAGTACCAAAGCAAATCCGAATCCTAGCGCTATTTTCGCTTTCATTCCGAGCCTTATGCCCTATCGTAATGATATAAGCCTAACCCGCACTGCCGTGGCGGGAAGGACATATCTTCCTAAAGGCCTACAGAAATTGGCCTGCCAAGTGGCATGCCACGAGCTTTGTGCCTACTCGTCTCAGCAGTGGCACCTCGGTGGAGCAGATATCAATCGCATGCGGACATCTTGTGTGGAACTTGCAACCACTTGGCGTTTCCTCAAGCCTGGGGATTTCTAGACTCCTAAGCTGAGGGATCGGTCTCCCCCGTGCGATCTTCGGATCTGGGACCGGTATCGACTCCTTAAGGATTCGGGTGTATGGATGAATTGGGCTACGTACCACCGAATCGCCGTCACCGATCTCAACCAGGCTCCCGAGATACATTACCATCATCTTGCCGCGACTCTTCTTGATGAAGTATCTTGATATGCCGAAGTCGTGGGTTATGAAGAGGTAGGACACTCCGAACCGCTTTTGAAGGTCGAGCATCAAGTCGACTGCACCCAGTCTGAGGGATGCATCAAGCATTGAGACAGCTTCGTCTGCGACTATGTACTTCGGCCTCAAAGATATCGCACGCGCGAGCGTCACGCGCTGCATTTGTCCGCCACTCATTCTCGAAGGGTATCGATCCAAGAAATCCTCAGGAGGTACTAGCCCGACCAGTGACAGCAGCTCCCTGACGCTGTTGTAGGCTTCCTTGGCCGAGACCGCCTTGTTCTGTATCATCGCGGGAGCCAAGGATTGGTAGATAGTCCGCACCGGGTTGAGGCTAGTGTACGGGTCTTGATGCACAACTTGGGCGTTCCTTCTGAAATCAGAGAAACCCCTTTTGTCGAGAGCCCATATGTCCTTCCCCTCATACTCTATTCGACCGGAATTTGGCTTCAGCAACCCGAGCGTCAGCTTGCCCAGCGTGCTCTTCCCACACCCGCTTTCTCCCAATAGCACTACGTTCTCTTCACGCTCCACAGTGAAGGAGGCTTGGTCGACCGCCTTGATCACCTTTGCTTTGGTCAAGGGGCCTCCGCCAACTATGAACGTCTTTGTTACGCTCTCTGCTCTGAGCAACGGGACCTCGGTCATCTGAGCTCACGCCATCTGTGGCAAGCAACTAGCGATCCTCCACCCGAGTTTTCGAGGGGAGGCCTCAGCTTCGAGCACGCGTCGGTTGCGTAGAGACATCTCGGGTGGAATGCGCACCCAGAGGGTGGGTTGACAGGATCGGGCAAGGGCCCCGGAACCGGCCTCAGATCCTCCGCTTCTCCGACCACTGAGGGGATAGAACTCAACAGAGCCCGTGTGTACGGGTGCTTGGGATTGTAGAAGATCTCATTGACCCCGCTCGCCTCGACTATCACCCCACAGTACATGACGGCAACTCTATCCGCAATCTCGGCCACTGGCGCGAGATCATGGGTTATGAACATCATCGACGCTCCGGTCTGTTTTCTGATGTCTATTAGGATCTTGAGAAAAAACTTCTGAGTCAGCATATCCAAGGCTGAGAAGGGTTCGTCAAGTATCAACAGCTTTGGCTTGAGCAGCATGGCCATTGCAGCCACGACCCGCTGTTTCATCCCTCCGCTCAATTCATGCGGATATCGGCCAAGGACTGCGCCGGAATCAAGCCTCACCATCTGGAGCAGCTCGTTTGAACGCTCTTTGATCCATTCCTTGGTCCTGCCCTCGTGTGAGACGGTCGTGTCCACCATGTGCTCGAAGACCTTCATCACTGGATTGAGGGAGTTGAATGCGCCTTGAAACACGATAGAAACATCACTCCACCTGTACTTCCGCAACTCGTCATGGCTCATGTTCAGAACGTCCTTGTCCTCGAACAGTATCTGACCGCCATCGACGAACCCGTTTGGGTCAACGACCTTCAGGATCGTGTGAGCCAGAACCGATTTGCCACAGCCGCTCTCTCCGACCAAACCGAGGACCTCGTTTTCATATACATCTAGGTCGAGATTGTCCACTGCCTTCAGGATTCCCCTAGGGACTCTGAACCCGACTGTGAGACCTCTGACCTTTAGCATTGAGTTTCTCGGTTCGACGTCGCGCTGGGCCAACCCAGCGGCTTAGCCGTCGGGGATTTATAAGCAGTACAAACCCACGGTCGTTCGGTCCCGCCTCTTCGTCCGCAAGGATATATCTCGTACAGACCGGATGGAGGTGGATGGATCCCAGCGTGGGTGGGTTGGCCCTGAACTTGGCAATGCTGTTTGTCGTGTTGAGTCTGATCGCTGCTCTTCTCGCCGATCGAAGCTCC
>Ga0172362_10001624_pt1 | contig 19285 bp, 14 predicted proteins | sample LakKivs1_kivu2a2_FD_114534 | JGI IMG/M metagenome (GOLD analysis project Ga0172362, IMG submission 114534) | Sediment microbial communities from Lake Kivu, Rwanda - Sediment s1_kivu2a2 | ecosystem: Environmental > Aquatic > Freshwater > Lake > Sediment | place: Rwanda: Western Province, Lake... | reverse complement strand
TCAATGGTGGATTCCGGTGTTTCATCATAGCGTACATTTGGGGCCGCTTCGCCAATCCCGACAATACCATCATGCTCCAGATAGACAAACACATTCTGCTTGAAATCACTTGAATTGCGTGCGATTGTCCAGGTATGCCTCAAATTGAGTTGTTTGATCTCGTAGTGTATTTTCATTCCTTTTCCTTTCGTTGCTTGTCGTTTGCTGCAGGCCATACCGGGTACCCCCACCGTCATGCCTGCCGCCAGCGACGCCATACTGACTGTCTGTAAAAAATCCCTGCGCTTCATGAAACCCCCTTCAGTTTTAGCCGATAAACGCCCAAATTTACGCTATTCTGCTTTCCTTTGCAGTAAAAAGTTAATTTGAGGTTGGATTTTGCGCTTTTCATTTTTTCTTTAACGGCTCTTGCTTTCATGCCCGCCATCCCTTATATTATAACAAATGTTACGAATATATCCATTAACTGAACAGAGGATTACAGATGCTGTCAGAACACCGTTTGGTTGAGCTTTTTCTGCAACTCGCCCGGATCGAAGGTCTATCCGGTTGCGAGCAGGAGGTGAATCAATTTATCCGCCGGTTTCTCGCTGAAATTGGATTCAGGGCGGTTGAGGATGGGGCGGGTGAGCGTCATCAGGGCAATTCCGGGAACCTGATCACGAAGATCGGTTCAGGTGGTGATTTCGTCGTTTTGGCGCACATGGACACTGCCCGTTCGACCCGCGATCTCAAACCAGTGGTCACGGGCGACCGGATCACTTCTGACGGTACGACTATTTTGGGAGCGGATAACCGGGCCGGCATCGCCGCGATTTTATACAATCTGGAGAGAGCGATACAAGATCATTTAGCACTCAGTGATTTTACCGTCGTATTCACCATTCGTGAAGAGACGGATGTTCACGGGTCTCTGTTTCTGGAGTTACCCGCAACCGTTCGCAGGGGTTTTGTTTTCGATTCGGCGTTGCGTCCGGGGCGCTTCATCTATCGCACGTACGGCGCTCAGGCGTTTCAGGCGACGGTGCGGGGCAAGGCTTCGCATTCCGGTATTGCACCTGAAAAGGGTATCAGCGCCATCCAGACGGCGGCCCGCGCCATTGACCGGCTGAGGCTGGGGCGGATTGATTCGGAGACAACGGCCAATATCGGCCGGATGAATGCCGGCACGGCCGTCAACGTCATTCCTGAAACGGCCATCATGGAAGGTGAAGTCCGGTCGCTGCAAACTTCGAAAATCGAAGCAACGATAGCGACAATCCGCGATTCGTTCATGCAGGCGGGAACGGAATTCGGAGCGCAGATCGATTTCAGTTCACATTGGGGTTTTCGGCCGTTTCATCTGGCCGCTGATTCACCGACGTACCAAACGATCAGCCGGGTTATCCGGCAGGCGGGACTGGAACCGGTTCCCAGCATTTCAGCCGGAGGCAGTGACGCCAATTCACTCAATTTAAAGGGTATTGAGTCGGTGAATCTGGGTATCGGTGCCCAGAATCCCCATTCCAACGACGAGTTTATTCTGATCGAAGATTTACATCAGACGGCTGCGATTGTTTGGAATTTGATCAAGAAGGAGTAAAAACAGCATGAGCGGGCGTTTCAGGTCGTTGGCTGCCATAACCGGCATGCTTCTGCTGAGTTGGTGGCACTCCTGCAGCTCGCCCGCCGAAGCCCGCGGATCGCTGGTCATCATCGGTGGAGGACGGCGACCGGCGGCGATCATGAACCGGATCGTTTCTCTGGCGGGTGGAGCGGAGGCGAGAATCGTGGTGATTCCGAACGCCAGCGCCGATCCCGTTGGAGTGGGTCGGCGACAAGCGGCCGAGTTAGCCCGCTATGGTGCTGATACGGTGCAATGCCTGCTATTTGATCGTCTGAATGCCGATTCGCTGCCGCATCTGGAGGTGATTCGTGGTGTAACGGGTATCTTTTTTTCGGGTGGTGATCAGACGCGGTTGACACGCGATCTGAATCAAACCCGCCTGTTGGCAGAAATTCACGCCGCCTACCAACGGGGCGCAGTAATAGCCGGCACCAGTGCCGGAGCCGCCGTGATGAGTGCGATTATGATTACCGGTGGTGAACTGGTCAACCGGGACACCAGCAATGCCTTCGCCGGCATTATGGCGAAAAATGTGGCGACCGAGGCCGGTTTTGGATTCGTGGATGAGGCGATTATCGACCAGCATTTTATTAAACGTCGGCGACAGAACCGATTGTTGAGCCTGACGCTTGAAAATCCCCATCTGCTGGGTATCGGCATCGATGAAGCCACCGCCATTGTTGTCAAACCGGATCGCACGTTTGAGGTGATCGGGGAAAACACCGTGATGGTATTCGATGCACGGCGGGCCGTTTCGATCGGGACGGATTCGGTTGGAAATTTAGCGGGTCATCAGATTACCTGTCATTTGTTACGCAGCGGCCAGCAGTTCGATCTTAAAACGGGGAAAATTATCCGATGAATGCGGTGCGTTTCAGGGCTCCCAACACCTATTTGCTGATTTTTTCGATCATTGTGATTACGGCGGCGCTGACCTGGCTGCTGCCGAGCGGGCAGTACGACCGCACCGAACTGAACGGCCGCCGGATTGTCGTCAGCGGCTCCTATCATCGGGTGGATTCCAATCCGCAGGGTTTGGCGGCGGTACTGCTTGCGCCGATCCGCGGATTTACCGATAAAAACGCCGCTTTGATCGTCGGTTTCGTTCTGATTGTGGGAGGCGTTTTTGCGGTTCTCGAAAAAACCCGGGCCATTGATGCCGCCATCAAATCCGTCGCGCGGGCGCATTCGCGCTCACCGCTGGTAGCCACACTATATATTCCGATATTTATGGTGGTGTTTTCGATCGGGGGTGGCAGTTTCGGCATGGGTGAAGAGGTTATCCCGTTCATTCTGATCTTCGTTCCTCTGACGCTGGCGCTCGGATATGACTCAATTGTCGGAGTGTCGATTCCATTTCTGGGCGCCGGGGCGGGTTTTGCCGGCGCCTTTCTGAATCCATTCACGATCGGAATCGCCCAACAGATCGCCGGTTTGCCGTTATTCTCGGGAATCGGCTATCGCCTGATCACCTGGGTGATTTGCACCGCGGTTGCGATCGCTTTCGTCATGATATATGCCGCCCGGATCAAAAAAGACCCGGCCAAAAGCATTACTTACGAAATGGACTGCGAGAAACGGCGTCATCTGAATCTGGGAGATATCGAGCTTTTCAGTGGTTTGATGCGCGCCCACAAGTGGGCGCTGAGCCTTTTCGGGCTTGGAATGATCGTAATGATCATCGGCGTCCTGCGCTATGAATGGTACATCGAGGAAATATCTGCGCTGTTTTTCGCGACCGGAATTCTGGTTGGCGTCGTGGGGCGTCTGACGATCCGGGAATTTTCGGATGCGTTTGTGACGGGTGCTAAGGACATGGTCAGCACCGCGCTGATCATTGTGCTCGCGCGCGGTATCCTGATCATTGCCGAAGACGGACGAGTCATCGATACGATTCTGTTTTATCTGGCGCATTCGATCGAGCGTCTGCATCCGATTCTGTCGGCTCAGGCGATGTTCGTGATTCATACGATCCTCAATTTCTTTGTTCCTTCCGGCAGCGCCAAAGCCGCGTTGACCATACCGATCATGGTGCCTCTGGCTGATCTGGTCAATGTCACCCGGCAAACCGCTGTATTGGCATTTCAGTTTGGCGATGGTTTCAGCAATATGATCGTGCCGACTTCGGGAATCACGATGGGCGTGTTGACGCTGGCGGGTATCCCATGGGAAAAATGGGCGTGCTGGTTGTTGCCACTGGAGATCATTTTCCTGATCGTTGGCTTTTTACTGCTGATTCCGCCGTTTATTTTTCAATATCAATGACGGGTGCGGTATGAATACGACTCCCCATGCAGAACTGGAGCAGCAGATTCGCCAGCATTATGCGGAACTGCCCCGCAATCAGCGTCTGGTGGCTGATTTTTTCATTACCAATATTGAAAAGATCGCTTTTCTGACGGTTCGTTCGATTGCCCGTCAGACGGGAACCAGCGTCGCTTCGGTCGTCCGATTTTGTCAGAGCATCGGATATTCGGGATTCGGTGAAATTCGCGAAGCGGTTTCGACTCATCTCCAGGATAAACTGCTCAATGTTCAGGAGCGCTTTCCGCTGATTCATCAGCCCCACCTGAACGGGACTTTCAATTCGGTCGCCAATCAGGATATTCAGAATATCAACGAAACGCTGGCCACCATTCGTGAGGAAACCTTTACCGGCGCGGTCGATCTGATTGTACGCGCCCAGCGGATTTATACCGCCGGTTTGGGGATTTCCAATCTACTGGCTCAGATTTTGGCTTATCAGCTCATGCAGGTGGGAATTGACGCCCATACGCTGCGCCATGATTGCGTCACATTTCCCGAGCAGGCTTTGTTGTTCAAGAAGCGGGACCTGGTCATTGTTTTTTCATTTCCGCCCTATTCGCGCGAGACGATTGAACTGGCCCAGATGGTCAACGAGAAGCATTTACATCTGATCGCCATCACGAACCATCCCTCCGCGCCGGCCACCTTCTGCGCCGACATCAGTCTGATCGTTAAAAGTGTCAATCTGCTTTATACCAATTCCTTTGCTGCGATTTCGGTTCTGATCAATGCTCTGACCACGGAATGCGCCCGGCGGGATACACGCAATGCGCAGCAGATGTTGGAGGATTTGAACCGCATTGCGCATGAGCAGAAACTGGTCCTGAATATTTAACGGGATATAAGGTTTTTAAAAGATGTGGGGAAACAGAGGAGGAGCGATGAAATTTTATCGGATGGGCTTAGCCCTGTTGATTTTGGTCTCATTGATCCGGGCCGGTGTCACCGGTAAAATCGCCGGTCAGGTGACGGACCGGCGCACCGGAGAGCCGCTGCCCGGCGCTAACATTATCATCAGCGGAACGGCAATGGGGAACAGTTCCGATAGTGATGGCTATTTTTTCATTCTGAATGTCCCGCCCGGCGATTATAACGTGGTCGCGCAGTTTATCGGTTATCAACCACTGACGATGACCAATGTCTATGTCCGCGTCGATCATACGACGAGTCTGGACTTCGCGCTCGAAGCCCATGTGCTGGCCGGGGAGGCCGTCGTTGTCGAAGCGCGTCGTCCCGAAGTGGAACGCGATGTGACCTCAACGGTGGTGAGTGTCAGCGCCAGTGAACTCGCGGTGTTGCCCGTCAATACCGTCGGCGATGTTCTGCGGCTGCAGGCCGGCGTGGTCAGCAGCGGTGGGTTGCATTTTCGCGGCGGCCGCAGCGGTGAACTGGCATATTTGATTGACGGTCACCGGGTCGAAGATCCGTTGTTCGGCGGTAATCCCACCGATATTAACAATGAGGCGATTCAGCAGATGGAGCTGATTACCGGCACTTTCAACGCCGAATATGGTAACGCCATGTCGGGTGTGGTCAATATTGTCACCAAAGAAAACGTCGGCAATTACAGTGGCCGCATCCGGTACAAACAGTCCCGGCTCGGAATCGATCATGCCAACGATCTCCTCAACAAGCGTTATCTGGAAGGCAGCATTACCGGACCGCTCATCCCGGGGAAACGGATCGGTTTCCTGATTTCCGGGAAACTGGATCTCGAGGATAGTTACTATGAGGCCGGAAAACTGGTGCTGGATACCACCCTGTCTCCGACCCCGATTCCTTCCGGCCAGTACGCCAACCGGGCTGCGGGTTATGAGAATCTGCGTTCGATGTTCACCAAACTCTATTTCAGTCCCTTCCGCGGCGCAAAAATGGCCTTTTCCTACAACTTCAACGATGCCGAATGGCAGAATTATATCCATTCCTATAAATATATTCCCGACAGCACTTATATCCGCTTCCGCAAAAATCACCTGGTGGCCATGAATTTTACGCACGCCCCTTCGACCAAATTGTTTTATGAAATGCGGCTGTCGTATTATCAGAACTGGTTCCTGAAAAATTATGGCGGCCATAATCTTTCCGATTACGGTCTGGGTTCGTCGGTGTATTTCCCCGGCGCCGATTTTCGCAAGACGGCCGGTAACGAAGAATATATCGAACAAAAAATCAGCACCCTGACCGAAAAAATCGATGTCAGTTGGCAGGCGAACCGGTTTCATTTCATTAAAACCGGAATTGAATTCAAACAACATGATATTGAGTATTTCTGGCTGTTCGGTCCCCGGCGCGCGCCGGCCAATCAATATACCAATGACTTCCGCAAGTTTCCGTTTGAAGGAGCGGTTTACCTGCAGGATAAACTCGAATTTGAGACCATCGTCCTGAATGCGGGGCTGCGCTACGATTATTACCACTCGCGCGTGACTTACATCGCGGATCCCAATGACCGCGCCGGGTCAGTCACCGATGCCAGGATCAAGACCCAACTCAGCCCGCGTCTTGGGATCGCCTACCCGGTCACTGAAAAAACGGTGTTTCATTTCGCATACGGGCATTTTTTCCAGCGTCCGACATTTGAAGTGCTGTATGAAGACCTCAGCCGCAACATGGATGTCAACAAGCCGCTGATCGGGAACCCTGATCTCAATCCGCAAAGCACCGTCAGTTATGAATTCGGATTGCATACCACGCTTAGCCGCAGCGCCTCCATGCAAACAACCGTATTTAGTAAAAAAATCAAGGATTTGATCGGAGTGGCCTGGCAGTTCAAACTCCCCGGCGTTCCGCTGCAGTACGCCTATTATACGAACGAGGATTTCGCCTATGTCAAAGGATTTGAAATCAATCTGAAATGGCGCGTGGGTCATGTGAGCACGCGCGGCAATTATACATTTTCGATTGCTGAGGGCAGCAGTTCTTCCCAGCAGGCCCGTTTCGAGGGGGCATATGATGTCAAAGGGCGCCAGTCGCTGCAATTTTATCCGCTGGATTTCGATCAGCGCCACATGGGCAATGCGAGCATCTCATGGAGCTATCGCTCAGGAGAGGGGCCTTTCGGATTTGGCGCAATAGTCTTTCAAAACAGCAACCTGAGCCTGATCGCCCAATATGGCGGCGGCTTGCCTTTCACCTATAATCCGACCCGCAAACGGTATGAACCGAACCTCAACAACGCGCGTCGCCCGGCGACCCTGTTCATCGATCTGGAAGCCGAGAAACGGTTCGATCTTAGCGGTTTCAGTGTGGGACTCTTCTGTCAGGTCTATAATCTGCCGAATCGTAAAAATGTCCGTTCCGTCTATTCCGCGACCGGTAAGGCCGACGACGCCGGACCTTTTGCCACGGGCGGCCCCGAGTACATCGCCGACCCGACGATGTATTACGCGCCCCGGATCATTTATCTTGGCGTCAGCCTCGGATTTTAATTAAGGAGATCAATCCATGAAACGCAAACCTATCATCCTGTTGACGCTGATCATCCTGTTGGGATATTTTTCCGCGGCTGAAGAACCCGCACGCGACCGGCAACCCCATTCCTCTCTGGCGCGTCCGGCGGCGATTTCTGACCGGACATACAATGTTCTCGATGTGAATAAACTTGGCCAGTATGTCTCCAATATCGGTCAGTTCTATTCCTCCTGGAATGAACTGTCGCCGACCGCTGATTGGCCGCTGGGCTCATCTCATGAACAGATGTACCGCATGAATGTCTATGTCGGAATGCCGGGCAATGTCGTCCAGACGCGCACCTATGGCCAGAAAGAATGGGATCCCGTCGGAGGTTATCATAATGCCGCAACCGGGATGCTGGCCGTCAGCGATGACACCACAACCTGGCCGCTGGATTCCGCCAATAAGGCCTATTGGCCGGTGCGTGACGCCCAGGGCAACGCCGTTATCCGCTCGCATCAGGATTCCTATGGCGTCTACCGCGACCTCACCAACTATCTGGCGGTCAGCGATCCGGCCAAACGTCTCAATATCGTTGTTCATCAGACCAGCTTTGCCTGGAACACGGCCTTCGATGAGGATTACATCATTTTGACCTTCGAATTAATCAATGATACCACGGTCGCCAAGGACAGCGTTTACTTCTGTTTGTACTGTGATTTTGACGCCGGCGGATTTGAATCCGGCAGTGAATTTGCCGATGACCGCCTCGTGCTTGACCTCGACCGTCAGGCCTTCTGGTTCTACGACGCAGATCACTGGAGTAACCAATGGAACGGGCTGCCCTGGGAATTGGGGGTCGTATTCCTGGAAACCCCAAGCGTTGATTCGGTTCAGTTAGGCATCACTGACTGGCATTATACCGATAACTGGCATGAGCCACGGAATATCACCAATGATGTGCAGCAATATTGGTTGATGAGCAGCGATTCGCGGCTAAAAAACGATCCGCTCTGGCCGGATTTATTTCACGGCGATAATATCCATATTGATGATCCGAATCTGATCCGCGCCAGTGGCGATACGCTGGTCGTCTTTGCCTCTTCCGGGCCCTATCATATGGAACCCTATGATACCCTGCGGTTCATCACGGCGCTCGTCGCGGGAGCCGATAGTCTCGATATGATCCGCAATATCGATCGTATCTGGGAGGTCTTCGGCAGCGGTTATCGGATCAAAGCCGTGCCGACTCCTCAGGTCACCGGCCGGGCGGGCAACGGCGTCAATCAACTCAGCTGGAGTAACGCCATCGACCGCACCTACCTCGATCCTGAGACCGGCACCAACACCCTGGCGGGCTATTATATTTACAAAACCGAGGACTCCCGCCGCCTGACCTGGACGCGCTATGACTCGGTCGCGGTTCAATTCGACGCCACATCCGACTTTAACGCCAATGCCTATACCTGGACGGATTCAACCGTCAATAACGGGTATTACTATTCCTATTCGGTAACCACCTATGACAGCAGCGGTGCCGAATGTGGCAAGGCGTTGCTGGCTGCCGGTCTGAATACCGTTGAGCTGCGTCCCCGCTCGGATGCCCGCTCGGATACCCGTAAAATACGCGCGGTGCCCAATCCGTATATCATTTCGACCAGCTGGGAACGCGAGCGACTCGGCAACATCATGGATGGTGAACCGATCCGGGAGCTGGCGTTTGTCAACCTGCCGCCGGCCTGCACGATCAAAGTGTACACCATTGATGGCGATCTGGTCAAAACGCTGCGCCATACCAACGGCAGCGGCACCGAGTACTGGGATTTGCGTTCGGATTACAACCAGATGGTCGCTACGGGTGTTTATTTCTTCTATGTCAGTTCACCGCAGGGTGAATCGGTCGGTAAACTCGCGATCGTGCGCTAACAGGAGGGAAGCCTATCATGAAGTTACAGAAAAAAATGATCATCGGGATCAGCCTGGTCGTCCTGATGACAATGCATACGACGATCCTGTCGGCCAGTGATTTTAAAAACGTCGGACATTCGGGAGCCAATTTTCTGCAAATTGCGGCTGAACCGCGCGGCGCGGCGCTGGCCGGATCATTTGTGGCGCTGGCCCGCGGCGCGGAGGGCGTTTACTGGAATCCGGCAAGCATTGTGCTGAACCAACGTCCGGAAATCCTGTTTGCCAGTGCGGCATGGATTCTCGATACGCGGCTGTTGCATGCCGCCGCCGTCACGCCGCTTTTCAGGAATATGGCGATCGGAGCGGGAATAACCAGCTTCGATGCCGGCAATCTGGAGGTCACAACCCCGCAATATCCTGACGGAACGGGGGAGAATTTCAAAGCCGGAAACGCCGCCTATACCCTGAGTTATGCGCAACGCCTGTCGGATCGCTTCTGCTATGGCCTGAATATCAAATGGATCGATGAGCATATCTGGGATATGCACAGCTCGACCTATGCCTTTGATTTCGGATCAGTATATCAGGCTGATTTTTATAACCTGCGCATCGGGATGATCATTGCCAATTTCGGCGGCAATTTGAAAATGCGGGGACGACAAATCGACGATCGGATAGCGGCTGAACGCGCCCTCAGCGAAGAAAACAATCCCCGTCTCGAGCGCCTGGCTGAGACCTATTCGCTCCCTCAGTATTTCAATGTCGGCGTCGCTTTTGACCCGCTGGCGACGCCTGTTCACCGGTTGACTATTACCGCTACGGCCATTGATCCCAATGATAACCGGACGCGCGCCAGTTACGGATTTGAGTATGCTTTCAAAAACCTGTTGCTGCTTCGCGGCGGGTATGATCTTCAGCATGATCTGTGCGGATTGAATGCAGGGCTCGGAATCACCTACCCGATCGGTCAGCATACTACCGCTTTCGATTACGGATTCAGCGATTTCGGGCCTCTGGGAGCCATTTCTTATGTCAGCATCCGTCTAAGTTTTTAATCAACCAACCTAAGGAGGGTGAAATGAAAAGAGTGTTACTAATCGTGTTGGCTTTGGTTCTGATCGGCTCGGTTCTGCCGGCCCAGATCAGTTACACACTGAATGATTACGGACGCATCCGGCTGAGCAATCCGGCGGGCGTCCGGCAAATCGATCGCGTCAGCATCAATGTCGGCGTGAGTCAGGACGTCGTGTATCATTACAAGGATATCGGCGGAATAACGCCTGTGGTGCCGGCCGGGGCGCTAACGGCGACAATCGCCGACGCTGAATCGTATTGTTTGTTCACGTATAACACCGGGGACGCGGCGATCGACGTGACGGTCAGTCATCATATCTATTTCTGGAACACCAAGAACTGGATGATTATCCGCAATTGCATTACCAATAATACGGCCAGTGCGGTCAGCGGTAAAGTTGCCTTTGAACTGATTCCCCAAGTTTCGGGAGCCTATGGCGATGAGACGGTTGATATTCTGTCGGCGGCCAACACCATCTATGCCTATAAAGCAAGTGATTTTACAGGCATGACGTATCTGAATCTGGCGCCGGTTTCTTTCCGTTCGATGGCGTACAGCGCCTACGCTCCCGGCGGCGCGTTTCCCGATTCGCTGCAATGGGCGGAAATGTGCGCAACGGAAAACAGCACTTACCCGTTGAATACCGGATCGGATGGCACTGCCAGTTTCATGAATGCCGGAGATTTCGCTATCCCGGCCGGTGACAGCGCCATTTATTTTATTGCCGTCGGTTACGGTTCGACTGTCGAACTCCTGGCGCTGGCTTTGGCGGAAGCCGCGTATACTTACGCAACCACCTTCTACACCGCCAACCAACCCGATATATCCAGTCTGCCATCCAACTTCGAACTCCGTCAGAATTATCCGAATCCCTTCAACCCGACGACGCGGATTACTTTCGTGCTTGCCGAATCGCGGCCGGTTGAACTGACAGTCTACGATCTGAACGGACATCTGATCAACACCCTGTACGCGGGAGCCATCGCCGCCGGTCAGCACACGATCGAATGGAACGCCTGTGACCAGAGCGGACAACCGGTGGCTGCCGGCGTCTATCTGTACCGGTTGACTCAGGGGGCTCAGACGCTTGCGAAAAAGATGATTCTGATGCGCTAATTCTAATCATGGCGGAAGAGCGTCCCGGCGACGTTCTTCCGCCGCTTGCTTGACGGGGTTCGGATGACTTCCACCAACAGGTCTGTTCGTGCGCCTTCAGTCGGTCTGGCGCTGATTCCGATTATCGCGATGGCCTTATTGCTGATTGTCGGCTATGGCGTATATAAAATTCGGGCGCAGGTATTGCTGGTCGGCGCGGCGTTTATCACGGCGCTGGTAGCCCTGGCGCTGCGACTGTCCTGGCAGGAAATGCAGGATGGCATTGTCGCCAGTATTCACAAGGCGTTGCCGGCCATTTTGATTATGATCTGCGTCGGCATCCTGATCGGCGCGTGGATGTGCGCAGGCACCATTCCGATGATTATCTATTATGGCTTGCGGATCATTTCACCGCGTTTTTTTCTCGTGACGGCGTGTCTGGTTTGCAGTCTGTCATCCCTCGCGACGGGTACTTCGTGGGGCACGATTGGCACCCTCGGAGTGGCGTTCATGGGGATTGCGCTGGCGCAGGGTTTGCCCCCCGGAGCAGCGGCCGGCGCGATTGTCGCCGGAGCCTATTTCGGTGATAAAATGTCGCCCTTTTCGGATGTCACCAATCTGGCGCCGGTGGCTGCGGGTTCGAACCTTTTCGATCATATCCGGCACATGCTCTGGTCAGCCGGTCCCGCCTGGCTGATCGGCCTGGCAGGCTATTTTCTGATTGGATTGCGCTTTCAGCCCGCATCTGTCGAATCCCCGCAAATTGCCGTCATCCTGACGACCCTGAAAAGTCATTTTCAATTCAATATTTTGCTGCTGGCGCCGATAATCATCGTGTTTTATTTTGCGTTCACGAAAAAACCGGTTATCCCGGGCATGATTCTTTCGGCTCTGACCGCGATTGTACTCGGAATCATCTTTCAGCGCGTCGATATCCAGACTATCGCTGCGGCGCTCAATACCGGATTTCCGGCCCACACCGGGGTTGCGGCGGTGGATCGCCTGCTATCGCGCGGAGGCATGATGAGCATGATGGAGACTCAGCTGGTTGCATTCACCGCTTTCAGTTTTGGTGGAATCATGCAGAAAACCGGGCTTCTGAATGTGCTGCTGGAGCGCGTCATGCGGTCAGCGCGCAAGGTATGGAGTATCGTCCTGACCACGGTTGTCACTACTCTGACCACGGCGCTGGTTACCGGCAGTTCCTATCTGGCGATGATCATTCCCGGCGAACTGCTGGCTCCGGTTTTCCGGCAAAAAAACCTGGCTGCCAAGAATCTGTCGCGAATCATCGAAGAATGTGGCGCCATCATCGTTCCATTGATTCCGTGGAGCATGGCAGGTGTCTATATCACCGGCACAATCGGTGTTTCCACTTTCGAATATCTGCCGTATGCGTTCATGAACTATTTTTCGGTGGTGATTCTGATCATTTTCGGTGTAACGGGTATAACGATGGCGCCGCGCGTCCGCGACGACGAAACGGCCATCGGCAGCTGAGTTGAAAGCAGAGTCACAGCGATCTGAGAAAAGCGGAGATTGCCAATGACGAAAGGACTCTATCGGCCATTTATTGCCCGTCTCATCGTGATTTGCACGGTTGTGACCGGCGGTGGATTAGCGGGCGACCTGAGCCGCCATTTGCCGGATGATCCTGATCAACTGCGGCAACCAACCTCGTATGCGACGATTACCGCATTTTTAAATGAAGCCGGCCGCTCGCCGCAAATCGATGTGCAGGTGATCGGCCAGTCGGTTGAAAACCGGAATCTATACCGGGTGCGGTTATCCCGCGGAAAACGGAAGACAGCCGGCTGGCGGATCCTCATCTACGCCCAGCAGCACGGCAATGAACCGGCCGGCAAAGAAGCGGCTCTCTATCTGATCAAAAAGGTCGCCGAGAATCCGGCCTGGTTGCCGAACGATGTCGAAATTTTTATCATTCCACAGGTCAACCCCGACGGCGCTGAAAAAAATCAGCGCCGCAACGCCCGGAACACCGATCTCAACCGCGACCATTGTCTGCTTGACCAGCCTGAAACCCGGATTCTGCACCGCACCTTCCGTGAATTGCAGCCCCAGGTTGCGATCGATTGTCACGAATTCGGTCGCGACAGCCGTGATTATTCCCTCCGCGGGTGGGAAAAATATCCGCTGATTATGATGGATTGCGCCAATCACCCGATTTTGGATGAGAGCATCTATTCCGCCGGGGTGGCATGGTGCGAGCGGCTTCAGCCGGTTCTGGAAAACCAGGGCTATCCCTATCGGCGTTATTACGTCGGAGGCGTTCCACCTCTCGAAGAGCAGCGACACAGCACGCTCGAAACCGATGATGGCCGCAATGGTCTTGGCCTTTATGGCGGATTGTCGTTTATCATCGAGTCCGGAATTCGGTACAACACACCCGATCCGAACGCCGATCTGGGACAACGGGTAAAGGCTTATCTGGCCATTTTCGACCAGTTTATCCGCAATACCGAATCGCGCGAGACTGACCAGCGGGCAATCCTCGAGGCGCGTCGCGCGCGGTTGCCGCAAGCCTTACCGACCAACTATTTTTGGGCCAAAACCAGCAATCAGACTTCGCTGCTGCCGGTCATCGACCGTCTGACCCGTGATACCCTGATGATCCCGGCGCCGAATTTCATGGATCAGCGGGTGATCAAAAAATGCGTCCCGGCGCCGAAAGCCTACCTCATCCCGCATGAGTTTCGCCCACCTTTTCAGCAGTTAATGGAACGGCACGCGATTGCGGCGCAGGTATTGACACAACCTGAAATCAGAACCGTCGAGCGTTGCCGGCTGCGGGAAATTCAGATCGACGACGATCTGCTCTACTCCCGCTACAGCGGCCGCCAAGTTGTCGTGCAGGATTCGGTTTTTACGCGCGAGTTCGATGCGGGCGCTTTGCTGGTGCCGCTGGATAACGCGGATGCGCGGCGGGCGGCGGTTTTACTTGAACCCTATTTGGTTTTCGGGCTGTATGATCAGAAATTGTTCCGCGAACTCATTTTACCGGACAGCCTGCTACCCGTTTATCGGATCATGGAGTGAGGTCTGAAATCATGTCACCTGAGCCGGTCTCGTCCTCCGATAGAGTAAAAACCATCCGATTGTTGCCTCCCCGAAGATCACTGAGCTGGGCGGCGTGCCTTGTCTTATGGATGATGCTGGCAGGCATACCGGGTCTGTCCTGTCAGTCTGACGATGGGTTGTTGCCTGGTTTTGAACACGACCCGGCTTTCGGCGAACAGAACAAAACCATTCGGTTTGCTCCGGATGTGCGGATCGTGATCAATGCCCCGGCGCGATTATCGCCCGGCAAAAAAACCTTGCTGATGATCTACGTATTGCCGAATGGCAACTCCATCGAATGGACGATCGGCAAACAGCTCCGGCCGGGTGATGACTGGCATTACGACATCCAGCACATCGCCGCTCAAGCCCGTTACCTGCGCCGGAGGCGGCCGGATCGCAACCTGATTGTCGCTTATCTTGAAAATGATCTTAAGAGCTGGCCGGCCTGGCGTCGGCAGCATCCCGATCAGGCGGAACGGATCCGGTCGATCATCGACACGCTGACGGCCGGGTGGCACTCCTGGAATCCGAAAATCGCGCTCTGTAGTCACAGCGGCGGCGGCAGTTTTGTATTCGGTTACCTGAACACGCTCGATTCCATCCCCGCCGTGATCGAACGGATCGCGTTTTTGGACAGCAATTATGGTTTCGATGAAAACTCGCGTCAGATCACTCTGCTGGATGAATGGCTGCGAAATCACGATCAGGCCGTTCTGACCGTGATCGCTTACAATGACAGCATTGCGTTACTGGACGGGAAACCGTTCGTTTCGGCGACCGGCGGCACCTGGGTTCGCAGCCGGCTGATGGCCCGCCGGTTTGCGGAACTGACTCCCATGACTGAACGACGCGACCCGCAGCTGCGGCGTTTTTATGGATTTGACGGGCGGTTGCAGTTCATCCTGAAGGAGAATCCGGAGCGCAATATCTACCACACGGTTCTGGTCGCGAGAAACGGATTGATTCACAGTCTGCTGGCCGGTACCGCAGACGATGAGAAAGGCTATCGGTTCTTCGGTGAACCGGTTTACCGGCGCTGGATTGCACCATGAACCGGGGCAGCGTATCTGTTCAGAGGCACTCAGATTTGGCCGGGATTGGAATATCTCAGAATGAATATCGCAGGGAAACCGCATGAAATTACGTCTGTTCATGGTTATGGGAATGGTTGCGACAATTTTACAGGGTCAGGGCTCATTGCTGTTGGTCGGCGGCGGCGGTGAAAACTACAATGACTGGTCGGATATTCCCTACCGCTGGTTTGTCCAGGCGGCCGATTCGGGCAAGATTATCAATATTGACGTCGCGACAACCAGCGACTGGTATCCAGCCTATTTCCGCTCATTCGGCGCCGCGCAGTCGTCCCGTTCGCTGCAGATCGCCACGCTCAGCGCGGCAAATGATTCCGCGACCTACTACGAACTGATTTCAGCCCGCGGGATTTTCATCGAAGGCGGCGATCAGTGGACTTATGTCACCACCTGGAAAGGAACCCTGGTCGAGGACGCCATCCATTACGTTTTTCAGCAGGGAGGAGCGATCGGCGGCACCAGCGCCGGTCTCGCGGTGCTCGGGGACGTCTGTATCAGCGCCCGGTACGGAACGCTCTATCCCGAAGATGCGGCGTATAATCCATTTCATTACAAGCTGACACTCGAAGACGATTTTTTACATGTGTTGCCGGGCTGTATTACCGACTCTCACTTTCTGCAGCGCGGCCGGCTGGGACGATTGGTGCCCATGCTGGCGCGCCGTTTCATTCAGTATGGCGAGGATTTGACCGGCATCGGCGTCGATGAAAAAACGGCGCTGTGTGTCGGCCCGGACCGGGTGGCCACGGCTTACGGCAAGGCGAGCGTGACGATTCTCTATAAAAGCCCCGCTTCACGCGTCGAATGCGTGACCGGTCAACCCGTCATTTATACGAATCTGCACTGCGAACAACTGATTCATGGCATGGTTTACAATCTCGCAAACCGTCAATTGATCGACGCCGGACCGTATGTCGGCGCGGTGTCGGTTCCATCGCTCAACGCCGTCTATGATGGCGTCACCTGCGCAGGTAACGCCGAGGCGACCGCCGATACCGGCGCGGTGTTTATCACGGGTCTGACATCGAGCCAATATAACGCCTGGTACGGAAATCTTGGCGAGCGGCCCGGCAGCAGCCGGATTCCCAGCAGCGTCATCATCCCGAAAATCTGGAACCATCGGGATTACTACGAAAATCGCTGGGTGGGCGCCCTGTTCGGCGTCGCCCGTCATCCGGGTTACACGGCGATAGTCGTGGACGATCAGTCCGTTTTAACCGTTTCCCCGACCGGCGTCCTGAGCACCACGAAACTCTGCTATATTTTTGAAACCCAGACGGTCACGCATGTTGGTTTTAGGACACCGGTTGTATCGAACCATCCGGGGATGATCGGAGGGCGGCTGCATTTTCTGAATGCGACCGTTCAGTACGATCTGGCGAATCACCACGCGATCAGCCGCGTTGAGTCCGACCGGTATCAGATGCCATCGGATTTCCGGCTGTTGCCGCCGTATCCCAATCCGTTTAACGCGACGACCCTGATCCGCTTCGAGCTGCCCCGGGACTGCCGGGTTCGGATTGACGTTACCGATCTTTGCGGCAACTGCGTATTTTCATCCGGGATAGAGGCCTTATCGGGCGGCCGGCATGTGTTCGCATGGACGCCGGTCGGTTTGGGCAGCGGCGTCTATTTCATCGGCTTGCAGACCAACGCCGGAACCTGGCATCGAAAATGTGTCTATCTCAAATAATCGCCGCATCGCCTGCCGCAACGCGTCTTGATTTCCCTGCAAGGGGAGTTATGGCGCGTGATCGGACAACATTCGCGTTTAAATCTGCATTCCCGGAGAGATATTACCCCGTTTTCATCGTTTTAATCAGAACGATCCGGGAGCCGCCGGGTCATCAACGTATCAAAACGACGGTGATCGATTCTCACGTTTTGAAGCACGGCGGGCATTATGTCAGGAGTCCGGTCGATATGCTCTGCGCCGGAACATTATCCGACACGGGAATATTATCCAGCTTGGATAAAATTCCACTTGACTTTTTTATTTAATCTCTATAACGTTGATTTGAAATGAGATACAGAAAATCAGACAGGAACATTATCCAACAGCAAAAGTTGGCTATAAGCCATTATCCAAGTCGCTCATGAACATGTTAGCGTATATAAGAAGAAATAAATTAGGAGAATAAAATGAAGATTAGATTTATATTAACATTAATTTCATTATCAATTATCATTTTTATTTTGATGATCTAAAATATGTACCATATTATTAATAACAACAAGGAGGTCGTTATGAAAAAGCAAAAAATTGAATTCAATTCAAAATTGGATTTTTCTCTTCTTTTATTGAGCATCTTTGCTACTTTTTTTATCGGATGTGCCAGCTATGGCGTGGCTATCAAAGATAATGTTGGGATTCAGAAGGTGAAATCAGTCGTACTGATCAGCGGACAAGCAGAGTTTGCCCACAAGCAAATCCTAAAAGAACAGGAAAGTGGTTCTATTTTGGGCAATTTGGCGACAACTTTAATTGGGAATTTGGTTTCAATAGAAGGTTCGTTTAATACTTACGGTGAATCACAAAAACTTCTCTCTCAATTAGGACTATTTACTGTAATGGACCAATCTCAATTTAAGGAAAAGGTCACGAATTTATCAGTCGAAGTTCCTGAGTTTATTAATGCAGATAGTTTAAATGTAGCAAAGATAGTGACTTTCGCTAGGGCTATAGGTGTGGACGGAGTTCTTATTATCTTTTATCAGCCAGTTGAGGAAAAAATCGGAGGTACGCAATTTCAATATATTTCAGCAACAGAAACTATTCCATATTTTGAGGGTGTCCTCGTTAGTACACAAGATGAGAAGATTGTTTGGAGGGCTAAGAAGGGTTGTCATGATATGGTTATTGGAATGCCTAAATATCGTTTTGAAACTCGAGTAAAAGGAGCGTTAGAGAGTTTATTTAGTACCCTGAAAAGTGAAACGGCAACTCAGTGACATTTTTAGTAAAAACGCTAACCATTGCGTTCACCTAACGGCTTGGGTAGTTGCATGATTTTAAAGTAGTCTAAGTTGCTGAACATTTCTGATTTTCATTTCATCTCCGCTTTTACTCCCGCCGTAGGTGACGCATGCCCGTTAGCCTTAAAAGGAAATCTGAATAAGGAGGAAAAATGGATAATATTATCGAAAATGAAAATTCATCAGATTATGTTTGTGGCGAATGTGGAGCCTCAGTTACAATAACTGATACAGTATGTCCTAAATGTGGCGCTGATGTAAGTGTAATTGTAGAAAATATACAAGATAAACAGGATAAACAGTTGGAAATAACAAATAAGGATAAAACCAAATATCCTGCGCTAAATGTAATTTCAGCAGTGTATAAATTTCTTGCCTGGTTATCTGCGTTTATTTCTCTTTTAACTTCTGTAATCTTTTTAATAAATGATGGTGTAAAAACTATTTCAATAATATCTATTGTAATAGGTGTGATATTATTCATTTCATTTCTCGCTATTTCTGAAATCATCCGACTATTTATTGATATAGAAAGAAATACGAGGACATTTAGTATACATGAAAATGAAACTAATGAATCAAAAGAATAATATATATTGAATAAACGAAGGCTAACCATTGCATTCACCTAACAGCGAAAGCTGTGCGATGGATTTCAGGTTATGCAGTATGAGGTGTACCCCAAAAACTGGAACGTTAGTATAGGTGTAAAAATGCGTAACATTACAGTAGAAAGGGGACACGATGCAGAAG
>Ga0172362_10001621_pt1 | contig 19303 bp, 16 predicted proteins | sample LakKivs1_kivu2a2_FD_114534 | JGI IMG/M metagenome (GOLD analysis project Ga0172362, IMG submission 114534) | Sediment microbial communities from Lake Kivu, Rwanda - Sediment s1_kivu2a2 | ecosystem: Environmental > Aquatic > Freshwater > Lake > Sediment | place: Rwanda: Western Province, Lake... | reverse complement strand
TCGGCCGGCTCGGAGCAAGCCAATCAAGCTGTCGCGAAGGAACTTTTTCCGGGGTTTGGTCAGACCCCCGTTGATCTTCTGGAGGAAATGCCCAAGGTTATCCGATATTGATTCGAGTAAGGCCTGTTACCGAGGAATCGCGTGATGAATAAAGAGCAAATAAAAGAGCAATTGTTGAAGGCGGTCAAGGATAGTCCGCACCTGGGTGCCATAAGGTCTGTTGCTATCTTCGGCTCATACGTCAACGGCACTCCACGCGAAGATAGTGATGTTCTGATAGACTTTTAGCCAGCAGCGGTCATCGGTTTTTTCAAACTCTCTGATATCAAGGATAGTTTCGAGTCTTTCCTTAAAAAATCGGTTGATCTTCTTACTCCCCAGGCGATAAGTAAGCACTTCAGGCATGAGGTCATTGCCTAGGCAGAGTACGTTTATGAGAAATGACAGCACGTATTTGACATATATTCGAAAAGATTATGATGAAATTTCTGATTGAGGAATACTTTGGAGTAAACACTAAGGTTGTCTGGGATACGTGCAGAGATGACCTGCCTCAACTTAAGTTGTTTATTGAGAAAATCCTGCATAGATAAACTTATTGGGGGCGTTGGTTTTCCAACATTGAAGCGGGCCGATTTGGCTCCGTTCGACTGAGCTCACTGAAGTCCGTTGATAGCGGCTTAATACGTTCATTGCTCTTTGTGTGCCTCTGGATGAAGCCAACGTTTTATGTGCAATTGGACGTCTTACACGGAATCACATAACCATTAGCTGTGAAAGGATAAAATATGGCAACAGGTCTTTTAGTTCGAGTTGGTATTGATTCGACTTCTGGCGGCTGGAATGCGCCATGTTGTGAGAAGAGCTTTTGTTTTTGCTACGTGCCAATTGGGGAGGATGCCGTCCTCACCGAGTATTATGACCCTGCTTATCAGCCTTACGAGCAGGTTGTTAGGGCGTTTGTGCCTGAAGATGCACCTCGCTGCGTCCATTGGCCACGTCGCCTTCCACAACGAGGTCATTTCGATCCTGATTTCAGACATCTTACGTATGGTGATGTGGGTCAGAAAGCCGGGCGTATCTGGAACGTCTTTAATGGGCAAGAAGGAGATAGTAAATTTATCGTCTTTTACGCCGGGCTTCGCTCGATTCAAAAGGGCAAGCTCTGCTACTCCATCATTGGTTTCTACACCGTTAAGTGTATTCTGCGGGGGCCGGATGTTCAACGCGCCGACTGGCACCGTAATGCCCACGTAAGAAATGGAGGCTGCAACGATGTGAGAACCGTGGTTGTCTTTGCTGACAAGTCCAAATCAGGTCGATTGTGTAAATATATCCGTATCGGGTCGTGGCGTAATGGAGCCTATCGCGTTGACAAGAATCTACTCAAGGAGTGGGGCGGCCTGGATGTGCGTGACGGGTACATACAGCGAAGTGCATTCTTGCCTCGTTTTTGTGACGGAGATCGCTTCCTGCGATGGTTTTACCGCCAGAGACCAGAGTTGATTTCCGAAGACAATCCCCGACAGTGTCTGAAAATTCGCTGACCGTCATGGATAGTCACCTATTTCTTGGTCTGCTGACAGCCCTTGGAAAATTGAGTCGAGCCGCTTGCCAGATCATATTGTGCTCGGCGTCTTGTCCTTCGTGTAGTATGTTGTGTGCTATCTGGACTTTTCTCAGATTCCTCGCTGAGATACACGGAGTTCGTAGTCGATAAACAATGAACACGGTACAATGAACGAGTTGCAAATCACGAGCCACGAAGTTTAGCGGACCATTACCTGGCCGGAATCGGGGACGAGGACCTGGCCGGTAATGGTCCGCGCACGGTCGGAGCACAAAAAAACCACAGAATCGGCCACGTCCCGGCCCTTGATCTCTCGCTTCAACGCGGTCTTACTCACATAGAAGGGAATGACCTCCTCCGGTTTTATGCCGTACTTTTTGGCGCAGGCCTTTATGTACTGTGGATTCCAGATTTTCGAGCCTTCAAAAACGTTGCCAGGCGCGATGGAGTTGACCCTTATGCCATATTCGCCCAGCTCCAGTGCCCAGCCGCGAGCCATGTGGATTTCGCCGGCCTTTGTTGCGTTATATGCGGTGTTACTTTTGCTGGCCTCTAAGCCCGATTTGGAGCTGAGGTTTATTATGTTTCCGCCCATCGCCTGGGCAATCATAATTCTGGCAGCTTCTCTTGCACAGAGAAAATAGCCGGTCAGATTCACTTCTAGAGCAAACCGCCATTTATCTACGGGCATATCCACAAGTTCATAAGCTGGAGCTACCCCTGCTGCGTTGACCAGGATGTCGAGGCCGCCCCAGTTATCAAGTAGACGTTCGAATGCTATTTTCACGTTGGCTTCGTTCATCACGTCGCCAGGAAGAACCATTACATCAGAATTGAGAATTGAGAATTTAGAATTAAGAATAAGCTCGCGCGTTTCTTTAAGTGTTTTTTCGTCGATATCCAGCAGTGCTACCATTGCGCCGGCTTTTGCCAGACCGATAGCGATACTTCTTCCCAGACCGCTGCCGGCACCTGTAACAACCGCAATTCGGTCTTTAAGCTCGCCTTCGCTATGGCCGCTTATCAACTTTTTGCGAAACGCTTCCGATTCCCAACGGTTAATAAAATTGCGCTGTCTTTTATTCAAGCTGGAGATGCCGCCCATCCGTTTGGCGTTGCACCTGATAAAAGCCGAATATGCAACGATGTCCCGCACGATCTGAGCGATTTTCTTTTTGCCCGCTACAAAGAGCCCGACACCCTTAACCAGAAACGCCACAGAATGTTTCTCGTTTTTCTTGATTTGTGAAGTTAATCTGCTGGCGATTCTCTGTGGTTCGCACTTGTCCACCCACATTGCAGGGCCATTGGCATACACCAGTTCATCCGGCGTCAAGACACCCGCCGACAGCATTTTTTCGGCGTCTGGTTGGGCTAAAAAGGATGCGATCTCGCAGTCACAAAAGCAGCTTATCGTTGCACGCTCACCGGTCGCCTCAAAAAATGCCTTGCGTATGCAGAGCTTGATGTTGTTAATATCTTCCTGACTTATCGATTTGATCTTGCAGGCTTTAGGTTGTCGCAATTTGTTGTTGCAGTGGTTGATGACTTCACGGACGAGCCGTAAGGCCGCGTCGGCACTTTCTGCCGAAATTAGAAGCCCATGCTTTTCAAGGAAAAGAATTGCCGGCTTCTTGCCAAATTGTCTTTGATAATCATCAACCAGCCGGGCTATCTTTTTTGCCAGTATAAAGCCTGGGTCGGTGTAAGGAACCCAGAGCGGAGGCAAGTAATTTTCCATTTTCGATTTTTGATTTCCGATTGTTCTAAAGAGTTTTTCCAGCTCTGCTTTTCCATTTTTAGCATTTACATAAGCTCCTACCGAGCTCGGATGGAGATGAATCACACACTTATCCAGAAAGCTGTGCAAATGTGCTTCTACTGATGGGCGCGCGTCTCCGTTGTCTCTATCGTCACACGCAAGGAGCAAGCGGTTGACCACTTCAGTTTCGCGGCTCTGCACGTCAAGCTGTGCTATTGCCTTATCTTCGATAATAGAAAGGACTGCATCGAGCCGCATCCGCCGCCAGCCCTGTTTGTGGGTCATATCTTTTAGAGCCGTACCGCTAGCCTTGACATACATATATTTGCCGTCTGCGGCTTTAACCGACGTATTACCGCCCCCACCCTGAACAAGCGAGTTGTCCCTGCCGACAGCGTGTGATATCCTAATAAGTTCTAATAAAGCCTTATCCATAATTCGTCCATCATCCTTCGTCTTTCGTTTTAACGTGGCGTTGCCTCGGGCAACCCGCCGTCCACAGGGATTGTGGCGCCGGTGGTTGGGGTTTGGTGCGTGGCAAAAAATAGTACTGCATTGGCCACGTGCCGCCCCGTAACTGTAAGTTTCAATAGGTTTCTGTTGCGGTAATACTCCTGCAATCCTTTTTCATCAAGTCCTCGAGCCCGCATTCGGTCGGGCCCGATTTGTTCCCACAGGCCGGATTTATATTTGCCTTCGGAGAACACCCCATCCGGAGCTACCATGTTTACTCGAACCCCATACTGCGCCAACTCTATGCTGGCAATACGACCCAACTGGTGACAAGCGGCTTTGGTGGCGCTGTAGGCGCCAAAGCCCGCACCGGGTGCGGGAACATTCTTGGTGGAGACAACGATGATGTCGCCGCCGATTCCCTGCAAGATAAAAAGCCGAGCGGCTTCGGCAAGCGTCAATAATGCTCCCTCGACGTTTACTTTTTCGAGCTTGCGAAAGACATCAAGGTCTATATCTTTCAAATTCGCAACCAGCGGGATACCGGCATTAACCACGACAATGTCGATACCGCCCCAGGTTTGAATGACGCCCTCGAAACCACGGCTGACAGATTCTTTATCAGTGACATCGATTGGGATGCCAATCACGCGGTCGCTGGCTATTTGCTTCAAATCCGCTACAAAATCGTCCAATTTTTTGCCCGGAAGGTCGGTGGCAACCAGATGGTAGCCAGCCTCCAGCAGCCCCCGGCAGATACCATAACCAATGGCCCCGGCTGCGCCAGTCACAAGAGCAATTTTATTGAATAAATGATTAGCCCCCGCCCCTGTGGCGGGGGGTTCTTGTTCAACATACAGTATGACTCGTCCGCGAAGACATACGATCTCAGGTTTTGAATTGTGTCGGGCCGAGTAACCCGTAATAGCGTCGCTTAATTGTTTTCGGAGTTTTTCCGGGTCGGTGTTTTCTTCCGCGACATCTATAAAAAGTGGCGGCCTTGTACTTTTTGGCAAAGATTGTAGTGTGACCTTCAGCACACCAATTTTATTGCTCACAAAATCAACGGATTCTTTGCTCGTTAAAGATTTCAAAATAACCGGCTCATAAGGCATGTCCTCATTGCCTGTTGGATTTGCCAAAAGCCCGCGGATAATCGGCATTATCTGAGCTAATTGGCTCATAGAATGTTGATCCAATGCAGAATTATTCATTTTTTTCTTTATAGTTTGTCCTGATAATTACATTAAAGGAGATGCTGTACATTTCATAAGGATCCATTCTCTCAGCTACCAATATCCTCCCGCAAGCAATCTATTTTCTGAGCTTGAAATCTGTGCAGTAACCTAAAAGTTTAGCCACACTTCCCAAAATTCTTGTAGTCATATAGCGAATATTGATTATTGCATCCGCTTCCATCTCTTAAGCATTGGTAATTATCCTATGCGCCGCCAAGGACAAGTCAAGCGGTTCACTCATCAACATCTATTTATACCACTGCTTCCATTTACCAATCTGAGGACGCCCTCCTGGCCCAATGGGAAAGCTGCTGAGTGGAAACACCTTGCTTTTCGGTGGCGGTGGAAGTTTCGGGTCTGTGTAAACAACCAAGGACAGATTGATTGGTTTGATAACTATGTCGACAGGCTTGTATCTGTACAGTACATCGCGCATAACTCGTTGTAATCTCATTGTGTCTGTTCGAGTGAGCTGGTCGCGTCTTACATTACCCAAAACGAAGAAGAAGTCGTTGTCAATATCAGTCTCAGCTTTATGATATTTGTGCAGTACGTTGTAGTCATTGAATGACCGGCGTAGATCGTCAATATCCATTGGGTAGTATGTGCGCCCATTTGACAGTTTTCTAACAGGCCATCCCATTGCGACCGCTATGTCTCCCTGAATACTGAACGAGCGAAGATATGGATGAAAGTTCCTACTTGCAAAAGGATAGGCTTGTGACGGATCGTATCCGCCAATACGGATCATCAGTGGAAGAAGATTGGTGGTCAAGGCCCAGTTCAAAACATCCGGAAGGTTTATCTGACACTCAATTCTCGATGCTTGCAGATAATTGGTGTTGAGTATCACGCCGTCAATGGGTTTCCCCTCCAAACCAATGATTGTGCCGTGAACCTGCTCCAACGGGTACTTCTCGAATTTCGAAGAACCTATTTGTTGCTCAATATTCTTTTGCAAGGCAAGTATCAAATTCTGTAGGAGTATAGGTTTGCTCTTACCATAATACGCCACAAGAGTAACAATTTTTTTGCTCATCCTTTGCTCCTCTAATCGGCCATCCTCTTTAGTTCCCTCAAATGGTGCAGCTACCCAGCGCCGCATACGCAGCGTTCGAGTGCAGCCGCTGGTTCAGCACCCGGGATTGGTGGTCTTCAAACCTACCTTACAATCTTATCGTTATGTCAAGTTATGCGCTCAAGGTAAGTTTATTAGGCTTTTGTTCAACTGTCATTTCTTCATTCAAAAAACTGCCCAAATCTTGATTTCATCCAATCGAAGACCTCCTGGGCAGCTTGCCTTGCCTCAGTAGCGTTGTCAATCGTTAAGGTCAATTCATCCCCAGGATAGCGAACCTCTACAGCGTAAGGATTCAGCAAAGAAAGCGCTTCTCGCAAAGATTCGGCAAGGCCGTCATATTCAATAACTTTGTCCAAGATAACAAACAAGTTATGAGTTATCGGATATTCGCAGCCATGCGCGACAAGGAAACCCTTGAGCAGTTTTTCAGCAGCCTGCTGGCAGTGAAAGCAGACCGTGTCATAAGGCACTTTATCAGCAGAAAGATTATTGTCGGCATCTAATAAATCACTTTTTGCCTTGTCGAACCATCGCTTGGCATATTCAAGCTTTTTATCCATACACCCTTTTCCCCTCCCGCAGTACAGTGGAGATGAATGAAAGCTCGAATTCTCTTTCCTTTTCCACCTCCTGAGGAGTATAAACCAAAATATCCATAGGGAAAGGATACGGTTTGAACATAAGGTGCAGTTGGCGGCTTCTTTTGTGTCTTGGCAAATCGCTTTCGGCAATCACCAGCAGGTCAACATCGCTATGCTTTCCGGGCTGGTTTCGGGCATATGAGCCGAAAAGAATCACTGCCCTTGCATTGATTTGTTCACCAATCCTTCTGGCAACATTTTCAATTTCATTGAAACTTATCATAACTTTCAGAATTTTAACTATAATCTTATTGTTTTGTCAAGTTTTTAACCATGGATGACACAGATTTCACTGTTCTTTTATTTATATTTAATCCGTGATAATCCGCGAAATCTGTGGTTAATTATTTTTTTCATTTTTGAGGGTCTCGTATAGCTCGTAAGCCTCGGCAGGGGCCATATTTTCATGAACCACCTTACGGACCGCCTGCATCATGGCTTTAGGGGCATCACTCTGGAAGATGTTGCGTCCCATGTCCACGCCTGACGCGCCTTCCTGGATGGCATTATGAGCCATAGTCAAAGCATCGAGTTCAGGAATTTTTTTGCCGCCAGCCATCACTATCGGGACTGGGCAAGAAGCCGTCACCGTGCTGAACCCTTCCGGGACATAATATGTTTTGATGAACTGTGCACCAAGCTCGGCACAAATCCGGCAGGCCAGGCGAAAATATCTGGCATCGCGAACCATGTCCTTGCCGACTGCGGTTACTGCCATCGTTGGAATCCCGTAACGTAGCCCCATATCTACCAGCCGGGTCATGTTATGGACGGAGCGGGTCTCGAATTGGCCGCCGATGAATACCTGCAGGGTAATAGCCGCCACGTTCATACGGATAGCGTCCTCAATGTCAACGGCCAACTCCTCATCCGACAGTTCCTTGAGTACGCTGGGGCCGCCGCTGCACCGCATCACGATCGCTTTATTTAGAGTGGGCGGCACGGTGGTTCGCAAAATTCCTCGCGTCAGCATTATCGCGTCGGCGTACTCCATCAGCGGCACAATCGTCAGATCAATTCGCTCCAGCCCTGTGGTAGGGCCTTGGAAGTAGCCGTGGTCAATCGCCAGCATTACCGTTCGGCCAGTTTTGGGATTAAATATTCGAGCGAGGCGATTTTTCATGCCCCAGTCAAGAGCGTTTGCTCCTTTGAGGAAAAAGCCCGGCGTTTTCATAGGAATATCTTCATAGAACTTTTTTGCCTCTTTCAGTGCCTCAGTATCAGCCATAACTGTTTCCCTTCTTTCATTGGAATCGTAAAACTCAAAGCTGAAAACGCAAAACTGTGGAATTTACGACAATTTTTACCTTTTTCCCTTTAAGTTTTTAGCTTTCATCTATCCCTCTTTTTCTCTCATGACCATCCAGGCCGTACCCGCAACAAAGTAAATCAAGGTCGGCCAGATCAGTATGTGCTTGAATGTCGCAAGACTTTGTTCGTATTTCGGACCGCCGCTGAGGTAAACCCAGATGGGCAAAATCAGACATAGAAGTAATGACCCCGCCGCTACGACGCCCGTAACCCACGAGCCGGCATTCCTTCCGCCGGAACTTTTCTGCTCAATTTGTCTGGGTGTTTTTGGCTGAATTGACTCTGGGACAATTTCGATTTCTTCAAGGTCTTCACGAGCACCTGCAATAGCGGCAAATACTATGTATAGCACTGCGGTTAGCAACCAGGTCGGCACAAATAGAAAGAATAAATGCAGCGTCGCTGTTCGTTCTAACCACAGTGCCGCTGCGATTGCAATACCCCAGGAAAGTAATGCAGGCCAGCTTACAAGTAATTTCTTTCGCGATGCCCAAAACTGTGTCAGCCCGATCTTCGGGAAAATCCAGTGCTCGACAAAAACAATCGCCCCCACCGGCATCAGTAAAAGCCCATACCAGCCTACAAAGTTCAATAACCACACAAATACGAACGGCGAGCATGAAATAAGCGTGGTAACGATTCCTGCTGCAAGTGTCACCAGCCATCTTGGCCAGCCGGGAGTAACTGCCTGGAAGGCGAGGCCCGCTCTGTAAAGCGTGGGGTTAGAAGTGGTCCAGCCGGCCAGCACGACCGCGATGATTCCTGAGACTCCCAGCGACTGCTGGGCGACGCCACCGGCATCGAGCTTGTCGATGGTCGTCCCGAGTACCAGTGCTGTTGCGGCACCCATTATGCCGGCGCAGACCCAGGCCAGATAATGCCCCAGGAACATGCCGAACGCTGAATATAGCCCGTAGGACGCTTTCTTGGCGTAGCGCAGCAGTGCCATATCCGACAGCCCCGCGTGCATTGCCAGGTTACATATCCAGGCAAAGGCCGCGACGTGCCATAGGCCGATCGATTCTTTGCCTGGCGGGGCCTTGCCTGTCCAGATTGCCTTATTGGCCATCGTCCAGAAATCCGCGAAACTGGCCATTTGTCCACCAAGCACTTTTTCCGCCAACACCGGCAGCATCGCAATCGCCCCAGCAATAAACATCAAGAACATCCACGGCGAGCAAACTTCTGAAAACTGGGCAAGCCGTTTGAATCCAAGTATCGCCAGCGTTACCACTACCGCCCCCACGACGACCGCAACCAGCACAAAACGCACATCCTGCGGATACCACTGCGTCTGAGCAGGTATGCCGAAAGGAATCCGAATGGCAGAGGCAGAAACCGTGATCATACATCCGGCAAGGATGCAAAATAGGACCGCATTGAGGATATTGTAAATCGTGGTCGTGATAGGCCCGCCAATCTTGCGAAGATACCAGTACAGCGTCAGCCGCGTCTGGACGGCGATTGGAGCACAAACGAATGTCCAGGTCAGCACTGCCATAAGATTGCCGATAAGCAGTCCCACAAATATGTCGAATGCCGTCGCGCCCCAGGCCACAAATAGTGCCCCGATGACGAACTCTGTGCCGGCTACGTGCTCACCCGCAAAGACCCCCGCAAAATGTTTGCCGGGCTGGAGTTTATCCTGTGAGACCGGCTCCCGCTCAAACTCGTAAAGCAAATCCAGCCCTTTTATGGCACTACTTTTGGTGTTATCAGCCATTTGCAGTCCCTTTCATCAAAATCGGCATCATCTAACCTCGTCTCAGACTCGTAACCTTGTTTTCGTAATCCCTTACTTCCTTCAGCCAGTCCGCACCAGCCGGAACATCTTGCTCTGTGCAATAATAATCCCAGACCGCGCCGAAGGGCATAGTTTTTAGCTCTTCGAGCATTGCCAGTCGCGATGTATAATCGCCGCTTAGCTCCATCTGCCGCAGCTTGTCCGTTGGCTCCAATAGGGCAAGCAACAAAGCCTTGAGCATACAACGGGTCCCTATAACCCAGGCTGCAACACGATTGATGCTGGCATCGAAAAAGTCAAGCCCGATGTGTACCCTTTCCAGGTAGTCGCCGCGGACTATCTCTTCTGCTATCGCCCGCAGCTCATCCGACAGAATAACTACGTGGTCGCTGTCCCAGCGGACGCCTCTACTTACGTGAAGCAGAATCTCGTCAAGATAAGTCAGGACGGACGAAATTTTATCAGAAATAACCTCGGTAGGATGGAAATGTCCTGCGTCCAGGCAAAGCAAAATATTGTTCTGTATTGCATAGCCCAGATAGAATTCGTGTGAGCCGACCACATAGCTCTCAGAGCCGATGCCAAAGAGCTTGCCCTCGACCGAGTCTAAAAGCCAGTTTTTTGCCACAGAGAGCACAGAGAACTCAGAGCATTTTTTTCTTTTCTCGGTGGACTCTGTGTCCTCTGTGGCTATCTTTTGGGCGAATATTTCGTCGAGCGATTTCTTCAGCCGCTCGCGGGGGGCCTTGCGGTCGATGGGGGTATCTTTATACCCGTCCGGAATCCACACGTTTGTCACACATGCGCTACCCAGCTTTTTGCCCATCGCGGCTCCGATTTGTCGGCATGCGATTGCGTGCTCGATCCAGAACTTGCGGATTCCTTCGTCTGCGCTGGAAAGAGTAAAGCCGCTTTGGGCTTTTGGATGTGAGAAAAATGTGCCGTTGAAATCCATGCCCAGGCTACTGGCTTTTGCCCAGTCAATCCAGGCTGCGAAATGCTCTGGCCTCAGTTCGTTGCGTTCTATTTTCTTTCCGCCGGTCTCTGCGTACATGGCGTGCAAGTTCACGCGGTGTCTGCCCGGTATCAAGCTAATCGCCTTTTTCAGGTCTGTCTGCAGTTCGTCCGGAGTTCTCGCTTTGCCTGGGTAGGCACCTGTAGCCATTATTCCGCCGCCGCTTAATCCCCTGCCTCCGCAGGGGCGGGGCCTGCCCCCGCGAAAGCGGGGGCCGCTTTCAAATCCGCCCACATCATCGCCTTGCCAGCAATGCAGCGATATGGCAATTTTGCTGAGGCGTTTTATCGCCTTTTCGGTATCAACGCCCAGTTCAGCGTAACACTGACGAGCGGATTGGTATACTTTGCTAATCTCTTTTGAGCTGCGCATTACCTTTGCACTCCACAAAACATCTGCTACTGCTGAATTTTCAGAGAGTTTCTATCCGTTAATTTCGGAAAAGTCGCGTGCGGTTCAGTCTGGTACCAGAACGCAACCGAGGAGAGGTCATCCTGCAAAGGCAGATACCTTCCCTCGCTTTGCCAGCCCAGCGCCTGCATGGTAACTCTCAAATCCTTTTCAAACCTGATAGGGTCCATAATATGCCAGCGGTACAGGCTGAATTTTGGCTGTTTTTTGTCCGGTATGACCTGCGTCAAACCTGTATAAGGTGTGTTAAATTCTTGATATTCTTCCGTTCCTGGCCTATAAAAACAGTACGAGCCGCAGAAGTAATCCTCAGTGCCTGTGCCGCAAATCGTGGGGAATTCCTTATCGCCATCCATATAGAACTTGATTTCGCCCTCACCCCACCAGCCGGGACTATTTGAGCCCCAGGTCATATATGTTCCCACATAGTGTCCCTGTCCCTGCACGCCGTCGAGGATTGTATATACTTCTTTGTAGGCAAGCGGATTGACCCGGCGAAACTGGGCATGGAAATAAGCCAAATCTTGTGGGACGTGAGTCAAAGTGTAGTCAATCTGGTAGTAGAGAACCATTGGTTTCTCATCGATATTGGTCATAGTAATCTTGCAGCCCTTGCGAAAAGGCATCAACCAGTAGCAATTGAATCCGCTTCCTGGATTGACACAAACTGTTAGCGATGTGACCTTGACGTACCCCAGACCGCAGGCGAAAAAGTCGCCGGCTGGACATTCAACAGATGGCTGGTTTTCGCCATCCCAGAAGATGCGCAAAATATTAAAGCGGTTATTTCCGGTGGGCGTCATCCAGATATGCTGAATGGCCCCGGACCCCTGGATGTCTGCCAGGACAAAGGTCTGGCTCGCTTCGATTCTGACGGATGGGGAAATTTTCCAGCCCTGACCGAGCTCGCGAGCCGCTCTGGCTCCAGTTCCTTCGGTTGCCATACCTGCCTTGCCCTTTTCACCGGTGAAGTTTTCCGGGCTAATCGAGCGGGTCTTGGCGTGAGACAGCCGCGGCAGATTGCCCAGCGTCAGTCCCAGGTCGTCAAAGGCTGATTCTTGACCATAGGTGCTGGTTAGGCAAAAACTCGCCAGCACAAAAAAACAAATCAAGCAGAATCTTCTAATTGTTTTTTTCCTTGACCATACCATTGTTTACCCTTTCCTTATTGATTGATGTTGTGAGTTGTTATTCCTACTTATGGCATATTTCCAGCAGCGTATCTTCTGCTGCCTTATTCCACATTCCGTCACTCAGTTGTTTTGCCACCTCCGGCATTTTCTGGTGTAATTCTTCGAGCCTGGTCAGGCCCAGGCCGCGACAGGCCGGGTAAACCATAATCTTGCCTGCTATTGCTCGGCTCTCGACCGCCCGAATGCCGTCGGTTGCTCCTTCCATACCGCAGACCGCGGCAACAGAAACATTGGTGTCAAGCCTTCCGGAGGTAACTTTAGCCAGGACTTGTTTCATGTCATCCAGAGTTGAGCCGCTGGTTCCGATGAAATAGAGCTGCTTTTTGATGTAAGTGTCCAGGTCAATTTCGGCGGTGACAGTCGCTGGGATGCCGGCGAAGATATTTATGATGCCCTGCTTGCTGGCAGTACGCACTGCGGCAACAACCAAGTCAGGGACAGGCGCCATTAGAACAGTGTAGTCGAAAGACTGGGCAATGCTATCTCTGGTTGGATTATAAGGCTGGTAATCGACGTTGTTCTTCTTAGCCAATGGCAGAGCGATTTTCGTTAATGCAGATAGGCGATCGTCATCGACATCGCCAGCAAAGACGCTCACATTTTCCACGCCCAGGCAGATGTTCCGAATGACGTGCATTGTGCCCATAGGGCCGGCAGCACCCACGATATTTATCTTGTCGCCTGGGCGGATCTCATCGCTTGGTGGTATATACTGCATAGACTCGCTAGGGTCACAGCCGGTCGTTCCGACTATGCGGATGCCGCCATAGTGAACCCTGCCGACCGGGGTGGTAACGCTTCTGCCGAACTTGCCGCCACAAAGCACGATGTTCAAAAGGCCGTGCGCAGCGACTTTGGTAAATAATGCCTCAACTGTTTTTGCATCTGATCCAAAATAAATTACGTCATCATAGCCGTCGTCCAGCAATTCGGGCCCCGGCCGTTTGGAAACCCAGGTCACATTTGCGGGCTTACCATAGTGCGTAGTCAATTTCGAGATTTGAGATTTGAAATTTGAAATTTCTTTCGCCTCAGCAACAACCAGCATTTGTCCGCCTGCTTTTATGCCCGTGCGTTCTTTAGAGGCATAGGCGTCTTCAACACAAGCCCACGGCTCGACCAGGGCTACAGCCGAGGCAGAGAGATTCTCCGAAACCGGAATCAGCATCGAGTCACCTTCCGGCGACGTGATGACTCTTTCGTCCATCAGCACGTATTCTTGAAGTGCGCCCTCGAAGTTGTAGCCAAAGGCAGCGTTAGAACTAGCGGTTTTTAGCCAGCGATAATCCGTCTGAACAAGATAACGCTCACCGGTTTTAAAGTTTTCTACGCCGGGGCCGACTGCCTCGACTATAACCACGGTTTCGTGCCCGGGGACGGTCGGCGCTTCGCCGGGGACATAGCTGGGTATCTCTTTGAGTATCTCAAGGTCAATGCCTGAGACTATCTCGCCCTTGCGAACGTGGCTGGAAAATTGCTTTAACAATTTAAGGTCGGAAAAACATAGCCCGATCACTTCAACCCGGCAGAGTATCTGATATGGGCCGGGCCTGTGCACCTCTTTTGATTTATTCAGAATAAGCTTATCCGGCCCAACAAGTTGCACGGCGGATTGTATTTTTGGCAGACCAGCCATAAGCCTTGTTTTCATTTCTAATTTTTAAGTTTGCGGAGGATTTCTTGAGCCGTTACGTCCTTACTTAGGCCGCCCAGTTTGTCTTCGTGCTTCGGCTCAAGCATTCTTCCTATTGTCTGGAAAAATTGGTTTTTCTCTGCTGTGCTCTTGAAGTTTTTATTAGCCCACTCGCTGGTATATCCGAGTCCGCACTTTTGTTGCAGCACCGAGTGGGCATACACAATGTGCGCCCCCTTCAAGAACACAGGCACCAGCGGCTGAAGCTCTTCTGTATCGAAATCATCCACAAATTTCTGTCCGGGGCTGTTCATTTCCGTGCCCTCTACGACAATCAAGTTGAGCTTTTCAGCCAATTCTATCACTTGGTATAGGTTCTTGATTTTCTCGTCCGTGGCTCCGGGCGTGTAGTTGCGGTCGGGAATTACGTTAATCGCCGCCGCCCCGGTGCTCATCGCCACTTCCAGAAGCTCTGTTATGGCCTGCTCACCCTTGCTGGTTCCGTCCAGCCAGGTGTGGACTGGTATCGCCCCTGCGGCCAAGATAAACCGGTTGGTATCAGCCATCAATGGAAACGACCCCTTGTCCGGCTGCACATATCCAACGCCCCCTCGTTTCATTGTTTTGGCCCGAATGCTATTAAGTAAGTCCTTACCCTCTGGCAGGCCCAGCGATTCTGCATCCACTCCGAGTTTTTTGGACCAAAAATCCGCCAGAGCATCAGTCTTGCCGAAGAGTTCTTTTGCCTTATGGGCGTACGCCAGGCATATATGGCGTTCGGTGGCATTACCCGACGGCGTCAACACAAGCACGTCTCGTTCGTAGTCCAGCTCCACCGGGCGAAGATATTTGTTCACACGGGCCATTAATTCTCGATTTCTCTGCTGGGCGGTTTCTCGCAGTCCCGCCAGAAAGTCTTTCTGGTCGGCTGGCGTTTTCTCGCCGGGAAATCCTACGCCCATGTGGTACGAAATACCCGGCTCTCCGGGCGAATTGATGACCCTATCGGAAAACTCCGGCACATAGACTCGCGTCTCCATGCCGGCACAACCTTTAAGGCCGAGCAGCCTTGCTGCCTCCAGAAACTCTTCCGCAGCATCAAGCACGTCAAAATCCACCACGCCGGCAACGGCAAGACCCGCCTTTCGCGCCAGCCAGGCAAATTTGCTGGGCGAATAACCATAAGTATTGTAGGAGAAAAAGGTGTGGCAGTGTAGATTAACCGCCGTGCCGGGTTCGGACAGAGCGACTTCGCCGGCGTCCACTTTTTCACACAATGACAACAATGCCTGCTTTCTTTGTGCAGGATCGAAACTATCCAGTTTTTGCTCAAGTTCTTCTATCGAAACAGGCATCTTATTAACCGCATGTCACTTGTGCAGTTTCTTGTATTGCTTTTCCCAGAGAGACGTGTTCTGTGGCTGGTATTGTTTTAGCTCAAATGAGTTGCACACCAGTTTTCTGGCTTCGGCCAGAGTTTTTATCTGGCCGGTGGCTTTTGCCTGCATCAAGATATTTCCGATAGCTGTAGCTTCAGCCGGCCCAGCGATTACTTTCTTGCCCGTGGCATCAGCGGCGAACTGGTTCAAAAGCTCATTTTTCATCCCCCCGCCGACAATATGCAGGCAGTCAGTTTTTCGGCCAGTGACATCCTCGATTCTTTCGAGCACTGTGCGATACTTAAAGGCTAAAGCCTCCAAGATAGCCCTTATCATTTGTCCCTTATCCTGGATTGTCTTTTGACCTGTTTCTGCAAGATGGTCATTTATTCTTTTTGGCATGTCGCCCGGGGCAAGGAATTCGCTGCGATCAACCTCAATGTGGGCCGCAAAGGGCTTGGCTTTTTGAGCCATCGCTGTCAATTGGTCGTAAGATAGGTCATTTCCCTCTCGCTCCCACTGCCTTTTGCATTCCTGGACAAGCCAGAGTCCCATTATGTTTTTTAGAAGCCGGATCGTATTTTTAACTCCGCCTTCGTTTGTGAATTCGTACTGAAAGGTCTTATCATTAACAATCGCCTTTGGCACCTCGACTCCCATCAGCGACCAGGTGCCGGAGGAAAGATACGCCCAGTTACCTCCGCTGGCCGGCACGGCGGCGACGGCAGAAGCGGTATCATGCGAAGCGACTGCAATCACGGGGATTTGTCCGCATCCGAGTTTTTCTGCGATGGGCCTGGATAATTTGTCGACGACCGTGCCCGGCTCAATGACGTCCGGCATAATCTCGATCGGCAGCGATAATTTGTCAAACATCTCTTGCGACCATTTGCCCGTTCTCATATCCATCAGGCCAGACGTGCTGGCCAGTGTGTATTCACCGAAGGCATGGTCGCACAAGTAATATGAGAATAGGTCTCCGATGAATATCAGCTTCTTAGTCTTGGCCAGAACCGGCGAATTGGCCAGCCGCATCGCCAGGAGTTGATAGACCGAATTTAGCTGCATAAATTGGATGCCGGTGCATTCGTAGATTCGGCGTTTGCCCATCAGCTCAAATGCCTTTTCCATCATTCCGTTGGTTCGGCTGTCGCGGTAGTGATATGGATTTTCAAGCAATTTTCCGTCGTCACCGATGAGGCCAAAATCCACGCCCCAGCTATCGACTCCGATGCCCTCGATTCCTGCTCGTCCGGCAGGCGAGTTGGTGTCAGCTTTTTTTGCTGCTTTGCCTATGCCTGTTTTTACTTCTGAAAGTAGCCGGTTGAAATCCCAGCGTAGTGATCCGTTCTTTTTGATTGGGCCGTTGCCGAAGCGGTGGATTTCCTCAAGACCGAGCTTATCATCGCAAATCGAGGCCAGCATTACTCTGCCGCTCTCGGCGCCCAGGTCAACCGCGACATATTTTTTTGCTTGTGCCATCATCGATTTCCTGTTTTTTGCCACAGAGAGCACAGAGCACTCAGAGCATTTGTTTCTTTTCTCGGTGCACTCTGTGTCCTCTGTGGCTTTTTGGTCAGTGCAAATCCGTGTCCAAAAAGTCGGTGTTAGTCAGTGTCTGATTTATAACCCAGATTTTTTCCTATTGCAAATTGAAAATGAATTGGGGTCTTTTTGCAGAAATTCAGTAATAATCCTAGCAATATCGGGCACGCTTGTATTAAAATTAGCAAATTGGAGAAGTTTGCTGGAGGTAATCCAAATGACCAAGGGAAATCTCACCATATTTATGTTCCTGCTTGTACCGTTCATTTTATGGCCTGTAAAAGGCCTGGCCGAAAATCAGTATATATTGCTTTCAGTCTTGACAGACGATTATGTTTTTGATACTGTTAAGTAGTCTGAATGAAAATTGTATTTGGTGCAACTCTATCAGTGCTGGAACAATGGTCAAAGGCATGAACTGTTGTTGTGCAGCACTTAGTGAGGAGTAATACGCATGGTCAGTTCAAATTGTCTCCCAGTCAGGTGTGTGGTTCTTATCATTGCCCTGCTTGTGGGTATGGGATATGCCGACAGGTCCGCTGGCACAGGGAATAGTGATCCGCTGCCCCCAGCGTATGATCTGCGGGAACAGGCTTACGTCACACCTGTGAAGTCCCAGACTGGCGGCACATGTTGGTGTCATGGCACAATGGCTGCTATCGAGAGCAACCTCCTCATGTCGGGCTACTGGGACTCTCTTGGTCGGACCAATTGGCCCAACCTGGCAGAGTACCACTTGGACTGGTGGAATGGTTTCAACCAGTACAATAACGACGATATAGTGCCAGCCACCGGACAGGGTCTTGTCGTTCACGAGGGCGGTGACTACCTTGTGGCAGCGGCGTACATAACTCGAGGCGATGGCACCGTCAGTTGTGCCAGAGCCAACTCTGACGGCGAGGTTGACTCTCTCTGGTATGGCTCTGCCCCGGCAAAATTTGAACAGGACTATGAGGTTCTTTACGTGCGCGATATTGAGTGGTACACAGCCGGCCCCAACCTCGAAGACATCGACGTAATCAAGCAAGCTGTCATGACTCATGGTGCTGTGGCGACGTGCATGGCCTATTCCGCCGGCTTCCTGGCCTCCGGCAAACACTACCAGCCTCCGTCCAATACGATGCTGCCCAATCACTCGGTTACGATTGTGGGCTGGGACAACAACATGGTAACACAGGCTCCTCTGCCAGGTGCATGGCTCATCAAGAACAGTTGGGGGCACTCTTGGAACGGTACGGGTTACTTTTGGATATCGTATTACGACAAACACTGTGGCCAGGACCCAGAGATGGGGGCCGTCTCCTTCCAGGGTGCACAGTTGAATCCTTACGACCACATCTACTACCACGACTACCACGGCTGGCGTGACACGAAAACCGACTGCAACGAGGCTTTCAATGTCTTTATTCCCAGCCGTGCGGAGAGGATTGTTGCGGTCAGCTTCTATACCGCTGCGGATAATGTCACCTACAACGCCAGGATATACGACCGATTTGAAGACGGCCAATTGTTGGATGAGTTGGCTGCCCAATCCGGCACCATTGCCCACAGGGGATTCCACACCGTTGATCTTAACACGCCGGTTGTTGTCACCAGGAACAATGATTTCTACGTCTACGTCGAGCTCTCGGCTGGCGGTCACGCTTATGACCGTACGTCCGAGGTCGAAGTACTGTTGGACGATCCGAATGTAGGCCCTACATACACTGAAGATCCTCCGCCGCCCGATATTCATATCTGGAGCTTCAATTTCGACACGCTCGGCAAGATGCAGCTTGAAGCAGGTCAGGGCGCAATTGTGCCCTCTAAATCGGAGCGGGGCCAGAGTTATTATCGCAGTGATTTAGGATGGCGCGACCTCTATGAATTCGACAACACCGCTAATTTCTGCATCAAGGCCCTGGCTGTTTCCATCGAAACTGATTTAAATCAAGATGCTGTCATCGATGTTGCCGACTTCGCAGTATTGGCATCGGCTTGGAAGACCAAGGCTGGCGATGAGCTTTGGGATCCGAGGTCCGACCTAAACCTCGATAATACCGTCAATGCGCAGGACCTTTCCATTATGGGTGAGTGTTGGCTGGATGAGATACCAGAACTTTTCTCGGTCGCGCGCTGGAAACTGGATGAGGCGAGCGGGGATGTTGCCCATGATAGTATTCAAAAACTCGATGGTACTCTTCACGGTGGTCCAACCTGGCAGCCTATGGCTGGTAAGGTAAGAGGCGCCCTCGAATTCGATGGGATGGATGATTATGTCAGCACACCTTTTATCCTGGATCCCGTAGACGGGGCGTTCAGCGTTTTTGCCTGGGTAAAAGGCGGTG
>Ga0172362_10001620_pt1 | contig 19303 bp, 13 predicted proteins | sample LakKivs1_kivu2a2_FD_114534 | JGI IMG/M metagenome (GOLD analysis project Ga0172362, IMG submission 114534) | Sediment microbial communities from Lake Kivu, Rwanda - Sediment s1_kivu2a2 | ecosystem: Environmental > Aquatic > Freshwater > Lake > Sediment | place: Rwanda: Western Province, Lake... | reverse complement strand
TCCGGGACTGGCTGTACGTCGAGGACCACTGCGAGGGCATCCTGCGCGTCCTCGAGCGGGGCGTCCCCGGCGAGAAGTACAACATCGGCGGGCACGGCGAGCTGACCAACCTGGCGCTCGTCGACACGCTGTGCGCGCTGCTCGACGAGCTGCGGCCGGTCTCCGGGAACCCTGCACTGGCGGGGCGCCCCGAGGTCCGGCGCTACGCGGACCTGAAGACCTTCGTCGCCGACCGCCCCGGGCACGACCGCCGGTACGCGATCGACGCCGGCCGGATCGAACGCGAGCTCGGCTGGCAGCCGAGCCATGCGGTCGCCGATGGCCTCGCGGCGACGGTGCGCTGGTACCTCGACAACCGCGCCTGGTGCGACGCCGTACAGGCTGGAAAGTACGCTCGCGAGCGCCTGGGCGGCATCCGGGAGTCGAGATGAGCGGGACCGCACGTACACCGCTGAAGGGCATCCTGCTGGCAGGCGGCTCCGGCACACGGCTCCACCCGGTGACGCGCGCCAACTCCAAGCAGCTGTTGCCGATCTACGACAAGCCGATGATCTACTACCCGCTGGCGACGTTGATGCTCGCGGGCATCCGGGACGTGCTGGTGATCACCACGCCGCACGAGCAGGACGGCTTCAAGCGCCTGCTCGGCGACGGTGGCGACGTCGGGCTACGCATCCGCTACGCGGTGCAGCCGAAGCCGGAGGGGCTGGCGCAGTCGTTCCTCATCGGACGCGAGTTCGTCGGCGACGCGCGCGTCGCGCTCGCCCTCGGCGACAACATCTTTCACGGCCACGGGCTCACCGACGACCTGCGCGTCGCCGCCGAGCGCGAGCACGGCGCCACCGTCTTCGGCTACTGGGTACGCGATCCCGAACGCTACGGCGTCGTCGAGTTCGACGCACAGGGACGCGCCATCGGCCTGGAGGAGAAGCCCGCGCAGCCCCGCTCGCAGTACGCGGTGACCGGACTCTACTTCTACGACAACCACGTGCTCGACGTCGCCGCCGGGCTGAAGCCGTCGCCGCGCGGCGAGCTCGAGATCACCGACGTCAACATCGACTACCTCGAGCGCGGCGCACTGCACGTCGAGAAGCTCGGACGCGGCATCGCGTGGCTCGACACCGGGACGCACGAGGCGCTGCTGCAGGCCGCGAACTTCATCTACGCGATCGAGGAGCGCCAGGGCCTCAAGGTCGCGTGCATCGAGGAGATCGCGCTCCGCATGGGCTACATCTCCGCGGCCGACGTGGAGCGCATCGCGCAGCGCATGCGCAGCACCGGCTACGGCCAGTATCTGCTGCGCATCCTCGAGCAGGAGGGCTGAAGCGAGATGGACGCTGCCGAACCCAGATCCGAAGCGATGCCGGCGCTCCCGACCGGAGACCCGGATCGATGCGGGCGTTCCCGACCCGGAGACCTGAAGCGGTGAAGGTGTTCCCGACCGATCTCGAGGGCGTGCTGGTGCTCGAGCCGCAGGTGCACCGCGACGACCGCGGCTTCTTCGCCGAGACGTACCATGCGCCCCGCTACGCGGCGGCCGGCGTCGCCGCGTCGTTCATCCAGGACAACCACTCGCGCTCGGTGCAAGGCACCCTGCGTGGCCTGCACGCCCAGCTCGAGCGTCCGCAGGCGAAGCTGCTGCGCGTCCTGCGTGGCCGCATCTTCGACGTGGTCGTCGACGTACGGGTGGGCTCGCCGACGTTCGCGCGCTGGGTGGGCGTCGAGCTGTCGGAGGAGAACTTCCGGCAGATCTTCTTGCCGATCGGCTTCGCGCACGGGTTCTGCGTGCTGAGCGACGTCGCCGAGGTCGAGTACAAGTGCAGCGACCTGTACCAGCCGGGCGACGATCTCGGGCTGGCCTGGAACGACCCCGAGATCGGCGTGAAGTGGCCCATCGCCGAGCCCCTGCTGTCGGCCAAGGATCGCGAGGGCAAGCCGCTGGCGCGGCTGCTCGACCGCCTGCCCCGGTACGTGCCCAGGCCGTGAGGATCGTCGTCACCGGAGCAGCGGGACAGCTCGGGCGCTCGCTGCGGACGCCGCTCGCCGCGCACGAGGTGACGCTGGTCGCGCGCACCGACCTCGACGTCACCGACCTCGCGGCCGTACGCGCCGCGCTGGCGTCGCTCCGCCCCGACGTCGTCATCAACGCGGCCGCCTACAATCGGGTCGACGATGCCGAGGCGGACGCGACCGACGCGTACCGCGGCAACGCGCTCGCACCGCGCAACCTGGCGCTCGCAACCGCCGAGCGCGGCGTGCCGGTGGTGCACGTCTCCACGGACTACGTCTTCGACGGGAGCGGCACGCGCCCCTACCACGAGTACGACGCCCCCAACCCGCAGTCTGCCTACGGCCGCAGCAAGCTGGCCGGCGAGCTTGCCGTGCGCGAGGTCAACGCGCGCCACTACGTCGTGCGCACCGCATGGGTCTACCACGAGCAGGGGGCGAACTTCCCGCGGACGATGCTCTCGCTCGCGTCGCGTCCCGAGGTCAGGGTGGTGGACGACCAGCTGGGGTGCCCGACCTACGCACCTCACCTCGCGCGGGCGATCGCACGGCTGATCGAGACCGGAGCGTTCGGGACGTATCACCTCGCGGGCGCCGGGTCGGTCACCTGGTACGGCCTGACCCGCGCCCTTTTCGCCCTGCGCGGCATCACCACCCCGGTCGTGCCCGTCACGACCGAGGAGTTTCCACGTCCCGCTCCCCGCCCGCGGTACTCCGTCCTCACCTCGATCCAGGAGCCGCGCATCGTCCTCCCGGCGTGGGAGCAGGGACTCGAGGAGTTCTGTCGCGCGCTCCCCTGACTCCCGCGGCCCGCGCTCGTGGCCGGCGGTGGCCGGCGACACGCGCGCCTGCCGCCCGGCGCACCCGCACGTCAGCGCGGCCCCGGTAGCGCCGAGAGGTCCTCTTTCACGCCGACACCGCTCGCACCCGCCGCCGCGCAACGTTCGGCCAGCGCCACGATGCGCGCCACCGCGGCAGCGTGCGATACGCCGCGGTCGTGGATGTTGCAGACGAGGTTGCGGTCGGCGTCGGTGTGTCCGACCGACGGGCGGTACGCAAGATAGGCCGACAGGCTCTCCGCGGTACGGAGCCCCGGCCGCTCGCCGATCAGCAGCACGACGACACGCGGAGCGAGCAGCTCGCCCACCTCGTTCAGCACGCCGACCCGGCAGTGACGTACGCAGAAGGGCTGCCCGAAGCTCCAGCCGCGTGCCGCGACGGCGTCGGCGAGCGCTGGCAGGACCCCGGGCACCTGCACGGCCACCGCCGCAGCGGACAGCCCGTCACCGATGACGACCTGCACGTCCGCAGCCGGCGGACACTCGCGGCGGACCCGATCCCGCGCCTGCTGAGACAGACGTCGGCCCAGGTCCGGCCGCAGCAGGTACTCCTCCTTGTCGCGACAGCAGGTCTCGACGAGGAACAGCCCGAAGCGTCCGACGACGTCGACTCCGAGGTCACCGTGCAGGTCGAACTCGCGGCGCACGGCGTCGCGCGCGGCCGCGTGGTCGCGGCGCAGCTCGAGGTGCGTCGCGGTGCGATAGCCGTCCCCGGCCTCGCCGACGAGGACCCGCGCAGGAGTGTGCTCGAGGAGCCGCTCGGTGAACGGGTCGACGCCGGCGTCGTGCTCCGCCGCGGGAAGGTGCGACGCCACGGGGTCGTGCTCCGGTCTCACACCGCCCCCGGCAGGGCCAGGCGCTCGACCGCGCGCAAGAGATCGCGTCGCAGCGCGACGCCGCCCCGGTTGCGGCGGCCGTTGGTGAACACGCCGCGCGCGTCGAGCCAGCCGGCGAACTCGGGCGCGGGCACGAAGCCGAACAGCGCGCGAACGGCCGCGGCGTCGTGGAAGCTCGTCGACTGGTAACCCAGCATCACGTCGTCCGCGCACGGGACGCCCATGAAGTAGTTGCACCCCGCCGACGCGAGCAGGACCAGCAGGTTGTCACACGAGTTCTGGTCGGCGGCGACGTGGTTCGTGTAGCAGACGTCGACACCCATCGGCAGGCCGAGCAGCTTGCCCATGAAATGGTCCTCCAGCCCGGCGCGCACGATCTGCCGCTCGTCACGGAGGTACTCCGGGCCGATGAAGCCCACCACCGAGTTCACCAGGTGCGGCGAGAACGCTCGCGCGACACCGTACGCGCGCGCCTCGCACGTCAGCTGGTCGATCCCGTGGTGCGCCTCGGCCGACAGCGCGCTGCCCTGGCCGGTCTCGAAATACATCACGTCCTCGCCGAGAAATCCGCCCCGTGCGCGGTGATGTGCGAGCACTCGCTCGCGTCCCTCGCGCAGCAGGTCGAGCGTGATGCCGAAGCTCGCGTTCGCGGCTTGCGTCCCGGCGATCGACTGGAACAGCAGGTCGATCGGCGCGCCACGCTCGAGTGCAGCGAGCTGCGTGCTCACGTGCGCGAGGCAGCACGCCTGCGTCGGGATCTCCCAGCGCTCGACGAGAGCGCCGAGCGCACGCAGGATCGCCGACACCGATTCGACCGACTCGCTCGCCGGATTGACGCCGATCACCGCGTCGCCACAGCCGAACAGCAGCCCGTCCACGGTCGAGAGCAGGATGCCCGCGAGGTCGTCGGCCGGGTGGTTCGGCTGCACACGGATGCCGAGCACCCCGGCCTCGCCGAGCGTGTTCCGGCAGCGCGTGACGCGCCGCATGCGACGCGACACGCTCACCAGGTCGAGGTTGGTCATCAGCTTGGCGACCGCCGCCGCGATCTCGGGCACGACGGCGTACGGCGGAACGTCCTCGCCGCCGAGCAAGCGCTCACGCAGCTCACCGACCGTCAGCGACCGGAACGCCGCGAAGGCCGCCGCGTCGTGCGTCTCGGCGACCAGCCGGCTCACCTCGTCGTGCGCCGGATCGAGCAAGGGCTCGTCGACGAGGACTGCGAGCGGAAGGTCGGCGAGCACCGACTTCGCCGCGACGCGCTCGCTCTCGCTGCGCGCGCCGATTCCCGCCAGGCGGTCGCCCGACTTCTCCTCGTTCGCCTTCGCCAGCAGGGTGCGCAGGTCCTCGAACGCGAAGCGCTCGCCTCGAACCGCGGTCGCGTACCCCATGGTCCCGTCTAATGCCGCGGGTAGAGGTGGGTCAATCGCGCGGCCGCCGATGCCACGGGTGGAGGTGGTGCGATCACGCGGCGCCCGAGGCACGCTTCGCCCCGGTGCGCCACGGGCCTCGGGCGCTCACCGCATGAAGAACGAGCCGGGCAACGTGACGTTGCCGATGAACGTCCACTCGTCCGCGGTGCACTGCGGCCCAGGGCAGCGGTCCGCGCCCCTGCACGCGTAGTCGATACGCACCGCGCCGGGATCGGGGTTGCCGTCGTCACCCTTGCGCTCGCACCAGACGAACTGTGGCTCGCCGCCGCTCGCCGAGAAGACGTTCCCGGTCACCGTCTGATCCGGGTTGCGCGTGATCGCCCAGCGCTCGCTGCCCACGTCCTTGCTGATCAGGACGCGGCGCTTCTCATCGGGCGTGATCTGCAAGCCCGACGGCGTGCCACCGGCCACGCCCGACTGTCCCGCACTCGACGTCGTGGCCCTGCTCGATGCGGACAGCGGCGGCAGGAGGAACGACCCGGGCAGCCTGACCTGTCCGATCTGCGACCACTCACCCGTCGGACACGACGGCGAATCGCACGCATCCGCTCCGGAGCAGAGGAAGTCGATCTGCACCGTGTACGCGTCCGGGTCGCCGTTGTCGCCGGTGCGACGGCACCAGACGAACTGAGGCTCGCCACCACCCGGCGAGAAGACGTTGCCGGTCACCGTATCGTCGTCCCGGTTGTACGTGATCGCCCAGCGCTCGCTGCCCACGTCCTTGCTGATCAGCGTGCGCGCCCCGTCGGGTGTGACCTGCAGCCCGGAGGGCTGTCCTGCGTCGGGCAGGGTCTCGAGCGCGTCGAAAATCTGGATCCGCGGCTTCACGACCCCGTTGCGCGGGTCCTCGATCGGCAGTCCCGTCCGCTGCAACGCCGACAGCGCGGTTTCGACGTCGCCACGGCCGAGCTTCTGGTAGAGGATCGCGAAGGCGCCGGCGACGTGTGGCGTCGCCTCCGAGGTTCCCGAGATCTCCCGGAACGCCGCCGTTGGCACCGACGACCGGATGAAGCGCCCCGGCGCCAGCAGCGTCAGGAACGAAGCCGAGTTCGAGAAGCTAGCGATCTGGTCGGCCTCGGTGACCGCGCCCACGCTGATCGCCGAGCTGATGCAGCCCGGTGCCGACATCGCGTTCGAGCTGGACTCGTTGCCCGATGCGGCGACCGTCGGGATGCCGACCGAGCGCAGCCGATCGATGATCGCCTTGCGCGCGGAGTCGGTCTGGTCGCAGGCCGCCTGCGAGGCGAAGCTGCCACCACCCAGGCTCATGTTCGCGGCCGCGATGTTGTACGTGGTGCGCAGCTCGTAGACGCGCTCGAGCGCGGCGATCGTGTCCGAGGTGTAGGACTTCGCGCACGGGTCCTCGACGTCGTCGTCACAGTCGCTCCCGGTGAACCTCGAGAACACCTGCAACGAAATGATCCCCGCGCCGCGCGCCACGCCGGAGAACTCCGCGCTCGTCCCGCTCGCGATGCCGGCGACGTGCGTGCCGTGCGGGCACGAGCCGGACGCGTAGCTGCAAGTCTCCCCGGCGCCGGGTCCGATCATCGCGGTCTCGCCGTTCGGGCAATCGCCCGTCAAGGAGTAGCAGGCCTCGCTCACCACCTTGCCGGCAAGGAACGGGTGGGCGCTGAACACGCCGGTATCGAGCACGGCAACCACCCACCCGCTGCCGTCGAACCCGGCGTCCCACGCCAGGTCCGCCTGCACGATCGGGACGCTCTTGCGGAGCATCACGGTCTCGAGGCGATCCTCTTCGAGGTCGAGCACCTGGCCCGAGAACGTCAGGGCGGCGAGTGCCGCGGGCGACACCTCGAGCGCGACGTACGGAATGCTCGAGAACTCGCGCGTGACGCCCCAGGTCGTTCCTGCGAGGTCGCGGGCGAGCGCCGCGCGCGACGCGCGGATGGCGGTCATGCGGGAGACGTCGGCGTCGACGCCGGCGAGCCCCCGGGGGCTGGCCGGGACGTCGAGGCGCGCCAGCACCCGGACCGAGCCGCGCTCGGTCGCACGGTCGAGAAGCTGCCCGACGTCGGCAGCCACGGCGTTGCGCGCGGCAAGCGTCGCCAGCGCGGCGACGAGCAGCAGGACCGGGCGTGGCGCCCGCCGCCTGACGCCGTGGTGCGGCTCCGGTGTGCTCGGGTCCCAGCTGGCCACGGCATCTCCTCCGGCTCTCGTGCTGCTCATCGGACGATCCTCCCCGCCGCCACCGTCCGGGCGCAAGTTCGTTTCGGCGCCCCGCTCCCAGGATTCCCTAATCGGTCGCTTCTCGCAAAACCACGAGCCCGTGACAGCCGTCGGCCGGACGCGCGCCGCGCGCGACGGGTCGCTCGGGTGGGTCTACGCGCTGCGGTCCGCCTTGCGCCATGCGGGACACCCGGTCGGTCAGCGGCAGAGCGCACGGATCCGCTCGAGCGCGTCGTCGATCGTCTCCGACGCGACGTCCAGGTGGGTGACGGCGCGAAATCGGCCCGGCGCGACCGTGTTGACGAGAACCCCGCTCGCGCGCAGCCGGGCCGCGAAGTCGACGTCGTTCGGCGCCGAGAACAGCACGATGTTGGTCTCTGGGAACGGGTCGACGACGACGCCCAGAGCCGCGAGACCTCGCGCGAGGCGTGCTGCGTTGGCGTGGTCGTCGGCGATCCGCGCGACGTTGTGCTCGAGCGCGTACAACCCCGCAGCGGCGAGGATTCCCGCCTGCCGCATGCCGCCGCCCAGCACCTTGCGCACGCGGTGCAGCCGGTCGACGGTCGCGGCGCTGCCGCACACCAGCGACCCCACGGGTGCGCCGAGTCCCTTCGAGAGACAGAACGCCACCGTGTCGAAGTCGGCGGCCCAGCGTGCCGCCGGAATCCCGGTCGCGATCTCCGCATTGAACAGGCGCGCGCCGTCGAGGTGCAGCCGGAGCCCACGCTCACGCGCCACCGCGACCACGGCGGACAGCATCTCCCACGGGAACACCCGTCCGCCCGACGCGTTGTGCGTGTTCTCGACCGCGATCAGCGTGCACGGCGGGTGGTGGTGGTCGCGCGGGGTGAGCGCCCGCTGCACGTCGTCTGCCGTGAAGATTCCGGCGCTGCCGATGGTGGCGACCTGGACCCCCGAGATCGCAGCCGCCGCGCCCGACTCGTAGCGCAGGATGTGGGCGCCCTCGCTGGCGAGCACGAGGTCGCCGTGCGCGGTCGAGACGCGGATCGCCGCCTGGTTCGCCATCGTACCGCTCGGGACGAAGAGCGCCGCCTCCTTGCCGACGCGGCGTGCGGCGGCTTCCTGCAGCGCATTCACCGTCGGGTCTTCGCCGTAGACGTCGTCGCCGACCTCCGCCGCCGCCATCGCCGCCCGCATCGCGGCACCCGGCCGCGTCACCGTGTCACTGCGCAGATCGATCGCCACCATCGCCGCTCTCCCCCTCCTCTGCTCGTCCCGCAGGCGCAGCCGGGGCACCGTGCTCGTAGAAGCCGCTGCCGCGCACACCGCCGTCGAGCTCGAAGCGTGCGGCGCCGAACGTGACGTGCCGCGGCCTGCCGTCCCGCCCCGGCCGCAGGATCGTCACGTGGCCGAGCGGCGTACAGCGCAGGACCGGGCCGTCGTCCGCGCAGAGCTCGAACGCGCCGGCGAGCCGTCCCGGCACGATGGCCGGCGCGTCCGCGCCGGTCGCGACCACGTGCTCGCGCACGGCGTCCGGCATCAGCATGCGCAGACGGGCCACGTGCGGCAGCCCCACCTCGGCGATGACACCGAGGGCGGAGCCGAACGACGCCGTGAGCCGCAAGGACCCGAGCTCGGTCGGCGGGCGTGCCAGCACCGGAGCGGTGAAGCCGTGCGCGTCGATCCGCCACGCGCTCGCCCCTGCACGTGCCTCGCCGTGCACCGCGCCGTAGGCCGAAGCGCCATGCGCAACGAAGCGCAGATCGAGCGCCAGCTCGACGACCCGCGCTTCCAGCTGCGCGCCCTCCTCGCGAAAGTGCCGGCTCGCATCGGGGACCTCGAGCACCGGACCACGGAACCGGACCTCGAGGCCACCCGGGAACGGCCGAGCCTCGAGGCCGCCGACGCGATCGTTCGCGCCGGTCCCGATCCGCTCGTGCCCGGTGAAGAGGAGCATCCGCTGGCCACCGGGAAACAGCAGCAAGCGCGCCCCCAGCTCGCGCGGCGACATCGGCCCGAGTCCGACCACGACCCCGAGCCCGTCGGCACCGTCGCAGGCCTGCAGCGCAACGCCCTGCGGCAGCACCGGACGGTGCGGCGGCGGCAGCGACGCGTTCGCTCTTCGTACCGGTCGCGAGAGCCGCTCGGGCAACGCGTCGCCGGCCGAGACCCGGCCCTGCGGCGCGTGGCCTGCCGTCCAAGCTGCGAACGCGTGCGACACCGCGCCCAGAAACCGCTCGCGCCACTTTCCCGGGTAGCGCAGCGGTGCCCCGAGCTCGAGCTGGACCGCCTCGACGCGCCCGCTGCAGCCGTGGAGCGCGACCGGGTGCTGCGTCCGCGACGTTGCGGCATCGGGCGCCACGCGCCGGAAGAGCTGCATCACGTTGTTCCGGTGCTGCGCGGGCCAGCGGATCCCGTAGGTCGTCTCGACGCCCTGCGCCGCGGTCGCGGCGCGGAGCTCTTCGAGCGGACCGGCGACGAAGTCCGGTGAAACGGTGAGGCGCTCGGCGCACGCCAAGGCGTCACCTGCCGCTGCGAGCCGCGCACCGATGCCGACGTCGCAGCGTGGCTGGACGATCTGCCAGCCGTGCACGATCAGCACCAGCGCGCGTCCGTGCCGCGCGACGATGCGCTCGAGGTGCTCGCCGAGCGCGTCGAGGAACCACGGGGCGCGCGCGAGGACCTCGTCGATGCGGTTCAGGTCCACGTCGTTGCGGTCCGCGGTGACGTTCGCGAGCAGCGACGCGTCCAGGCGCGCCGCCAGCAGACGCGCCAGCTCGCCGGTGTGCAGGTCGTTGCCGCGCAGTCCGACCGCCTGGTCGGAGGCCAGCAGGTCGCGCGCGCAGAGTCCGCCGTGCGGAGCGATCACCAGCGCCGAACCGCGGCCCGGCACGGAACGGCACGACGACGGCAGCACGGGCGAGACCATCGTCGATCCGCCGCCGCGACTCAAGGCGCCGCCCACGGACCCGGGATCCGGGCCGCGGCGCGCGGCAGCGGACCGCGCGCGGGGCCGGACCGCAACGCGGCGCGAGCGGTGCGCAGGGCCAGCGCTCGACGACCGACCACCGCCGCGCCGGTGCAGCGTCGAGCGCGCCCGAATCGGGACCAGGTGCCGCGATCAAGGTGTCGAGAGCTCGATGTCGGGACCGTGTGCCTGGACCGCGTGTCGGAACCGCGTGTCGGAACCGCTGTTGCCCGCCCGGCGCGGCCCCCGCTATCGTCGGCGAGCGATCATCGCACCCCGCTCCGATGCTGCGACCGTCCCTCCGTCACGCCGCCGTCCGTCACGCCGCCACCGCCCTGCTCGCAGCCCTCGCGGCCGGATGCGCGCGTGACGGAGCGCTCGTCGAGGTGGCACTTCGCCTCGACCCCGCGGCGTTCGGCCGCCAGGGCGGCCACGGGCGTCCCCCCATGCTCGCCATCGGCGACGAGGCGCGTCCCGTGGTCGATGCTCCCGTCATCCGCGTGCTCGCGCAGAAGCGTGCGGTCCCCATCCGCGGGGGCCGCGCGCGCTTCACCGTCCAGCTCGACGCCGAGGCAAGCAGCGCCCCTGACGACGCGCTGCTGCTGGCCACCAAGCAGGTCCGACCCGCGCCCGGCGGCGACGAGATCGAGGTGGGTGCGGCGGCGATCCACTTCGTGCGGCGCGACTCGGGCTGGCGACTCCTGCGTGCGCCGGACGATCCGGGCCGCGTGACGATCGAGGTGGACGAGCCCGGCGCCGACCCCTCGACGACGCTCGAGGTGCAGATCCAGTCCATGGGCCGGGCCGCGACCGACCTGGTGAGCGAGCCCTTCGTGGTGACGGCCGGCTCGCGTCTGCTGCTGGCCTTCGGCCTCGCGCGCCCGCCGGACGATCCGGCGGACACCAGCACCTTTCGCGCGGAGCTCACGTGCGAGGGACGCGCGGTTGCCACCCTGCTCGAGGAGCCTGTCTCGGGCGACGCCCGGCGAGCGGCCCACTGGCACGACGCGGCCTTCGATCTGCCCCATGCCGGTACCCACTGCCGGCTGCGTCTCCGCGTCGCCGGCCCGGCGGCGGATGCCGGCACCGGCGTGTGGGCGACGCCGCTCGTGCTCGGGCGCGTCGCGCGCGGAGCACCGGCGCGACGCAACCTGGTTCTGATCTCGCTCGACACCCTGCGCGCCGACCATCTGTCCGCGTACGGCTACCCGCGCGAGACGTCGCCGCAGATCGACGCTAGGCTCGCCGCCCGCGGCACCGTCTTCGAGGACGTCAGCACCACGTTCCCGCTCACGAGCCCGGGCCACATGAGCCTGATGACCGGGCTCTTCGCCGGCGCCCTGCCGCGCCCCGGGGTGCTCGACGCCTGGACTCCGGCGACGATGCTCGCCGAAGCGCTGGGCGACGCGGGCTACGTCACCGGGGCGTACACCGAGGATGCGCTCCTCGCCGGCATGTTCGGCTTCTGGTTCGGCTTCGACCGCTTCGTCGAGCGACCGCTGGTCGCCGAGGCACGGGGCGCTGCCACCTTCGCCGACGGGGCACGTTTTCTGCGCCAGAACCGCGGCCGGCGCTTCTTCCTGTTCCTGCACACCTACAAGGTGCACGCGCCCTACGTTTCGTCGCCCGCGTACGGGCGCTTCGCCGATCCGGCGGACTGGGACGGCCCGCTGGCCACGCGCGGCGTCCCGCCCGAGCAGCGCGGCGCCGTCGACGCCTACGACAGGGCGATCCGCGAGGCCGACGACCAGGTCGCGGGGTTTCTCGCGGAGCTCGACCGCCTCGGCCTCGCCGACGACACGCACGTCGTGCTGGTGTCGGATCATGGCGAGGCGTTCGGCGAGCACGGGCTCGTCGGGCACGGCTTCGGCGGACACCAGGAGCAGCTGCGTATCCCGCTGATCCTGCGCGGCCCGGGGATCCCCGCGGGCCGCCGCGTCGCAGCGCCGTCGAGCATCACCGACGTGTTGCCGACGCTGCTCGACCTGCTCGGCCTGGCGCCGCTCGACACGCAGGGCCGGAGCCTGCGCCCCCTGCTCGCCGGGGCCGCCACGCCCGAGCCGCGCGCCCTGCCGTTTCACTGGATCGGCGGGCAGGCGCGCGGTGTCCGCCACGGGTCCGTCAAGCTGCTCGAGGCGGCGGGTGCGACGGAGCTGTTCGACCTCGCGCGCGATCCCGGCGAGCGTCGTCCGCTCGACGACGCGGAGCTCCTCGCCGCGCAGCGCGCCGTCCTCGCCGCGGCGGAGAGCGCCGACGCCGCGCGACGCTCGGCACTCACCACGGCGGGCGAACGGCGCCAGGGCACGGTCGCCTCCGAGGAGATGATGGAGTCGCTCCGGGCGCTGGGCTACGTCGAATGAACGCAATGTCCAGCTCCCGCCCGTTGCGCGCCGCCGTCGTCGCGCTGACCGCCGCAGTCGCCCTTGCGGTCATGTCGTGTGGCGACCCGCCCACGTCCCCCGTGCGGTCCGACCCGCCCCGCACAGCGCTCGCCGTCGCACGCCGGCTCACCGCGCAGGACTTCGGGCTCGTGCCCGTAGCACCACCGCACCGCCCCGTCGTCAAGATCGGCGACGAGGCACGTACCGTGGCCCTCGGACCGCTGGTGCTCGACGTCGCGACGGTGCGCGGCGTCGCCCTCGACGTCGGCCGCGCCCGTCGTGAGATGGAGCTCCCCGAGGCCGCGCGTACCCTGCCCGACGACGCCTTCCGCGTCGAGGCGCAGCTCGTGCCGATCACCGCCGACGTCGCGCCGGAGGTCTTCGACTTCCTCGCGACGGAGACCTTTCACGCCCCCGTGGAGACGCGCTGGACCCTGTCGCGCGACGCGAGCAGCGCCGGACGTGCCGTTCTCGAGGTGGCGCCCATCGCCACCGCGGAGGGACGACTCAACCTCGACGTGCGTGCGCTTCTGCCGCAGCCCGCGAGCGTGACCAGCGCGGCGTTCGACGTCCCGTCTGGCGCGAGCCTCGGGCTCGGCTACGGGCTCACGGCCGGCAGCGGCGGCCCGGCGCGCCTGCGCGCGACGCTGCTGTGTGAAGGCGTCGAGACCCCACTGGTCGACGAGACGCTGACGCCCGGCGAGCTCACGTGGCACGATGCGACGCGCGACCTGCCGTCCGGACGCGGCTGTCGCCTTCGCCTCGAGACGACCTCGCCGGAGGGGGGCGCGGTGCGTTCGGCCGCCTGGTCCGAGCCACTGCTGTTCGCACCGCAGCAGCCGCGTGCCGGTACGGTTGCCGAGAACGTCATCCTGATCTCGCTCGACACCCTGCGCGCGGACCATCTCTCGGGCTACGGCTACCCGCGGCCGACGTCGCCCAGCATCGACGCCCGCCTCATCGCCGACGGCACGACGTTCAGCGACGTCAGCACGACGTTTCCGCGCACCGACGTCGCCCACCTGAGCCTCTTCAGCGGTCTCTATCCGGCAGCCCAGCCCGAGCCGGGGCGCCTCCGGGCCGATACGACCGCGCTGCTCTTGACCGAGTCGCTGCGCGACGGCGGCCTCGTCACGGCGGGGTTCACCGAGGACGCGATGATCGCCGGCGCGTTCGGCTTCTGGTTCGGCTTCGACCGCTTCGTCGAGCGCGCCTACGCCGAACGCGAGCGTGGGCACAGGACCTTCGAGGACGGCATCTCGTTCCTGCGAGCCAACGCCGACCACCGCTTCTTCCTCTTCCTGCACACCTACAAGACCCACAAGCCGTACGTTGCGGCAGAGCGCTACGCGGCGTTCGCGCCGGCCTCGGACTGGCAGACTCTGCCTCTCGACCCGCGCGTGCCGCCGGCGGAGCGCTCGCCGATGGACGCCTACGACCGCACCGTCCGCGAGGCCGACGATCTGGTGGCCTCCCTGCTCGCGGAGCTCGACCGGCTCGGAGTTGCCGGACGGACGCTCGTCGTGCTGCTCTCCGATCACGGCGAGGCCTTCGGCGAGCACGGCGCCGTCGATCATGGCTACGCGGGACATCAAGAGCAGCTACGGATCCCGCTCGTGTTCCGCGGCCCCGGCATACCCGCGGGCCTGCGGGTCGATGCCCCGTCGAGCATCGTCGACGTGGCGCCGACCATCGTGGCCCTCGCCGGCGGCGTCCCGCTCGCGGCCGCCCAGGGCACGAGCCTTGCCGCCGCGTTCACCGGACACGACCTGCCGCGCCACCGCCCGTTGTTCTTCTCGTGGCTCGCCAAGGGCGCGCACGGCGTCCGGCACGGAGCCTGGAAGTATCTGCGCGCGGACCACGGGCACGAGCTCTTCGACCTCGCGAGCGACCCCGGCGAGGATCGGCCGCGCCTGCGGAGGCGTCCGGCGCGCAGCGCGGACGCCGCACTCCTCGCCGAGCACCACGAGGCGAGCGCGCGCCTGCGCGTGCGGCTCGACGGCCGGACCGGCGGCGGGACCCGTCAGACACCACCGGCGGGCACCACGGCACCCGTCGACGCCCGCACGCACGAATCGCTACGGGCGCTCGGCTACGTCGGCGAGTAGCGGGTCGCCTGCCCGGCTACGCTCGACCCCGGCTGATCGCCTGCCGCGCTTCGCTCGCCCCCGGCTGGTCGCCTGCCGCGCTACGCTCGACCACGGGACGTGCGCGCGGCCCGGCGCTCGCGGAAGATCCCGAACGCGCTGGTGTAGCCGTGCAGGAAGGTCGTGCCCTGCACCGGACCGATCTCGCCGTTGCAGAAGAAGCCGCCGAGCGCGACGTCACCCAGGTGGCGCCGCAGCGCCTCGCTGTCGTGGTTCGGACGGCCGTAGAGATTCTCGCCGCGCCCGAGGCAGGAGAAGAGCACCGCGCCGCGCGCCGCGCCGGTATCCCGCTCGTGCCCGTACAACGCGAGACGCCGCTCGAGATCCTCGGCGGACGTGCGCGCGTCGCGCAGATGGAACTGCGCGACCTGCAACGGCCGCAGCACCGCACCGATCGTCAGGGTCCCCGCATCGGGATCGGAGCCCAGCAGGTTGCGGATCAGGAAGTCGCCCTGCTGGTACTCACCCTGGGCTTCCTTCATCTCGATGCCGAGGAACAGCGAGCCGCCGCACAGCTCCTGGTCCTCGGGTGACAGGGTCTCGTACAGCTCCTGCAGAACCTCCAGCGCCGGCCGGCCGTCGAGCTCCTGCAGCACGTTCTCGCGGCAGCGCGTGACGAACATCGGCATGCCGATCGGACGGCAGCCCTGCGCGACGATGGTATCGAGCTCGATGTCACCGGACAGCGCGATGCCCACCAGGCCCGCACGGTGCACGCGGTTGCCGAGGTAGAGGGCGTTGTCACCCGGTGTGCGGCCGCCGCTCGCAACGCCGCCGAGCTTCTTGCTTGCCGGGAACGCAACGTCGAGCCCGCGGATCAGGCGCTCCACGTCGAACGAGAACGGGTCGGCGAGCAGCAGGAAGTGCGCGTCCGCGTCCGGCCGAAGTCCGCACGCTCGTGCCCAGTCGGCGGCCGGCGCGTCGGGCTCCGGAATCTGCTCGACCTGGAGGTGGAACGGCGTCAGCTCCACCCCGGGGAGCGTGGCCGCGGTGAGCGACAGCGCCGGACTCTCCTCGATCTCGCGGCCGCCCCCGATCACGCTGCGCGCCGTGCAGCCGATCAGCAGCGCACCGCCAAGCTCGGCGGCCAGCAGGGGCGCCAGCTCCCGATACGCCGTCCGGTGATGGTCCGACACGAAGGCGATCACCAGGTGCGCGCGATCGCCGCCGAGATCGCGCCGCAGCGTCGCGCAGGCCTCGCGAGCGGCCTCGTCGAGCGCGCGCCTCTCCGACACGGTGGAACACCATCTCATCGCCATCGCTGCTCCGTTCGCTGCCCGCCGCCGGCTCGGCGTTCTGTCGATCCCGCTCGTCATGGTGAGGTCAGTTGAGCAGCCGGGGCGGCTCGTCGTCGCCGTCGGTGTCCTGTCCCGGCGCGATCGGACCGGCGTGGTGGTGGACGATCCGCCAGTCACCGCCTTCACGCACGAAGACGTTGGTCGCGGCGAGCGATCCACCGCGCAGCGACTCCACGCAGAGGACCACCGCCATGCCTTCGCCCGGGATCACCGACTCGCACGAGCAGGTGACCTCCGGCGCGTCGGGACTGCCGAGGATGGAGCGCCAGCTCGCCATCACGGCGTCGCGTCCGTGCAGGGCGCGCCAGCCGGGATGCATGCAGGCCACACGGGCGTTGCGCGCCCACAGCGCCTCCATGGCGCGCAGGTCACGATCGGCGAACGCGCGATAGAACGCGGCATTCGCCGCGAGGACGTCGAGATCTTCGTGAGGCATGGCAAGCCGCTCGGACCGGGCGTGTTTAGCACCCGGAGCGGCTTCGGCCACGCCGGCCCGAAGCCCACCGTGCCGACGTCGGAAGCTCGCGCGGGCGTGCCGGATCCGGGCACGCCCGCGCGGTGAATCAGATCACTTCGCGGCCAGCTCGTCGTCGATCACGGCCTTGAAGTTCGCAGCCGGCTGGGCGCCCTTCACGAAGCGGCCGTTGATGACGAACGACGGCGTGCCCGACAGACCCAGCGCGGCGGCCTCGTCCTTGTCGGCCTTGACCTTGGCGGCGGTCTCCTTGCCGTCGTAGCACTTGTCGAACTTGGCCTTGTCGATCTTGTCGGCGGCGGTGAACTCGAGCGCCTTGTCCTTCACGTTCGCGGGCGTGACTTCCTTCTGCTTCTCGAAGTAGCCCTTGTAGACGTTCCAGGCGGCATCGGGGCTCTGCGCCTCCATGCACTCCATGGCGATCGCGGCTGGCTCGGCCCACGGGTGGAACGGCAGCGGCAGGTGCTTGTAGCAGAAGCGGACCTTGTCCTTGTACGCCGGCAGCACCTCGGTCTCGAGCGTCGTGTAGCCCTTGGTGCAGAACGGGCACTGGAAGTCCGAGTACTCGATGATGGTGACCTTGGCGTCCTTCGGCCCGCGACAGATCTCGTTCTTGAGGTCGACCTTGGCCATCACGGCCTTCGACGGGTCGATGGTCACGTCGTCGACCTCGGCGAACACCACGTAGCGGAAGTCGGCCGAGCTCGTGAACGCCACCTGGCGTACCCGAGGGGCGGTACCGACCTCGAGCACGCCCTGCTTGGCGCCCTTGATCGGGGAATCCTTGACGTCCTTCACCGCGACGGTCTCGGTCGGCGGGACGTTGTTCTTCTTGCGGTAGTACTTGACCAGCGTGTCCTGATCGGACGCGCCGGCCCCCGAGACCACCAGAAGGCCGGGGATGACCAGCAGAACGAGCATCGCGGTTACGCGTCGGAATGACATCAATCGACCTCCTCGGGTTCGAGCCTCGTAGCGCAAGCAATCTCTGTCCGGCGACCGCGCAGGGGCGCACCACCGGGCAACAGCCGATAACGGTGCCCGCTCCCGGGAAGCTGGTCAAGCGGAGCCAGCGCGCGCGACCTCGGCCACGCAGGCGCGCCAGCCCGATCCGCACCGTGGCGGCGGCATCGCTGCCCGTCCCCGCCGGCCACGCGGTCGAGCGCGCCGGGCGTGCGGTGGGAGAGGACCCGCTGGCGGGTACGGCCACCCTCCCCGGGCCCGAGCGATGCGCCTCGACATTCGCTCCTTGGCTATGACGCACCGCATGATAGGGTGCCGACAAATGGCGCACGAATTCTTCCATCCGGACATGAAGCTGTTCATCGACCACCGCGTCGACTGGACCCGGTACTTCCACCTGCTGCGCGGCGCCGACGTCGAGCTCGACGCCGAGATCGACACGTACCGCTCGATCCTCGGCACGTGCGGCGACATCTGCGAGGACATCGAGGCCGGCGCGCTCGGTCACTGGCACGAGGAAGTCCGCCTGGACGACGGCAAGGTGGTCGTCCCGCCGCACATCGCCGCCGGGTACGACAAGCTGCGCGGTGCAGGACTCGTGTGCCTGACCCTCAATCCGGACTACGGCGGGTTCGGCCTGCCGATCCTCCTGAACTCGAACTACCTGGAGATGGTCTCGCGCGCCGACACCAGCCTGATGACGATCCTCGGGCTGCAGGCAGGCGTCGCCGGAGACATCCAGAAGTACGGCAGCGACGAGCTGAAGCGGCGCTACCTGCCGCGCTTCGCGTCGGGCGAGCTGCAGGGCTGCATGGACCTCACCGAGCCGCAGGCGGGCTCGGACCTCGGCGCGATCGCGACCCGCGTCACCGAGGAGAACGGCCGCTACTTCGTCGACGGCAGCAAGATCTTCATCACCAACGGCGGCTCCGGCGTGCATCTGGTGCTCGCGCGCGACGCCGCGACCTACGACCAGTCGAAGGGCACGACGAACGGGCTTTCGCTGATGCTGTGCCCGGTCGAGCTGCCGGACGGCACGCGCAACAAGGTCGCCGTGACGCGCGTCGAGAACAAGATGGGCATTCACGGCTCGCCGACCTGCGCGATCGAGTTCGACCATGCAGAGGCTTTCCTGCTCGGCGAGCGCGGCAACGGATTCCGCGCCATGCTCGACCTGATGAACCAGGCGCGCATCGGCGTGGCCGCTCAGGGCATCGGCATCGCGGAGGCGGCGTTCCGCAAGGCACGGTCCTACGCGCTCGAGCGCGTGCAGTTCGGACAGCCGATCGTCCAGCAGCCGCTGGTGAAGTCGATGCTCACGACGATGGCGCTCGACATCAAGGCAGCGCGCGCCCTCCTCTACCGCACCTGCGCGATGATCGACCTCACCGATGCGCTCGCGGCGTACCTCGCCAGCGGCCGCGACGACGCGGGGGACCGGACCAAGCTGCAGGAGGAGTACGAGCGCAACATGGCGCTCATCCGCTTCTTCACCCCGCTCTGCAAGTACCTCGGCACCGAGGTCGCGACGCATGTCACGCGCAACGGAATCCAGATCCACGGCGGTATCGGCTACATGGCCGAGTCGGTCGCGGGCCACTACCACTCCGACGCGATCATCACGACGATCTACGAGGGTACCTCGGAGATCCAGGCGAGCTTCGCGCTGCGCGAGATGAGCAAGGGCGCGCTGTTCACCGCACTCGACGCCACCAACGCGGAGCTCGCGCACCTCGACGACCGCTTCCCCGAGGAGACGCGCCACGTCCACGAGGGCATCAAGGCGATCAACGATTCGCTGCCGGGCC
>Ga0172362_10001619_pt1 | contig 19304 bp, 12 predicted proteins | sample LakKivs1_kivu2a2_FD_114534 | JGI IMG/M metagenome (GOLD analysis project Ga0172362, IMG submission 114534) | Sediment microbial communities from Lake Kivu, Rwanda - Sediment s1_kivu2a2 | ecosystem: Environmental > Aquatic > Freshwater > Lake > Sediment | place: Rwanda: Western Province, Lake... | reverse complement strand
TCTCGGAATCATGACTCGCCATGGCCACGAAAACCCTAATGATATCGACCATGCCGCTCTTGCGAACAGAAGGTCAAGAATGTCTCCGCACGCAGCTTGGTTATCTGCACAGATTCTCCGCGGTGGCGTCTGCCGGGTTGAGCGCCAGAACGACCCCCGGGCGTTCGAAAGCCCTTCGATCCCCGGGCCAGTCGTGATTCGCGTAGCGATGGACGGCCAGCGACTTCTGGAGATCCTCGTCCTGGGCGGCCAGCCGGCACCCGCGTCCCGTGGTCACGATCGCCTTCGCGACGTCCTCCCGGAGCCAAAGCTTGGTTCCGCCGCCGAAGGCCGGCACATAGTGAGCACGGAAGCGGGGCAATTCGTAAAGCCCCCCTGCGGAGGCCCACTCCTTGTGAACCTCGACGATCTCGGGCGACTCGGATGCCAGAACCTCGGCGAGAGCCCCGGGGCCCCGATGGGCGAGCCGGCGATTGGACAGCATCGCGAGATCGACGATCCTGAAATCGTCACATTCGAGCGCAAGCCCCCCCACGTCGGGCGTGAGGATGGCCGGGCGTTGCAGGTCCGCGGCGGATACGAAGCGACGGATGACTCGACCGGTCTCGGCATAGGAGCGAGGCGTGACCCCGAAGGTGCCCCCCTCGAATGAGGCGCGCAACGAACCTGAGGGAAACCCCTTCATCGAAACGCCGATCGCGGACGCGCATAAACCCACCGCGACGGCCACCCGGACCTTGCTCTTTTTGGCATTCACCCATGATGAGAGAACGAGGGAGAGCAATGCCAGTGCAGACGGAAACGCGAAGTACGGCATGCGTCCCTCATAGCCCCAGTGCTTTCCAAGCAGGCCCCCCATCACGACGGACCCAAGGATGGGAGCGCCGAGTATGGGCAGGACGCGGCGGCGCGCGATGAGCGCGCCCGCGGGGTCGAACCCCAGGCGCAGCAGGAGCTCAAGCGCGACCAACGGCACCAGGAAGAAGCTCAACAACTCCACCGCACCGACCAACCGATCCGCGAGACCGAACGCGGCGTAGGGCGGCCAACGCTTGGCCCAGTAGGTGTTGGGCAGAACGTCGGAGAACGCGGCCCAACGCCAGATCGACAGAGCGAGAGAGATGCCCACGCACGCAACGACAATGCCCCAGAAGGCGCGGCGTTTGGGAACGCGCACGACACTCAAGGCGACGAGCGCGACATAGAGGACGGCCTCGAAGCGCGTGGTCACGGCCAGGACCACGCCCGCGCCCAGCCAGAACATGCGCGGCTGGGGACGCAGAAGCTCGTTGACCATGACCAGAAACGCGACGGCCAAAAGGCCCATCTCCATCCCGTTGCTGGCCTCCGAGAAGGAGCAGCCCCACGCGGCGAAGGCGATCACGGTCAGCGTCGAGAAGAGCTTGTCCAGACCCAGAAGAGCGCAGGTTCTCGCCAACAACACCGTAGACGCGCTGATGCAAAGCGCAGAGGCGACTTGAGACACGAGAAGCGAGAAGTGCCACGAAGGCTTGGCTAGCGCCACCAGGGCATGGAGCAGAAACCAGGAGACGGACGAAAAGCCTTCGACGACTTCAGAATGCGGCGTCAGCGCAATCAGGCCGTGGCCGGCAAAGGTCCGCGCAAAGGCAAGCGTGATTGCACCGTCATCCCAGCCGTTGTCTCCCACGAGAAGGCAGACAACCATGAGAGCCACAAACTGGAGGAGGACAACCAGGACAAGGCCGAGGCGCGACACGGCCGACGGCAGCACGTTGTGGCGATACTCAAGGGTTCGGGCCTCACGCAGCGGCGTGTGCGACCGGCGTTCGGCCTGGGGCATGTTTTGCGGCATGTTCTTAGTGCGGTCGTGCTCTCGACACGGTGGAGGCAAGCTGCCGGAAGTGGCAGCCAACCCGTTCGGAAGATGCCACAAGCGCGCGTCCGGGCCTAGCGCGCCGAACGGTTTGACTCCCGTCGTGAAATCAATCATTTGCGTCGCGGGCCAGCGCGCATCCTGCAGATCGCACAGCGAATCAGCGGAGAAGCCCCGAGTCACGCAGGGCACGGTCGACGGCTCGTGGCTGGAAGCCATGGACGGCGGTTTCCCCGATCACGATGAGAGGCACCTTGTTGTCGCCGTAGCTCGTGTACTCGGCGAGCGCCGTAGAATCGTCCTCGATGTCGCGGGCTCGGAACGGGATACCTTTGCGGGTGAGGTAGGCTCGGGCTTCCTTGCAAGCAGGACACCACGGGGTTCCGTAGACCAGGACCCGGGCGGCCTGGCCTTTTTCCGGTGCAGGCTTGTTGCTCGCATGCGCGGGCGGATCGTCCGAGGACTTCGGGGGCGGAGGCAGCTCCGGGAAACTAAGCACGCTGTAGCCGCCCCCTCGCCCGAGGCTTCCGGCCTGGCCGACGATCGCTCCGCGATACTGCGGGGGAACTTGTTTGATCGATCCCACCTTGACCGGATTTCCATCGCCGTCGAGGTAGGTGATCTTGCCCGCTCGCCGGCTGCGCGACTTCGCATCTTGCGCGAAGAAGCTGACCGGGCCGCTCTTGGGCCTTAGCCACCCGCGCGGGCGAGGCGGCGGCTCGACCGCCTGCGCGGCACTCGGCGCCGGCTCATCGGAAGCGTCGCATCTGGCGGTTACCTGATGGCGTGCGCCCGCGCCTCCGCTGTCCCTACAACCCCCAAGAAGCGCCAGGGCGAGCAGCGAGATCCAATGAGCGCGCCGATACCTCCGTCGCGCAGCGCTCGCGTCGATCCAGCTCGCCCTCGCGTCTGTGTGAACTCGAATCCCCAAGGCCACAGGTGATGGTACCGCCGCCTGCGCGGCTTCGCGACTCAGCGAGAACGCAACTTCAGTCTCACACGCAAAAGCTCGGCCTTGAGCCGGGCGATCTCCTCGCCCTGCGCTTGCACGGCAGCCAGGAGCATGCTGGTGTAGCCGTACAGGTCGACCATGTTGCCGTCGCGGTCGACCGCCGGGCTGCCCGGCACGTCCTCGATGATGAAGCCGAGGTGGCGTTTTCCCGCGAGAGCCGGATCGCGGTATTCGTAGGTCGCCAGCTTGAAGCGCAGGAGGTCGGCGGCGATGCGCTGGCGGTCGGCCTGGCCGAGGTACACGACGTCCTTCTTGGCGCGGCGGGTGGAGATCGGACAAGGGCCGCCGTAGGCCGAATACCACGCGCCCTGCCTACACACGCGCGCACCGCCGGCTCCGCAGCTATAGGTGCAGGTCAGGCCGGCTGCGGTACAGGCCGAGCCGAGCAGAGGGATCCCGGCGGGACAGCCGGGGGTGGTGTTGGGCGCGGCACAGTGCCAGGTCATGTCCCCGCCGCAGACCGAAACCGGACCCTCCGAGCAGTTCGTGCACTGGCACGACAGATCGCCGTACACGCAATAGGCGTCCATGGTCGGACAAATCCGCCCCGCGGCGCCGGCACGGGTGGCAGGACAGGTCACGAAGGGAAGCGAAACACACCTGGGAGATGTCTTCGTCCATACGCCACCGGTGCAGGTCGCGGCACTGCGGCAGGCCGGTCGCGGGTCGTTCCCGTACTCGCAAGTCAGACCTTCGCTGCAGGGCCAGGTGTCGATCTGGGACAAGTCCGGGGGACAGGGGGATGCCGGTGCACATGCGTTGTCTGAAGCCTTCGAAACCCCGGCATTCTGTCGCACGCAATCATTGCCGTAGGTCTTGCCGTCGCAACCGCACACGGGAGCCAAGATGGCCGGGCAAATCCCCGAACCGGTGCTCCTGCACGTACCGGCCGCGTCCGGGGTCCTGCCGCAGTTGCCGACCGCAAATTCGCAGAACTGCCCAGCCGGACAAGCGAAACCCGCGAACCCTCCGCACATAGGGCCGCTCGTGCCGCCCGTGCCGCTCGGGTTTCCGCCGGTACCGGGCCTGCCGCCCGTGCCGGTCGCGCCCCCTGTCCCCACCCGGCCACCGCTCCCGGCGCCGCCGGTCACCGCCACGCTGCCGCCGGTCGCACGGCCGCCGCTGTTCGTGACGCCACCGCCGCTCGCCAAGCCGCCCGTGCCCAGAGCCCCACCCACACCGACGACCCCACCCGAACCTGGCGCGCCGCCGGGCAAGGTTGCACCGCCGCTCGCGGCCACGCCGCCGCTGCCCTGCGAGCCACCCATCTGCCCGCCTCCGCTCCCGGGCAGGACGCCCGCTTGCCCACCACTGCCCTGATTGACCAGACCTTCTGTCTGACACCCGGTCAGGCACAGAAGGAGAGACGCTCCGACACCAACGCATATCGTCCGTTTCATCATGGTTGCACCTGTCCTGGTTCTGCGAGCAAAACGCGTTCCATCCGCGGCTGCCGTCAAACCGGCCCGAACCCCGCGAGAACCAGCCGGTTTCGCATCATGGATATCAGAAATCTGAGACATCCTCGCGATATGGAGACCTATTCTGTCTCCTTCTTTTCACCCTCGCCAGGAGCCTGCGTCCGGTCCTCGGCCTGGGCGGCAAAATGCTCGCGCACCGCCTTGGCGGCGGTTTCGTTCATCCCGGCCACGCCAAGCAGCTCCTCGATCGTGGCCTGCCCCACCTTCTTGAGGCTGCCGAAGTGGCGCAGAAGCGCCCGCCGGCGCACAGGGCCCACCCCGGGGATGCCGGCCAAGGCCGAGCGCAGGGTGCGGCGCTTGCGCAGGCTGCGGTGGAAGCCCACGGCAAAGCGATGGGCCTCGTCGCGCAGATGGGCCAGCACGAACATCTCGGCACTGGTAGGGCCGATGGCAATCGGATCCTTGACGTGCGCGAGAAAGACACGATCCGGGCGGCCGGGTCCGGCGGCCTTGGGCCCGCCTGGCCTGGCTTCAGGCGCGGCCGCTTGCCCGCCCGGCTCGCGCTCCTTGGCCAGGGCGATGATGGGCAGCCCCGCACCGGGACGGACGTCGATGCCCGCGTCGCGCGCGGCCGCGAGCGCGACCGAGAGCTGCCCCTTGCCGCCGTCGACCACCAGGAGATCGGGCAGGCGCCAGGTGTCGCCCTCGGCCGCGGCCGCGCGGGCGCGACGGAATCGCCGCGACAGCACCTCGTACATCGAGGCGAAATCGTCGCCGCCCGCGGCGCTCTTGATGCGATAGGTGCGGTAGCGCGCCTTGGCCGGCTCGCCGTCTTCGAACACCACCATGGACGCGACCGGATCAGCGCCCTGCACGTGCGAGATGTCGAAGCACTCGATGGTGCGCGGCAGCCGGGCCAGGCCCAGGCGGCGCTGCAGCTTGGCCAAGGTGGCCTCGCGATCCTTGCCATGGTCGCGCCGGGTGACGAAGCTCGCCGAGGCGTTCTTTCTCGCCAGCTCGACGAGGTCGCGGCGCGGGCCGCGACGGGGCGTGAGGATCTCCACCTTCTTGCCGCGCTTTTCCGCCAGCCACTCCTGCTTCACGTCGTGATCCGCGATGGCGAAGGGCAGGAGCACCTCCGCCGGCGGCGCCGCCACGAGGTCGTAGTACAGGCCCACGAAGCTCGACAGGATCTCGTCGTCGGGAAACTCCTGCTTGCCGAAGGAGAAGGCGCGGCTGCCGAGGAGCTTCCCCTGGCGCACGAAGAGAACGACGATTTCGACTGCCTGGCCCTCACGATGAAAGCCGAGCACGTCTTGGTCGACGAAGACGTCGGCCACCACGCGCTGGGTTTCGAGCACGGATTCGAGGGCGCGGATGCGGTCGCGCAAGGAGGCCGCGCGCTCGAAGTCGGTGTGGCCGGCCGCTTCCCTCATGCGCCGGCGCAGATCGTCGAGCAGCTCGTCGTTCTTGCCTTCGAGGAAGAGCCCCACGAAGCGCACCTGCTCGGCGTAGTCCTCGGCCGCCACCGGCAGCACGCAAGGCGCGAGACAGCGCTTGATCTGGTACTGCAGGCAGGGGCGCTGGCGGTTTTCCAGGGTGGGGTCGGTGCAGATGCGCAGTTGGAAGTGGCGGTTGACCGCGCGCAGGGCTTCCCGGCACGCGCTGGCGGAGTGATACGGCCCGAAGTAGCGGGCGCCGTCCTCGGCGATCTTGCGCACCACCTCGAGGCGCGGCCACTTCCGCCGCGTATCGAGGCGCAGCACGAGGTAGTTCTTGTCGTCGGTGAGCTTGACGTTGAAGCGCGGCTGGTGCCGCTTGATGAGGTTGTTCTCCAGCAAGAGGGCTTCCTTCTCGTTGCCGGTGACCACGGTTTCGATGTCGGCCACGATGCCCTCGAGCAGGGGCACGAAGGCGCGCGTGTCGCCGCTCGCGGGCTGGAAGTACTGGCGCACGCGGCTCCTCAGATTGGCCGCCTTGCCCACGTAGACGATCTTGCCCCGCCGATCCTTCATCAGGTACACGCCCGGATCGCTGGGCAGGCGGTCGAGGATCTCGGTCAGGGACCGCTGCGCGGGCGCGATCTCGGCGTCCCGCAGCATGGGCGGTTCGACCGGTGGATCGTCGATCTCGGACACGACGAAGGAGTCTACCGTCGAAAACCTTGACTTGGGAGGCAGCTGTTTCTTTTCACCACAGAGCACACAGAGGGCACAGAGGCGGACGAAAAGCAAGAGGGGTTTCGGATCCAGATCCGAAACCCCTCCCTTCTCATCTGTCTTTGTGTCCTCGGTGTTCTCTGTGGTGATTTCTTCTTCGCGTGCCGAGCGAGCGCATGAGAGGTTGACGACTGCGGGGGTTTGGCGCCTTACTGGTGCCCATGTTCGGCATCTGGCGACGGCTCTTGGCTTGGTGCGCGCTCGCGGCCGCGCTGCTCGCGCCCGCGGGTTCGCCGCCCGTACACGCCGCGGGCCACCCGGTGGCCTACCTCACGTGGTATGGGCAGTCCTGTTTCCTGCTGCAAAGCGCCTCGGGCACCCGCATCGTCATGGATCCCGTCCCCACCAACATCGGGTACCTGCCGCCCGCGGATCTGCGCGCGGATGCGGTGACCATCAGCCACGAGCATTCGGATCACAACAACCTGGCCTTGGTGCAAGGCAAGCCGCGCGTCCTGCGCGGCCTGACCGCCGACAAGAAGGGCTGGGTGAAGGTGGACGAGCGGGTGAAAGACATCTCGGTGCGCACGGTGGGCGTGTACCACGACGGCAAGCGCGGCGCCCAGAACGGGCTTAACACCGTCTTCATCTTCGAGGTCGGCCCGGTCCGCATCGCCCACCTGGGCGATCTAGGCCATGTCCTGACCGAGCAGCAGATCTCGGAGATCGGCTCGGTGGACGTGGTGCTCGTGCCGGTGGGCGGCAACGGCGCCCTCGACGCGCAGACCGCCACCCATGTGGTGGACCAGATCCGGCCGCGCCTCATCGTCATTCCCATGCACTACAAGACCGACGCCTGCACCATCAAGGAGCTGTCACCCGTGGATGCGTTTGTCGCCGGCCGCAGCAACGTCCGCCGAGAGAAGTCGAACCGCGTCGCCCTCACCGGGCTGCGCTCCAAGCCTGCGGCCGAGGTCGTGGTGCTGCAGTACAGATAATCGCAAGGGGGATTTCGCCCGCGACCGAAGCAGCCTGCAGCCTGCAGCCTGCAGCCTGCAGCCATCTTGGGTTGCGGGCGAAGCCCGCGCTGTGTATCCCCGCCATCCTCCCGGTTCCCTCCGCCTGCACCCGTGCCATAATGCCGGCTATGCAACGCCGTCGTTTCTCTGGCCTGCGCCTCCTTGCCCTGCTGCTCTTTGCCGCCTTCGCGGGCGGCATGGTGCTCGCTCGGCCGCTGGCCGCAGGCCGTTTCGACCCCTACCACAAGCTGGCTGTCTTCACCAAGGTGCTCTCGTACATCGAGAACAACTACGTCGAGGACATCTCGGAAACCGAGCTCATGTATGGCGCCGCTCGCGGCCTGACCGAGGTGCTCGATCCCCACTCGCGCTTCATGGATCCCGAGGAATACGCGAAGCTCAAGCAAGAGACCGAAGGCAACACCGAGATCATCGGCATCGGCGTCGACCTGGAGAAGCGCAAACGCGGTTTCGTGGTGGTGTCCCCCATCGAGGGCTCGCCGGCCTGGCGCGCGGGCGTCGAAAGCGGCGACCTCATCGAACGCATCGACGGCGTCGAGGCCGCGCCCCTCGACTGGAACGACGCGGTGGCGCGCATCCAGGGACCGGCCGGCAGCGAGGTCGTGCTGTCCATCAATCGCCGCGGCCGCCTGCTCACCATCCGCATCAAGCGCGAGAAGTTCGAAGTCAAGGCGGTCGAGTGGCGCATGCTCGCCGAGGGCTATGGCTATATCAAGCTGCGCATCTTCTCGGCGACCGCGGACGCCAAGGTCCTCGAGGGTTTGCAGGACATGCGCAAGCAGACCGACAAGACCGGCGGCTTCAAGGGCCTCATCCTCGACGTGCGTCACAACCCCGGCGGCCTGCTCGACCAAGGCGTCAAGGTCGCCGACCGCTTCCTCTCCGAGGGTCTCATCGTGCGCACCGTGGGCAAGGCGGGCAAGGAGATGGACCGGCAGATGGCGCACAGCCGCGGCACGTGGCTCGGCTTCCCCATGGTCGTGTTGGTCGACGGCGCCACCGCCTCGGCGGCCGAGATCCTCGCCGGCGCCCTGCAGGACCACGAGCGCGCCGTGGTTCTCGGCACCCCCACCTTCGGCAAGGGTTCGGTCCAGACGGTCATCACGGTGGACGGCTGCGGCCCCAAGCCGTGCGGGCTCAAGCTCACGGTTTCGCGCTACTACACACCCAGCGGCCGTTCCATCCAGGAACAGGGGATCCTGCCCAACATCCTGGTCGACGCGACAGCGCCGCCCGTCGACGGCGGCGACGATGAGATGATACGTGAGCGCAATTTCGACCGCCACCTCAAGAACGATCAGGGGCAGAAGCCGGTTGAAATCAAGCGCCTTGCGGACTACCAACTTCAGGTCGCCCTCGATTACCTAAAATCTTGGGCCGTGTTTTCCAAGCAATCTGTTAAAAAGGGCTAGCTCCGCGCCGCCTGTCGCGTCGCGGTAAGAGAAAAGGAGAGCAAGATGGTTTCCTGTCCAAAATGCGGACACCAGAATCTACCCAGCGCAACGACCTGCTCCCAGTGTGGCACGACCTTGCCCGCCGCGGTTCCCGGCCCGGCAAAAGGCGCGCCCCCCGTGATCGACAGCGTGGAGGAATATGCCCGGCAAATGGCCGCGCGTGAATCGGTGCGCAAACGCAACCGTATGATCCTCGGAGGTGTCGCTCTGTTGGCGATCGGCTTCGTGGTTTTCAAACAGGTTCAAGACCGCAACCGCAAGGCCGCCGCGCAGGAGAAGCTCAACTTCGCCGAGAGGTTCGTGGAGCTCGAAAAGCGCGAGACCGGCGCCTTCTGGAATTGCGTGATGGCGAGCGAGGTCGACATCGGCATGTTCCAGAAAGGCGAGCAGTTCCAGCAGCGCATCGAGGCCGCCTACTTCACCCAGCAGAAGACCTTCGCAGACTACCTGAACAACGAGTGCGTGCCCAAGATCGAGCGCGCGCGCCAGGCCTTCGGCGGGCTGCGCGACGCACCCACGGAGCTGGCCGGCGCTATCGACAAGTACCGCGAGACGCTGCCCAAGCTGCAGGCGGGCTTGGAGGACTACGCCGAGAACATCAAGAAGCGCGGCTCGGTCAAGGACGCCGACCAGCTTATTCAAGAGCTGGGGACCGCGTGGCACATGACGCCTGACATCACCGCCGAGACGGCCGCCTTCGAGAATTTCCTCTATTGCGCCATCCCCGGCCTGGCGAAGATGAAGGACGCGCAGGAAGTTCTGGAGTTTATGAGCGACCAGTGTTTCAAGAAGGATCCGGTCGTGTTCATGGACCGCGTGCGCAAGGAGTGCGGCCCCCTGCTTCAGGTTCCCGACAAGGAGGCGAAGGTGGACCCGAAGTCGGTGCCCACCTGGAAGCAATCGCACAAGCAGTTCCTCGAGGAAGAAATGCGCCAGCTCCAGGCCTGGGAGAGTTGCGGCAAGAAGTCGCGCAAGGGCAAGAAGAAGGAAGATCTCGAGCAGTTCCTGATCGCGGTCAACGACTACATGGCCGCACGCTCGGGCGTGGCCGTGGCCGCGCGCGGCATCCAGGAAGCCGCGAAATAGCCCCTCTCGTCTCGGCTGACGAGACCCCCGACCAACACAACCCAGCGCGGGCTTCGCCCGCAACCGAAGAGGGCCAAAGGCCTCGGGCTGCAGGCTTGAGCTTGATCGGCCGAAAACGGCAATCAGCTTCGCCACTGCGCGAAGGGCGTCACCCTGGTGCGCCTTGAGGGGATCACGGCTTGTGCCCCAGCACTTCGGCCTAAGGACCCGCTCGAAGATATCTGTGCGAATTTGGACGGCCGATCCATCCCGGCTGGCTTCGTTGCTCGTCGTCGCAATACGCCGAGTATTCCTCCTCCTCGCGCCTCGCCAGCCGGGCGCCTCGACCGCCCAAATCCACACATCTATCTTCTCGCGGGTCCTAAAGGCTCCCGCCCGGAGCCTCCCGCCTCATGACGCAGCCGTTGAAGAAGTCTTCGCGTGCAGCAAAGAAATCGCGCAGCAGCAGACCAGGGTACGGACCGCGCCGGCCAAGAACCGCACCGCGGCCGCAAAGATGCGGGGTGGGGGGCGGGAATGGTCGCGCCGTGTCCGAGGACCCCCGTCGGGCCACCTTCCATCGCGCATCGAATCAACGCGAGAACCGCCGGATGACGTGTCGGATGACGTGCCGGTCCTGGTTCGAACGGCCGGATTCGCCATCATCGCACCGCGTTGCCCGCCGTGTGACGGCGACCACTGGCGCGGTGCTCTTCTGCAAGCCGAGATCACGAGAAATCGTGATGGGTTGTGCAATAATATGGTAATCCTGGATAGGAGGTTGAGCATGACCACCCGGTTTCATGGTACACGGGGCGAACTCGCTATTGCCTGTTCAGTTCTTCTGGCCGCTTGTGCTGGCGCCAGGGTAGGCGGAAGCCAGTCCCCAGGCGGCGGAGCCGGCGGAGGAGGGGGGGACGGCGGCAGCGGAGGTACGCGCGGATCCGGCCTCACAGGGATGCTCAGCCTCGATGGCAGCATTGCCTCGGGCGGCACCGGCACCGTCCCGGTGGTCGGGGGCGCGGGCGGAACAACCAGCGAGCCTCCCCAGCCTGACCCGAACGCGACCGGGCCCTCGCAGATCATCCCGCCGGACCCGGGGGTGCCCCGGCCCGTCAAGAAGTTCCCGGGGACACTCACTTGCGTGGGCTCCGAGGGGCCGCTGGCCAAGGCTCTGCAGCAGACGCTGTGGTTTCTCAACGTGAACAAGTCCGGCCCAGGAGTGGTCGGGACCTACGTGCAATGGCGAGGCGATGCTCACGTCTCGGATGCCCACATCAAGTTGGATGCCGGCAACACGGATCTCTCTGCCGCCTTCATCTCCAAGAACCGCTCCATCCTCGATCCTGACGGCAACGGCGAGGTGGACCTGGGCGGCGGTTTCCACGACGCCGGCGACTACATCAAGTTCGGCATCACCACGGCATACGCGGCGCACGAGCTGGGCTGGGCGATGTACGAATACCCGAAGTCCTTCAAGGACACCGGCCTCGAAGACGAGGCCCTGGACCTCTTGCGCTGGGCTGATGACTACTTCATGAAGTCGACCTTCATGGACGCGAGCGGCAATGTCATCGCCTTCGCCCATCAGGTCGGCGACGCCACCGACCACACCTGCGGCTGGATGCCGCCCGAGTTGCGCCGCACCGACTTCTGCCCGCGCAAGGCCTATTTCGCCACCGACGAGACTCCTGCCGCCGACGTAACCGCGGGTGCGGCCGCGGCCTTGGCCCTGACCTCGATGCTCATCAAGGAAAAGGACCCCGCCTACGCGGAGAAGGCTCTCAAGTACGCCGTCGCGCTGTACACCTTCGCCAAGAAGCACCCCAACGCGGTGGGAGCTACCACCGGCGGCCTCTACAACTCCGAGTATGCCTACGACGACCTGGCCTGGGCTGCCATCTGGCTTTACGAAGCCACGGATCGAACCAAGTCATACTTGGATGACATCCTCGGGCCGAGCGGCAACGGCGGGGGATGGCTGGATCAATTCCCGGGCTTCCGCACGGATTGCCTGAAATACAGCGGCACGAGCTGCTGGTTCGAGTCGCATACGCACTGCTGGAACTCCCTGCGCACCGGTATTTTCGTCAAGATGGCGCAGATCATGAAGGACACCGGCCACCCGTACGCGGACGCCATGCGACTCATCGCCCGCGCGGACTCGATGAAATGGTCGTCAGGCAGGATCGCGATGTCGCCGGGCGGATTCTCGGTCCTCTCCTCCTGGGGATCCGGTCGCTACAACTCTGCGGCGCAGTTCGCAGCCCTGCTCTACGTCAAGAACTTCGGAGCCGACGATAGCGAAGCTGCCAGCGCCCTCACCCCATGGGCCAAGAAGCAGATCGACTACATCATGGGCAAGAACCCCATGAACAAGTCCTTCATCATGGGCTTCACGGACTATGTGCCCAAGTACGCCAACCAGCCCCACCACGCAGCCGGCCACGCCTCGATCTGGGGCGAACCCAGCAAGCCGGTAGAAAACCGGCACATCATCTGGGGGGCCCTGGTCAATGGTCCGGTCGGCGGCGACGGCCACTCCGACGACCGGGCGGACTTCGGCCAGAACGAGGTGACCATCGACTACAACGCCTCGCTCATCGCCGCCTTGGCGGCGCACTACGAGCTGTCGGGCAGCGGCCAGTGTCCGGCGGACGATTTCCCGCCCATCGAGGCGCCCATCGATGAGTATTACACCCTGTCGAACCTCAACAGTTCCGCGGGCGGCTGCCGTTCACAGGTGCGCGTCACCCTCATGAACGAAACTATCCACCCCCCGCGCTACAACACCCACCTGAGCGTCAAGTACTTCTTCGACATCAGCGAGTTGCTCGACAAAGGCGGCTCACTCAGCGACGTCACGGCCTCGCTCACCTACGACGGCGGTGCCACGCTGTTCGGCGAGCCCACCAAGCTCAGCCAGCCCAAGCTTTGCCCCGAGAGCAATTTCACCGCCTACGTCGAGTTGAGCTTCGAGGGCTACCAATTCTGGGGCCGCATCGTGAAGATCAAGGGGCCGCGCACCTTCATTCTCGACATCGGAACCGCCAACAGCTCGGGTTGCACGTGGAATCCCTCCAACGACTGGAGCTACGAAGGCCTGAAGTCGCTCACCGGGGATGCTGACGGACCCAAGTCGCCGCACGTGCCGGCGTACAGCGGCGACAGCCTGGTTTGGGGCGTAGAGCCCGATTGCTTCCCGAAGCCGGGTCCGGAGCCGGGTCCGGAGCCGGGTCCGGAGCCGGGTCCGGAGCCGGGTCCGGAGCCGGGCCCCGAGCCGGGTCCCGAGCCAGGTCCCGAGCCGCAGGCACCGCCCGTCGTTCCGCTCTAGCACCTCCTCGCAGGTTCAACCCCGGGCGCCGGGACGAAGCCTGGCGGCCAGGCGCACCACTCATCTGATCGTATGCACCAACGATCGGTTTCGCTAGAATGCGCCCGCTCGATTTCCCGGACACGGACGAAAGGACCACGATGAGCGGATTCTTCGGCGTCGCCAGCAGGAGCGACTGCGTCAGCGACCTCTTCTATGGCACCGACTACCAATCCCATCTCGGCACCCGCCGCGGCGGCATGGCCGTCAGCGACCGCGGCAGCATCCAGCGCATCATCCACGATATCTCGAGCTCGCAGTTCCGCAGCAAGTTCCAGACCGACGTTCTGACCATGAAGGGCAACCTCGGCATCGGCGTGATCAGCGACTACGATGACCAGCCGCTCATCATCGGGTCGCACCTCGGCATCTTCGCCATCGTCACCATCGGTGCGATCAAGAACCTGGCCGAGCTGGCCCAGATGGCCTTCGCGAAGAAACGCATTCACTTCTCGGAAATGAGCGGCGGCGAGATGAACCCGACCGAGCTGGTGTCCACCCTCATCATCCAAGAGGCCACCTTCGAGGACGGCATCAGGAAGGCGCAAGAGGCGATCAAGGGCTCGTGCTCGCTCATGCTCCTCACCGACAAGGGGATCTACGCGGCCCGCGATCGCTTCGGCAAGACCCCGGTCATGGTGGGCAAGAAGAACGGTGCCTTTGCCATCGCCCTGGAGAACTGCGCCTTCCCCAACCTGGGCTACGAAGCCGAGCGCGAGCTGGGGCCCGGCGAGATCGTGCTGGTCACTCCCGAGGGCGTGACGCAGAAGCAGGCGCCCGGCAAGGTGATGAGCATCTGCGCCTTCCTGTGGGTCTACTACGGCTATCCCGCCTCCTCGTACGAAAGCGTCAACGTCGAGGACTGCCGCAACCGCTGCGGCGCCGCCCTGGCCAAGCGCGATGACGTCAAGGTGGACGTGGTGGCGGGCATTCCCGACTCGGGGGTGGGCCACGCCGTCGGCTACGCCAGCCAGTCCGGGATCCCCTACCGGCGCCCGTTCGTGAAGTACACTCCGACTTGGCCGCGCAGCTTCATGCCGCCCGTCCAGTCGGAGCGTGAGCTGGTGGCCAAGATGAAGCTCATCCCGATTCGCGCTCTCATCCAGGGCAAGCGCCTGCTCTTCTGTGAGGATTCCATCGTGCGCGGAACGCAGCTGGCCGACACCATCTCGCGCCTGTACGACTACGGCGCGCTGGAGGTGCATATGCGGCCGGCTTGTCCGCCGCTGATCTTCGGCTGTCCCTTTCTCAGCTTTTCGCGCTCGCGCTCGGAGCTGGACCTGGCCGGCCGCCGCGCGGTCAAGGCCTTGGAGGGGCGGGACGACAAGGATCTGGCCAGGTACACCGACCCCGAGTCCGACGCCTACCGGGCCATGGTGGCGTGGATCGCCAAGCAGCTCCACCTGACCACCCTGCGCTACCAGTTGCTCGACGATCTGATCTCGGCCATCGGCCTGCCGCCCGAGAGGCTGTGCACCTTCTGCTGGTCGGGCCGCGACCAGAGCGGCCAGTTTCCGGGGCCGTCCGCGAGCAAGTAGCAAAGGGCCGCGGGCGACTCGGGTTGGGGCGGGGAAGATGATGCGCACCTCGGGCAAGACGTCGGTAGTACTCCCTTAGTACAGCTCCCCGGAAGTTGGGCTGCCCTTTGCCTGCGCCAAGTCGGCGTTCAGCGCGCCCCGGCCAGCACCTCACGGGCCGCATCCGACACCCAGGCGCAGGCCGGTATCTTGGCCCGCTTCGCATGCATGAGGCGAGGAACGACGCGGCGCTGGTCCGGCAAGAACTGCGCGATCATGGCATCGTCCACGATCGCGAGGTGCTCGTGCACCTCGGAATAGAGCGAGCCGGTGATGTCGAAGTTCCAGGTGCTGTCGGCGATCTCGCCGTAGGAAAGCACCAGCGCGCACGCATTGCGGTGCTCCCGTTCGAGGTCGCGGAAATAGCGAAACCACGACTTGCCCTCGCGGCCGTATCGCATTTGGTCGGGATGAGGGAATTCATTCCACGATGAGGTCGTGACATAGCGGGCCTGTTCGCGCACGCTCCAGCGCAGGCCGACCACGAGTTGGGTGCACGCGACGAGGAACACCAGCAACAGCGACGAGGTGGCCAACCAGCGGCGCCTGGCCAACCTGTGCCAGCGGCCGAGCAAAGACGCCACGAGAAAGACCGTGAGAAGGGCCAGGAAATCGTAGCGCTTGAGGCCGACGTAGGGGGTCTCATCCTTGTGGATTGACGTAAGGAAGGTCACCACAAGCAGGGTTGCGGCGACGATGTGGGGAGCGAAGCGACGATGCTTCCACGACCACCAGGTCGCGGCGGCGAACATAAGCAGCAGAAGCAGGGCCGCGACCAACCCGAGGGTCAGGCGGCTGATGGGCGAAGTCCAAGGCAGGCGGTAGGCGTTGAAACTCAGGTTCCACAGCACCCCATTGCCCAACATCTCGAAGAACGAGTGACCGTCGAAGAGATAGCTGAAGAACGCCGACGCCGACCGTGGCATGTAGTTGGGCGCAGGCCCCATGAGCAACTGCACGCTCAGAGCCCGCCAAGTCAGCCGCGAGGTAGCCAAGGTGAACGTCACCCACACGACCAGCGAGCCCGCAAACCCCAGTGCGACGAACAAGGCGTCGCGCATCCGCTTGCGCAGGGACCGACCGGGGCTCAAGAGGGCAGCGTAGCCTGCCGCAAAGATGTATGGCATGGCCTGGTAGGAGCCGAGCACGGCCAGCAGGCCGAACATGCCGCACAAGAGCGAATCGCGCGGCCGCCAGCAATCCGCGCGCAAGACGCAGATGCGCAGCAAGGCAGCACAGGGCGCCAGGAAGAGGAAGTTGTCCTCGAGAATCAGGTGATAGTGGAGGTTGACCCAGGTGGTCGCCCACAAGGCGGCAAGAGCCACCGCCAAGGCACGCCCGCCGCTGCAACGCCAGGCGGTGTCGAAGATGAGCCAGCAGGCCGCGGCAAAGGCCAGCGCGTTGACGATGCGAAAACCGTCGATGACGGTACCCCCGAAAGCCTGCGCCAGCCAAACCCCCAGAAGGTACTCCTGCCCAATGCCGAGGTGGGTGCTCCAGGGCGTGTGCGACCAGCCGTAGCGGCCGCTGGCGATCTCGGCGATGTAGGCGGCGCTGTCCCAGTCGATGAGCGCGACGGCGGATGGAATCGTGCACAACCACGCGAAGACGACGGCCGCCAGGACGACGGCGCCGTTCCAGTATGTGGATCGACCGATGCTCACGTTCGGATGCAGATTCCTAGCATAGGTGCCAGCGGAGCCGTGAGGCCGTAATCCCGCGGCAAGCGTGGCGAAGCCGCGGGGCGCCGAGGGGAAAGCCGTGTCCCAAGGCGAAGCTGCTCACCCGGCAAGGCAACCAAGGGTGGTCGACCAGCTTGCGCGCGTCCGTCGTGGAAAGGTGTCTCCTTCGGCAGCCTTCTGCGACCCTACTCGGTCCCCTCGAACAGTATCGTCGACAAGTAGCGCTCGCCCGAGTCGGGCAGGATGGTGACAATGGTCTTGCCCGCGAACTCGTCGAGCTTGGCCAGGCGCAAGGCCACGGCCGCGGCCGCGCCGCACGAGATGCCCGAGAGTATGCCCTCCTCGCGCGCGAGGCGGCGCGCGGTCTCCACGGACTCCTCGTCCGTGGCCTGCTCGACCCGGTCGACAATGGAAAGATCGAGCGTGTCGGGAATGAAACCGGCCCCGATGCCCTGGATCTTGTGGGGCGACGGCTTGAGCGGCTCGCGGTTGCGCTTCTGCGTGATGACCGGGCTCTTGGCCGGCTCGACCGCCACCGAGTGGAGCGGCTGCTGCTTGACCTGCTTGAAGTAGCGTGAAACGCCGGTGATGGTGCCGCCCGTGCCCACGCCGGAGACCAGCACGTCGACCTTCCCGCCGGTATCGTTCCAGATCTCGGGCCCGGTGGTTTCTTCGTGGACGCGGGGATTGGCCGGGTTCTTGAACTGCTGCGGAAGAAAGAACCGATCGGGATCGCTCGCGGCCATGGCCTCGGCGCGCTGGATGGCCCCCGGCATGCCTTCCACGCCTGGGGTCAAGACCAGGTTGGCGCCGAACGCAGCCAGCACGCGGCGCCGTTCGATGCTCATGGTCTCGGGCATGGTCAGGGTCAGCTTGTAGCCGCGGGCCGCGCACACGAAGGCGAGCGCGATGCCGGTGTTGCCGCTGGTCGGCTCCACAACCTCTATGCCGGGCCGAAGCACTCCGCGCGCCTCGGCATCGCGAATCATGGAAGCGCCGATGCGGCACTTGACCGAGTACCCTGGGTTGCGACCTTCGATCTTGGCCAGCACGGTTGCCTTGGCACCGGCAGCGATGCGGCCGAGCTTGATGAGAGGAGTTCCACCGATGGAGAGGGAGTTGTCGTTGTAGAGCATCTTTCCAAATCCTACAAAACCGATAGGGTAAGAGTAATATAGCAACTTCGTTCCGTCAAGGGCGATTTGTGTGCCGACCCGCGCGCGCAGGCACGATCCCTCTTCATCGACTATGATGGCGGCGACGCATGAACCTTGACGCCTATCCCTTCGAACGAATCGCCGCCCAAATCGGCACGCCCTTCTATCTTTACGATGCCACGCTTCTGCGCCAGGCCTTAAGCCGGCTCGCCAGCCTGGCAGACGGGGCGACCATCGTGGTTCGCTACGCCATGAAGGCCAATTCCGCGCGCAAGATCTTGCAGATCGTGCGTGAAGCGGGCCTGTGGATCGACGCGGTCAGCGGCAACGAAGTCCTGCGCGCGATGCGCGCCGGTTTCCCCGGCGGTGCCCAGCCACCCGTCATCATGGTGACCTCGGACGTGTATCGCGACAACGCCCTCGAGGTCATCTGTCGCCACGGGGTGATGCCCAACGTGGGCTCGCCGGCCCAAATCCGCCAGCTCGCCGAGGCCGGCTTTCGCGGTCCCATCGCCATGCGGATCAACCCGGGGTTCGGCCACGGCCATGTCCAGGCCTGCGACACGGGCGGGCCCTCGTCCAAGCATGGCATCTGGCACGAAGACCCGATCCTCGCCGACGCGCGCCGTCTGGCGGCTTCGCTCGGGTTCAAGGTCACGTGCCTGCATGCGCACCTGGGCACAGGGCCCAATCCGCGTGAATTCGACGACAACGCGCGCAAGCTGGTCGACCACTTCGTCGCCCTTCTGCCCCTCTATCCCGACCTCGAAGCCGTCAACTTCGGGGGCGGCATTCCCCATCCCTATCGGCCGAGCGACCCTGCCTACGACCTGGAATGGCTGCGGCCGGTCCTGCGCGAGGCAGTGTCGCGCTTCTTGGCCGCAGCCGGCCGGCCGGTGCGCGTCGAGGTCGAGCCCGGCCGCTATCCGGTCGCGGGCATGGGCCTTCTCGTGTGCCGCGTGCACGACGTGAAGGACACGCGCAGCAACGAGAAGGGGCCGGGCCACCGCTTCGTCATGGTCGACGCCGGGTTCTGCGACTTGGTCCGGCCTGCGATGTACGGCGCGTACCACCACATCTCCGTGGTCGGCAAGGGGGCGGGCAGCCCGCCTGAGCCGCTGGTGGTGGCGGGACCCCTGTGCGAAAGCGGCGACGTCTTCACGCGTGACGCCCAGGAACTGCTCGACCCGCGCCTTCTGCCCTGTCCCCGGCCGGGCGACTTGCTCGTGCTGCACGACGCGGGCGCCTACGGCGCGGCCATGAGCTCGAACTACGTCTCGCAAGGACGCATTCCGCAGATCCTGTGGGCCGACGGCAAGGCGACCCTCATCGCGCGCCGGGAAAACGTCGACGATCTGGTGCGCACGGAATGCGAGGAGCCCTTGTCCTAGCGAAGTGGCCCTCAAACCCCCGAGGGGACGACGGCCGACGATCCGTCCCGATGGCTGCGTCGGGCCTGCGCTTCCGGTCCTCAAGTACATAAGTACAGGTCCCCGGAAGTTGGGGACC
>Ga0172362_10001618_pt1 | contig 19312 bp, 6 predicted proteins | sample LakKivs1_kivu2a2_FD_114534 | JGI IMG/M metagenome (GOLD analysis project Ga0172362, IMG submission 114534) | Sediment microbial communities from Lake Kivu, Rwanda - Sediment s1_kivu2a2 | ecosystem: Environmental > Aquatic > Freshwater > Lake > Sediment | place: Rwanda: Western Province, Lake... | reverse complement strand
CGACGTCGAGAAGCGTGACGCCAGTGCTGCGCTCGACCCACGCGGCAAGCTTGGCGGTACGTTCGGAGAGAGCCTCGCGCGAGTCAGCCGAGATGACGACCAGCTCGTGTGACCACTCGCGTTCGAGATCGGCGTGATCGGTCGCCTCGCCCTGATACTCTTCCAGAAGCACGTGAGCATTGATGCCGCCGAAGCCAAAGGCGTTTACGCCGGCGCGGCGGGGCGATTCGCTGCCGCCGTGAATCCAGGGGCGCGGCTCGGTACACAGGAAGAAACGTGATTCGTCGAGCTTTAAGGCCGGATTGGCTGTCTCGGCGTGCAGCATGGGCGGCAGCACACGATGGTGCAGCGCCAAGGCAGTCTTAATGAGCGAGACAGCTCCCGACGCCGGCACCAGGTGACCGACCATCGACTTCACGCTACCGACGGCCACATGCGGATGCTCGCCGCGGCGCGGGCCAAAGCACGTCTTGAGTGAGTTGATCTCGACGGCGTCCCCCAGCGGAATTCCGGTGCCATGAGCTTCGACGAGGCCCACCGTGTCCGGTGATACACCGGCCATTTCGTAAGCACGCTCGATCGATAGTTGTTGACCTTCGGTGCGCGGCGCGAGCAGACCGGCGCCCTTGCCGTCGGACGAGGTGCCTGCGCCTTTGATGAGGGCATAGATCCGGTTGCCGTCGCGCACCGCGTCGTTCTTACGTTTGAGGAGCAGGATGCCGCAGCCCTGGCCAAGCACGGTGCCCTCGGCTTCGGGCGAGAACGGCGCGATCTTTCCTTCGCGACTGAGCGCGTTCAAATGGCAGAACATGATGTGGATCGGCGCAGGCGTCGACACTTGCGAACCGCCGACGAGCACCGCGTCGCACGAGCCTGCCTGCAGTTCGCGGATACCGTGTTCGACGGCGAGCAGGGTTGAAGAACAGGCGGCGTCGACTGTATAGGCCGGTCCGTGCAGGTCGAGCCGATTGGCAATCCGACCGACGAGGGCGCTGTGAACTAGTCCGGGGAAAGAATCTGAATTGGCCGGCGGGAGACGTTTCTTGAGCTCGCGGCGGATCGTGTCGAGATCCTCGGGCGAACGTTCTGGCTCGAGCTGGCCGAGCACATGGACGAGTTGATCGACGGCGACGGTCCGCTGGAAGACGGCGACCCAGCCGCGATTGACGAACAAACCACGGCCGAGGATCACGCCGGTCTTCGCGCGGTTAATTGGAATCTCTGGGGCGCCGGCGTCGGCCATCGCCTCGAAAGCGCACTTGAGTGCGATGAAGTGATCCGGCTCGGCACCTTCGACGGCCGTGGGCGGAACGCCATACTTGGGCGGATGGAAGCGGCACAAGTCGCCTAGAAATCCGCCTCGACGCGTATAGCTGCGATCGACGGCCGGTCCTGCCGGATCATAGAACCATTCCGGCTGCCAGTCCGGCGGCGCGTCGGTAATGGCGTCGACCTTGCCGACCACGTTCTGCCAGAAGCGCGCAGGCCCAGCAGCGCCGGGAACCAGGCACGACATTCCGACAATCGCGATGTCTTCAACGCGCTCCTGATTTTCAGGTCGCGAGCTGGCTTTCATAACAACTCGATTAAAGCTGGACGGCGATGCGATTCAATTGTGGACTACCCGCGCCTTCCAGGCCTTCCATGTGTGCAATAAGGCGCCCGTCACGAACGATCCATACATCTGCGTTGTAAACCTGGCGATCGCTGCCGGGGCGAATGCGAAGTTTCATCTCCACTTCGCCAGTGCCAATCGGCTCATACACTCGATAACTCGAAATTCGGTTCGGAAGCACGGCCACGTCGAACAGGGCCCGCGACCAGATCATGGCAAGTTGCGGGGCGGCGTCGATCATGACGTGATCGAGCAGGCCGTCGGTCGAAGCTCCGTCGTCCCCAGGTCGCACGATGGCGTCGATGCCGCGCTCGTCGGCGCCGGCGAACGCCTGAATCACCTTGTAGCTGGGGCCGTGGAACAGCCAGCGGTCGTAGGCTTCGCTGGCCGTGGCCTCGAGGTCGGATTCAATTGGGTCGGGGACGTTGGCCTCGGGCGCTATGGGTGGCCGGCAGGACAGTTCGACATGGGCGTCGTACAGAATTCGCTGCGGCATCTCGACCGGGCGAATGCTGACCTGCCAACGACAGGTTTGACCTTCGCCAGCGAGCGGCTCGACGCGGACCAGGATCTCACGTGTTTCATGCTCGATCGTGATTCCGCTGAGCATTCGCACGTTTTCGACAGCGGCCACGTGCCAATCGGGACGATTGAGGTGCGCGGCTTCGGCCATCAGCCCCACGGCCATGGCGACCGGCAAGACGGCTTTGCCTTCGATGCGATGGTCTTGCAGGTAGCGGCTATTGCGGTCAAGAACGACGCGGGCGACGAAACCGCCATGAGATAACTTTTCCAGCGGTCCGCCGAGGAGCGTTTCGTAGGCGGAAAAATCCATCCCGGCACGAAGCTGCTCGTCCTGCAGCCAAGGGCCGCGCCCCATGATGACTCGTGGCGGAGTTGGTTCCGAGTTTAGCAGCTCGCGGCAAGCGGCGGCACAACCAGCCGAGAGCGGAATCAGATCCACGCCGCCGGCACGCATCTTGGCCGCGACTTCCGCCGTGACCATACCCGCGCCGGCCCACGGTCCCCAGTTGAACGACACGACCTTGCCGTTCCACGTGGCACGCAGTCGGCGAGCGACGCGATTGAGCACTTCGTTGGCCGCGGCGTAGTCGCACTGCCCCGAATTGCCGAAAAAGCCGGACGTCGACGAGAACAAGGCCACAAGCTTGAGCGCGTCGCGATCAACATTCTCCAAAAGGGCCAGGAGCGGATCGACCTTTGTTCGGACGACGCGATCGAACGACTCGGCCGTTTTGTCTTTGATGGCTCGATCGTCGATGACTCCCGCGCCATGGATGATGCCGTGGATGGAGCCGTGGCGCGACTGCACGTCGGCAAGCATCTGCTTCAGGCTACCGGCATTGCGAATGTCGCAAGGGATGTACTCAACGGTTCCGCCGGCCTCGGCAATCGCGGCCAGGTTGCGGCGAACTTCGCGATTGCTCTTGATCTCGGACAGGCGTGCCTCGACGGTGGCCGGCGTGCAGGCCGCGACGCTCGTGCGGAGCTCGCCGATGATCGCCTTGCGCAAGTCCGTGTCGGTATGGAAGGCCAACGTTGCGGGCGACTCTTCCTCGGTGGAGAGGGGCGAACGCCCAAGCAGGATGAATCGGGCGGGAACGCGTTTGGCTAGTTCAGCGACGATCGCCGCAGTGATTCCCTTGGCGCCGCCCGTCACGATGACGGTGCTGTCGGCCGTGATGGGCGAATGGTCGAGCGCGGGTTCAGCGAGTTCCACCCGGCGAGTCTGGATCTGCAGCCGACGACCGTCGCGGTAGCCGATTTCCACGGGGCCCGAGGCGGTGAGTTCCTGCAGCAAGACGTCACCATCAGGCTGCTCGGTAAAGTCGACCGCACGGAATGCATGCTGGGGCCATTCGCAGGCGGCGACCTTCAGCAGGCCGGCCAGTCCACCGCGCCAGGCATGTGAAGCGTCAGGCGAGGCCGAATCATCGGTGGCAAAATCGCTGCCTCCGATCGAGGCGCACAGCACGCGCAATTTACTGTCGGCCGTTGCGCCCAGTTCTGGCTCGAGGGCTTGCAGCAGAAAGAGCAGACCGCGGACTTCGCAATTAAATCGGTCGTTCCAGAGTGCGGTGTCGCTTTCGGGCCACGCGGGGCACTCCTCAAGCCCTAATATGTGAGCCACAGCGGAGATGCTTCCGGTAGCGCGGCGAATCCGGTCAACGGCTGCGCGCGCCGTGGTGGCGTCGTCCAGATCAGCCGCGCAAAGGAGCTCGACGCGCAGTCTTTTCTTTTTGAGCCCGGCGATCAACGAGTCGGCTGCAGGGTTATGACTGGCCACAACGATCACCGCGCCGGGACCGAGGTCGCCAACGTGAGCAATCGGAGCATCGACGATGTCAGCCACGCAGCGCGGACAAGCGTCGGCCGCGCTCAACTCGGCCGTCGCCACATCGACGACGGCTGCCGCCGGAGCGGAAACTGGTTTGCCACTGGCTGCAGCCGGCGGCTTGATCGTAGCTGGCTTCGCACTAGTCGGTTCGGTGAAGCACGCCAGAATTGCATGCACCGTCTTGGCGCCGGCCAGTCGCTCCATCAGCTCGGGAGGCGCTTCGACCATGTCGGGACGCACCTCGCGGCGGAAGGCGGCGATGATCTCGACGCGTTTGATCGAATCGATGCCCAACTCGCTTTCCAGATTGACGTCGCCCGTGAGCATCTCGGCCGGATAGCCCGTGCGGTCGGCAACGATGCGGACGAGCGTGGGTTGGAGCTGTGCGATATCGACTGCCAGCGACGGACCGGACACCGGCTGATTGAGAATGGTCCCCGGCTGGGCGGGCGCGTTCTGCGCGCCCGACATCGCGACGACCACGTCGATGATCGCGCGCATTGTCTTGGCGCCGGCCAGTTGTTCCATGAATTGGGCCGGCGGTTCCAGCATTTCGGGCAACACTTCGCGGCGGAATGCGGCGATGATCTCGACCCGTTTGATGGAGTCGATTCCCAGTTCGCCTTCAAGGTTGATGTCCAAATCTAGCATCTCGGCCGGATAGCCCGTGCGGTCGGCAACGATGCGGAGCAGCGTGGTGAGAAGATCGTCGGGATCGATCGCGGCGGCGGCGACAATTGCCGGGGATTCCGCCAAGGCAGGTTGCATTTTCGCATCATCTGCGCCGCTCATCTCGGCGACGACGTCGACAATCTGTCGCATGGTTTTGGCGCCGGCCAGGCGTTCCATGAACTCGGCCGGCGGCTCGAGCATTTCCGGCAACGCTTCGCGGCAGAAGGCGGCGATGATCTCGACACGCTTGATGGAATCAATGCCCAGCTCGGCTTCGAGATTGATGTCGAACGAGAGCATCTCGGCCGGATAACCGGTGCGATCAGCAACCGTGGCTGCAAGACGCGTCTGCAAGTCGTCGGCCGAGAATCGGGCGCTGCTTTTCGCCGGGGCTGCAGGCGTTGAAGCCAACTCAGCCTGAACCGCGGGGGCTGCCGCCGGGCGCGGGTGAGACACTGCGGCCGCAGGCGATGCGGCGACGGGCGCTGCCGGCGGAGTTCCGTGACCTTCGTACGGCGCCGCGGGAGCGAGTCGCGGCGCGACCGGCTCCGCGTAGTGTGGCTGAGCGTGCACCGAGTGGGCCGGGACGCTGGCAACCGACTGACCGCCGCCAAACAATTGCGAGAGCACCGATTGCTGCGTCGCCAGGAATTGACGCATCGTTTCCTGGAACAAAGCGTAAGAATGCGCATCCATCGAGCCGCCGCTTTGGACAGCTGGCGAGGCTGCATTAACTGCCTGAGGTGAGTGTCCACTCGTCTCGGCTGGGCGTGTTTCGCCGTGAGCCACGTCGTAGCGACGCTCGGGCTGCGGTTGGGCCGCAGCGTCACTGCCGGTGGCCGCGTGACTGTGCGCATGTCCGTTGGAGGCTGGTCCGTTTGCCATGGCCTGAGACTCAGAGGGCGAGACGCGGGGAGGTGTCATTTCAGTGGTGTTTGTCACATGGCCATTGGAGTGAACGGACTCGGCAGCGGGGGCACCGAGTCGCGCCAGCGGTGCTGTGGAGCGGAGCGGTGCGCCCACCTTGCGGGAGTACGCGCCGTTGACGAGCCACACGTGTGCGGGATAGTTGTCGCCAGCGCCGGCGGTCAGTTCCTTGCGCGTGAGCGGTTCGAGCGTGCGGCGGTCGTAGAGACGATCGAGCGAAACGTCAACGCCCTGCGAGATCAGTTGCCCCAGGGCGCCCAGGAAGTGGCGGACCTGCGATGCGCCGTTCGGCTGGGTGGCAATTGCCACGTGCTCGCGATCCTTCAGGATGTCGCGTACCAGGCCGGTGAGCACACCCTTGGCGCCGACTTCGACAAAGATGCGAGCACCGTCGCGGTACATGTTCTCAATCTGCTCGACCCAGCGCACCTTGTCGGTGAGCTGTTCGGCCAGGTGCAGGCACACGTCGCCGCCTGCCTGGCTGTACGTCTCGGCCGAGACGTTCGCATAGACCGGCGTGCGCGGAGGAGCAAAGCTTGCTTCGGCCAGCGTCTCAGAGAACGCGGCTCGCGGCTGCTGCATGAATGGACTGTGGAACGCCGCGGAGACAGGAATGCGCCGAGCCGTGATGCCCGCCGCTTCGAGTGCGGTCTGCGCGTGCGCGATGCCCGACTCGGTTCCGCTAAGCACGGTTTGTCGCGGGGAGTTGAGATTCGCAATCCAGACGTCCGATCGATCCGCGAGGTGCTTTTGGACTGTGGCGCCATCGGCTCCGACGGCCAGCATCGTACCGCCAGCTTCGCCACCGGCGGCCATTCCTTGCCCCCGAGCGGCAGCCAGGTGGAACAATTCGGTTTCGCTCATTGCGCCGGCGGAACAGAGCGCCACGAGTTCGCCAAAGCTGTGACCGGCAGTCATCTGCGGTCGCACGCCGAAGCTGGCAAGCAACTGTTCGACCGCGCGTCCGCTGACGCCGAGTGCCGGCTGTGCGAGGCGGGTGTCTTTGAGTCGCTCGACCTGGGCCGCGCGATCAGCATCGGTAAACGCGCTCGGCGGGAAGATCGCCTGACTAAGCGCCTGGCCGAGTTCCGGCCGCAGCACGTCGTCCGCACGCTGGAAGCAGGCGGCGACTTCCGAATACTCCACGGCCAGTTCCTGCAGCATGCCGGGGAACTGCGACCCCTGCCCTGGAAACAGGAAAGCGACTTTGCCATGAGCAAGTGGGCCACCGACGAGTGGCTGGGCTGTGAACTGCACAGCTGACGGCAGCTTGCCAGTGACTTTACCTTGATCGTCAACCGCTGCCTCGAAACCGCGGAGCGACTCGATGAGTTCGTTCAAGTCGCCAACCACGATTGCCATCTGACATGGCTTATCGATCTGCGAGCGGAGATGATGTGTGTAAGCGAGCCGCGCGATGCCCGAGGGAATCTTGTTCGCCAGGACAGTTTCGGCCTCGGTGGCGAGAGACCTTGCGGCGGTCCGGAGTGCCGCAATCGTGTCGGCTCGAAGCACGAACAGCTCGCATGCACTGTCGCGTCGGGCGACCAACGGCCGCGCCAACGGCGAGCGATCGTACTCTTCGAGCAGGACGTGGAAGTTCGTGCCGCCAAAGCCAAACGACGACACGCCGGCTCGACGAGGACCTTCGCCAGCCAGCCAGGGGCGAGCCTCAGTATTCACGAACAGCGGACCATCGACGAGGCCGCCCTTGGGATTGGGACTATCCACGTGCATCGTCGGCGGCAGCACGCGGTGTTGCATGGCCATGATCGTTTTGACCAGTCCGACAGCGCCGGCCGCACACTTGGTGTGGCCGATCATCGACTTAATGCTGCCGACGGCGATGCTGCCCTGCGGCACGCCGGCCTCTTGGAGCAGCGTCGTTAGCGAGAGCGATTCGGTTTGATCGCCAACGGCGGTGCCAGTACCGTGAGCCTCGAACAGGGCGACGCTCGCTGGATCGACGCCGGCCTGCTCGTAAGCGCGACGGAGCGTGCGCAACTGACCTTCGACGCGAGGCGCGGTGAGTCCCATGCTGCGGCCGTCCGAGCCACCGGAGACGGCGCGAATGACCGCGTAAATGTTGTCGCCATCGCGCTCGGCGTCTTCGCGCCGCTTGAGCACGACGGCAGCGTGGCCTTCGCTGATCACGATGCCATCGGCCTTGGTATCGAACACGCGAGCACGGCCGCTTGCAGAAAGAGCGCCCGCCTTGGCGAAGCACAGGTAGCCGAACGGATTCTGCATCGTGTCGCAGCCGCCCGTGATCACCATATCGCAGTTGCCGCTCGCCAAGTCATGGCAGGCCCAGTAGAGAGCCGACAGTGACGAGGCGCAGGCGGCGTCGACGGTGCAGTTGGCGCCGCCCAGGTCGAAGCGATTGCTGACTCGCCCGGCGACCACATTGAATAGAATGCCAGCGAAGCTGTCTTCAGTCCACTCGGGCAGTTGCTGCCACAGTGACTCGTCAGGGTTTTCGAGGAAACGCGGCAACATCGCGCGGAAGGCATATGTCGAACCGAGTTCGCCCGCACCGCCGCCGACACCAAGTATGATGCTGGTGCGTTCGCGCAGCGGATTGTGCGGTGCGTATCCAGCATCCGTAAGGGCGCGGTCGACGAGTTCCATCGCCAGGAGCTGCATCGGTTCGATGCTGGGAATCGATGCGGGCGGAATACCGTACTTGAGGGGATCGAAGGGAAGATCCTCGACGAAGCCGCCCCAGCGCCCATAGATCTTGTCGCGCGCTTTTCGATCGCCATTGAACCAGCGGTCGACTTCGAAGCGGTCGGGCGGAATCTCGGTGATGGGATCGAACTTGGCCAGGACGTTGTGCCAGAGCCGCGAGGGGTCCGTCGCGCCGGGAACGAGGCACGACATGCCCACCACGGCGATGTCGAGCGGCTTCGGTCGCACGGAAACGGTTGCCGGCAACAGATCGAGGTGCGTGTGAGCCGCGAGCGTTTCGACAGCGCCCAGGCAAACTTCTTCGTGCAGCTCGCGGAGCGAGCAGGCGCCCTGCCGCAATGCCGCAACCTGACCGATCATGTACATGCCGTCGCGCAGTTGACCTTCGCCGTCGACCTGGACGAGTCCGCCCCCCTGCTCTCCGCGCTGGACGCCCTTGGCAGCGACACGAAGCCGGCCCAGATTTAGATGCTCAAGTTCGGCGCGCATCTCCTCATGCGGACACCCGTCGGCGACCATCCGCCGCTTCTCGCGTTCGAAAAGATGCACAAAGTCGTTCGGGGCGCAGCGCACCGCGTGGCCGGGCCCGGACTCGACGACCATTGTGTGCTGCATGTCGATGGCCACGGACTGAAAGCCCTCGACGATCGCGCCGGTGGCGACGATCTCATGCGTGAACAAGTAAGCCGTGCCCAGCAGCACGCCGACTTTCATACCGCGCTCAACTAGCGGCTGCGCAAGGACCGAGACCATCGCCGCGCCGAGGCGGTCGTGAATGCCGCCGGCGAAGAGTACGTGAACCTTGGCGGCCTCTTCGGCGCTGAGGTTGGCTTCCGACAGCACGCGAACCATCAGTTCCCACAGCACGAAGCTGGTGCGCGGACCGACGTGACCGCCGCACTCGCGGCCTTCAAACACGAAACGCCGTGCGCCTTCGCGAAGGAACATGTCGAGCATGCCCGGCGAGGGAACATGCAGATAGGTAGCGATGCCATTGGCTTCCAGCGAGGCCGCCTGATCGGGCCGGCCGCCGGCGATGATGGCGTACGGGGGACGAATTTCCTGGATGACTGGCCACTGCTGGGCGCGAATCTCTTGCGGCACAAAGCCCAGCATGCCGACACCCCAGGAGAGGTCGCCGAGTTGCTCCTTGGTGCGCTGGAGCAGCGAGCGAACCTGCGCTTCGCCCAACAGCGCCAACGCCAGGAACGGCAAGCCGCCTTCCGCAGCCACGGCTTGGCAAAACTCGGGCACGTCGCTGACGCGCGTCATCGGACCTTGCACGACGGGGAAGCGCGTACCGTGCGAGTTGGCGAGCGGGCTGCCGGCATCAAGAATGCGTGCTTCGGCCGCGGCGCCGACTTGCGAGTCGACACGTTGCGCAAGAAGCTGCAGCGCTCGGCCCACACTTGGCGCCTGGCGGGCCCAATCGGCAGCCAGCGAAGCGTCCTGACCGGTGAGCCACAACCGATCGCGATCGCGCGGTTCGGCAGCGAGCGTTTCAATCTGCGCGAGCAGCGTGCTCGTGAAGGCTTCCATCTCGTCAGGCTGCATGCTGGCGGCACGCAGCATGAGCGCATCGATCGTGGCCCGGGCGGTCATGCCCGGCTGATGATAGAAGCGGAGATATTGTCTATTGGGGAGCGCGACTGTGGCAACTTCGCTACCGTCCATCAGCGACAAGCGGCGGCGGAAGCCCGCGCCCAGCGGCGACTCGCGCAGGAGCGCAAGTTGCCAATCCAGAAGGACGCCCGCACAGCCGGCGGCAGCGCAAGCAGCAGCCGTGTTCCAACTGATGCCGCCCCAGACATAGACGGGCACGTCAACATTCGCAAGCAAGGCCTGGACGAGCACGAAGCTGGTTTCTTCACTGACGAGTCCGCCCGCTTCGTGACCTTTGGCAACCACCAGGTCGCAACCGGCGGCGATTGCCGCGTGAGCTTCGTCGAGTGACGTGACAACGGCGCCCACGCGATGCGCGTGCGGGCGAACCGTGCCAATCGCGTCGCGCCAAGGGGCGTTATCGTGGTTGCGCAGTGAGATCAGGTCGGCCTGGCCGATGGCATCGAGTGCCGCACGCTCCACTGCTGCAATCCGCGTGGAGAGCAACAGTCCAGCGCGACCGTTTGCGAGTCGCCCCAGTTCGGCGGCGGCCGCGGTGGCAGTTGCCACGTCAGTGTGGTGAACGAGGTTCAGGATCCCGACACCGCCGGATCGAGCGACGGCCAGGGGGAGCGCGGGGTCGCAACATCCGGGAAGCGAAGCCCCCAGAACTTCAAGCGAATTCGGCATGTGGTTGAATTGATGAATGGAATGCGCAGACGGCATTTGGCGCTCCGTTAGTGATCGGCGCCCGCCTAGGCGATTCCCTCGCTGCATCCCTGCGCGGTGCAGACGTTTGAGAGGAGATGCGGTCCTCGCATCGAGTTCTGGTATAGTCGGAGTGACCTAAGATGTCAACGATCGAGCCTGATACAACGCACACGAATCACGTTTGTGTGCGGCCTCGTTACACCTTTGTTCTAACGAGAAACTCACCGTTTCGTTGGAATCCTTGACACTCTGTGTGAACGTAGAGAAAATCGCTCGACCTGGGCGGGGTAAACAACCACTCACTTTCACTTCCGCTCGCAGCTAGGATCGCAATGGCTAATACTCCTACATTCGTCACAATCGTTAGCGGGCTCCCGCGCTCGGGCACTTCGATGATGATGCGGATGCTCGAAGCAGGCGGGCTGCCTGTGCTCGTCGACAACATTCGAGTCGCCGATCAAGACAACCCGCGCGGCTACTACGAGTTCGAACCTGTTAAGCAAACCAAGCGCGACGCATCGTGGGTGCCAAGCGCGGAAGGCAAAGTCGTGAAGATGGTCTATCGACTGCTGTACGACTTGCCGCTCGATCGCGAGTATCGAGTCGTGTTCATGCGCCGCAATCTGGACGAGGTGCTGCGATCGCAACAAAAAATGCTGGCCAAGGACAACCGAGTCGATAACATCGATGACGCGGAGATGTCGGCCATTTACCAGGCGGAGCTGGCCCGGTTCGACGCCTGGCTGGCAAAGCAACCGTGCTTCCAATCGCTGGACGTGACGTACAACGAGATGCTGGCGGATCCAGCCCCGATCGTGCAGGAAATTGATGCTTTTCTCGGCGGAAACCTGGATCAGGCCGCCATGTGCGGGGTCGTGGATCCCAGCCTGTACCGGAATCGATCCGCGTAGCCGACCGGCTGAGGATTATGCGGGCGAGTGGATTGCCAGGACACCTCCCTGTCCTGCATTCATCCTCCCATAAGCAGCGGGCGGGAAACTAAGCTAGAAGGGAGGCGCCGCGTTCAACGTCGGCGCCCTGTTTTCTCCACTTGCCTTCTGCTTGATGCGATTTGATGGCCGCCGATCCACCGATCGACCCAACCGACGCCGCTCACATGCTGCTGGCAAAGAACTTGCTGGCAGCTGGCCACGTCGAAGACGCGCTCGCAGAGGTTCGCAAAGTCGTCGAGCGGTCGCCGCAATCGGCAATGCCACGCTTCCTGCAAGCGATGCTGCTTGCGCAGACATCGCAGCGAGATGAAGCGATTCGCGAACTCGAAACCGCGGTCGAGCTCGATCCGCAGTTCGTCAACGCCTGGATCACGCTGGCCTTCCTGCGTTTCGATTTGGGTATGCCTGAACTCGCAGAGCGCGCGATCGAACGCGCGCTCGAAATCGATGCGCACCATGCACGCGCGCACATCCTCGCCGGCGTGATCTATGAAAAGCTGGGACGCATTGACGACGCGATCGGCGCGGCCGAGCGGGCGTTGCAGTTTGATCCTGGTTTGGAACTCGCGCGCTTGCGGCTAGCCAACTGGACAAGACAACGAGGCGACGACGAAGCAGCCCTGGAACATGCCATCAGCGCGCTGCGGTTCAACCTGACCGACTTTCAGGCCCGACTCTGCCTGGCAGAACTGTTAAGCAAGGCAGGCAGGTATGCAGAAGCCGTCGACGAATGCCAGCATGCCATCGAGATGTTTCCCGGCAAGCCGCAGCCGTGGCTGTTTCTGGGCGTGATTCACCTACGGCAAGGAGACGACGGCGCGGCAATTGCGGCCTTCCAGCGATCACTGGAAGTATCTCCTAGTCAAATGGAAGGGCACATGCGGCTGGGCGAGATCTACTTGCGGCAGGGACGCGGCGAAGAGGCCGTCCGGGCTTACGAAGCAGCGATCGAAGTGGAAGGGAGCTTTGCCGAAGCGAGGCAGCAGTTGGCTGCCGCGATTGCCCTGCGCGATCAGGCGGCCGGCAAGTAAGGTCACGTCAGGCGAGCACGCCCTGCACGACGCGGCCGTGCACGTCCGTCAGCCGATAGTCGCGGCCGGCGTGGCGATAAGTCAGCCGCTCATGGTCGAAGCCCATCAGACGCAGGATCGTGGCGTGAAAGTCGTGCACGTGCACCGGATCGACGACCGCCCGCATTCCATGCTCATCCGTCTCGCCATAAGTGATACCGCGTTTCACCCCGGCGCCCGCCAGCCAGGAACTGAACGCCCAGGGGTGATGCTCGCGCCCCTTGGCGTCGGCCGAGTTGTTGAACGGCGTGCGTCCGAACTCGGTCGTCCAGACCACGAGCGTTTCGTCGAGCATGCCGCGCTGCTTGAGATCTTTCAGTAAAGCTGCGATGGGCTGGTCAACATTCTTGGCCAACGGTTCGTGGGTGAGCATGTCGCCGTGCGCATCCCAGTTGTTCGATGAACCCGTGTCGATCAGCTCGACAAATCGTACACCGCGTTCGACCAACCGGCGGGCGACCAGGCATTGCCAGCCGAAGCCCGTCGTCTGACCTCGCTGGAGTCCGTAGCTACCGATCGTCGCCTCGTCTTCGCGCGAGAGGTCGAACGCGTCGGGAACTGCCATCTGCATCCCGAATGCCGTCTCAAACGACTTCAGCCGCGCGGTGAGCAACGGGTCGGACGCGTGCTGGGCGGCATGTGCGTCGTTCATCTCTTCAAGCGCTGCCAGTTCGTACTCCTGCCGCGAGCGTGGCACGCGCGGCGCGACGTTTGCAATCGGCTCGGCGCCCGGGACCACCAGCGTGCCCTGATGCGTTCCCGGCAGAAAATCGTTCGCATATACCTGCGTGCCCGCATACGTCTGATGCGGAGCGATGACGACGAAGTCGGGCAGGTTGCGATTCAGTGACCCGAGTCCATAACTGATCCACGAACCGATGCTGGGTCGCGAGAACGCAAACGAACCGGTATGCATGCCGAGCGTGGCGTTGTAATGATTCGAATGCGAGGTATGCATCGAGCGGATGAGGGCGATGTCGTCGACGCAGCCGGCCACGTGCGGAAAAAGTGTACTGACCTGCGTGCCGCAGTCGCCATGCGGAGCAAAGTCCCACTGTGGACGCTTGAGAAAAATCTTCTCGTAGCCGGGGCGGTCCTTGATCTCCGGATGGTCGGCTTTGATCTCGCGGCCATGGTCGTGGGTGAGGGACGGCTTGGGATCGAAGGTGTCGACGTGCGAGACGCCGCCAGTCATGAACAGGAAGATGACCTGCTTGGCCTTGGTAGGGAAATGCGGCTCACGCGAGAGCAGGCCGCTTCCGTCTTCGGCCAGGAGTTGCCGCACGAGGGCCGGAAATAACATCGAGCCGGCTACGGCGGAGCGGAGGAAGCCGCGCCGGCCGCACTCGCAGTCAGGCGCCTGCCATGCAGAGTTCTGTTGTTGGTTGGAGCTGCGGCTCATGCTAGCGATTGCTCACAAGATACTACTTAGTCGACATGCAGGAATTCGTTGCTGGCGAGCAAGACCCGCGCGAGACCGAACCACGCTGCCGCTCGCTCGCCGGGATACTTCTCGACGAACACAAGCGACCGCTGTCGCTCCGCTTCATTGGGTTCGCGCTGGAACAGCTCCGCGTAAAGACGGCCGACATGATCGTCGTCTGCCGAAGCGTCCGTGAGTCGTGCTGCCACACGCTCGGCCTGCTGGTGGAAGAACGGATCGTTCATGAAATACAGGGCCTGCGTCGGAACGGTGGTCGTCTCGCGCCTGGGGGTGCTGGCATTCGGATCGGCCCCGTCGAACTGTGCCAAAAAGGGATGTCGCCGCTGCCGCTGCACCATGAGGAACGCGCTGCGTTTGTTCGTCTCGTAACTGGCATTGAAAGGAGTGTGCTGCGTAAAGTTCCAACTTGCCTCCGGCGGAAACGGATGCCCTTCGGCCGGTTGCGTGTCCAGGTCGCCGGACGCGACGAGTAAGCTGTCGCGCAGCTCCTCGGCCGAAAGCCGGCGGCGCTGGAAACGAGCAAGCAATCGATTCTCGGGATCGGCCGTGAGCGTCGCGTGAATACGCGAGCTGCTGCGCCTGTAAGCGGCGGAATGCATAATGAGCCGGTGCAGCTCCTTGAGACGGTAGCCGCTGGCGACGAATCGCGCCGCCAGCCAGTCCAGCAGTTCGGGATGCGTGGGTCGCTCGCCGCGCATTCCGAAGTCGTTCATCGAACGGACCAGCCCGTGGCCGAAGTGCCCCTGCCAAATGCGATTGACCATAACTCGAGCCGCGATGGGCTGCTCGGTGATCCAATTTGCAAGTTGAGCGCGACCGCTGCCGGCATCAGCATTCACCGGCTGGCCGCCGAAGACGGTTAAGAACCGCCGAGGAACAAGTTCGCCCAGCTTGTCAGGATCGCCGCGCTCGTGGACAGGCACGTCATGCGGCTGGCTATCGACCGCGGCGAAGGCGACCGGCATCGCCGGTTCGGGACCAGGATCGACAATTGGTTCGGAAGATGATCGGCCAAGTTCCAGCAGCGCGGCGCCATAATCGGAATTCGTGCAATGCACGAGTTCGAACGAGACACCGTCCAGGCCGGCGGGATGAGCATCGGCCACGCGACCCGAAAGGCGAAAGACGCCATCGTAGGGGCAGATCCAGGCGACGGCGACGGGTCGATTCGGACCTGGATGAACAAAGAACGAATGGCCCGGAAGTTTGGTCCAGGCGTCGACCGGCTTCGCGGCCGAGTTGACGAAAGCGGAGGGGAGTTCGCCAAGGCGCCAGGCTTGCAGCTCTGCGTGGCCGCTCACGACTTCCTGCCTCTCATCCAGCAGCGCTGCGCCGTCAGTGACATCAAGAAAGCACCACGCTGCCTCATGAGCGACGGGCAGCGGGTTCGCGTGGGTCAAGCCATCAACAAGTTCCGTAACGCTCCAGCGATGTGCCGCTCCGCCGGTCGTGGAGTTTGCAGCCTCGATCGTCCAATCGACGAGTGTGCTGTCGGCCCCGTGGTTGGCGTTCGGCGAAACGGTGAGCTGGAGGACCTCGCCCTTACGGAGCTGAACCTGCAAGTCGGCTGAATCGGAACTGGCGAGAGAGACCGATTGCCCTTCGGCAACCAGGCTGCTCGCCAGCACACGGAGATTACCTTCGGTGGCCTGTTTAAATCGCTCTGTGGTCGCCACGGCACGCGTTTGCCGTGTTGCTTCCAACTTTGCCACCGCAGCTCTCCAAGGCGCGGCCAGTTCCGCGTACTCGGATTCCGTCAGCAGTGGCACAAGATCACGCGGCTGGCCTTTGGGCTCACAGCCCGGAAACGAGAGGCGCGTGCTGTCGAGAATGCCATAGAGGGCGTAGTAGTCGGCGCTGGTGATCGGATCGTACTTGTGATCGTGGCAGCGTGCACAACCCCCGGTGAGACCGAGAAACGTCTTACTGAGGTTGTCGATCGCGTCCTCGTGCGTGAGGTGGATGTCCTTGTCGATGTCGTGACCGAACCGGCGGGCAATCGCCAGGTATCCGGTGGCAATGATGCCGTCGCGACGATCCTGCGGGCTGGCGTTCTCCTGAAGTAGGTCGCCAGCGAGTTGCATTCGGACAAACTCGACGTAGGGCAGGTCGCGATTCAAGGCGTCGAAGACCCAATTGCGATAACGCCAAGCGTGCGGCAGCGGTCGGTCGGTGTTCTCACCGGCGGTGTCGGCATAGCGCACGACGTCGAGCCAGTGACGGCCCCAACGCACGCCGTACTGCGGCGATGCAAGTAACCGCTCGATCAACCGCTCGTAAGCGTCGGGCGAGTCGTCCGCGACGAATGCGATTACTTCTGACGCCGTGGGCGGAAGGCCCGTCAGATCGTAAGTCGCGCGGCGAATCAGCGTGCGACGGTCGGCCAGCGGATTGGCGATAACTCCCGCCTCTTGGAGTTTCTCGTCGATGAACTGATCGATGGATGAAACGGACGCCAGGCCTTCGAGCTCAGGTAGCGGCTGGAAGGCCCACCAAGCCTTGGCATCGGCGAGGCTCATGCCCGCAATCCGCTGTTGCTCTTCGCGCGAGTCGGGCGCGCCGCGCGAGACCCAGGCCGTGAGAACCGCGATCTCGGCTTCACTGAGTTTGCCGCCCTTGTCGCTGGGCGGCATCTCCAGCGAGCGGTAGTTGATCGCTTCGATCAGTGGGCTCTCTTGAGGCTTACCTGGGACGATGGCGGCGCCGCTATCACCGCCGCGCTGCCAACCGGCGCGCGTTTCCAGTGACAGTCCGCCGCTGGTCTTCGCGCCGCTATGGCATTCGTAGCACCGCGCGACGAGGATCGGCCGGACCTGCTTCTCGAAGAACTCGTGGCCCTCGTCCGCGAACGCGGCCGCCGTGTTCAGGCCAAGCGCGCAAGCAACCGCACAGCAGATGAGTTCGATGCCTCGGGGCAGTAGAGCCCTACGGTCCGCCATGCCGCGCACCTTGATGCAAGTTGCGGAAAATCAGACTTCGTCGAGCGGCTCGGTCGCGTCGCCGAACGTGCCGGGACGCACGCCGGTCTTATCCATCATCGAGAGGAACAGCCGGCACATCTGGCGGTTGGATTTGTCGCGATAGTTGAGCACGCGGCCCGTATCGATGCGTCCACCACCGCGCCCCAGCATCACGACCGGCAGTTCGTCGTTATTGTGATTGCCCGTCATCATGCTCGAGCAGAACATAATCATCGAGTTATCGAGCGTGGTTCGCTCGCCTTCGTTGATCGCATTCAGTTTGCGAGCGATGTACCCCATCTGCTCCAGGAAGAACTGATTCACCTTGAGCCAGTCGGCCGTGTCGGAATGCGACAACAGGTGGTGAATCATGTAGTCGACGCCCAAATGCGGGAAGCGGAGCGACGAATGATCGTTGTTCAGCTTGAGCGTGACGACACGGGTGGTGTCCGTCTGGAAACCGAGGACCAGGATGTCGCACATCAGCCGCATATGCTCGGCGATGTCCTGGGGAATGCCCTCGGGCGGGCGCGGAATGTTCGGTTTGTCGAGCGTGGGCCGCCAGCCTTGCAACTCGCCTCGCTGCCCGGCTGAGTCGATGCGCTGTTCGACATCGCGGACCGAGTCGAGATACTCGTCGAGCTTGTGCTGGTCGGCGCTGCTGATCTTGCGGCGCAGGTCGCTGGCGTCTTCGATCACGGCATCGAGCACGCTTTTGTCGCCACGCTGGGCTTCGTCTTTGAACAGGCGATCGAACGCCAGAGCGGGATAAAGTTCCAAAGGCGTCGGGGTCGTCGGCGAGCTCCACGAGATGTGTGAGCTGTAGAGCATCGAGTAGTCTTTGTGTACCGAGGGATTCGACTTCTCGCAACCCAGTACGAGGCTCGGCACCTTGGTGTTGCGGCCGACAGTCTGTGCCAGCATCTGGTCGAAGCTCGTGCCGGAGCGAATGTCGCCGCCCGACGCCAGTGGTGCGCCGGAAAGCAGGTTGCCGGTCTGCGAGCTGTGGATATTGCCCTTCATGGCTTCCTGGTTGTAGAGGCCGCGGATGAAGAGCAACTGCTCGCGGAACTCGGCGATCGGCTCGAGCACTTTGCCGACCTTCATGTTCGCGCCTTCACCTTCGGCAAACCATTCCTTGGAATGGAAGCCGTTGCCGGCGAAGAGAACCGCGACGCGAACCGGCGCTTCATTCGTGCTGTTGCCCGTTGCCTCGGAAGCGAATACCGGCAGCGATTCGAGCCAGGGGAGCGCCATCGTAACGCCCACGCCGCGCAACATGGTTCGCCGCGAGATGCGATTGAAGTCCATCTTCGGATTCCTCGGTTAGCAAAAATGTTGTGGCGAGCGGGGCGATCCCGTCATGATATCACCCGTCGGTATTCATCTTCCAGAAAATCATTCTTCGAAAGCGACGTCGCGGCCGCGAATTTCACGGAACTGCGGACTGAGCACGATCGTTTCCACGGCCGCTGACACCCGATAGTCGTTCTTGGCCAGGGCCTTTTGCATCTCGTCCAGCAGCGGTTCATTGGAAAGTCGCACGCCCCGGCCGAGCGCGAAGCCCAGTAGTTTTTTATTGAACTGTCGGACAAAGTCATCCTTGCGCACGTCGAGCAGGTAGCTACGAAGTCCCTCCAAACCAGCGATCGGAGTACCGTCCTTTAATTTGGTGTTGGAATCGATCGCCAGGCCCGCGGTATCCTTCTCGCGATAGCGGCCGATCGCGTCGAAGTTCTCGAGCGCGAATCCAAAGGGGTCGATCCGCACATGGCACTTGGCACACGCTGCAACCGTGCTGTGCTTTTCGATCAGCTGCCGTTCGGTGAGCCCCTCGGGCGGATTGTCGGCGAGCTGCGGTACGTCTTTCGGCGGCTTCGGGAGCTTCTCGCCAAGCACAACCTCGCTTAGCCAGTTGCCGCGAAGGATGCCGCTGGTGCGCGAAGCCCCGGCCTGTTTGGCCAGAATCGACGCCTGCGTGAGAATCCCGCCACGACCTTGTTTCCGCAGGCCATCCACGCGACGCCACTCGGGACCGGTTACCTCGGGGACGCCGTAGAGCTTCGCAAGGTCTTCGTTGAGGAACGTATAGTCGGCCGCGACAATGTCCAGCACGGAGCCATCGCGCTGGAACAGATCGGCGAAGAACTGGATCGACTCCTCGTACATCGCCCCACGCAATGCGGCAAACTCGGGGAAATGGCGTTCGCTCTTCTCGTCAAGCTGATCGAAGTCGTAAATGTGCAGCCACTGCGCGGCGAACTCCGTGGCCAGGCGGCGGGATTTCTCGTCGCGGAGCATCCGCAGG
>Ga0172362_10001617_pt1 | contig 19319 bp, 8 predicted proteins | sample LakKivs1_kivu2a2_FD_114534 | JGI IMG/M metagenome (GOLD analysis project Ga0172362, IMG submission 114534) | Sediment microbial communities from Lake Kivu, Rwanda - Sediment s1_kivu2a2 | ecosystem: Environmental > Aquatic > Freshwater > Lake > Sediment | place: Rwanda: Western Province, Lake... | reverse complement strand
CCTGACGCCAGCGGCGGCGGGCGAGTGGTATCGCTTGCCCGGCGATCACGAAGAAGAACGGAAGCACGGGCAGGATGTGGCGGTACCCGATGTTGAGCGAGCTGGCGAGTGCGTTCCCGTAATATAGGACGGGCACCAGCCACAGCACTGCGTCCTTCATCCAACTTCGCCGGCAGGCGATGGCCAGGAACCCCAGGCTGGTCAAGACCAACGTGGGTAGGGGGGTCTTGATGAGCAAGGCCACGACGAAGAACGGCCACCAGCCACCCCGGTAGACGCGTCCGCAGAAGAAGGCCCAGTCCTGGCGTCCGAGACGGTGGAGCAGGTCAATAAACTCCTCCCAATGATAGGGCGCCGGCAACGAGAGACCCAACGCTTCTACCTGGCCCCAGCGGAATCCGTAGATTACCCATACCGTTAGAGCTGCCAGGGCGCAGGCCCCTGCCAGTGCCGCCAGAAATTGGAGAGCACCCCTTGATCGCGCAGTGTGCCAACCGTAAGCGGCAGAAATGGCCGCCAGGATGGGCAAGAGAATCAGGGCCGGGAAGCCTGCCGCCTGGGCCAATCCCAACGCGATCCCTGCTATCGCCCAGCGTACCCAGCACGATCGCTGCAGGTAGCGCTGCCAACCGAGCGCTGCCAGGAAGATAAACGTCGTCTGCCCGGCGTCGGGGGTGACCAGCCGGCTGTGCGCCAGAATATTGGGGTCGAAGGCGCACAATGTCATGGCGACGAGCCCGCCCGCTGGCCCTGCACGTTCGGAGGCCCAGCGAAATACTCCCGCTGCCAATAAAAGCGAGAGCATCATGATCGGCAGGCGTGCCAGAAAGACAATGCGGTCGGCCTGGTGTGCATTGGCTTCCCACAGAAAAGCGTGGGAGTAAATGTGAAAGTCCCTGCTGGGCCAGGCCGGGTCATCAGACGGCAGATGAACGTCGGGCAGGAGGAAAAGCGGCGCAGTGGCCAACACATCAAGGAGAATAGGATGGCGTGTCTTGAGCCACGTGCTGCCGGTCTTCAAATAGGTATAGCCCCGAGCAATGTAGATGTACTCGTCGTAGGTAGCCGAGGCGTGTTGGGCACTGTTCACCTCTACGCCGAACATGAGCAGCAACAGAACTATTCTTAACCAGTACATCCTGGACTTGAGCTGGCCGCGATGTCCTGAGAGGATGGCTTTAATCACTTGTTCCTCCACCTATAGCTCATGTGGGTCCAATGGGCGATTTGACGGGTTATGCAGTGGCATTAGGGCCGAAGCTGGACGCGAGTCTCCACAAAGTCCATGTCTGTATTGTCTTTTGTTTGCACATTTAGTCGCTGTCCTGTTTGCGGCTGATATAACCCTACACGCAACTTACAGGTGTCCATTGGAATATCAACCGGAAGTTCAAGCCAGTGGTAATCCACAATCACTTCACCCTGCTTCCACATTTTCGTTGGACGGAAGCCATTGACAGGTGGACTATCATGCTGAGTGATAAGCGTATCATCTGGTCCAATTAAATGAGTGAAAACTGTATAATCCTCGTTCAACGGCGCTATGGTTGACCAATCTAGCCGGACCAATAAGGTAGTAGGTGCAAGTATGTAGACCTCTAAAGCATTTAGAAGGATACCGGCTTCAAATGTGATGGGCTCAGCCTCTATCGTTGTCTGTGCTTGTTGTGGTAGAAACAGAATAACATCGTGTTGGTAAAAGTAGGGAAATGTGGCAACAGGTATCCACTTCTCAAATAAGGTATTGAGAATGGCTGGTGATAGCCGCCCCAGGTACATTCTAGAGAGCAATATGGCACCTGCATCTAAGTTGTTAAGGGTAGTAGTTAGCTCCGCTTCTGATTCAGCACCCAAGGGGGAAGTGGGCAGATAGGAGGGGTAGTGAAAGTAACGGTTAGCAGGGGGACGATTGGCCCAGTAGTAGAAAATGCTATTGGCGAAAACCAGAATGGGATCTTGATCAGGCGTGACCAGGGCCAGGGCGCGCCCGACTGCCATTTCTGAAGTAAAATCAGGCAACGGGTAGGTGGTTTCGCGTACTACGTACTTTAAGTCTTGAATCAGACCCGGCAGAGTGATTACGACGAGAGACACGACTAAACCTACCAGTGCTAGTTTAGGACGTGGCCTGTTGGTTACCGCTTGCCAACTCCAGGCCAGGCCACTACCTGCCAATAGGCTAGTGGCAGCAACTGTGGGGAGTGCATAGTGGGAGGACCCACCCCAGCCAAAACTTACGTGGGAGGGCGATAAGAGCGCGATCAGTTCCATCCCGGCCCAAATTTGCAGCAACAAATAGGCTAAACGTCTCGTCAGAAGGGCCAGAAGGCCACCTAGTATAGCCAGGGGAATGAACGGCCGTTTGATGGCCCAAGCCAACAGCGCTGAAAGTTTATTCTGCCAATTGAGCAAAGGAGCGAGGCGATCCGCACCTGAAAGAAAATGGAAGAAATCAGCACCAGTTCCTTGTACGAGCAGCACAAGCGCTAATGGAAGTAGAGCCAGAGTGAAGCCTGCGACAAAAAGCAGTCCAGCCTGGATTGGTTCCCATCGTCGCTTGACCAACCACCACACACCCAGGAACAGAACCAGCGTACCCACCAAGACCAGGGCCGATATTTTGGTCAGAAGGCCGAATCCGGCCATAACCCCAGCAAGTAGCCACCAGTACCATGTTCGTTTTTTTAGACCCCGCAAGGCACATGCGATACCTAACACAGCGAAGGCAGTTTCAAAATTCTCCATCATGCTGTAGCGGGACCAAAATATGGGCAGTGGGGCGCAGACAAAGAGCAGCGCAGCCAGGAAGCCTTCCAATTCTGTGGCCCTTTGACTTCTCGCCCGCATTGGTTGGGGAGAATCCAGTTGTTGACCTGCCAGCAGTAGACCGGCCACTGTAATCATGGCTGCCCCTATAGACAGCAAACGGCTGAACAATACATTGGACCCGGTCACTTTGAAAGTGGCTGCCAGTAGCCAGTCAACACCAGGTGTATGATTCCAGAACAGGTCCCGGTAAAGTAGATCACCGGCAATCATGCGGTCGGCGAGAGTAATGTGTACACCCTCATCGGCCTGGGTGCCTAGCTCAGTGAAGCGATAAACTCGCAGGCCAAAAGCAAGAAGCAGCAGAGGAATGATGGCGATGTATCGTTTGATTTTCACGTCGCCTCCCTACGCATGGCTTGTGTCGGGTAAGAGCACACGCAGAATAAATTGCGCATAGAGTAAGTGGCTAGCGTTCCTCAACCTCAACTTTGACCGTCTCTCCCCGCAAAACCAGCCTACCGTCAGGTTGTGGCTGCCCTGTCTCATCCACAACCAGCAGGCGTTCCATGCTCATTGGATCATAGATCCCCACTGCCACGCCGTAGACCCCATCTGGCACATCCCTCAAGGCTATCAGGATCGTATCTATCACGGTCTCACCGGGACTCCAGAAGCTCGTGGGATAGGTCCAGCGCAGAGGCATCGAATCGTCCTGCGCCACAGGGACCGTCGTGACCGGGTCGAAGACGTGGACAAAGATTTTGTAGTCTGTGTCCATCCGGCGTTCGGAGCGCCAGTAGAGTGTTAGGGTCAGGTTGTCCCCTGCCTGGCTCAGATGATACCCCAGCGATCGTATTACATCGCCAAACAGGGCATTCGTGCGCACGATGGCCGGCGGGACAGCAAAGGTACATGGCATAGAATCAACCGTTACCTGTGTTATGGTCATCCTATGTTTCTCCGTTGCTCCGGTCTCCGGGTCCACCAGCGCCAGGGTCACAGTATAAGTGCCTGTTGGAAACGTAGATGGGACGTGTAACGTGTAGTATCCCCAGGCTATGGCGTTGGCCGGCCATTCCCGAGAGGGCCAGTTACTGGTCATAGGAAAAGTCTGTGCTTGATATTCGTTGCCCTGCTCCGACACAAGCACGAGTCTAGCGTCAAAGTCCTTACCTGGCGCTGTCGTTGTGCCCCAGGCAACGTCTACCTCCAGTGCCTGTCCTGGATTCAGGCAAGTGGTCGAGGCGATCGCACGGATAGGGCCAAGGCCAGGGACAAACTCTGATAGTAGCTTGAAGTCCTGCCCGGCCAGCGGTGTGGTCGTGTAGACGGCGATCTCGGCATCTTCAAAGCAGGGAGTAATGGCAAGATAACGCTCCCAGTTAGGCCATTGCTTCTCATTGATCAAGTTCTTGTGAATAATGAGGTAGCGAATGCTGTCGTTGGCCAGTGCAGACAGTTGACGGCTGATGTCCGGGTCCTTGGGGGGTATCTCGTCGAACTGGAGCATCGCATGGAGCCAGGGCTGGCTTTCCAGGTAACGGAACGCTCCCTGCGGATAACGGGACGAGTGTCCCTCAAGGATCGGGCGGTGGTGAACAGTTTGGGCGAACATATACGGCTTGGACTTGTACGGGTTGACTGGAATGTCGAGGACTGCAAAGTCTCCGGGTTCCAGGCCGAGTTGGTTGTAGAACTCTGGAACCTGGCTGGACTGGAGCGGGAAGGGAACAGGCAAGTACTCGAAAAGGATTGCCCCGCCTATGAGACATAAAGGGGCAGCAAGTGTCCATTTCCTATGGTGCTGTACTCGAGACACAACGTGCATAAAACCGTAGGCTGACAACAGGGCTATCGGTAAGGCCAGGAACATGTTAAACCGATCAGGTTCGCGCAGCAAACGCACTATAAAGAGGCGGCCTGCCAAATTGTACAGCATGGGTACTGTTGGGTACAGTGTACCATTGACACGCAAGGTTGGCCCAAGCGCCAGCAAGACCAGTACCAATGCCATAATAGCCCAGGGCAGACTGTTGCGATAAGGGGTTTTCCATGCTCCGAGCAGTGTTAGAAAGAGTGCTACCATCCCAATATAGGGAGAAAAGCTGCTGCGGCTACCACGATCGGGGTAATAGCGGGCGTAGGCTGGCCGGGTGAACGTTCCCAGCACTGGATGGGAGTCAGCGGGCGTCACATAGGCCATCAAGTCACTCTGCATGGTGGTCTCTTCACTCTCAATGATCAGATCAGCCGGGTTGGTCCGCCATTGGTGGGCAAACAGCAAGATAGGAGGTGCCAACACCATGGTGGTCACGATCCCGGCCAGTAACAGTGTGGGAATCAGGCGTTGACTCAAGTTGCCGGGCAAAATCAAAGCCAGGTAAATACCTCCTATGATGACAGCGGGAATGAGCAATTGCCAGCGGGTGTAACCCACGAGAGCCAAGGATAGGCCCGTTAACAGGCCGTCTTGCCAGCGCCCCCGACGTATAGTACGCGTCAGAAACAGTAGAAAGATAGGAATCCACCACGTACTGATAAGGTTAGGGTGACTCGGCTGGGACATGCGATATGGCCAACACTGGTAGATCAACCCTGCCAGGAATGCTGCATATTTGTCGCCTGTGAGCTCATAGGCCAGCAAGAAGACAGCGAAACCACATAAGGCCAGGTGTACCAGAAAGGTCAGGTCGTAGGCGGCCGTTCCCCCAATGAATGGCTCTAATACCATCCAGGGCAAAATGTGTAGCCAGGCGAAGTTGTTGTAGACCATACTGATGCCATGGGGATAAAAGAGATACGGGGTGTAGTAGGGTGACTGACCATCCTCCAACGCCTGTCGTACCCACCAGCCATTCCAATAGTGCAGGAGCGTATCGGTGCCGCTGGGAAGATAGGTGGCCAGATGCATGGCCAGTGGCCAGGTTATACCTATCCCTATACAAAAGTAGGCAAGCAGGGCAGCCCCACGATAACCAGAATACCACCAGGATGAACCACTGGGGAAGTGTCGCTCAGTCATCAGCCATTACCTCGTAGATAAACAGTGAATAGCCGACCCTGGCATCGGGTGGACGGGCACGGAACCAGGCATACAGTTCATGGTCAGGGAAGAGAACTCCCACCAGATTCGTGACGCTGATGACGTAGACTCCTGGCTCAGGCCGATGGCGGGTAAACGGTGGATGTTCCCACATTGTAAAGCCGTGTGGCAGGCCGGGCAGCAGGTCGCAGGCGATGCCGTAGGCCCCTGGCGGGGCACTGCCAAACCAACTCAGCCGCACGCGCTCCACTCCTTCCTGTTCCATCCAGGCACGCAATCGCTTGAGGTCTTGCCCCCAATCAATGTTGGAATCCACCAGGACGTGCCAGCCATTCTGCGGCCCACCGCCCAGGAGGTTGAAGTATGCCAGGAAGTGGGGATAAATCAAGAGTGTGCTGAGTGCGAGGCAGGCAGCGAGGATATGAGGAAGAAGGCGACGGGCAGTGAGACAAGGAGACAAGGGGACAGGGAGACAGGGAGAAGGGACGAGACGGCTAATGTGGACAGCGAGGAAGGGAAGCACAGGCAGCAGGTGGCGGTAGCCGATGTTGAGGCTGCTGGTCATCGAGGCGAGGAAGTAGGCCAGTGGGGGGATCAGGAGTAACAGATCGTCGCGTTGAGGCCGGCGCAGCGCCAGCCAGGTCGCTGGGAGTAGTGCTACCAGCGTTGCCAGCGGCGTTTTTACGGCGAAGGCGACCGGGAAATAGTACCACCAGCCTCGATCGCTGTATTGACCCAGGAGATAGGAGGGGCGTCCCCCGGTGCTAAAGTCCAGAATCGCGCGGACCCCCTTGAGGTAAGGAGGAGCCGGGACGAGAGGGCCATTTTCTTCCAACCGGCCAATCTGGAAGCTGTAGGTTGCCCAGACGACGAGCAAGCCAAGGAGGATAGTAAGCACCAACAAGGCCAGGTTGCGTGCTGCCCGCTGGGGACGGCCCGGCCCGCCGGCCAGTGCGTCGGCCAGGATGGCCAGTGCAAAGATGGGACCGAAGAGCAGGTTAGAGAGTTTAGCGCTGAGCGCCAGCCCGAACGCCAACCCACTCCCCAGCACGCGCAGCCAGGAAGGGCGACGGACCATGCACCAGAGCGCGTAGGCGGCCAGGAAAATGAAACAGGCGCCGCCCACGTCTGTCGTGGACAACCGGGTGTGGGCCAGGACGTTAGGGTCGAGCGCACAAAAGGTAGCGGCCAACAGCCCTCCCCACGGCCCGAAGCGCGCCCTGGCCCAGCGGAAGACCAACGTTACCAACACCAACCCTAGCCCGATGATCGGCAGGCGGGCCAGGAAAACAATTTTCTCTGCGTCAGGATTGGCCTCCCAGAGAAACATGTCGGCAAAGTTATACCACTCTCCTGCCTGCCACCAGATCGTATCCAATGGCAGGCGCAGGTCAAGCAAAAGGTGGGCCGGCAACGCACTGAGCACGTTGACGAGGGGAGGATGCTCGACACTGAGGCGCGGGTCGCCTGTGCCCAGGTAGGCCGCGCCCCGGGCAATGTGGTTCTGCTCGTCCATCGTCGGCGAATCGTGCACCGCGCTGGTCAGCGCCAATGCAAAGGCCAACATCAGCAGGCCGGTGACGAGAAAGTGGGATTTGACTGCTGTGCTCATCGGACCGCCACCGTCGTCAGAGGAATCGCGTCGCCGATGGGCACGTCGTCCAGGCCACGGACTGGCAGTCGCTCTCTGGTGACCAGGTCATACATGCCGACCCGCAGCGGGATATCACCCACGGGCGTCGAAGGGGCAATCGGGATGGTGTACTCGTCCCGCACGATCTGGCCCGGCTCCCACAGGACGGTCGGTAACGACGCGCACCCTGGCGTCCCGTCCTGTTGCCCCCACATCGTCCCGTCATAGAGGTGATTGAAAACCTGATAGTTGGTCTTCATGGGCTGGAGAGCTTCCCAATAGAGCACCAGGTATATGGACCCGCCAGGTCGGGCTTCCACATCCTCCAGGCGATAGCCCAACAAACGTACTTTGTCCCCCAACGTGTAGTCCGCTGGCGTGTAATTGGCAGGTGGTCGTGGGATTGCATTAGCCAGGGTGGTGCGGGCGTCGAAACGGGGGGCGTAATCTTCGACGTGATAGATCGCAGGTACAGCCACGGATGGACCCCTCCGGTAGATCCACAACTTGGGCTCCCCGGCGACCCGAATCTCTCCCCAGAGATGGTACGCCGTCTCGATATCGGTCTGTTGGATTGGCACTTCATCCTGAACGTTCTTGGCGATCAAGTACCATTCGGGGTCAGGACAAACCGTGCGCTCTGCCCCCCGCACGTACCAGTTGGTGATCTCTTGTTCTTCATTGCTGGCGTAGACGCCGCTCAAGATCCCCTCTTCGACCAGTGTGCCGATGACTTTCCAGCCGGCCCTGTAGGGAAAGCCGAAATAGCCAAAGAGCGGAATCTCATCCCCGGGCTTCCAGTAGAGAACCGGTTGATGGGCGGGCCAGGTCCGTTTGATCTCGGGGTTATGTTGGATGAACATCAGGTAGGGATAATACGCCAGGAACAGGAAAACCACAAACAATGAACAATGAACAATGAACAATGAACGACGACCGGTAGATGATGAACAATGGCGGGTGGATGAAGGAACGAGGTTGACAAGATAGTCCAGGGCGACGGCAGCCAGGAGGATGGCGCCAGGGAAGACATTCAGGACGTGGGTACGGGGGTCCCAGACCAGGAAGTAGTAAAACAGGAACGGAACGCCAAACCATAGCCAGGCGGTGTGGAGGGCGACCGAAATTCCCAGGCGGCGGAAGGAGAGAAAAGAGGCCACGACGAGCAAGCAAGCCAGGCCGACAAGATAGTAGATGGAGTTATAAAATGTGGCCAGGGGCAACGAGGATAGCAGGTTGTTATACAGCGGGCCCCCGGTGCCAATGCGAGCGCCGCCCAGATAACCCAGTGTCTTGGCAAAGTTGGGGTGGAGCGCAAATGGAACGTAAAATAGCGCCAGGATGCCGCCGGCCAGTGCCCCTGCGCCAAGGAGATCTTTCAGCCAGACTCGCCACTGTGATCTGACAACCCACAGTCGCCGTCCAACGACGTAAGCGGCGGCCGGCAGTGCCAGGCCAGCATCGTAGTGGGCCAACAGACTAAAGGCCAGCAAGGCCGCACCGGCGACCAGCCACCGTCGTCCCTCTCCTTCCGACCAGCGCCAGAGCGCCAGCAACGCCAGGGTCGTCGTCGCCAGCACCAGGCTTTGGTACTGCACGATACGCCCAAAGCCGACGAAATACCCATTGATGGCCAGGAGTAGCGCAGCTACAAATGCGGTTCGCCCATTGAACCACTGCCGCCCCAGCAGGTAGAGGGCCACGACGCCCAGAACCCCAGCGTAGGCAAAAGGCAGCCGGGCCTGCCATTCGTTGATCGTGCCAGACAGTGTCCAGGTGACCATCGGGAGCAGGACCTCGGCAGGCCCTTTCTGATGATAGAACAGTTGTGCCTCGTCTCCCAGGGTGGCGCGGGCAGCTCGGATCATCACGATCCCCTCGTCGCCCTGGAACTCGCTGTAGCCCAGGTAGAGCAGGCGGAAGAAGGCGGCGATGAGGATGACAAATGATAAATGAGAGAATGGAGAATGGAGCATGGAGAATCGGGGATCTGGAGATGGGTGGCGGGAGATAACCAGGAGTGGAGCAAATATGGACACGTTGACAGCGATCAGCAGTACAGGCAAAGTCAGTGGGCCAGGGATGTAGTGGAGCAGAAGTGTCAGCAGTGCGGTGGTGCTCGTCCCCAGGCCAAGGCCAACCGCGATGTCCTCGGCGCTCGTCTGGTGGTGCCGGTCAGCCAGCAAGCTGGCCCACGCCAGGCCGGGCAGAAGCCATAGGAGTGCGAACGCTGCCCCGTATCTTGTCGCAGGCAACGCCAGGGCCAGGTCGGCCAATAGCGTCAGCGCTGCCAATCCCAGAGCTGGGGTTTGCCAGCGGCTCATCCCCTCCCTCGCCTCATTGCCCCTCGTATTCCCTCGATCCCGTACATCAGGCCCCCTACCAGCCCTCCCACGGCCGCGACCGCATACATGCTCAGCGACATTGCAGCGGCGGTGTTGCTGTTCACCCCCATTGGGCCGAACAATGCCACTGTCACCCAGTCTCGTACCCCCACGCCGCCGACAGAGACGGGGATCATCAGGCTGACTGAGATGAGGGGCGCGGTGATGATAAAATAACCCAACCCCAGGCCGATACCTGCCGCCCGCCCGCACAAGAAGTGGATGAGAACGTTGACCAGGTTGAAGACCAGGGAAACCGCCAGCGCTTGCCCTACCGCCCGCCATCCGCAGCCACTGACGGCGGCATAGATCCGTCCCACGAGGCCGGAGCCAGCCAGGGAGAGGCGAGCCGGAAGCCAGGCCGTGGCCCGGCGTAGCAATCGCCCCTCCAGGAGGAGCGCTCCCACCAGCAGCCCCCCGCCAGCGATCGCGATCAGCAGCCAGGCCAGCCACGGGGCCAGGCGAGACGTGTTGAAGGGAAGCGCGCCCAGCCCCATAGCCAATAGTACCAGCAACCCGGTCATCCGGTCCACCACCACCGTGCCCACGGCAGCAGGGGTTGGCGTGTCCTGGGTCAGCTCTAACGCCCGCACTGCGTCGCCGCCGAAGCCGGTGGGCAGGAAGCTGTTGAAGAAAGCACCGACGAAGTAAAGATAAACCAGCCGGCCGAAGGGCACGTGTAGGTCCAGCGCCCGCAGAAGAATAGCCCACCGTCCGGCGCGGATGACCAGGCTGATGAGGAAAAGGCCCAGCGCGGCCAGGAGTAGACGCAGGTCGGCAGAACGCAACACTGCCAAGGTCTCTCCCAGGCCAATTTTCCAGAACAGGAACCCAAGCGCACCGATACTGATCAGCACGCGCAGTACGTTCAACCATCGTTTTTTCATCTCGACGCCTCAAGTGAGTATAACAACAAGCGGTCTGCTGTCAATACGGGCAGCCGGGCGTCCGTGACCGAATCGTAGGCTCCTACCTGCAGGCGGTACTGGCCGGAAGGGAGATCGGGCGGGAGGGGGATGGTGTGCTTCTGGATAATCAGATCTCCCGTCATCCACCCCTGCGGAGGACTACCTAGCCCATCATATTGAGCGATGGGGACAGGATCGTTCCCTAACAGGTGTACAAAGACCTTGAGCGGCGTCGAGGAGGGCGCCTCGACATGCCAATACGTCAGTATGGTCAGGGAGCCGCCAGGAAAAGGGCGCTGCTGTAGCCGCTCGTAGCCCAGGAAGGCCAGCCGCCCGCCGAAAGAGACCGGGAGCGCCACAGGTGTGCCATCGGGCAAGGCAACTGATGTCTCCAAGTGGTTCAGACTCCGGGATCGCATGGCGTCGTCAGGCAGGTAGTAGCTGGTGAACGGATCCTGCGAGCCGGCCTCTATCACTACCCCCCATTCCAGGAGTCGCTCCCGCAGGTCAGCGTCGAAGGGCACGACGTGAGGGACGAAGAGCCAGGCGCCACGCCCGGCCGGGACGACGAGCGTTTCACGGGTATCGCATAGACGAACATCGTGGACGTCGCGCCGGACCGCCAACTCCAGGCCGGGGCCGTCCATCGAGTCCACGGACAGGCCCGCGACAGCGACAGGTGTACCAGGAGGCAACTCGTCCAGCCGATGCGCTACGGCAGTCAGGTCGGTCTGGTAGTCGAAGCGCACCACGTCATTCCGAGGCCATTCAATGAAATAGTCATGTACGGTGAGGAAGAAGCAGGAAGCGAGAAGCAGGAAACAAGAAGCAGGAAACAAGGAGTAGGAAGCAGAGGGCAAGAGGCACTTGTACCTGGCATTCTGCATCTTGTATTTGAGCCAACGGCCTGCTTCGACGGTGGCGAGTGCAGGGAAGACAAAGACGGTCACCAGTCCGAGGATGTCGCGGATGGAACTGGGAGCGTCGGACGTGGCGACGCTGGGCCCAAGCGCCCCGGCCAGCCATAAGAGCAGTAGGCCGTAGCGGGGATCGCGCCAGCGCCGGAGCGCGATGAGTAACCCTGCGTAAAAGAGCACGGCGCTGAGCGGGTCGGCAAAGACGGGGCGGCCGGGAAGGTTCTGGCGCGGCCAGGGATCACCGGCGGAAGTGAAGGATTTAAGGTTCACGATCAAGTTTTGCCACACCAGCGACGGATCTCCGGCCAGCAATCTGTTCAGCGGTTCCTGCACCTCTGCGACGCGATATTCAGCGTCCGAGTGAGTCACCAGCCAGATGACAAGCGGTGCGGATACGAGGGCGGCGACAGCGAGCGTCAAGAACATGCGGTCCCAGAGTTTGCGGGATCGAGGGTAGACAAGGAGCCAATAGACAAGGAAGGAGGCCAAGATAAAGGGCAGAATGCGGGCGGACATGTAGACGTACAGGGAGAGGCCAAGGAAAAAACCAGAAATGACAAATGGCGAACGGCCATGATTTACCTTTGGGTCTCCAGGCGGAGAACCAGGGACCCGGGACGAGGGACGAACAGGGAAACGGATGGCGCGGAAGAGGAAATAGATACTGAGGGTAGCGGTGAAGGGTAACATGATGGCACGCAGGCCGACGCGAGCGTAGAAGAGCGGCCAGAAAGATAGGGCCAGCCAGGCAGCGGTCAGAAGTGCGATCGGGACATCAAAGAGGCGCCGGATCAGGGTGTAGGTCGCGGCAATGCCCAGTAGTCCGAAGGCGACCGAAGGCCAGCGCAATCCCAGCCACTGGTCACCGAAGAGCGCGATGGTCGCAGCCTGAACGTAGTGGTACAATGGCTCGTGGCCATAGGCAGCCGTAAAGTAAATGGCATGGTGGCCGGCAAGGATATCGCGGTCAATGAGCCAGTGGGCGACTTCGTCGTGGCATAACCCAGGTGGCACGTCGCCCAATGCCCACAAGCGCAATACAGCGGCCAGCAGCAAGATCAGCGTGATGGCAGCCCATTCCCTTTGTCTACTCATCGCTGATCACCCGAATCTTGCTCAACAGCACACGGTCGCCCAGCCAGTGGTCATCTTCTGCAACGACCGGCAGGCGGTCCTTGCCGGGGACGTATAGACCGATCTCGATGTCGTAAAAGTCCGGCGGGGTCGTCAGCCCCACCGTCAGTGCCCGGACGTCCTCGACGACCTGGCCGGGTTGCCATTGGCTGGTGGGAATGGCTCCGTTGACCGGCTGGATATCGCTATTAGCCCACACCTGGTTTTCCATGCCGAGGACGTGAGCGAAGGCGTTGTAATCTGTCTCTATGGGGGCCAGAGCCTGCCAATAGAGTGTCAGGCTGATCCTCTCACCAGGCCGCACTACCCGCCGGTCCAGCGTGTAGCCGACCAGCGCGATCCGGTTGCCGAAGTTGGCGTTCAGTGGATTGGGGAACTTGCCAGGCCGTGGCTGAATTTCGACCGTCGCCAGGCGCAATGTATCGCGCCCGTCGGGTAGCGTGAGGCGCGGACCGTTGGGCAAGTATAGGCCGACCTGAATGTAGCCCACATCCGGCGCGTAGGCCGTCTCTGGGATGTGCACGCGGTACGTATCGGCGAAGGCAGTGCCAGGCTCCCAGATGGTGGTAGGATAGCGTCCCAGCCCGGGGTAGGTGTCACGTTGGGCGATCATCGTACCCACCTCGCTCAGCAGGTGGACAAAGACGGCATAGTTCTGGTCGGTCCGGGTCAGCGCTTGCCAGTAGAGCGTGACTTCCACCACGCCGCCTGGCTGGACGACGGCTGGTGTGACCTGGTAGCCCAGCAGCCGTGCCACGTCGCCAAATTCGGCGCTCGTCGGGTGGGGCACGCCAGCAAGTTCGGATTTGGCCAGCGGGCGGGGACGGGCGAAGGCCGGGACCAGCACCCCGGCCAGCACATAGACGGCCAACGCCACCATCCCGGCCGTCACGGTCAGGTTAACCGTCCAGGTTGGTTGGCGAGCGAAGAGACGGCTCAACCCCACGAGCGACAGGAGCGCAAAGGCGGGCAGGCTGGGGAACAGAAAGCGTCCCATCGCACCAGCGGGCTGAATCATGATGTAATAGAGGACCACGGCTGTGAAAACGATGAGGTCAACTGCCAGAAGCACCATAGCAGTGCGAGGGAGCGGGCCTCGTCCAGCTTGCAGTATAGAACACGGCAGACGCCCCGCTTCAGCAGAGGTTTCCCGGCTGAAGCCGGGTCTCCTGTCTCGCTTTGTATCGGAAACTCGTGGAGGGAACAGGTAGCCAGCCAGGGCCAGTACGCACAAGCCCAACAGGGCCTGGTAGATGGGCTGAGGCAGGGGAACCTGGCCGTAGCCAAAGCGTCCCCATAGGCTGCTCCACAGATAGGGCAAGCTCTGCCATATCATCCACCAATTACCAGCCGCCGGTCCGCCCTCCCACAACTCGTTGACCATAGCCATGCCCGTAGGGTCACTGTAGAGCATCTGGTTGCGCCAGAACCACCAGCCGGAGATCAGGGCGGCCAGGCCCAGGACGACGACAGTACCCCGCAGCAAGGCGCGCCAATCGTGGGCTTTCCATACCGCTAGAACGTAGGCCAGTTCGATGAGCACCAGGAGAGCCAGCAGGTTGAACTTGGTGAGGAGCGCCAGGCCGTAGAGAGCCCCTAGTGTTACGTCGGCGCGTAGCGTTGGGCCACGCTGCACCAACCGAACGCACGCCCAAAGCGCCGCCGCGCTGCACAGCGCTGCCAGGATATCGTTGTTGACCGCGCCGCTCAGGTAGAGGAACTGCGGATTAAAGGCGACCAGCGCAGCCCCGCCGAGCGCCAACGCAGGCCGGTCCGGGAACATCTCGTGCCCGATGCGGTAGGTCAGCCAGACGACACCTGCACCGATCAGGATCGTCATCCAACGTACCACGTAGACTGCCAGGGCGATGCCGCGGAAAGGGAAACGTTCGTCGTCACCGTGGAGGTACTGGTTCTTGTTGTCATCGCTCACCTCCCAATATCTGTAGCCCCAGAAAGGATTCTCAGGCGGGTTGTAGTATATTTCCTGCGCGACGGGTACCCCCCCGCTGATCAACGCTCCGAGGGCATAGTAGAGCGGCGGATGGTGGCTTTGGGCGCGTGGGGTGTCGGCCCGCTGTGAGGGCAAGCTGTGATAGACGACGAGGTACCGCACGTAGCGGAAGTGGCGCAGTTCGTCTGTGGATTCGTACAGCGGGTCGGCCAGGCTATAGCCCACGGCCAGCACCAGGTAGGCAACAAGCAGGGCTGCAAATGCGACACGGGACGACCGGCTCACGGTTCCTCCTCGATGGCGATCGAGACACGATCGGGGCCAGGCTGGCCATTGGTCTCCACGACGGGCCACCGATCGCCAGACAGCGGATCGTATAGCCCCATCTCCAGCGCGTACGGCCCGCCAGGTGCGCCGGGCGAAATGACGAGGTAATGGGCCTGGACGAGCCAGTCGCCAGGCTGGAGCGTGAGCGGGTCCACCCACAGGCCATCGTCGCTGGCAACGAATGTCCCGTCGGCTGCCAGTACGTGGACGAAGGCGGCTAGCCGTGGCCCCGAATAGACGCCCGGTGGAGGTGGGTTGGCGACGATAGGGAGAGGCGGGAGGGCAAGTGGTGTAGCAACGCGCCAGATAGTGAGCAGAGTCGCCTCCTGGCCGGGCACTATGGCAGTCCCATTTACCCAACGGGTCTCGACCAATTCCAGGCCATTGGCAAAGCGGGCCGGCGGAGTGGAGAGTGGGGAGTGGAGAGTGGAGGTTAGAGGTTGGAGGTTGGGGGTTGGGGGCAGTGTGTAAAGTGTGAGATAGGGTGAGATGGCTTGCGGTGGGGTAGTACTCGCCTCCAGAAAATCCGCGATAGGCGGGGTCGGACGAAGAGAAGAAGTGAGCAGCACGTACGAATGGCGGATGGCAAATGCCGAATGCCGATTTGCCGATTTGCCGATTTGCCGATTTGCGACTTGCGATCTGCCACTTGCATAGACTAGTGCCCGCTCAGGGTTGAACAGGCGCACGGCCACGTCAGCGCGCCGGACGTCCACATCCAATGCCAGGCGGTCCCAGGGCCCCAGAAGCGCGCTGGAGATGGCAACATCGGTGATTTCTGGATGGATGTCCAGGTAGCGGGCTGCCTCACGATAATCGGCGCGGTAGAGAAAGCGCACCATGCCGCGCTGTGGCCAGACGACGAAATAGTCACGGAGGTCGCGGATACCGTTCGTGGCCAGGAAAATGAACAATGAACAATGAACAATGGACAAGAGCGCATGGCGAATCTGCGAATCTACGGATCTACGAATGGACGAATGGACGAATGGCGATTTGCCATTTGCAATTTGCAATTTGATCCAACGGTATACTTCGACAACAGCCACCGCCGGGAGAATGTGGGCGACGGGCTGGGCCAGGATGGTGTGGCTCAGGCTGGCGGGTGGGGTACTGATGAAAGCGGGGAACAGTCCAAACCCCAGCCACAGAAGCAGGAAGAAGTAACGCGGCTGCCGCCAGCGGTACACGCAGAGCACGACGCCGGCCCAGAAAAGCGCTCCACCGAGATAATTGAACACCGGGCGTCCTGGAATGTTGTATAACCATTCGGGGTCTCCGGTGGCGTGGAACATCCCCAGTGTCGTCCAGATATTTTCTAGCAATGGGCGGGGGGCGCCAGCCCATAGTTCCCGCAACGGTATAGACAGTTCGGCCACGCGAGCATCAGCGCCGATACCCTGCGCGGCCGCTTCACTCCGCCCCTGGGCAATCGCAACCCACAGTGGGACTGTCAACACGGCCGCCACGAACAGTGTTACCAGCAGGGGCCGCCACCAACGGCGGAACTGTTTCCGGTGGGCCAGCGCCAGGTAGAGGCCCAACCCGACCAGGATGAGGGGGAGGAGGCGGCTGGCAGTGTAGGTATAGAGGGCAGCGGCGAGGAAGATGCCTGCGACAAACGGCCGGCGGCGAGAGCCGGGCGAGGAGCGGGCCATTGACCACAGCAGATAGAAGGTCGTTAACGCCGGTGGCACCACCGCCTGATGGCGCAGGCCAAAGCGGCTGTACATCAGGGACCAGAAACTGAAAGTCAGGCAAGCCGCCGCCACAAGTGCTGTTAGCTGGCCGAAAAGCCGCCGGCACAGTGCATAGGTCAGGGGAATCGTCAAGACGCCGCTTGCGATCGAGAGCAGGTGCCCGCCCATGGAGTTGATCCCCACCAGCGCCAGAATCCCGGCCCGGAGGGTATGGTATAGCGGCTCGTGGCCGGAAGCGCCGGTAAAGTAGAAGGTGGGGTGCCCTGCCAACACCTCACCGGCCAGCGCAAACATCTCGATCAGGTCATCGTCGCGCCAGCCGGGCGGGACGGCCTCCAGGCACGCCAGGCGCAGGCCCCAGCCAAGCAGAAGCAATGCGACGATGAAGATCCATTCCCAGCGGCGAGGGAGTGAGTGGAGAATGGAGATGTGCCATCTGCAATTTGCCATTTGCAATTTGTTCATGGCTCCCCCTCCCGTTTCACTCGCAAGGGGGGGAGCAGAATTCGGTCACTGACGGGCTGCCCCTCCACGTACAACGCCAATCGCATGGCGGGCGGGTTAGGGTCTGCTGGCGACGGCACGGCTCGAGTGTACGCGCCTACTTCCAGCGGGTACAGGCCAGTGGGTACGTCATCGCCAATCGTCAGGCGGTGTACCTGCGCAAACGCCTCGCCCGGGTGCCAGTTCCAGGCCGGTGCGCTCAGGCGATCTTGCTGTGCGATGACCGGCGGATTTCCCCCGGGGGCCAACAGGTGTGTGAACAACACGGTATCCAGTTCAGGATTGAACGGCGACAGTATGCGCCAATAGGTGACGAGCGCGACCTCGTCCCCGGGTGTTACGGTGGGCGACAACAGAGTATACCCCTCCAGCGTGATCGCGTGTCCCAGGTCAACCGGCAAATCCAGCGCCTGGTAGACGCTTTGTGGATTGTCGGTTGGGAAGGTCTGGCTGGCGCTCCATGCCACTGGGCCACGTGCCTGGAGAAGCAAGGCCTCTAATGCAGAGGTGCTGTCCCAATCGTACACGTCGAAGCCAGGATTGAGATCATCGGGGTGCAAGCGGCGCGCTTCGAGCAGGCGAGCGTACGGTGGTATGATTGCCTGTTCCAACGCCGGATCGAGCGGCGCGAGCGCCGGCACGACCAGGCGCGATGGACTGGCTGGAAAGACCAACGCTCCACGTCCATCCACCCAGCGCAGGGCAAGGTCGTGCCGCGATACCATCAAGTCCAGTGCGTAGGGGTCGTGATAGCGTCCAGGGTAAATCGAGGACAGGACGACGGCTGCACCGGGCGGAATCGTTTGCCGGTCCAGATCGTGCGCGATTTCGAACAGCGTCGTGTGATACGCCACGCGTACGTCACGGGCGCTGCCCCATACGTCAAAATAATCGTGATAGGTACGCACACCTGCGAGCAGGATCACAAGCGCGGCTGCGAGCACGATGAGCAATCGGCCGCGCGTCCACTTCAAGCAAGCGATCACCGCGATGGCCGGAAACAGGTAAAGCACCGGTAAGAGCGCTACCGCGCGCGTGGCGCTGGCCGATACACCAGTGATCATGCTGGGAAGTATCCCGACGGCCAGCCACATCAGGGCCAGTGTGTATTGGGGACGCCGCCATCGCCAGCAAGCCAGCACCACGCCAGCGTAGAATAGCACTCCCTCTACAGCATCCAACCAGGGACGGCCCGGCAGATTGTACATCCACAAATCGTCGGCGCGTAGCGTGAACATCCCCAGCGCTTCCAGGCTGTTGGCCCACACTTGTCGCACGTCACCGGTCGCCAGCAATCGCAATGGCTGGCCAAGCTGATCGAAGCGTTGTTCCGCGCCGGGGTGCTGGTGTAACCAAATGAACATGGGTGCAGCCGACGCCCCTGCCAATACCAATGCCAGGAGTATACCGGGCCAACGACGCTTGAAACGCGGACGATCGGTCACCAGCAAAAAAATCGGAAAGATTAGGAACAGCACCCACGTCGCACGGGCGGCCATGTACGTCCACAGCGTGGCACCGACGAATAGACCACTGAGTGCAAACCAGACCCAGGTCGTGTGTGGTCGTCCGTCAGGATCGAATGCACCGCGCCACCATGCATAGACTGCCGCGGCTAACAAGACCGGCAACAAGCCTGAGCGCAGGGCCTGATGGCTGGCCGAGACAGCCCAAAATGAGCCGGCCAGCCAGGCGCAGGCCAGGAGCGCTTCCTGCGGGCCGAAAGCACGTCGTACCCACAGATAAGCGATGGCGATGGTCAGCAGGCCAAACGTGGCCGATGCTCCCCGTAGCGCCAGGTAGTCCGTGCGTCCCAGGATAGACATGGCTGCTGCCACTGCATAGTCGTACAACGGCTCTCGTCCATAACCAATAGTTTCGTAAAGCGGGCGCGCGCCGTGCAGGATCGCGATGGCATCCTGTCCATGCCCGGCCTCGTCGTGTGTCAGGCCGGGCGGGATGGCGTCCAGGCGGTAGAGACGCAAGAACGCGGCCAGGCAGAGGATCAGCGCAAGTGACACCCATTCCCAATGAACAATGAACAAT
>Ga0172362_10001612_pt1 | contig 19360 bp, 15 predicted proteins | sample LakKivs1_kivu2a2_FD_114534 | JGI IMG/M metagenome (GOLD analysis project Ga0172362, IMG submission 114534) | Sediment microbial communities from Lake Kivu, Rwanda - Sediment s1_kivu2a2 | ecosystem: Environmental > Aquatic > Freshwater > Lake > Sediment | place: Rwanda: Western Province, Lake... | reverse complement strand
TAGATGATCACATTGCTGGTATTGGTTGGTTGCACGGGGAGATAAAACACTGAAGTAATGGTTGGTCCCCAGTTATGACCTGTCTCATTTTTTACAAACGAACGTATGTGGAGTGTGGATAAACCGGAGGTGTCAACTGCTTTCACAAGAAGGGTATGATCACCAAGGGATAGCTCACTAATATTCCAGATGATACTCCATTGTTCAGTTCCCTCTGCTGTTCTCCATTCGCTGTCATCCACAGCAACGGATACGCTTCCAACCTCGGCATCATCGTTACAGGAGCCATAGATATACAAAGATATATCTTCTGTGATCGTGTCTGGTCCTGGACTCAAGATAGTAATGTCTGGTGCAAACCCATCAATCAATCGGATAGGTTGTTCGTCGGTAACATTACCGCACGTGACGATGATCAGATACTCACCTGGCAAATGCCCTGTAGTATCCCAAACATACGACCACTCACTATTCACAGGAGTCAATTCATAGATAATAGTATCAATGGTAATCTGAACATTCTGGCTGGCAACACCTTCGAAAAGAATAGTATCACCAATGATATACATCGGAAATTCAAAAAGAGTCGTTGAAGGAGCCACTATCTGTACCGTTGACTGACTGGTTGGAACCTGAGCTTGTAGTGAAAAATCAACTATCACACTAGTGTGTCGTGCATGATTTCTGAACACAACATACCAATCTTCCAATGTTGTTGAAACCCTGATATCAGCGGTTTCACTTTCTGTATAGTCAGAACAAGCGAACCGTTTCCCCTCAAGATATTTTTGAAAATTCTGTTGATCAACAATGAACACATCGATGGAACTATCAGCACGATAGATGCCTATAGTATCGGTTCTAAAATTTTGTTGGAACTGCACAGCAGCTGAGGTGAACGAGAGGTCGAAGACACAATCTCCTGAAGGGAGACGTTTATTTGTATGTGGTTGTACGCGACCGGCAAGCGTGGGGAAGATGATGTGGAATGTTTTTTCCTCATGAGTCTTCAGAGTTCGAAGGGTCGTGTGACGTGCCAGCTGCCATGGTTTTTTCAGATTGCCTTGTTGAATCAGGAACGTGTACTCAAGGTTTTTACCAAGTTCAAAGGTGCACAATCCATTAATATCAGTATAATTCCAGGTGGTGATGGTTGCTCCATTGATGACATCAGGGATGCCTTCGAATTTTTCTTGAAGTTTGTCAAAGAGTCCTTGCAGGATTCTTCCTTTGAGAAACTCAGGGAGTCTATCCCAAACACTTTGGATTTTCTCCCAGATGAAATTCTTGTACCATGTGATATCCTTCAGACCGTTCACGAGCACGATGACGCGTGCACCATCCAGGGATTGCAGATAACTATCCTTAACATCAAAGGTGACAGTGATCCGATCCTCGGGGTGGATGTAGGTTGGTGTCACATCATAAATCGTGTCATCCCCTTTCCATGCGTAGATCGCTGACATGTTCTTCCCCCACCCGTACGCATACACGTCTGGTTGGTCGACTGCTCCACCGCTATCAGTCCACCAGTTGTCGTTCTCATGCCATTCCCGTTCGTAGAACTCTCGCCAGACATGATCCTCTCCGACATTGCAGGCGCCAATCGATGGAATCAAGGCTGCTCGTTGCGCAGCGACCGCGATGCGTTGCAACTCTCCGCACCATCCGTTGTGCTCATGTGCGATCACATTCGGATCGCCTGGTCGGTCGCCCATCGCATTATACGGAACGGTTTTCCCAATCCAATAGCTGACCGCTTCAATAGCAGTAGGATGCTCCTGGATGCATTGGGTCCATAACCTATTCCCTGGTTGACTATACGATTGGCAATCCCAAAGGTACTGAATCGTGGACAACTTTTCCTTCAGCAACGGGTATCCAAGATCATTATGATCGGTCATGTAGCTACGCCAAAAGCTGTCATAAATAAAACTAATAGTCTCACCAGCGATTTTCGGATGAACCACGTACCAATAGTAGATTTCTTTGGGCAGTTCAATGTACGTTTCCTGACTATCTTCCAGGACTTTGTAACGAATCGTCGAAAAATAATCACCATTCCCAGCATCGTAATCCTTGATGTCTGCATATTGGATCCATCGATCATGTTCGTAGAGTGAGAAGACATTATCATGTATAAGTTCCACAGAAGGAGGATGCCCCAGGGGAGTACATGCGATGCAAAAGGCGATCTCATCAGCATAGCGCCTGCTTGCATTCAAAAGGAGTTCGGCATACGGTTCTGGACTGGCGAGTGATTGAAATTGCCGTGTAAGATCCTGTTGAATCCAGACTGGTGCTTTCGCAATAGCGGTAACAATGTGTTCAGATAGTCCAGAAGAAAAAGGTGAAATAGGCTCTTCGTTGAACGAAAGATTTTGAGCATCAAATTTTATATAAAAATCTGACCCTGGAGCAATCTCAATCTGCTGTGTAATTTTTGATACAAGAGGTGATGTGCTTGACAAGGTTAGTGGAAGTAAGGATGGCCCTGCAAGAATACCAGGGACTAGTACTATCATTGTTACCCCTGAAACAAGGAGAATAGTGGGAAGAGACATAGGTTTTTGAGAAATATACAAAACCCCTTTGTACAAATAAATACCCTGGCACTATATAAAAATTTATTCATCTCATTTTCTTTTCTAAAATCTTATAATTTTTATAGAAAGATTTAAATTTGTCTCCTGTTATAAGTGTGCTGGGGAAGTTTATGAATAAAAAAATACTGATTGGAATGATAAGTACGCTGATGATCCTTTCTGCAATTATTCCGACGATCAGTCTTGCACGCACAGACAATGCCATTTCATCTCAGCCTTTAGTGAAAAAAATAACTGTCGAAAATGCACCAACACCAAAGTTGATGCAGAAACAGACGAAAGCAATTACTCCACAGTCACAACCCTCTACCCAAAGCAGGAATATTGCTGTCGCATCCACAGAAGCACCTGAATATCATCCTGCGATTAGTAAAGACCCAGTTGCAGGGACGCTTCTTGGAGCCTACGCCCTTGAAACAGATTCGATGAATGCCGATATTTACTTTACTTTTTCAACGGACAATGGTCAAACCTGGGATCCAGGGGCATTCATACAAATAGAAGGAAAGGAAGACTATCCCGCCCTCGAATACTGGGGAAGAGGTACCACCTTTTTTGGGACGTTTTGCCCTGACCAAAACGATGCGATGGGTTCTGCACAATATCTGTTTGAAGCAGATGACCCTACCGACATCACCACATGGCAATTAATCTCCTGGGATTGGACAACATACAACCAACGAGACAAAGAAAGCCCTGATATCGCAACCTACAGCGACGTCGGTGATCACACCTGGTTTTACGGTGTTCAAGTTGATACTGAAAGTAGTGATTATTCAGGTCAAGAAGGTGAACATATTCCTATCTTGTACTTCGCGAATTACAATGATGAAACACAAGGATGGGCATGGTGGTGGAACAATTTCGAGTACTCAGCACATACTGCGATTGACATGGATGAAAACAACGGGTACATGTACGCGGTATGGGATTATGACAATGCAAGTGAACCAGCACAGAACAGGGACATCTTACTGGGGATGGCAGACGTTCATGACTGGTGGGCGGAGAACTGGAGTCTCAATTGGTACACTGTTGGCGAGAGCAACGTGAATGAAACCTACCCTGATATCGGAGCGGTAGGAGACTGTATTCAAATCGTTGCACAATCTGATGAAGCTGGTAACCAAGACATCATCTGTTTCTATTCCTCGGACGGGGGAGACACGTGGAGTCAAAGCACTGTGGTTGATGAAGCAGCAGATGAGCTGTACCCACGGATTGTGAGCTACGGTGAATACGCGACCTGTACGTTTGTGAAAGACGGGGACTTGTACTGCTGCCAGACAACAGATGGTGGTATCACGTGGAGTACTCCTCTGAAGATTAATGACAATGCTGGGACGGTACCAGTGGATTATCGAACAAATGATATCACTATTACTGGTGATACCCTGTGGACAGACACACGAGCAGGGAACGAAGATATTTACTTTGACAACGTTGGTGGACAACCACCATGGCCATTCCTTGAGGTGAAAACATTCTCTGGGGGTCTCGGGGTAAGCGTTGTTCTCACGAACACAGGGACAGGCCCCGGTACAAACGTGAAATGGGAGCTTGCAGTGAATGGCGGAGTCCTTGGTCGCATCAACAAAGTGGTAAACGGCACCTATCCGAGTCTTGCGGTTAATGAAGAACACACAGAAAAAACAGGACTCTTCTTCGGTCTTGGGACCATCACCATCACGGTCACGATGACTTGTGATGAGGGAGACTCCGAGACCAGAACCACGAATGGGACACAACTTTTGTTCTTCACAAAAGTGAACACGTAAGTTCACTCCTCTCTTTTTTTTTATTATCTTTTTAAAACCAGATTGTTCAAACGAGAAGTTATAAAAAACCATGGTGAGTTCACTAGGTAGCAACGACACCGACACACAAAGGTTTATTAAGAGTAAAAGACAAAGAATATAACGAAAGCGACAAACATCGTGGAGAGAATACTTATGGAGAACCCAGATTTTCCAACGTACATGAAAAAATTTAATGAGTATCTGCAGAATTACTTTCCTTCGAAAGAGCAATGGACGCCGGTGGATGATGCGTTATACAAACCACTCGATATCTATCGCATACCATTAAAAGAAGCACAGGTCATGCAGCTATCTTCTCTGCGGTACACGTTCACCTATCAATACACCCACAATAAGGTCTATCAGAATTTCTGCAAAGATCATAACATCACACCAGACATGATTAAAACCACTGATGATCTTGATAAAATCCCGCTCCTCCCTGATGGTTTTTTTAAAGATTACCCTGCGGGGAAAGATTTTGCTCTCTGGCTTGGGAATATTTTTACCGGTGAGCTGCCTCATATCGTGATCAAACAACAAAATCCAACGTATGATGAGGTCATCAACGCGTTCAATAATGCAGGGATGGCTGTTTCCTACAGTAGTGGAACCAGTGGTAGGCATACGTTTATCCCACGAGACCTTCGTACCTTTTATGCGTCAGAGTATGCGATCGCTAAATCGGTTATTACCATGATTTACCCGCTCTGGGATTATTCGTTATATGGCTACGTGCTCATGCCGAATCCAAAGAAAACAAATGTGTACGCTGGAAAAGTCTGCTCTGTGTTTTTTGATGCGATTCAGGATGTTCGGGTTGCTATCGACCGGGAGATCACCACAGAGCTCATCCGCATGACGATGAGCGGTGATACTGGTGTAAAAACAAAGGTTGTCAAGTTTTTTGCGAAACGTGAAGCAGAAAAGATGATCAATGAAATCATCCGGTGGCTTGAGTACCATGAGAAAACCAGCAATAGAATCGCCCTGGTTGGTGCCCCGTATATTCTCTCGTTTGTGATGAAGAGACTTGAGAAGGAAGGACGAGGATTCAATTTCGGAGAGCGTGGTGGCGTGGGAACTGGTGGTGGGTGGAAGGCCTACGAAGGAGCGCGCATGCCAGTCGTTGATTTCCGTAATCAAGTCGAAAAAATCCTGGGTATTCCAAATAAATTTTGCCTTGATATTTACGGGATGGTAGAAGGCAACGGATGGATGGTACACTGTCCTGAAGGACATTACCTTCATGCACCATATTCCTATTACAAACCACTGGTGCTCGATAAAGAGTACAAACCAGTCGGGTACGGCGAGTGGGGACGGTTCGCGTTTCTTGATGCTGCTGCGTTCAGCTATCCTGGTTTCCAGATCACTGGGGATAAAGTGCGTATGCTTGAGCACTGCCCTGTCTGTGACCGACCAGGCCCTGTCCTTGAACCAGAAGTGAAACGCGCTACTGGGGAAGAGATCCGAGGCTGCGGGGAAGAAGTACGCAGGATGCTTTCTACTGATCTAGGAAAGGATAGCTAAAACACTGTTTCCATGTGGAAAAGATAATATGTAAGCTTTCTTTCTGGGTAGGTATCGCTATGGTGAGTTTTCGAGAAATGAAAGAGCGGGGATACATCCCACCGAAAACCTATCTCAAACTCATGATAGGGGGCGGGTTGACCTTAAGTAAAGTGTTATTAACCAACCCGAGGGAACTGAAGAAACTCCGTGTCATCCATCCCAATGAAGAACGCTATCAACGACCACTACGCCCCTACGACATACCACCGTATTTTAACAGCATGAAATGTGGGGTTACAAACGAAAAATATCTGAGACCGACCTTGTACTGTAATCCTTGTGCCCCTGAGGTTGTGGCTGTTGCTCACGAGCTTGGGGCGTTTCAAAAATCAGACTATGAGTATACGAAAGCAGCCTTTGAGTTTACGAAGGAAAAACTTGATCTTGAGATCTGCCCGATGAATCCTGTTGAAGAGACTATTGTCCGCGGGACAGGGACGTGTTTTCATCTCATCACTGTCTTTATTGCACTGTGCCGTGCCGCTGGCATTAAAGCTCGCTACAAGATGTTTGCGATGAACATGATTAAAGCATGGTACGATTCCATGGTGGGTGCTGACCCCTTGGTGAAGAAATGGTACGATTCTATGGGGTATTTTATGATTGAAGGGGAAGGTGAAGCCTTCGTCGACGGGAAATGGATGGTCGCACACGTTGGACCAATCGCGGAGCGACAAGCAGCAGGCGGTATTCCTATCACAAAATTTGGGGAAGATTCACTCGGTGTCTGGTTCTTTGAAATACCAGGGACGATCATGTACCTTGAGTCCATACCGTACGGGCTCGGAGGCTCAACGAACTTGTTAAGGCGACTAGCCCCAGGGTCCATGGAACGTGTTAATATCAGTATCCAACATCAAAATGAGATCGGAAGAAAAATCATTGAAGAAGCAGGGGGAAAAGAAGCGTACGACATCCAAGCACGAAAGAAACGTGGACCAACCAGCCCCAAGTTTGAGTTGCATCAGAAAAAAGGTATCGAGTTCGAAGGGTGAAGAAAAATGGATGGTATCGGGAAGAAAACAGTAGGTAGTTTTACTCATGAACGTTCGAAACAATATATCCTCTATCTTGTCGTGCTCATGGGCATGATCGCTATTATGGATCAATATCTGTCTATGATTGAAACGACTGCGATGCCGAACATCCTACGTGACTACGCTGTGACTGACGTGGACTACTCATGGTGGAAAGTCGTGTTTTTCATCCCAACGTTTTTGATTGTTCTCCTCAATGGTCTTACTGATATCATCGGAAGAAAAATATCTCTTCTTATTCTTATCTTACTCTTCGGGTTCGCATCCCTTGGTATTGTCCTTGCCACCCCAACATTTTTCCTGTATATGCTCTTTTTTTCCATCATCATTTTCTGTACGGTCTCGAACATGTGGACCATTCCGATAAGCGAAGAAGCACCAGCTGAAAAACGAGCAAAATACGTGTCAATCGTCTATTTCATTAGTTTGATTCCGCTGCAAGCAATCATCCCACCTCTTCTCACGAGACTCGGGCTCAGCTGGAAATGGATGTACGGAGTCATGTTCCTGTTCATGATACCGGTCCTGGTGATGTGGGTGTTCATGAAGGAAACAAAGCGCTACGAGGTCATTAAAGAAGAACGAAAACTTGGGAAGCGGAAAAAACATTTCTACGGCCTTGGCGTCATCAATAGAAGCGACCTGAAATATATCCTTTTTTCTGCAGTGATCTGGTGTTGCTGGCTCATTGTTTCACTTCTCGTCATGTACGCAGGCCATTACTTTATGGATATCCACGGTTTCACGCAAGATAAATGGTCCTTAGTGTTACTAGGCAGTTTAATCCTCATGATGGCAGGGTCTATTCTAGGTGGTTGGACCATGGATAAGATAGGTCGAAAAACAGGGCTGCTCATCGGTTGTGCTGGTCTCGGACTCTTCGTTGCACTCATCGGAGTACTACCCATCACCATGGGAATAGTGGTGACGATTATCGCCGGGTTTTTCCTCGGGTTCTCCTGCACCTGGATTATTGTGTATATCCCAGAGATTTTCCCTACCGAACGACGGGGATCCTGTCTAGGATGGACAACAACGACTGCTCGTGCCTCCTACATCATTGGACCTGCACTAGCGGCCATCCTCCTGACGATGTTTCCGGTCATGAACGGATTCTGGGTCGTCAGTGGGCTACTGATGCTCCTTCCGATTGTCCTCGTTCTTTTGTTCCATCCTTATGAAACCAAAACAAAAGAACTTGAGACTATTGAATCAGAACGATAAAAAAAGGGTGGAATAAGTCCACCATGTTTTTTTATTCAAAGATAATGTGTTCGTAGACTCCGTCTGGCCAGTCCCCAGTAAACCAAACACCATCTTGTGCAGGAATATTTTGTATAGCAAAGTTCCAGATGTTCACGGCGACCGTATACATCTGTTGGGTGTCATTGTTGTAGAATTGCCGGTAGTACAGCGGATTTAAGGGGTAATACGAGTACGTCTGATAGCTATCCAGCGCATACCCGAGGGGGAAGTTCATCTCAGGGATTCCTTCAGGAGCATCGGTAGGATCAGCTGGGTTCCCACCTAAGCCGCGGAGGAAGTCTCCAAAGAAATAATCCTCAGCATTCGCATAACAATCAGCGACACCATCGCCCATGAGGGTGAACGCTAATCCAAAACGTTTAAACTGCAGTCGTGTCTCTTCAGGCCAATCTTTTTCTGCATTGACTTGAATCGAGGTGACGTCCCATCCTTGTAAATTATCATTCTCATTTGGATTTTGAGACATGGGATGATACAATTCTTCAACCCACCGGTAACAATTCCAGTACATAGGTATATTATAGCGAGGCCAGCCTCCCCATTTGAAACAATCCTCAAATTTACAGCCGGCAAAGGACTCTTGCCATGCTGGCCAGTCGTTCGTATAACCTTCTCCACGCCATTTCAAACCATTCCCATTTAATCGGGTGATGAATCCTTGTCGTGCAAGATCACCCCAGAAATTCGTTGTCATCAAATTCCAGGTATCACGACAGTAATCAGTAAGTTCATTGTAATTCATACCTGTGCCATCGCGTTCTGGGTCAGGTATTTGTCCACGGAAGGTGTACAACCATGCGGTCAGATAATCTTCTGATTGTATTCCATCGTATACCGATGCGAATAAGGAATGTTCAATCACGTGTTCCTTAAAAGGACCAGTAAACCATTCTGCGAAGGTTAATCCTCGAGTATCTCCAAGGCAGTATTGATGACCTTCATAGGTGTAATTCCCATCCCAGAGTCCTCGGGGGCAATTCGGAGAAGTATCGATTGCCCAGCTAATGCCCTCTGCCCATAACCAGATTTTATTTCCTTCAATATCTCGCATGAACCAGTCGCATCCCAGGAGTTTATTTTCGTATATAGCAATATCGATTGCTTTATTCGGGGAGCTGGGAGCATAATAGTATTCCCATCCAAATGGTACTGATGTGTAATCCCTGGCATCGCAGAAACAGTCCATGCAGATGAATTTAGTATTTCTTACCCAATCACCATGGCCGTCAGCATATGCTGCTTGTTGGACATGCCAGAGTTCTTCTGTTATAGTGACAGTGTAAATATTCTGGAATTGATACAACCATTGCAATCCATATCCTGGCTCATCAAGCCAATCTTGCAGCCATTGTGTACCGAGAGAAAGTCGGGGATATTCATATGCTGAGGGAAGCGGTTCTTCACAATCACGAGTTGAAAGCTGAGGTTCATGAGTGCCGTTGACTGGTTCATCGGTAACATTTGCCCAGGGATGGTTGGATGTTGGATCATCAGGAGTTTTCTCCGGGTTAGAATAGCCATCCTTTGGTGTCAACGCTGTTTTTATAGAGTAAATAAGAAGATAGAGTTTTAGAAGGAATTCTTGAAAACGATTTTTTATTTTTTCTTGAGACATCTGTGTATTTATAAACGTCGTAGAATCATGAGATATAAAACCAAATCCACCACCTGTTTCATCGTCTTCGACTTCTAAAAGAACCCCGGATTGTTCATTCTCGTCACCTGATCGCGGAAGACCGATACCTGATTCATCTGATATACCAACAACAGGATTTTGAGCTTTTTGATTGGACAGCGTAGAAGATACTTGTGGTTCGTTGTTTGTCTCTGCTTGAACCGAACATACAACTGCTTGCATCACGAGGAGAACTAAGAAAAAAATTGAGCCTACCTCTTTTTTAGAATCCTTTTCCATACTCCCAACCTTACTTGGTTATTATTTTTTTATGTATATAAAGATATCGAATGATAATGTCAATCAAGCATATTTCCAAGCGGAGAAAAAAAAGAAAAAAATAATTTAAGCTGAGTTAGAGTGTTAAAAAGTAGTTCCGAATAAAGTGTTCAGAAGCGTACGAACATCCATGGCAGTAGGATGGTTCGTAGAACTCGTTGGACTTGGAGTATAACCCGAGGATACTGAAACAGAGGGAACTGGTGGTTCCCCAAGAATTCCAATAGACGTAACGAGCGTCTGATATCCTGTTGCTTTCACGCTGATATAAAGGGTGGTATCTTCCTTTACTTGTGGAGCTTGCAGGAGAGCATATCCCTCTTCATTGGACACATAGAGCACCAAGAAATCAACAAATGCTCCATGAATCGGTTTACCCTCTTCTGATGTCACCCTGACATTGAAAGAACAGGCAGAAGGAACCGTGATGGGACTCTCAAGACGTAAGGACGGTAGGGCTACGATGGTTGCTGCAGCAGAGAGAGACACCGTGACAACAGGTGCTGTTACTGAAGGTGTACCTGTTTGTTCCGATGTGGTCGCGGATGGGTCTTTTATGGAAGCATCGGTGTCAACAGGAGGAGCAACCGCGAAGGGGTTCGTATCATCGCTCGGTGGAGTAAACGGTTCTTTCGTATCAGCAGTATCTGACGTTGATGTACCCAGGTCCACAGAATCTGTTTTTGCAATGGCTAGAAACGACAGTGTTTGCAGAATGCACAGGAGCGATATCATGAAAATAACAACCTTATATTTATGAGTATTCCATCTCATAGAATCATCATAGTTATTTTTCAAAAACGCGTATTTAAACATATGGAGATACTTTGACAAAGCGTTATTTTAACAGCTAAACAGGTACAGGTTGTACAATAAATTCTATATAGGAGAAGCGACAAAATAGAATAGGGATTGTATGAAAAACGTACTCGAACGAAAAGATGGTACGAGCATTATTTGTACACAATTATTTCAGGTGCCTCATATCACACATTTAAAAACAAAGTTAGTAAGTTTTGGTGTGGCATCGACCCTGATTGTACTAGGACTCTTTCTCATGTTCCTTATCTAATCTTCTCTTTTTTTCATCTCATAAAAAACTGATATACTCTTTTTTCGAAACACATATAAAAGGGCAGTGACTAATATTAACATAGGTCGAGTCAGAAACAAGCGGAGAACGTCTCCATGATCAGCCTCAAGCTCTACAAACAGGGCAACGATATTGTCATTGGTGCCTGCGATGAGCACCTCCTCGGAAAGAAATTTCGACAAGGAAAATTCCAGATTGATGTGTCAAAAAATTTCTATGACGGGCAACGCATCGACAAAAAAACTTTTGAGAAATACCTTCTTGATGCAACGATCGCTAACCTGGTGGGAAAAGAGACGGTTGAATGCGCGATAAAACTTGGTTTGGTCGACCCCAAGTGTATTCTCACCATCAAAGGAATACCGCACGCGCAAATCGTCCACATATTGTAAAGACCATCAACCATTGTTCTTTTCGGACAGCTGTTGTATTTTCTGAAGCATGTTTTCGTAGTGCGTCCCCATCCAATAATATTTCTTGCACGCTGCGCAATACCAAAACTCATCTTTTGTTGCAAACACCTTTGGTGGTACATGCTCTTTGACAGACGTTTTTTTCACAGGAGTCAATATCGTATTACAGACGATACAGCGAGTCAACAGATCTTGTGAGGAGGGTGGAATTCGTAACAGAACCTGACGAAGTTGTTCATTCAAATCGGTCGTCCGAAGGTCGATCACCTCAAGACCTTGTTTTTTCCCTCGTGCAATTAAGACTTTGTCACGAGTGATGAGAAGGCGTTGATCCGTATGTGCTATGCGTAGGAGGTCGTCATCACTGGTTGCTGAATCTGGATAGAATGTATCGAATCCATAGATCCGAAGCCATTTTGCAAGAGAACCAAGCATGTGATCGCAGAGCAGCTTCATAGTCAAAGAAAGGATAAAGACAGCTAGGTTTTCTTTTTTATGCTACCTATTACTGAAGAAAAAAAAGAAAAAAGGTGGCTAGAAGAATTTTTTTACCACGGTCATGTCCGCTTCTGCATTCCCTGCATTATCGTAGGCGACCACGATAATCACATGCTGATGTTTAATCAAGGATCGTTCGGTCCATGTCCATTGATAGGGCGGCTGATATAAGGTCGCCTTGGGGGTGACATGATCATCAATGTAGATTTCTACTTTCTGTATCCCTGAGCGTGCATCAGACGCTTGTATGAGAATCGTTGGGTCACCAAGAATAATGGTTTTCTGTTTAAGAACCTTGGAGAACAACTGCAGATTTTTTATGTACAATCCATTTTGTGGAGACAGGATGCTTACGTCAGGTGGGACCACATCTTCGTCGGTGTACGGTTCCATGAGCGGGTAACGATCGGTACCGATCCCATCAGGGATGCTGTAGGCAGTATCACCAATACCATCCTGGTTTTCATCAACCCCTTGGTAATCGTCCCAGTGATTGCCTCCACTCGGGTATCCGTCATCCCAGAGGTTGTCTGAATCATCATACGCCGTATGCGTGTTATCCTCAATGGTGTTATGATACAACGAATTGTAGGAGGATTCAGTAACGTAAAGACCAGCATAGCCATTGTTCATGATTGTATTTTCGGTGAGGTGATTTCCCTTGCTATTGCATTTGAGGGAAATTCCGTTCCATGCATTGTCTCGAATTATATTATTAGCAATCGTGTTCTCCTCAGCACCCTGGGTGAGAACAAGACCTTGAAAATTATTTTGTATCCTTGTCTGGGTGATCGTGTTCGCGTTCCCGGTGATGAGTATTCCTGCGTTGTATTCCTCCGAGCCGCTCTGTTGAATGGTCATCATGGCCAGCACTGCATGGTGCGCACAGATGCTTACAACCGTACACCAGCCACTACCATCCACGATGGTATCGTCGGTATCCTCCCCTTGAATTGTTACTCCCTTAAAGATGGACAGATGTTCATCATAGCGACCGTTTTTCACCATGATGATGTGCCCACAGGACGTATCAGGGTCGTTAATTGCTTGTTGGATGGTCAGGAAAATTTCTTGGGTATCACTATTCATCACGGACCCATAGGGATGTACAAGGGGATAGCGATCCGTGTTCCCATAACCAGGAATGTCATAAGAGGCTTCTCCAATGCCATCTTCATTATCATCTACTCCAACGTAATCGCTCCAGTAGTTCCCCCCACAGTGAGATCCATGATCCCAGTCATTCATGGATTCATCATAGGCTTGGTAGGTGTTTCCAATAATATTGTTATGATAAAGAAGATTTTCTGAATCAGTCGCATAGATTCCATAGTAATTGCGCAGTATGATATTGCCAACAATCGTGTTGTGTTGTGAATTTAGGCTCACGCCAGCATAGGTGGATTCGATACCGCTTTTCGTGATGGTAAAACCTGTGAGCGTGACTGCGGGTGCGGTGATCTTCACGACCGTTCCTTCCCGTCCACCCGTGATCGTAGTTGTTAATTTATTTTCGCCAAGAAGAGAAATAGAGTAAAACACAGTAAGATGCTCTGCGTAGCTACCAGCGAACACGTATACGGTGTAACCATCTGCTGCATGGTCAATCGCCTCTTGGATGTAACGATAGGGATGCTCAAGGCTCCCATCCCATGGTCCTACAATATTATCATCATCCACATATAGTGTCGTCGAGGTAACGATACGATGACTGTTGATACTCGCGGTCGTGAACGGATTGATCACCAAGGCTGAGCTTGGCATAACAAAGGTTAATGAAATGAAAACGATGAAGGGCACCAGCATAATTTTTTTCTTACCGTGATTGCTCATGAAAAAGCCTCCGATTCCTCCAATGATTATATTTTTGATAGTGTTATATTAATATTCTATATAAATATTTCCAGATAGATGAACGATGATTTTTTTCTTTACATTTTCAGGAATTTTCCATTTTTATAAATGAGTTGATTATCAGCGTATACTTCTCCATTCTTCCGGAGGTCACAGACCATATCCCAATGCAACCCAGATGTGTTGCTACTTCCGGTTTCAGGATACCCGCTTCCCACTGCTATATGGATGGTACCACCAATTTTTTCATCAAACAACGTGTTTTTCGTAAACCGTTGTACCCCGTAATTGGTCCCAAAGGCAAACTCACCGATCCGGCGAGCTCCTATGTCCATGTCGAGCATCGAGTGCAGGAACTTTTCTCCTTTCGACGCGGTGGCTTTGACTACCTCACCTTTGTGGAACCACAGCTGAACATCTTCCACTTCTCGTCCACCATGCTCTGCGGGAAACGTATAGCGAATCGTTCCTTCTGCTGAGGTTTCCACCGGACCAGTAAATACTTCACCATCAGGGAAATTTTCTTTCCCAGCACAATTAATCCATTTTCGTTTCGCAACCGTTACCGTGAGATCCGTGTCTGGCGCGCATACATGGATTTTCTTTTTTTGATTGAGGGACTTTCGAATGTTCTCTTGTTCAGCATGTACCTTCTGCCAATACGAAATCGGGTTCTTCTCAGAGACATGGGCCGCGTTAAAAATAAACTGCTCATAGTCTTCTAAGGACATATCAGCATCCTGAGCAGATGCCTGCGTAGGGTACTGAGTCACGCACCATCGCAGATCTTTTTTTGCTGCACGCTTCAAAAAAATCTGGGTGATCTCTTGATGTGCAGTACTACTAATCGCCTGTTTTTTAGGATCAACATTAGTGAGGTTCCGCGTATTTTCTGGGCTGATGATGGATAAGCGGGCGTTCACGCGTTCGATTTCAAATTTTGCTAACGGTGACACAAAGGTTAATTGCTGTTTTGAAGCATGTTTGTAATAAATCTCGCTTAAACCATCGATGCCGATATAGGTGTAGGGGTGCGCACCAGCATCCATTGCTTGTTTGAATACCTCTTTAATTAAAGGGGCAGCAAGGTGACTGCCTGTGATTAAAAACAAATCATGTTTCTTGACACTCAATGAATATTTGACTAAAATACGGGCGAGGGTTTCTAAACGTTTGTCCATCATAGAGAAAACCTAAAAAAGAAAACGGTGAGTCTCATAAAAGAGTTTCTCACGAGTTTAAATGTTTTCCCAATCTTTTAAGACCGATGACCAATGATATTTTTTAATTTCTTTGATCTCCTCTATTTTTTTAATGATTCGTTCGTACCCTTTCATGAGCGTACGAGTCGACACCTTAACAATAAAATCGTATTTCCCTGCGGTGATGGAGACGTGGGTAATACCTCGAATTTGCCACAGTTTCTTCATGGTTTGCTTCAATGAGGTTTTCGGATGAACCGTGATAAAAATATAAGCTTTCACGACCGTCAGTGCAAAGGAGATGATACCCATAATAATCAGAATCATGCCGATGAATTTAATGACCAACATCACAGGGTCCATGGAAAAGTCACTGATTACACCTAAGTGTAAGAGAAGGAAGGAAAATGGGAGTGCAAAGATAATCGTGGTGGCACGTATCGCGTTGTTGACACTTGCCTTTCCCATACCAAGGGATCGAATATAGAGAACATAGGCAAAGAAGGTGGATGCCATCGTGAGGATGATTAAGGAGAAATAGTAAGGGTTGATTGATGCAGTAAAACCGGATATCAAATGTGAGCCTCCAGTCACGGCATCATAGACAGAGAGGATAAGACCGGTAAAGAACAAGGAGAAGACGACATTCCAGAACCTGATGTTGATCGAATCATTGAGTCGCCCCCGTATTTTGAGAATTTTTAATTTTCTTTGATAAATCGAAAAGACTGCCCATGTTGGGTTAATCACGATAAAAACAATAGCTAGGGACAACAGATCAAATTCACCCGTAAGGCTAATGGAAGCAAGAATTGCACCAAAGGTAACGATGACCGATGATTGTACTTCCACAAGCGTTGGTACATCTTTTTCGGTAATCGATTCCATCAAGAGTAGATAGAGAATGACGACTTGTGAGAAGGAGAGAATGACGGACGGGTCTTGCACGGTCGACACAATCGCGCAATACCCTACGGTATTGATCGCATTCATGAACCCAGCGATCAGATGATATTTGAGTTCACTTTTTTCCAATAAGCGAATACGTTTGAAGGATGGATCAAGGATGATTCCCCCGAGACTACGACCTTTTACTGGGAGAGAAAGCACGAGGGTAATAACCAGGGTAATGATAGCTCCACCGAAGAACAAGCAAAAGGCAAACGCCCAAGGGTCAGTCTTAAAAATGCCCTGGCCGCCAACGAAACTATCAAACGCAGTAACGACCGCAGCAATAAACGAGGAGGTTATTGCAAGAACATAGAAGAGATATTTCTTTCTAATATTCATCGTCTAGTCTCAGGATTGTAATGCGATTTCTTTTTCGATGATCTGGGTGGTGGTTTTCATGACGCCTTCTACCATTTGTAGCTTGTCAGTAACCTCAAGGAGCTCTTCGAGATTTTTCACTTGTGCTCGTACTACGATATCATATTCACCAGCGATAATTGAAATCTTCGCGATGTTGTCGATGTGCTTCATGTCCTTGATCGCTTTATCGGTTTTTCCTGGTTGTATGGTTATGAGAATGTAGGCGCTAATCATGGCGTACACCTTCCGTTCCTCACGCGGAATACTGATGCCTCGTATAAAGTTATCCATTTAAATAGTATCCCTATGAATAAAAGAAATGGAGGAACGCAAAGTCTTTTTAACAGCCAAGCGGTTGCGACAAAAAAATATGGTGAACGTAACACTTCTTGATGGGTATGTTGATGAACCCACCTGCCTGGGAGTACCACCCTATATTAGTCCTTATCCTCGATACATCGCAGGGGCAGTATGGGCGTATGATGCTTATGCAGAGATTTCGTATGTTACCATTGATCAGCTTCGTCGAGAACCAAGGATGATGAGTCGTTTTTTAAAAACAGATCTGCTCGTAGTTATTGCTGGAATGTCGGTTCCAGGTCGTTACCTGGCTGGTTTTCCTGCAAGTCCCAACGAACTTGTTGCACTGCTTCAACCTCTGCAGCATCCTATTAAAATTCTCTGCGGTCCTGCGGCACGGTACGGCTTTGGGTTATCTGGTGGAAAAAACGTTCGAGACCTCGCGTCTGTTCGGTCTGTTTTTGACCTCATCGTTTCAGGTGATGGGGAGCTCGCGGTAGCAGAAATGCTCAGAAACAAGCTCAAACCAGATACCATTGATCCAACCCTCTGCAGAACAACTGCATCAGCGATTCGAGTGTATGCAGTGAAAGGAGCGCAACTCGTTCGACAGCATCCTTTTTTCCCCGATCATCTCATCACAGAGATAGAAACGTATCGTGGTTGCTCACGCAGTATAACTGGGGGTTGTTCGTTTTGTAGTGAACCAAGCAAAGGCGTACCTGATTTTCGACCGATTGATGATATCTGCGCTGAGAGTGCTGCGTTATACAATGTTGGTATCAGACATATGCGGATCGGAAACCAACCCTGCATTTTTTCATATATGGCTAAAGGAGCTGGCGAGCTTGAATTCCCACAACCTAATCCTGAGGCACTTGAACGCTTGTTCAAAGGAATCCGTGCAGTTGCCCCTGATATAAAAACCTTGCATATCGATAACGCCAACCCTGGTGTGATTGCTCGGCATCCTGAAGAATCCCATCGTATTGCAAAAAGCATTATCAAGTATCATACTGCCGGTGATGTCGCTGCGTTTGGAGTGGAAAGCGTTGATCCCGTGGTCATGAAAAAAAATAATCTGAAAGCATCAGAAGAAGAAGTACTGAGTGCTATTCGGTTGCTTAACGAGGTCGGCAGCCAACGAGGGACAAATGGACTCCCAGAATTACTCCCTGGCCTGAATTTTGTCTTTGGCCTTGATGGTGAAACGAAACAAACGTTTGCTCTGGATTATGAGTTTCTGAAAAAAATCTATGATGAAGGTTTGCTTGTCCGACGTATCAATCTTCGTCAAGTCATCCCTCTCCCTGGAACAAGAATGTTTTCGATTGGTACGAAGAACGTTCGGAAACATCACGCTGAACTTCAAAAGTTCAAACGAAAAGTAAAAGAAACAATCGAACGACCGTTGCTCGAACGACTGGTGCCGCAAGGGACAGTTCTCACCGATGTTTTTTTAGAAACCTATGAAGGGAAACTGACGTTTGGAAGACAAATGGGAAGCTACCCGCTCCTCATCGGACTTCCTGGTGTGTTTCATCTCAACCAGTTCGTGAATGCAAAAATCATTGACTACGGGTATCGCTCTGTTACCGCAGTCCCGTATCCTTTGGATATCAATCATGCTCCGAGGGAGACCTTAGAAGCACTTCCTGGTCTTGGAAAAAAAAGGGTGATACGATTGCTTGCTCATCGGCCGTTTGCCACATGCGAGCAACTCGTTTCCTCGCTGGATGATCCTGAGGTCGCACGAAAACTATTAGAATACATTCATTTTTCTAAGTAAGGGGAAGCATATGGGTTGGAATACCTTGTTTCATACCAAGAAAAGCGATGTCGCACATTTTGAAAAAACGATTGGCTATAAATTTTCTAATAAACAGCTGCTCATGACCGCACTCACTCATAAAACCTATGCGTTTGAAGCACCGACCCCTCTTGAGTTTAACGAACGACTCGAGTTTCTTGGTGACAGTATTTTAAATTTTGTGATCGCTGAGGAATTATACAGAGGGAACAAGTTTTTCTCAGAAGGGGAGCTCACGCGACGAAGGTCTCTTGAAGTGAATAATAACATGCTTGCTGATGTTGCAAAACAACTCGATCTCGGCAGATACCTCTTGTTGGGGAAAGGAGCGACGAAACAAGAAGGAGAAAAAAACCGTACGAATCTTGCGAACGCCCTCGAGGCGGTGATTGGTGCGATGTACCTGGATTCTGATCTGAATACCGTCAGAACCTTCATTATCAACAAGGTGATCGCAAACAAATAACTACCCTGGTTTTTTTAACCTTATTTTAAATCTTTTTATTGTATAAAAAAGTTTAAATAATAGATGCGTATGCATGGTTCTTCAATATACGAGTAGTTGGATTGGGGAAGTCCTTTTTCCAATTTCTTATTCTCATCTCCTCCCCTCGCTTCCCCATGATAACTTACTCTGTATAT
>Ga0172362_10001609_pt1 | contig 19369 bp, 13 predicted proteins | sample LakKivs1_kivu2a2_FD_114534 | JGI IMG/M metagenome (GOLD analysis project Ga0172362, IMG submission 114534) | Sediment microbial communities from Lake Kivu, Rwanda - Sediment s1_kivu2a2 | ecosystem: Environmental > Aquatic > Freshwater > Lake > Sediment | place: Rwanda: Western Province, Lake... | reverse complement strand
AGCAACCCCGGTCTGAGATGCAAAATTCCAAAGAACATCACGCCTTGGATCCTTTGTATGAAGTCTATGTCCTAGACCTTCAATTCTTTTTCCTTCCTCGATGTATTTTCTCATTATTTCTCGCGTAGCCTGAGCAACATCAATTTTTTCTTTTTTTGATTTCAAAATACATTCATCAAAGAACTGCGCCGCCTTCGCACCAGCACCACCGTGAACATCAGTAATCGCGCCAACACCATGCGCCACAGCTACTTCATAAGGCACTCTTGTAGATGCTGCTATGATGGTAGCTTGAGCAGATGGCGGAGTAACTCCATGATCAACACATGCCACAATCATTGCTTCAATCATGCGAGAATATTTTTCATCAACTTTCAAATTTCCAGTAACAGCACAGTAAATAACATGAGAGAATGGTTCGTTTCCATGAATATCTTCCAAAGCTTTTTCATTACCCAATATTGCACCTATATACCTGGCAGTTCTACCAAGAGCAAAAACAGTTTTCTTTACCGCTCCATCAGTTCCTAATTCCGGAAACTTTGCTAATTCTTCATCGAGAACGAAATATTTCACTAAAGTCTTTGAGATATCTTCATTTTCCAAGTGTTTAATATTTGGTACAGGTTTTTTTGCTGCTTCTACAGCAATCTTTCTCATTTCTTCCAATGTTTTTTTGTCTGGAAATTCTCCTTTTACCAGAAGATAAGCGGTTTCAAGGAAACCTTTCTTTTCAACAATGTCTTGTAATGGATAGCCGGAAATCAAAAGGTTGTTTGGCATAACCTTTGTAATAAGGGTCCCCCAACCAGGTTTTTTAGCTGGAGCATCCCAAATAGTCTTCATTTTTCTGTAGTAATTTTCAACGTCAAAGTAGGTTTTATTATTCAGTCTCTTTTTAACTTCAGCAATAAGATCATATTGGCTGTTTACGACGGGCACACCTGCGCTCTCAAGTGCCTGTTTCTTTGACTGAAATGTTCCATAGGCCTGTCCTGGCGAAACAATTGCACCAGCATGACCCATTGTTTTTCCTTCAGGTGCATTTGCTCCGGATATCAACGCCACAATAGGTTTTGGATATTTCTTTGGATTTTTCTTAATATCTTCAGCAAGTAATTCTTCTTGGCAGCCACCTATTTCACCGGCAACTACAACAAGATCTGTGTTTTTGTATTCCATCACAAGAGGCACAAGGTCTCGGAAAGTGGAGCCAATTGCACCATCCCCACCAACGCCAAGAACTGCGTTTTGTGCAATGCCGACGCTAGCCAACGCATCTGAGAGATGATATAGTATGGCTCCGCTGCGAGAAATAATCGTAACACCCTTTGGTCCAAATTTTCCTGATGAAATTTCCTCAGGATAAAAAACGTCAGGAAGCATACCCGCCTTGATTCCTTCCGGCGGAAAAATAACCCCAGGGGTATTGCCACCTATAAGAATCGTTTTGTGTTTCCGTGCAGCAACAAGTATATCGCGTACATCTCTTAGTGGTATACCTTCGCTTATGAGAACCACAACAGGGATGCCTGATTCTATGATTTCTATAGCAGCGTCCTTTGCCGTCGAATAATGGCGCCATATGCTTGCAACAGCAATATACGGATGCTCTTTCAAACATTCTTTAATAGTATCGTAGACTGGAATCGTTTCCATTAATCTTGTTCCACCGCGGCCTGGTGCTATACCTGCTGTAATTGTTGTTCCGTATTGCTGCATGAGTTCTGCATGTCTTGTGCCCTGCCCACCAAGACCCACGACAACAGTTTCAATTGTTTCTGTTTCTTTAATTTTTTTGGCGATATCTGGGCGTTTTTTTTCTATCATGTAATACAGCATTCCTTGATCAGGAGCCACTGTTTTCATGCCTTCCACCCCTTAGATTCAAAGGCCTTTTCAATTCCTTCGCGAATAACGTCAGCCATTATTTTTTGATTTCCAACGTATATAGTTACATTCTTCATTGCATCAGGGTCTTCAATCTTTGTTTTTTCCAAAAATGCTCTAGCACTTGGAAGATCAGTTCCGACCATTCTACCAAAGATTGGTATCATTCTTTTTCCGCTTTCGTAACGTTCCTTTACTGCCTGTACCATTCCTCGAATAAAAATATCACAGCTAGAAATGCCACCAAACCGTGAAGTTACAATAATATCCACAGCAGGGTAATCCATAAGTAGATGAAACATTTCTGCAACCCGATTTTGTGTTGGGCCACCACCGCTATCCATGAAATTTACTGGAACTACACGGTTGTTAAAGTAACGTCTTCCAATGGTCGCTACTTCATCTATAGAGAATATTCCGTAGCCTGCCCCTCCCGGGATGAGACCAACGTATAGCTTCTTTGGATCTTTTGTAAATGTATCAGGTAAAAGATCTATGTAAGGAAAACCAGCTGATTGGGCACGAAGTTCGTTCTTTGTTCGTTCTGCCACGTCGTGTCTTTTTTCTTTGATTCCAAGTAGCTCCAGCAGTTCAACCTGTCTGAAAAGAGCGTTATCATCAAGCACGAGTTTTGCATCAGCAGCTACTGCGCCATTAGCTGTAATGATAAGTGGATTAATTTCACAGAGTTTGGCATCAAATTTTTGGTAGGTTGCATAAACTTTAGAAATAATTTCTGAGAGTTTATTTTTCAAATCTTTTTTGCTCTTTAAGTTAGTTGCAAGAGCAGAAGCGAGATCATCTGCAATTGTTTTTGAAAGTTCTTTATTGTTGTCAGGAATTTCTTTCTTTAAAATTGTCTCAGGTTTTTCCATTGCAACCTGTTCTATATCTACCCCACCAGATGCACTCACAATGACCACATTGCTAAAAGTTGTTGGATCCATAGTTACACCAACATAACATGCACCTGTTTCTTCTACAACCTCTTCAATTAGAATACACTCAACAGGAAAACCTTTTATCTTCAATTTGAACAAATCACCTGCGATTGATTTTGCCTCTTCCAGGTTTTTTGCTTTTTTGATACCACCTGCTTTACCTCTCCCACCCACGAGAACCATTGACTTTAACATTACTGGGAATTTCAGTTTTAATTCGTCAAGTTCTTTTGAAGAATGAATGACATTGTATTGTTTTGGTATCGGGATTCCCATTTTATCAAAGACTTTCTTTGCTTCGTATTCGTAGAGTTTCATTACAACGACCTCTTTTATTTTTTCAAGGTTTTTTTGATCTCAAAATCTATGAAATCGCAATGATGAATAATTATGGCCTCGGGAGTTCTATTCATATTGTCACCTTCGTGAGAATGCGCAGCAATGATGTGGATAACTTCTTTTGGCAGGCCACATTCCTCAGCAAGTTTAGCACCAGATTCAGGGTGTCGCATTTTTGCGGCTAATTGGCTTTTTACAATTTTTCCATCTTTCAATTCGTATTCCAAAAGCTTCCCAACATCATGAAGAAGAGCCCCGGCGACCAGATAATCTTTATTTAGATTTTCTTTTCTAGCATTTCCGACAGCCCACGCTAAATTAGTTATTCGTTTAGTATGATCAACAAGCAGACCAGAATTTTCAAAGAAAAGTGTAAACGGTATGTCTTCTAATCTTTTCCATTTACCACGATCAGATGCTAATTTCCATACAGAAACAACTTTGTCTTGCAGATCCTTATCTTTTATAAATTGTAATTCTGTGAAACAGTTTTTGATATCGGTTTTTTCCACCATATTCTCCCCCGATAACTTTTCTCTGTAATCCGTATCTGTATTATTAAGATTCTCTTCAAATTTAAAACTAGAGTTACGAAAATAAAGAAAAAAGAGGAGGGTTGATTTGTTGTTTTAGTTTATCGTTTGATAGCGCAGGGATATGAGATTATAAAAGAGCATTTGGCTTTTTACTGAGCCGATGTCCAATGGCATGGTTACTGATAGTGTTCCCCAATTGCTCTCACCACCCATTGCATCTTTTGCTTTAACCGCTACAGTATATGTTCCTTGCTCAGCCCAAGCATGTGTTGCGTGTGCTGTCTCACCAGAATCATATGGCCCAAGCCAACTAGAGTTGGTTCCATCTCCCCAGTCAACAAAGTAATAGATATCCTGATTCTCCGCATCGGTAGAGACAAAGTTATATAGGTATTGATTCCCTGGTTTACCTGATGGCGGACCTTGTATGTTTGGTATGGTTGGTGGTGTGTTATCTGTGATGGTAACGACCAATGGTTCTGACCATATGCTTCCAGCACCCCATATGTCTTTTGCTTTTACTTTGACATTATAAGTATTTAGTACAGTCCAGACATGGGATGCTGATGCTACATGTCCCGATTGGTATGGCCCAAGCCATCCGCTGTTTGAACCGTCTCCCCAATCAAATAGATAGTAGATATCATCTCCATTTGGGTCTGATGCGGAACTAGTATAGGTGTATTCTACGTTCCAAATTCCTTGAGTTGGACCATTTGGTTTTGAGGGTTGTGCTGGTGAGTCACTTGGATGAGGCGTTTTAATTTGTTGTGCAGGATCACCAAACAGTAAGCAACACTCTATAATACCTCGCCATGTTCCATCACTGGGATCCCAATCTATCGTGGGAGCCATTGTATCTTTTGACCAAGCCTGTCCTTTCCCAAGTTGCCAATTACCATAATCGCCAGAATTGTTTTCCATATCAAAGAAGTAATCCCAGAATGATTTTTGTTGGACTGCACTGCTTGAATTCGTGCAATAGAATTGCCCCCACCCGTAGCCAGTGTTGTAAATACAGGCAAATGCAAGGTAGGTATCGGAATTAAATAGCATCGTATCTACGACACCGTCATCTGCAGCATCAAAATCACCACAGTGGCATCCATAATCGGTTAGGAAAAATGGCTGTGTATTATGATAATTACTCGCCCATGTGGTATCATAAACATCCATGGACATATGTTCATTTGCATGGGCAACAGAACTGATGAGTGTGACTAGGTCATTGTTGATAGCTGTTTTAAATACTGATGATCCTCCTCCCTGCCAGCCAGGGTTTGGTGGTGATTCATCAGTGACCTTTACTGAGAGGTTAAATTGGTTTGCAGGATTTACTTGATTCCATGTCTCAAAACCGTATTGGAATCCAAGCCAAGTTGGATAAGGACCAGCGTAGTGAGGATTTGATCCAAGAAAGTCATCGGTTCCTTTTATTGCACTGTAATCAATGAAGTCGTCGCCTCCGATTCCAGGGAACCCGAGAGCTCCACCATAAAACCCTGCATTATCTATATAATCTGAATCTGTGCTATCTGCGTAGTAGAAACTTTTAGTTAGCCAGTTTGACACATCTTGAGGTACATCACAGGTTACACGACCGATGTATATTTCAGAATACAAATCAAATCCACTATCACCCGACTCACCCCATTGAGAATCATGATCAGCATTGAAATTATTATCAAGATTGCTCCAATAGAGATCTGAGTCGACTCCACCTTCATATTGATAGTATAGCTGTCGAGCAGAAATGGCAGGAGCATCTCCGCCTATAAGAACATACCTTGTTCCCCAGTCCTCATAAGCATCCTTGCAGAACTCACGAATATGCGCCTGTTGGTCATTAAACAAGGGGTCCGAGTTCTGATAGTCGGTACATGCATTAATATCCTGTATAGTCACCACTGTACAGCTCAATCCATCACCAGCATGCTCAGCAATAAGGCTGTCCCAGTTATAAGTAAGCGTACCACCAATATCCCAATGATCAAGTTCATTCTGGGTCGTCGTAATAATCACATAGTCATAATGCTGGCTAGGATCACATAGACCACCGGGATATTCAAACGTCGGTAAATCAGCTGTCTGATAAAGGTCTGCTATGCCAGGGTTTAAAACAAGGGTTTTAACATATGACTCATCGCTTGGGTTGTTGCTGAAAAACTGATTAACATAATTTGTATCTTGAAGATTTATGGTAACCGTCATTTGCTGGTAGCAGACGAGGGTACCGCCCTTCGGGTTATATTGTATTGGATTAAGACTTAAATCCAGAATTGCATATCCATGAGAATAACCTATCTGATAATCGTTGTATATTGCAGAGGGGCACGGTCCGCTAGATGAATAAGTATCAATATTCTTTATAAATTCTTGCGGATCATTACTACCAACTGGAACTGGTCTTTGATATGGTAAAATTGGCTTTTCTTTAAGATTTATACCAGATGGATTAATTGAAACAGGTGTTCCAACAACATTGATGCTGATCACTGCTTTCTTAGGGGGCAGTAAAAGTGTAATTGTTTTTACAGGCAGCAAAGGATCTCCCACTTGCTTGCCTACAGTCAAGCAACCAGACATATCAATTGTTGTATAATAAGAGCCATCTGCCAGTACCGAAGTGAAGCTTGGTTCTTTAAAAAGGAACGTATAGCTTAAACTATTGGCATTAGAGTTCATTTGTTTACTTATTTTAATAGAGTTTGTTGTCGCTGTTACCATAGATGTAGTTAACATCAAAATACATATTACCACAGCTATAGCTAACCTGCCTAAATTTATTTTTCCAAAATTCATCTCTTTCACAACATACGCCTCCACGTAGTTCTAATTAACAGGCGTTAATGCAGAAGGTGTTTAAATCTTTTTTGCAGCAAAACAAAAAATAACAGCAATGATGGGAAGAAGCAGAGAGGTGAATTTTTTTATTAGAGGGGGTAATTAATTGGATGGGTCTCTAATTGGAAAAAAGTCGTTATATTACGGCTTCTTCCCATTGCCGTCAAGTAAATAAAATATCTTTGGGTTTTAAGTGCCTTTTTCGCAGATGCGTACATATACGAATACTCTTGTATTTATGCAGATAAAAATCTATCAAGAATATAAAGAGAAAATTAGTTGTATTCATCCCAGCTTTTAATCTTCAAATCATCTAAAGAAGTTCTGCTAATTGCCTCAACGAATCTTTTGGCAAGTTGCAAATTCGTAATCAGTGGCACATCAAAATCAACTGCCTTTCTTCTTATTAGGTAGTCGTTGTCTAGTTCTTCTTTTTCTATATTCTTTGGTATGTTTATAACCAAGTCAATTTTTTTATCGCCTATATATGTTAGTGTGTTTGGCTCCTGGTTTTCTAGTGGCCAATATAGTGTTTCTGCTTTTATGCCGTTGGCTTCCATGAAGTCCGCTGTTCCTTTCGTGGCATAAAATTTGAATCCCATCTTGTCCAGGGTTTTAGTATCGTTAAGGAGTTCTGCCTTGCTATGTATTGGTCCAGTTGATAGTAGTATCGTTTTTTTTGGTAGTTTGAATCCTACCGATATTAGACTTTTTAGGAATGCTTCATTGAAGTCGTCGCCTAGGCATGCTACTTCACCTGTTGATGTCATTTCTACGCCTTGTATAGGATCTGAACCTTTCAGTCTTGTAAACGAAAATTGTGATGCTTTTATACCAACGTAATCAAAGTCAAATGATGATCGGTCTATGATTGGTACTGTTTTATTAGTCATTATTTTTGTAGCTAGGTCTATGAAGTTTATTTTGAAAACTTTTGATACAAACGGGAAACTTCTTGATGCCCGAAGGTTGCATTCTATGACTTTTACGTCGTTGTCTTTTGCTATGAATTGTATGTTGAATGGACCTGTTATGTTTAGCGATTTAGCAATTTTTTTTGTGATTATTTTGATTCGTCTCATTGTCTCTAAATATGTTCTCTGCGGCGGCAAAACCAGTGTCGCGTCTCCTGAGTGCACACCCGCGTTTTCCACGTGTTCTGATATCGCGTAACAGTATAGATTGCCATGGTTAGCCACAGCATCAATCTCTATTTCCTTGGCGCCTGTTATGAATTTGCTTATGACAACGGGGTGCTCCCTGCTGACTTCCGATGCTTTTTTTAGATATTCTTTTAGTTCTTCTTTGCTTAGAGCTATGCTCATTGCCGCGCCGCTCAGTACATAGCTTGGTCTGACTAACACAGGATAGCCTACTTTATTTGCGAACTCTTCAGCGGTTTCAAGACTTGTTAGTTCCTCCCATTCTGGCTGATCGACTTGTAGTTTGTCCAGTAGTTGCGAGAATTTATGTCTGTCCTCTGCAGTATCAATATCAAGTGGAGAGGTCCCAAGTATATAGATACCTGATCCATGTAATGGTAATGCCAAATTGTTTGGTATCTGCCCGCCCATAGAAATTATTACACCATGTGGTTTTTCTTTGTCGCATATGTCTAGTACTCTTTCAAATGTTAGCTCATCAAAATACAGTTTATCACATATATCGTAGTCTGTGCTGACTGTTTCCGGATTGCAGTTTATCATGATTGTATTGTATTTCAGATTTCTTAGTGTCGCGACTGAGTTTACGCAACACCAATCAAACTCAACAGACGAGCCAATCCTGTAGGCTCCGCCACCTATAACAACAATCTTGTTTTTTTCTTTGAAATCCAAATCGTCTCTACAAGCGTTATATGTTAAGTAAAGATAGTTGGTTTTAGCAGGGTATTCCGCCGCCAACGTATCAATTTGTTTAACAAACGGAACTACGCCAAGTTTTTTCCTTTTTTTTCTGACCTCGAGTTCACTAGTTTTTGTTAAAATCGCTATTTGTTTGTCTGAGAAACCTTTTTGTTTTGCTTCATTTAAAAGAGAGGATGAAAGTTTAGTGAGTTGATGTTTTTTTATTTTTTCTCCTAAATCTATCATGTTTTTTATTTTGTATAAAAACCATCTATCAACCTTAGAGAAATCATATATCTTGTCTATGCTATATCCCTGTTTCATCGCTTCTGCTATTGCAAACATTCTTTTGTCGGTTGGTTGGGAAAGTTCTTTTTCCAGATTGTTGAAATTTATGTTGTTGCATGTAATACCATTCATTCCGACGTCTAGCATTCGTATTGCTTTTTGTAGCGATTCCTCAAAGCTTCTTCCGATTGCCATGACTTCTCCGACGGATTTCATTTCTGAGCCGATTGTTTGGCTGACGCGCCTGAATTTTTGTAGGTCCCACCTTGGGTATTTGACAACAATGTAATCCAGCGCCGGCTCAAAACATGCTGAGGTCTCACCTGTGATTATGTTTTTTACTTCATTTAGACTATACCCCAAGGCTAGTTTTGTTGCAATGAAAGCCAGGGGGTATCCTGTTGCTTTGGAGGCTAGAGCCGAGCTTCTACTCAGTCTTGCGTTAACCTCTATTATTCTGTAGTCCTCAGATTTTGGGTCTAGGGCAAACTGTATATTACATTCACCGACTATGCCAAGTTTTCTTATCACTTTTATAGAGATGGCTCTAAGTTTAAAGTTCTCTGACGATGTTAAAGTTTGTACTGGCGCAACAACTATGCTTTCACCTGTGTGTATACCCATCGGGTCAACATTTTCCATGGAGCAGACAACAATGCAGTTGTTATATTGGTCTCTCACAACTTCGTACTCTAGTTCTTTCCATCCACCAAAATATTCTTCGACTAGAATCTGTTTTGTGTATGAAAACGCCTTTTTTGTTAACTCAACAAGTTGTTTTTCATCGTATGCCACACCAGAACCCAGTCCTCCAAGTGCGTATGCTATTCTGCACATAACGGGGTAGCCTATTTCTTTTGCTACTGATACTGCTTCGCCTACATTTGTAACAGCTTTACTAGCCGGTACTTTCAGGCTTATTTCTTTTATTTGTTTTACAAAAAGATCACGATCTTCTGTGTTCAGTATAGCCTCAATTGGAGTCCCAAGGATTTCGACTTTATGTTTTTTGAAAACACCTTTTTCTGCCAGTTCCACACCGACGTTTAATGCTGTTTGTCCGCCAAAACCGAGCAATACGCCATCTGGTTTTTCTTTTTCAATTACTTTTTCAACAAAATAAGAGTCTATCGGTAAAAAATATACTTTGTCTGCAAGGTAATCTGATGTCTGTATTGTTGCAATATTTGGGTTGATTAGAATGGTCTTGATTCCTTCTTCTTTTAATGCCTTTATTGCCTGACTGCCAGAGTAATCAAACTCTCCAGCCTGGCCTATGCGAATAGCACCGGAGCCCAATAGCAACACTTTTTTGATTTTCTTTTTCATTTCGTCGACCTCAGGAACATGTCAAATAAAAATTCGGTATCATCAGGACCGGGGGACGCCTCTGGGTGGAATTGTGTACCAAAGAATGGTTTTGACATGTGATGTATACCTTCGTTTGTTTTGTCGTTGTCATTGTAAAACCATTCACGCCAATCCTCTGGCAGTGTCTCAGAATCAACTGCGTAGCCATGGTTCTGTGAAGTTATATAGCATCTTTTTGTACCAGCTTCCACGCACGGTTGGTTATGACTTCTGTGCCCATATTTTAGTTTATACGTGCTTGCGCCAGCTGCCAGAGCCAATATCTGTGAACCAAGGCAGATGCCCAGCATTGGTATGTTTTTTGAAAAAGCCCTCTCAACATTCTGAATGGTTGTTTTGCATAGTCGTGGGTTGCCAGGGCCATTTGAAATCACAACACCCTCTGCCTTTTCCTTTAGGAAATCGTAGTCCCATGGAACTCTAATAACAGTGAAATCTCTTCTCAAAAATGCACGTATTATGTTGTTTTTTGTACCACAATCAACAATAATAATTCTTCTTTTTCCTTTTTTGTAAACTATAGGTTGTTTTATGCTAACCTCTGCAACAAGGTTTCTTTTATTCGGGTCCTCAAAACCTATGTTCTCTTTGCCAGTGTGCACTATTTTTCCTAATAGTGTACCTTTTTTTCTGATTTTTTTTGTGAGTTCTCTTGTATCAATGTCGTATATGCCTGGTATTTTGTGTTCTTTCATCCAGTCTGAAAGAGATTTTTTTGCATTCCAATGTGAATAGTTTTCAGAATAGTTTGATATTATTAGTCCTTGGATTTGTATTTTGTCTGACTCAAAGTATTTTAGTATGTTGTCCTCTTTTTCGTAGCCTGGTACGCCGTAGTTGCCTATCAGTGGGTATGTTAGGGTTAGTATTTGTCCACGGTATGATGGATCTGTCAGGCTTTCTGGGTAGCCCACCATACCTGTGTTGAATACGACTTCACCGTTTGTAGGTCTTTTTGAGCCAAATGAGTACCCTTGAAAAATGGACCCATCTTCTAGAATTAGTTTAGCGTTTTGTCTGTTTGATGTCATTTTGTTAAAATCCCCGTCTCAGCAAATTAAAAAACATGTAATTTTATGTTGCCTAATATATCTTTCCGCTGTCGTTTATGTAACACAGGAGGTTTTTCTGGTAACATCTGTAAAGAAACATTTAATAAGCATTAATATAAAGATTTATATAAAAATAGTACTATAGCGGGTATAAGATGACTCCTAAAATTAAGAAGATAGATGCGATAATCGTAGTAGCCCTAATAATCATAGCAGGGGTAGTCTTATACAGAACCAACTATCTTTCTTTCAATGGCGAGAAAAAGGAGACGGGAACTGGCGAAGAGAATATTACAACACCGTCATCTCCTGTGCCACCAACGTCAATGATACCTGGTTATATGAGAACTGTTACAGCAGATGACGAAGGATCACACTATCAGAAGATACGTATTAGCAGAGAATGGTGGTATTTCAGCGCGATACTAGGCGGTGAACTAAATGGTTGGTCTGTTGCCATTAGTTTTAATCACATGGCGTATAGTGATTTATTTGGTACACTTAAACCAGAAGTTTTAGTTGTTACACTCAATGGTCCAAATGGCGAACAATACGGCGGTATTGTTAATAATAAAAGGAGTTTTGGCATAATCTCTCAATCAATACTAACAGCTACATCACCTGGTGTTGACGTTAAATATGGTGATTCATGGGCTGAGGGAAGAGCTCCAAGCTGGCATGTACACGCAACTAACAACGAAATCGATAATGAGCACGATATCGTGATAGATTTGGAGTATTTTGCGCCGTCTGACCCAATTTGGACTGTTGGCGATAAGGCTTTTGTAAAATCAAATAGTAATATCGCAAACTATGCATTCTTAGGATGCAAAGTTAATGGTAGTATCAAAATCGATGATAGAGAATACAAGGTTGAGGGCACTGGTGTTCATGAGCATTCATGGTCACCAAATATTGTAACAAGAGGATCAATAGGTGGATGGGATTGGTTCCACATGAGTCTAAGTAATGGGTGGGGCATCTACCTTGTTAACTACTACCCATCTCCTCAGTTTATATCAACTAAAACATCCAAGATTAATCCTTTTAGTACCCTGTTTATAACAACCGATGATGGAAAAACAGTTACATCACTGGACGATATTAATATCAAGATTACTAAATCTGATGAAAAAGTTTTACTTAAAATCGTGACTATGCCATCTGAGTATAGCTTGTCAGCAAAAGCTCGTGCAACTCAATTATTGTTAAAATCAGCTAAAATAGGACTTAATCTCGATATTAAAACAGATAATGCTTACTGCAAGATTTGGAAATTCCCAACATATGTCGGCATGAAGGTTGGTATGAGTGACATTACCGGTAAAATAACATGGTCTGATGGCAGTGATAACTACGAGGCGGAATTGAGTGGTTTTGCGACCTCGTGGAGTATGAGAGCGTTTTTGTAAAAATTATTTTATTATCTCAACTTCTCCTTTGTCTGCATCTAGCAATATTGCATCACCGTCTTTTATTTTCTCTATATCAATTTTATCAACACACGGGATACCAGCTAGTATAACACCTGTTGCAACAATGGTTTCTGTTTCTTTATTAATTATTCCTGCTGGTGCCACACCATTTTTTTTCAAACCATAGATGACATATGAGCCGACTGTTGATCCTTTGCCACATGGAAAAACAAGAATCTTATCTTTTATGTTTTTACCTTCCAGAGGATGACCTTTTTCTATCATCTTGCCGGTTTTTATGTCAAAACTACCGTAGAAACCAATGGGTTCTTTTGAAACGATTGCAACACCTTTTATTTTTCCTGGAGATATCATTCTTCCTTTCATGTTTGCGCCTCAATTAGTTTGTCAATATTTGCAAAAACAACACCTTGTTTGCAGAAGCCGGGCAGATAATTTGCAGCTTTTCCCGAGTTTACACCTGTAACCTTATATCCCATGTTCTCAATAGGTGAAACAACCATGCATGTATCGGCAACAATGCTCCCTCCTGCCTTTTCGATTATGTCTGTGAATCCCATCCTGTCTGCAGCCTCCTTCATCATTCTTGAAGTGCATATCCAGATTGGTTTTTTCAGACGTTTGCCCTTTAGTTTTTCTGCAAGTGTTGAAATTTCTCTGAGTGATGCGTGAGGGCAACCCAAAATAACAATGTCGGGATCCTTGCATGTATTTAGCTTTGCGTAGGTTTCTTCTAGTTCTTTTTTTCCAAAATTAATTGTTTCCAGTTTGTCTTTTTTAACTAAATCCGCTTCAGGTGTTAATCCCTCAACATGATACATAGCAACAGCGCCTGACGCAGCCATTGCAGCACCCAGTGATTTTAATTGATCAGTATCCGCATCTTTTATTCCTGTGAAATATGGGTTTTTATCTTTTACTTGTTTGCCGACAAAATAGCCTAAAGCACCAAAGTCAGAGCTGAATTTTAGTTCTGTATCAACTTTTATATGAAAATTAGGTTGACGATTATCCCAGATGTGAAAACCGTAGTTAGGAGTTTTTCCAATGAGCGCAGCAGCAAGTGCAGATGGGCCTCCTTCTCTGTTGGTTCGTGCGCCAATCACTGAGTTTGAAAAGCATACCGCAGATGATTCTGACCAAGCAATATGCTCTCTGAATCGTGGTAAGTTACCAGCCAGATAAGGTGTACATGTAGAGGTAATCACTATTCCCATGCTTTTGAACGCATTCATTATTCTTAGTTGATTCTTTGCAAAATCCTTTGGAAACCCTAGTTTTTCCCAGTTCTCGAGATCCATCCCGGCAGGGTTAAGGAACGTAAGGACCTTTACTTTAGCTCCGTTTTTAGCAATATCCTCTAAAAACTCCGTGCCTGGTTCAGCAATTGATTTATACGATACACCAGCAACCTGTACAGAGCCAACAGGTATCATTTTATCAGCTTTGTAAATTTCACCCAGGCGAACAAGCAGACGAAACATTCTTTCCATTACTTCGCCTTGCTCGCCATTGAGAATCTTTTCTTCGTCTTTTGTGAGATACATATACTCCCCCTTATGAACAGGGTTATATGCTTGTAATATTTTATTGTTTTGCACTGATTAGAAATATAAAAATCATAAATAAGAGGGTTTAAGATATTATTTTGAAAAATACTTATTTAGAAGGAGCTGACAATGAATAAGCTACAAAAATCCATTATCATAACATTTGCAATCATTGTTACCATAGTAATAATAATCGTTTTGTATCCTTATCCTTTCTTTGGTCCTTTTGAAAATCCGCCGTCAGGAAGCGGTGGAAATTGTAGTCAAGAATATAGGTTTAAAGTTGACACAAAGATAGAATCATCGGATGAATTCATACAATTCTTAAAAGATCATCAATATGAAGGAAATCTAACATCTGAATATGAGCCAACAATAAATGAATTAATTCCAGATCATACATCACTTAATATTCAAACAGGGTTGAGTAGCCCAATTAATCTTGATGAATTAGAGGCAAATGTAACTATTACGGAATCAAATGCTATTTTTTCAAATGAAAAAATTTACACATTACAAATAGAAAATCAAAATTTCGGTGATAATTGGCCATGGCGTCTAACAATTAGAATGAGCGAAACCGGTCATATTTCAATAAAACATTGCGCAGGAGTATAACAACATAGTAATTTTATCAACTTCTGACTTAACAGGGAAAAAATGAAACTTAAACAATTTCCAGAGGATTTCATTGTAGAAGAAATTCCTAATTTCAAAATATCACAAAACAAAGATAGATACCAAGTTTTTTTAATGGAAAAAAGAGAACTTGATACCTTTGATGCTGCCAAAATCATATCAAAAGAGCTGAAAATTCCTCTGCCAAAAATTGGTTTTGCAGGATTAAAAGATAAACATGGGATAACAAAACAATATATATCAATTCCAGTAGAGCAGCATATTGAAAACAAAGATATGAGAAACATAAAACTGGAGTTTGTTGGTTATCACAATAAGAGAATCGAAACAGGTGATCTAGAGGGAAATAAATTTACGATAACTGTAAGAAACATACAAAAAGGCGACACGCCGGGCATATATAGCAGAGCGGAAACAATTCAAGAGATAGGTGTTCCAAATTATTTTGATTCTCAGAGATTTGGGAGTGTAATACATAACGAATTCATTGTTAAATATTTAATACAAAAAAACTATGAAAAAGCAGTAAAAATATTTCTTACGAAATACACAAAAAAAGAGAGGAAAAAAATAAAAGATGAAAAAAGAGAGATATTGAATAATTGGGAGAAATTAGAATCTGTAAATGTAAAAAACAAGGTTTTTTCAGACATTATTCATGAGTATTTGAAAACAAGGAGCTGGCTTGCAGCTTACAAGAAAATACCATCAAATCTTAGAGAAATGTTTGTAAATGCTTATCAAAGTTATTTATGGAATGAATGTGTTAAAGAAACATTTAAAAAAATTATTGGAAAAGAAAGATTGTACAATATTGATTATAATATTGGGTCTCTAGTTTTTTATAAAAAAATAGTTAATAATGAGCTTAAAAAAATTCCCAAAACATTTCAAACAATCAGTTCATCTATGATGTTTTCATCAGATTTTGAAGAAGAAATAATAAAAAATGTATTATCAAAAGAAAAAATAAGTTTAGAAAATTTCGATATAAAAGAAGAAACGAAAATTTTTTTAAAACACGCGAAAGAGAGATTATACTAAAGCCTGAAAAATTCAAGATATGTGAGTTAGAAATTGATGAAGTCAATGTTAAGGTAAATAAAAACAATTATAAAATTACTTTATCGTTTATTTTGCCAAAAGGGAGTTATGCAACTATTATAACAAAGCGTTTGTTTGGTCATTAAAAAAAAGAAAAAGGGGGGTTTATTTTTGGTTTTTTTATGATGCTAGTATGTATCGCAGTATTGGGAACGCATGCGGGAATCGGTCAAACAGGCGCAGGATAAACGGGTTATATGTTCTTGGTATAGAAACTGATAGTGTTGTCCAACCACTTTCTGCACCTATTGTATCTTTTGCTTTTGCTTTTACTGTGTATGTTCCTTTCTTTGCCCACGTGTGACTTACCGTTACGTCAACGCCTGATGCAGATGGGGTTGTCCAACCGCTGTTTGTACCATCACCCCAGTCAACATAGTATAAGACATCGTCTCCATCTGGATCTACTGCGTTTAATATGTAATTTAAGCTTACTTTTGGTTTTCCACTTGCGGGACCATCAATGCTTGGTGCTTCTGGCGGATTGTTAGTAACACCTGGTAGAGCGGCATAGTATATCTCTTTGTCAGCATCCCTGGTATCTACCCAGACTATTCCCGCAGAGTGTATGTCTACAGCGTTTTCTTCTGCTGAAACAGTACCTGGTTCATCATTTATCTGTTCAGATGCACTCCAAGTTTGACCCTCGTCTTCGGATGTCTTCAGGAATAGATTTCCCCCATATATATAGGCGCAATATAGTTTGGTTCCAACTGCGCATAAGGCAGGATATGATCCAACGTCAACTGTAACTGGCGTTGACCATATAGCACCGTCATCAGCACTGTATACACAATTTACATTACCGTCATTTACATATACAACAGCAACATGATACTCTGAACCGTCTTGGTACGCAGCGATTTTTGGATTTGTTCCATCCCCAACGTATTGCTGGAATGGAGTATACTCAATATCTGCTTCTATAGCTGGATCGATTTTTTTCCAGACAATCTGATCTGTGCTTGTTGTTGTATTGTGGTATTCCCATGCAAGATGGAATTCAGTGGGTAGCATTGCTAACGATGGATTCTTCGCAGGAGCAGTCCATAAATGAGATTGCGCATCAAAGAATATCGTTGCACCTGTTCCGCCGACTACATCGTTAAGGAAATATAGAGGACAATCGGGAATGTCGTAAGTCTGGTAGATTTCATGATAAATATACATATTAACTGGGCCACGTAGACTGTTATAAGGTTCTGTATAACTGTCACCATCTGCAACAGCTGCATACGTTGGATTTGGAGCGGAATCAAGATAATTATAGAACTGCCAATAATTCGTGTCACCTGGATCCTGAGTGACATCTAGAATAGTATAGAAACCAAGAAGTTCTGTATCATAGTAAATATTAACTCCATACAATCCGCTGTAATCGTCTGGATTCGGGCCATTTACATAGGCGGTATCGGAGGAATAGATCATGGTGGTGCCTGTCAAAGTAATGATGTAACCAATCCAAGACATTGGGTCTGTTGGAGTAGTAGAATACGCTATTCCCATATTCCATGTTAACACATCTTCTTCATTAGTCCATGTTACAACAGTATTGCCTGACGCATCTCTTGTAATACTTGGCATCACATCATCTCCTGCTGAATTAGAAACTAATATGTTGTCGGTTTTTAGATTAGTTATGCTGGGTTTTATTATTTTATAACTTTCTACTTCATTTAGAACCGCTCCATTTGGCGGCGTATTGTTAGCGATTACAGATGAACTAGGTAAAATAAAAGCTAGTGCAACAATAATCGCCACAGCTGCTTCAAAATATCTTTTTCTACCTATTTTTCGCAAAATTTCACCTCCACCAACAATTATTTAACAGATGTTAATTTATAATGATTTCGCTTGCTACAATTTTTGAGAAAGAACACGACAATTTTCAACCAAAAGATCTATTTCTTTTTTAGTTGCATTATCAACATGAACCCCGCCGACTGCAACAACCTTCGTTTTATATTTTTTACAAGCAGTCTCAGCAATCGGTTTTAAAACAATATCATCAAAATGCCCTTCCAATCGGACTGCTTGAATTTTTTTGCCAGGTTCACAAATAACAACGCCGCCGACGTGAGATTTTTCTCCACCGCCAAGCACAAAAAGAAGGTTATCGCCGATTTTTTCTTGTTTTAACCAAACCTTATATTTTCCTCTACCTGAAGTAAGCATCTACATCAACTTTTTTGTATTTCACAATCTCATATTTGCTTTTATCAACATCAGATGGTATCGTTGCATCAACACCTACTTTGCTAGTAAGCGCTTTTTTACCGGGTTCCTGCTTTGAGGAGGGATCAAGACTGCTGCCTGGCTGGTCAGATTTTACAACCAAATCTTTATCTCCTTGGAATCGTGTAGCAATAGACCATTCAACAGCAGTAGAGTTATAGATATCAACATCTTCATCAATGATTACAACATGTTTCATACTTTTATGACCGTTAAATGCCGCCTCGATTGCTTTCTTTCCATCGTCAGGATTTTTCTTTTTAATCTGCACTATACCATGCAACCAAGAGCCGCCGCCTATAGTTATTAGAACGTTCTTACAATCAGCAACCTTGCTAACCTCGTCATAAATAGTAGGTTCCTTTGGCATCCCCATCAGGATTTTATGCTCCATACGACCAGGGATCAAAGCCTGATACATAGCATCCTTTCTATGAGTAATGCAATCAACAACAAAAACAGGTTCTTGACGCTCAAAATCTCTTGTTTCGGTAAGATCAAGAAACGGACCCTCCTTATCGACATCTCTAGTTAATCGCCCTTCTATAACAAACTCTGACTCAGCTGGAACCTCCAAATTCTTTGTGATGCATTTAACCATCTTCATTGGATCAAGCGCGTTAGCAATAGAAAACTCATCAACACCTGACGGTGGGCCTAAGGATGCGGCAATCATAACAGGAACTGAGTTGCCAATGCAAACAGCCATCTCTAATTCTCCTTTGATTTTATCATAAGTCGTCCTAGTCTGTCTACCTTTAATGAGACGAGCTGTAAACTTATTTTTGCTTCTCTGCATAAGACGATGATAAGAAACATTCCTACCAGTATCAGGATCCTTTATAGTAGCTACAGTTGCTGTAGCATAACGACCGCCATCACCAGGTAGATGAAATAATAACGGAAGTTTATCCAAATCAGGATTTTTAATAACAACTTCCTGACACGGACCTTTATCAACTACCTTTGGGAGTTTAGGGTTACGAAGTGCATCAACCAGTTTAAACAAAAGTTTATCCTTTGTTGTACTGAGACTTTCAGCAATAATATCTCTATTAGATGTTATACCAGCAAAAACAGGAAAACTATAACCTTTAACCTTTTCAAAAATAACTGGTTTTTCATCCAGAGAATAAATAATGTTTGCAATCTCATACTGAGCGGAAACTTCTTTTTTGATACGAACAAGTTTATTTTCTTTTTCAAGCTTAGCAAGAAAATCACGGAGATTCATCTATATCATCTCTCTTTTGAGGTGACTCCTATAACAGTTTTTAACACCTGAAAGCCTTCCTTT
>Ga0172362_10001608_pt1 | contig 19375 bp, 19 predicted proteins | sample LakKivs1_kivu2a2_FD_114534 | JGI IMG/M metagenome (GOLD analysis project Ga0172362, IMG submission 114534) | Sediment microbial communities from Lake Kivu, Rwanda - Sediment s1_kivu2a2 | ecosystem: Environmental > Aquatic > Freshwater > Lake > Sediment | place: Rwanda: Western Province, Lake... | reverse complement strand
CCCTGGATACCCGATGAAAAATCCCCGATCACGTCGAGGACAAGTTTCGGGTATGACATTCTCCCTTCCACAGAATTCAGCGATTTGCCAAAGTTCAGTAATTCAATACAGGAGTTTATATTAAAGATATTTACAATACCCTCGCGCACCCGTGGAAGTCGGCGTCTTGATTTTCAAATACATCTTTTTGTATCAGCACATTTTCTCGGAAACACAGCGGATAATCTATCATGAGTCCGACACATTATCAAGCTCTCCTTCTCGTCGGTCCGACGGGATCGGGGAAGACGCCCTTGGGCCATTTTCTCCAAAAGAACGGCTTGTGGGGAAAACGATGCGTGCATTTCGATTTTGGGCACCAACTGCGGAATATAGGAAACAGGGTGAAAAAACCTCCATACCTGAAAAAAGAAGAAATGGCCATTATTGCGCATTCCTTGAAAACGGGAGTGCTTCTTGAAGACGATCAATTTCCCATTGCCAAAAAAATTCTCTTGTCTTTTATCAAAAGCCGGAATGTCACCGAAAAGGATCTCCTCGTACTGAACGGCTTGCCTCGACACAAAGGACAGGCAAGGGATTTGGAGAGCATCATCACGATAAAACGTGTCGTGTATTTGGAATGCTCTCCCAAAGTCGTCTGGAATCGAATTCGCTTCAATTCAGGAGGCGACCGGTCTTTACGAACCGATGATTCTTTCGAGACGGTGCGAAAAAGATGGCACCAATTTAACGAAAGAACCCTTCCTCTCCTCGATTATTATCGCACAAAAAACATCCGGATCGTAAACATAAAAGTGGCCGTTGACACCAAACCGGAAAATATCCATGATCAGCTTTTAAGACAGCGATTATGAACGCTACGAATTCCATGCGCGCAGAACTTTCCACTCCCATTTTCATTTAAAAAACTTCTCGCCTTTCACTTTGGATTTCATTATATTCTTTCAACGAAACCACCGAGAAAAATGATGAAATAGACGTCTTTGCTGTATTCCATGAAGATTGAAACGAGCGGGGAGGACGCTATGAAAAAGTTATGGATCATCGTGACGTTGTTTTGCCTGATGGAATCGGTTCGTGGAGAAAATTACCTGATCAACGGCGGACAAGAATCCACCATCCGATATCGGCTTTCTCAGCGCGTAGAGCCGGTCAGCGGGACAAAACAGCTCAGCTTGAGTTTTGTTGTCCCAGTATCCTTTGACTCTCCTACGTACAATCAGCGGATTGAAAACTTTGATCTGAACTTTTCGCCGCCTCCTTCTGAACGCAAAGAAGAACTCGATATCAGAGGAAATCGAATCATCCGCACCGTATGGGAAAATCCCAAGCAGACAGTAGACGTCACCATGCAATTCACTGCTCTCAACAAAACCGAACTTCGAACCCTTCTTTCGACGGCCGCCTTTCCCCTTGCCAATCTGCCCAAAGAGACCGAAGTTTATCTTTCGTCCACGCCGCAAATCCAGGAAGACGATGCAAAAATCCGAGCAAAGGCAAAAGAACTCGTCAGAGAAGTCAATACAGAGTTTGATGCGGTACAGCGCATTCTGACCTGGGTCGTTGATCACATGCGCTACGTCACACCTCCGCCGAGGTACGACGCACTTTATGCGTTTGAAAGCGGCAAAGGCAACTGCCAAAATTACTCCCATCTTTCCGCCGCCCTCATGCGCTCCATGGGCATTCCTGTACGCATTGTGAATGGCGTCACACTCAAGGAACCTTACACAGTCAAAACCGGAGAAGGGGAATACACCTTTAAAATGGGGCAGGGACGCCATTCGTGGATTGAAGTCTACTTTTCTGACCTGGGATGGATTCCTTTCGACCCTCAGCAAACAGAGCTTTTTGTTTCCAACCGGTTCGTCCGTATCGAAGTGGGGATGGACAACGAAGAAACCGTTAACGACGGCATGGTCAAGTGGCGACAGGCCAAAGGGGTGAGCGGCAAACCTCAATTTGAAGAAACCATCGAGGCCGAATTCCCGGCGGACAATGTGAATTTATCTATGGTAAAACAATCCTACGGTCCTCAAAACATGCTCCTCTGTCCGGATGTAAGGGCAACTTTTAAAAGGGAAGTGCTCCCTCCTCCCCCACCCCCACAGAAGGTCTCGGAGGACCAGCTTAAAAAACTGACATTTGATATCCCCTTTCTCTTCGGCAATCTGGATTTTCCACAAGGGATTGACTTTATTTTTACCCGGGGACCGGCTCAGAAAGGCAAAGAAGACGAATACGAAATGCACAAGAACTTTCTTGTAGAAACGGCTGAATACGTTACCACCAAGCTCACCCAGTATGCCCAAATTGTGGTTCTCAAAAATCCACTGAAACTCAGTAAAATCGGACTGGCTCTCCACAAATTCGGAGGCAGCGGTCAGCTCTGGATTGATTTGATGCAAGACGAAGGCGGAAAACCGGGCCAGGTGCTGGCAATCAGTGATTTGATAATGCTTGAGCAGCTCTCTTCCAAGCCGGGTTACGATTGGGTAGACTTTGAATTTACCAATGAAGTGCCTGTACTGTCACCGGGACGGTACTGGATCGGCCTGGGATTCACCGGAAGCCCCATCGTGAACTGGTTTTATACGTACGGCAAACCCGTAGGTCCTGTAGACGGCACCCGGTACAAAGGTGTGTATCAGGAAGACTGGAGTGGCGCCCTGGCCTATGAATTCAACTACCGAGTCAAAGGCTGGATTTCGCAGTAAGAACGGAAAACAACTGGGAAAGCAAAATGAACGGGATACTTTTCATCGTAGCGGGCGCTCTCTTATGCTTCAAACCTGCCCTTTCGCGACAGATCGAGTTTCTGACGCCGAAGATGATGGACTTGGGACGCGTCCGTGAAGGCACTGTTGTAAAGGACAGCATTCGATTTATCAACAAAGACAGCTCACCAATTCGGATCCGCCGCGTGCAGACCAGCTGCGGATGCACAGCCGCCCAAATCGAAAAGACAGAACTCGCTCCTGGCGACACTGCCACGATTCTCTTCTCCCTATCTACGAGTGGATTTCAAGGCGTGATACGGAAATCCGTGACCGTCTATTTTGAGGGTGCGAATATAAAAACAGAGAGGATTGTCCTTGAGGCCACTGTGTACAGCGAATTCGATGTGACTCCCAGATACATTCATCTAAAGCGCACCGTATTCTATCCAGACAGCATTTTTACAGCATTTCTTTTCATTCAAAACCACTCCAGCGGTCCAATACACTGCACAAAAATTTATGCCAAAAGTGATTTCATACACATTTCCCCTTCGTCGGCCGTGATCCAAGCCGGCGAAAAAAAATCACTAACGGTGGAATTAAAACCCACTCGGGCGGGGCGAAACACATCGTACATCATTATTGAAAGCGATTACGAACCCAACCCCATAATCCATATTCCGGTATTCATTGATATCAAAAATGATTAAACCACACACATTCGCACGGATGTCCGCTCTGGGAGCGGCATCTCTGTTGCTCGGAATTCTGATGAACCAATACATTGCTCAAGGGATCCGATGGCCCCTCCTGGCGCTTTCTGTGACAGATACTTCACGGCAGATCGGATGGGCTTACACATCCACGGACTCTGCTTTTGCTCTCTTCCTCCAAAAGGAGGCGGTTTTTGTGGACATCCGCCCGGCTAGCGATTTCGCCGTGGATCACATTCCCGATGCACTTTCCGTTCCGTTTTTTACATTCTTCCACAACAGATCCCTTTTCCAAAAACTGAATAAGGACAGCGTGTACCTCCTGTACGATTTGGAACGCAATTCCAAGAACGTTCGGCTCATGGCGCGTCGGTTGGTTAAGGACGGCTTCAAACAGACGTTTGTCCTCCGCGGCGGCTATGTGGAATGGTTGGATAAAACCTACCCTGTGGAGCTGGGAGAGACGCCATGATCTTTTCTTGGAAACAAGGATTTTCCCTTCTCCTGCGTTTTGGATTTGGACTTTTGCTTCTCATTGCCTCCATTGACAAAATGATGCACCCTTTTGAATTTGCCCAGGCCGTTGAGAATTACCGTGTGGTGGGAGAAGGTATGTCGTACTGGGTGGCTGTATGGCTTCCCTATTTGGAAGCTTCTATCGGTCTCTTTTTAATTCTGGGCCTTTGGATGGATGCTGCCACACTCATGAATGCCCTTCTCATGATTCTCTTTCTTTTCATGGTTGCTCAGGCCTATATTCGTCACCTGGATATTCGATGCGGATGTTTTACAGTTCAGGGAGAGGCATCGTCCATCGGCATTTGGAAGATCATGCAAAATGGGCTCTTCGCCGGTCTGAGCATTCTTCTTGTGTGGCTTGCAAACAACCCAAAAAATGCACAGAGGAACCATGGTGAATCAAGCGAAAGGTCCTCAAGGGGCCTTTCTTTTATGGAGATGGGGCGATCGGGAAATTGAAAATCCTGCAATTTTACGAAAGCAGTTGCTTGCGATTGCTTCCAAGGGATTTGCAGGTATTTTGGTGTCCCTTCGGAATTCTCGGTACGAATTTATTGATCGAAATGTGCTGCGGGCCATAGCCCAGGCAAGTCAGTGGGCCAAAAAACGGAACATCGCTTTCTGGTTTGATTCAGACCCGAGAGGAGCATCCCGCTTTTTTATCTCCAGAACCGGCGAACGGATGCAGAATCTCATTGTGGCTCGAAAACCGATGGAAGGTCTGAGCTGGGAAAAGCCCAACATTGCCAAAGTCATTCGGAATCAATTTCGTTTGCGGTACGGCCTTCCCAAAAGGAAATCCAATCCCGTGCTTCAAGAAGTATCCCTCCAATTTGAACCTTCGGGACTCGAACGCGTCTTTCTATTTCGGAAGAAAGGGAAAACGGCTGTGAGAAGTTCCGTACGCGATATTACTTCAACAAGTCATTTTTTCACCAACATTGCAAAAGGATACACAGAAGCATTTGGGAATGTCCGCGTTCCTTCGGATGAAGAGTGGTGGGTCATTGCCTTCCCGCGATTTGATACGAACCTTTACGATTACGCAGGACGGGAAAGCAATGACCTTTTAAGTATTTTTGTGGAGGAACTTTTCGATGCGTGCACCCACCTGGATGGCATTACCTGGGGTGAAGGTGGCAACGGTTACATCGTCCATCTTGGAAGGTTTCCGGTGAGTTTTTCCCTGTACAATTCCTTTCGGGCCGAGTACGGTTACGATCTTAGAGATGTGCTCTATGCTCTGGTCATGGAAATGGACGATGGATCGCACATACACATTCGTTGCGATTATTACACATTTTTAATGAACATTGTGTTTGGCGCCGAGAAAGAATTCTACCGAATGATTCACAGCTTTTTTGGAGAGGTAACGGTGGGCACCCATCGGACGTGGAACTGGGCAACACACCAAACCAATAACCTCGTCCAGGGCGATATGGATCCGTGGCGAAGTTTAGAGACGAGTGGTTTGCTCTTTGCATCTCTTGAGATCGAGGGGAGCGCGAAACAAAATCTCGACTCCATTCTATCCGCACTGGTGATATCCAAAAGTCTGGGGGCCTTTTCTCGTTCCGAGAGGTCATTTTTCGATCTTAGAAATCCCATCACGAAAAAAGAACTGGCCTATTTAAGCGATCTAATGGCACTCTACTCGGTTTCTTGGCTGGCCCACAGCTCCCAAGAAAGCAGAATCCAAAGCCGCCCTACTTCGAGAAATACCCATTTTCTTGATCTTCCTTTTGAGACGTTTCTTGAGGAAACAAATCGTAAAATTGCTCGAATACGCGAAATCACAGAATATCAATTCCCCGAGGCAAACGTGGCGTTGATCTTCCCAACCGAAACAATCATGGCGGTTGGGCCAGAAGAGGGAGAAGCCATCGCAGTGGCCATGAATCGGTTGATTGCCCGATGGACACGAAACGGAATGCAATGCGATGTCCTGTCTTCTCCAATCCTCAAAGAAGGACACCTCTCGGCCAAAGGATTTCGAATCAAAAATCGAATCTATGAAGCCGTTCTTTTCCCCTATCCTCACGTTCTGAATGAAAAAGTACTCGAGACCATCTCATTGATGAACAATTTCAACTTCCCCGTATTGCTTGGAGGAAACAAACCCGAATACACGACGCGGGGGAAACGCATTCCCCATGTTCTTCCGGTGACCTTCGATCCTGTGTCTGATGATTTTTCGTGTTTATGGGAAGCAGGTGTAAGACCACTTTTCACTGCACCCAAAGGCGCGCTTGCAACGCTGATTCGCATTGGACGGGACAATCTTTTTCTCCTTTGTCCCCAAAAACCCGGAGGAATTGTTCAAGGGGAACTCCGGTATAAAAACAGTTCTTTTCGTGTACCGAAAAGTACTGGTCTTGTCATCTTTCGGCAGGATAAAAACAAACAAGTCAAGCAAATTATATGATTGAACTTTGCAAATTTCCCGTATCCGACTCTTTATGGTACTTTTTCAACAGTAATAAAAAAGGTGAGGCAAACTCCACCCGACGATACGGTTCCATGAAGAGGATCAAGGGACCGTATCTGCTTTTTGTATTTTATCTTTGCCAATAAATTTCAAACCCCTGACGTAACAATTTTCCGGATTCACCACACTTTTCAAACAATACAAATTCCTGTACCTTCTCTCCTCCTTTTCCCGCCGGTCCACAACATCGGCCAAAGCGCCCCACGTACATGCAAGGCACCGGTCGGATTGATGCTCCTGCAACGTGGCTGTTTTCACCGCCACCAACGCGTGTTCCCGCGTCCAGGGCCGGCCCCATCCCTGTTTTATAATTTCTATTTTTTGTGGCCTGTGAACCACAATCCGGCCTCGATCTTCCCGTATCTCTCCGGTCATTTCCACTTTCATCTTTGGTACAAATCCATAGATTTGCATCACTCTTTCAGGAACACGCACATAAAATGTATCCTGAATGGAATTCATGCCGATATAGCCTCCCTTGAACACCAAAAGATACCCACGAAGCCGTGTATGTCTTTCTCCGCAAAACAGTATCTTTTCAAACCAAGGTTTGACCCTTTTGATCCGGCCTCCAATTCCGACACGTTTAAAAAGGACGCTTTCCAGCCAATTTTCAAAATCTTCCAGGTCGTGTTGAAACCGACGGTAGGCTTCTTCCTCCACAAGCAATTCTGGCTGAAGGTGAATTTTCTCCTCCACAAAGTACGTACACCCTTTGCAGTTTTTCCCTGCATGGTGATAACCGTGAATACAGCGATTCCCCTTTTCAAGAAGAGCGCAATGCCACACAAAGTAAAGACACCCTTGCGGATAGCATCCCTTCTCTTTTAACACATGGTACACGGAAACTCGGCCTTCAAATTCTCGGTGGGCTTCCTGGCTGCATTTAAAAATATCCAGACGTTTGTATTGATTGATGATCGGTTTCACGCGCTATTTGCCCTTTCTGGAAGATCGCTTTCGTACAACTGCCGACGTCTGGCTTCTAAAAGATTGTTCTCCTCTCCGCGAAACTCAGAAGCAGTCTGGATGATGATTCCTTTGGGGTTGGCAAAAGCAAAAACGGGTTGGATTTTTTCCCTCCAATGGAGATCTCTCAAAAGATGATGGTCAATGATCACCTTGGTCACTTTTGTCTTTTCAAGGATGGATATTATTCTCGTCACGGTTTTGTTCAAGGTTTCTCTGGATCCCGACGCATCATGAAGATAGGTTACAGGGCCGTCCAAATAGATAAAATCAGGATTTATTCTGAGGATAAAATCCACGGGAGCCTTTCGGCACGGACCCTGAATATCCGATGAAAAGAGAAATGTCTCTTCGTCTTCCTTTAAAGCGACCTGAATGACAAATCCCATCCTTTCAACCGCGCCGTGTAAAATGGGCTCTGAAAAAACAAATCGGGTCTTTCCAACATCCAGAGCTCGTCCATCCACGTAGCTGATCTCGCTGGGCAGCCCCTTGATATTCTTTAAAAATTCAAAAGCCCGGTTTCTTTGACGGACGTTGATCTTTTGGTTTGGATTTTTCAGAAAAAGAATTTTATTCTTGTACAGATCGTACGCATCCGGAGTAAAATGGTCAAAATGGTAATGCGTAATGATGACAATGTCTGACAATTGCGTGTAAGAGGCAATACGTTCTCGATGCTTCTGAAGGAGCCATTTTTCCAAGGGATGCGGACTCAAACCGAACCGGAGAGAGCCAACATTTGCCCCAGGATCAATAAGGACTTTACACTCCTTTGTCTCCACACAAGTCGCCATAGAGCGGCTTCCCATGGACTCGGCAGCTAAGGGGGTAATTTTCATGATTCAGTATCTGAACTCACAACAAAAGGGGCCTTGGATTACAAAACCGCTTCATCCTCTCGAACGATGCCATTCCCAAGACCCAAAATCTTTTATAGGATGTTACGTCCCAATTTTCCAGGAAGAAAGATATTCCTTCTGTTCCTCGGTCAATTCATCAATGGCAATGCCCATGGACCGAAGTTTTAAAGTGGCAACCCAATCTTCAATGGATTGAGGAACGTTGTACACTTTATTTTCCAGTTTCTCTTTGCGATTTACCACCCATTCTGCCATCAAAGCCTGCGTAGAAAAACTCATGTCCATGACACTCGCAGGATGGCCTTCTGCAGCAGCCAAGTTGATCAGCCGACCCTCGGCCAGAAGATAGATCGTACGACCGTTGGAAAGGACAAATCCATCAACAAATTTTCTCACGCCCTTTTTCACCTTTTTTGCCATCTTCTCCAGAGAACCGATGTCTATCTCCACATTGAAATGTCCCGAATTGGCAACGATGGCACCGTCTTTCATCACCTCAAAGTGTTCTCTCCGGATGACATGGATATCCCCTGTTAGCGTGCAGAAAAGATCTCCGACCGTGGCCGCTTCCATCATGGGCATGACCCAGAACCCATCCATGGCGGCTTCAATGGCCTTTACGGGATCCACTTCCGTGACGATGACATTGGCTCCCATGCCTTTGCATCGCATGGCAAAGCCTCGCCCGCACCATCCGTAGCCGGCGACCACCACATTTTTACCTGCCAGTAAAATATCGGTTGCACGAATAATTCCATCCACAGTGGACTGCCCCGTGCCATAGCGGTTATCAAAAAGATTCTTTGTTTTCGCATCGTTGACTGCAATTACAGGAATTTTCAAAGCACCGTCCTTGGCCATTGCACGCAGACGGATGACACCTGTGGTCGTTTCCTCCATGCTGCCCAGGATCTCCGGTGCCTGATCTGCATATTCGAAATGGATCGTAGAAACCAAGTCCGCTCCATCATCCATGGTAAGGTGGGGTTTGTGCTGAATGGCCGTTCGAATGTGATTGTAGTACGTTTCTTTGTCCTCCGCCCGAAGAGCGCAAACCGCGATTTCATAATCCTTCACCAGAGAGGCGGCCACGTCATCCTGCGTCGAGAGAGGATTCGAGGCGACCAATACAATCTCTGCTCCTCCGGCCTTCAGGGTTCGAACCAAGTTGGCCGTTTCCGCCGTAACGTGGAGACAGGCCGACATCCTCTTGTCTCTGAAGGGTTTTTCCTTTTGGAATCGCTCCTTGATCAACGCCAAAACGGGCATATCTCTTTCTGCCCATTCAATCCGCCGCTTTCCTTCAGAAGCGAGTCCCATATCTTTAATATCAAAATTCATCTGAATTCCTCTACCCTTTCAAAAGCTCATCCATCCGATTGGTTTTTTCCCAAGTAAACTCCGGTTCTTGCCTTCCAAAATGTCCGTAGGCTGCGGTTTTTAAGTAAATGGGACGTCTTAAATCCAGAGCGTCAATCATACCGGCAGGTGTCAGATTGAAGATTTTCTTGACGCGCTTCACCAACTTTTCATCAGAAATTTTTCCCGTACCTTTCGTATCTACAAACACAGAAACAGGTTCGACCGTTCCTATCGCATACGCCAGCTGGACTTCACACCGTTCGGCCAGACCTGCCGCAACGATATTCTTTGCAATCCATCGCGCCGTATACGATCCGGAACGATCCACCTTTGTCGGGTCTTTGCCTGAAAAAGCGCCCCCGCCGTGGCTTCCGAATCCTCCGTAGGTATCCACAATGATTTTCCTTCCGGTCAGCCCAGTATCGCCGTGGGGACCTCCTCGGACGAATCGCCCTGTGGGATTGATGTAGTATTTGATTTCCTTCTCATCAAACAATTCGGAAGGAATGACAGGCTTGATCACCTTTTCAATGATGTCGCCGCGAATCTGATCCATCGAAGGCTCTGGATCGTGCTGCGCTGCAATAACGACTGTATCCACTTTAACGGCCCGAAAGCCGTCGTACACTACCGTGACCTGACTCTTTCCGTCCGGTCGTATGTAAGGGAGAATCCTCTCCTTCCTCACCTGCGCCAGCCTTTTCGTGAGCTTGTGGGCCAGCATGATCGGAAGCGGCATAAGCTCGGCAGTCTCCCTGATTGCAAAACCGAACATGAGTCCCTGATCTCCTGCTCCCTCACGATCCACTCCCAGGGCAATGTCTGGAGATTGCTCCTGAATGGTGTTCAGAATCGCACAACTCTCGTAATCAAATCCGAATTCAGGATTCGTATACCCGATATCCTTGATCACTTGTCTGATCAGTGTTGGAATATCCACATACGTTTCTGTGGTGATTTCACCACCCACCAAAACCATTCCTGTGGTCACATACGTCTCGCAGGCCACTCGGCCGAACTTGTCATTCTGAAGAACGGCATCGAGAACGGCATCTGAAATCTGGTCGCATATCTTATCTGGATGTCCCTCCGTTACAGACTCCGATGTAAAATAGCGTATACCCATAAATCGACTCCTTACTTTTATTTTGATAAAATTGACAATTTTTAATCTAAATTATTCATAAATGATCAAAGGGTTTAGAGATTAGGTGGATTCCCGCTTGAGAATTGCGGGAATGACAAGGATGGGGTGTCATTCCTGAAATATTTAATCAGGAATCCAGGGTGGGGATAAGTCATTTTATTCAACAAGCTCATAACCATTTATACATACATTTGTGAATAGTCCAAGTTAAGACTGTTCAGATAGTCTCTTTTTTAAATGATCAATCTGTTGAATCTCAGTAGGATCCACCCCGTAAAGAACGGCCAAATAGAAGCTCACAAAATCGGCAAGATAGAGCAAGTAGAGCAACCGTTCCAGAAAAGACGACCCTTGTGCTATCACCTCAAGCACTTTGCCGCCGCGTTTTTCCACCAAGGCTTTGGTGATATCCATTCTCAAACGGATTCTTGGATTGTCGTCCACCATCCGCAGAAGTACCATGATGCAACGGGAAGAGAAGTCCTGTGTTGCAGGCAGAGACTCCCAACCCACGATTTCGTTGTGATTCATTTCAGGAAAGGGCTGGTAAAAAGCATGGGTTTTGCTGTTTTCGTTCAATTGCGTTTTCCAGCGAAATCCAACGGCTTCGCACGCTTCACCAGAGGAATAGATGAGCGGGACCTTTCCATACATGCGTTGCGCAAGAAGCAGAGAATCATTATCCGGGTGGTCTGGTCGTCGCCACGTCTCTCCAATTTTCTTTAAAAAGGAACTTGCCTTAACGATTTGATCCCGTGAAATCTCCCCAATCCCGAGTCGGTGAAAAAAAGCAAGAAGAACCCCCAGGCTGTAACCCAGGGCTGCTCTCGGTGGATAGCCGGAGGGAAGTTCAAACAAACCATATCCGCCACTTTTGGCCATTTCAAACAGTTTGCCTCCCGATGAAATACAGACGATAGAGCAGCCCCTCCTTACAGCCTCTTGCGTGGCTGTCAGAGTCTCTTCTGTAGTTCCAGAATAACTGGATGCAATAAAAAGTGTATCGCGATCAACAAACCCTGGCAATTGATACCCCCGGTTCACAACAAAAGGTACAGGAAAACGGCTTCCTAAAAGCGATTTTACGACATCCCCACCTATGGCGGATCCACCCATGCCTCCCAAAACCACATTCCGAAATCGGGGAAAATCAATCCTTATCTGGAGGCCATTTTCAATCTCCCAGCCTCGAAGAAGTTGGTCCGGAAATTCCAGAATTTTCTGAAGCATTCCAGATCGGTCAAAAGTCAAGATGTCCTTTGGCAAAACTGGTCTCATCTATTCCTCGTCAAATTTACCTTCCAGGAGATCTGTAAGAGCCTGCAACACTTCTTTCTCGTCCTTCCCTTCTGCCTTTATAGTAATTTCACTTCCTCTCTCTGCCGCCAACATCAAAACACCCATAATGCTTTTGCCGTTCACTTCCAAATCATCCTTGCACAGAGTCACTTCTGCATCGTACCTGGAAGCCATCTCCACAAAAAGTGCAGCCGGTCGAGCATGAAGCCCCATTTTATTTTTTATAACCAATTTGCGTATAACCATATCTTCTCTTTTATCAAGGTTTTTATAATAGCAAAAATATGTAAAAAAATCAAGGATTAAAAAATGGCTGCATGGCTGCCGCATTGACTCACAATAAATGTAACCATAGTCAATTGTGAAATAGGTCGTTGCCTCATAAATTATGTAACCCAAATATTAAACTGGAGAACAATCATTATGAGTCCGACGGCCAAATCAGAATATCTTAAAAAAATCATGCCCCGTTATCGGGAAGCATCAAAAACAGAAAAAAATACGATTCTCAATGAATTTTGTACTATCTGTCATTACAACCGTAAATATGCTATTCGTTTGCTGAACAATGGTCTTCCCACAAACAATCACTCCAATCTTTCAAGAAGAGGTCGGAAAAAACAATACAAACATCCTATGATCATCGAAGTTTTAACAGACATATGGATCAAAACCAATCTCCCCTGTTCCAAAAGACTCAAAGCCATTTTACCTTTATGGCTGCCGTTCTATGAATATGAATTATCTGAGGAACTCAAAAAAGCATTACTCACAGTATCTCCGGCTACAATTGACCGATTGATGATAACCATGAGGTCTAAATATTTCAAACAAGGGCTTGCTACAACGAAACCCGGCTCAATACTTAAAAAACACATCCCCATTAAAACAGATCAATGGGACGAAACAAGACCCGGATTTCTTGAAGCCGACACCCTCGCTCATTGTGGATCCTCTGTTGCCGGTATGTTTATCTATTCGATCAATTGCGTTGATATAGCAACCTCCTGGACTGAATCAAGGGCTGTCTGGGGTAAAGGTGAAAAAGGGGTATTAAACGCCATCGAAAACATCGAGAACCATTTACCCTTCCCTCTGAAAGGTTTTGATTGCGATAACGGCTCCGAATTCTTAAATTGGCATCTGGTGAAACATATGACCAACAGAAAAAAACCTGTGCAGTTCACTCGATCACGTGCTTATAAGAAAAATGACAACGCCCATGTCGAAGAAAAAAACTGGTCCCAAATTAGACAATATCTGGGATACCAACGATTTGAAAAAGAACATCTCGTAGAAAAACTCAACAACCTCTACATCAATGAATGGAATGATTATTTTAACTTCTTTATGCCCTCCGTTAAATTGGTTGATAAATATCGTGAAGGCTCAAAAATAATCAAAAAATATGACAAACCTAAAACCCCCTTTCAAAGAATACTTGAATCAGAAAATGTCTCCAACAAAACAAAAAAACGTCTTCAACATTACTTTCAAAATCTAAACCCTTTTGATATTCAAAAACGTATGACAACTAAAATTAAAACCATTATTCATGAAGTGAATCAGTAAAAAATGCCTGTTATGATACCCCTCATCGTTGATAACTAAAGTTACATTTTATTTTGAGGCAACAGGAACACGGATTTGTGGTCAATGTAACAAGAATTGCTCGATAGACACGGAGAAGAAAGAAATGCATATCGGATATTTTCAAAGGATGATCAAAAACAAGCTGAAAATCTTTCAGAAAATCAAAGATGAATCTATTAAAGACGCCAAAACTCAATCACATCCGGGATGAAGGTATCATTTTATGAAAATTTCAAGAGGAAAATGCATCATCTTTCTATCAGGCGAAGGGTGGAATTGAAGATGACGGGATGCGTATTTACGCCATGCCCCCTCCATGCTTTTCTATCAAATGAGTGCAACATGGAACACGCACACTCATTCTCTTTTATAACAAAGAAAGTTCCGTTGTTTGCCGTGTTACCCGCCTTTTAAACTTTATGACTCAATCTGAAAACAACAGGTTCCGCAGACTCATCTTGATCTCGCTTAACGCGGACAATGAGTGCGAAAGTACTGTCACCTGCAAAATCGTAAATCTCCTTCCATTTGTTAGCCAAATACCACGCAGCACCGGATGTTCCCCATTCACCCCTGCCGGCACAAACAAACCAATTGCGTTTGGGAAACTGCGCCGGATGGATCTTGAGTATAAGGCCATAATCGAAATCGGCTTCAAACTCAACGACTGATTCTCCTGTATGCGCAGAGGTAAAAAGACTGTTGTCAAATTTCAATAGGTTGTTTGCGGCATTATCGATGGCATCCCTTGTTTTGTAGTTTGAAAGAGGTCCACCGAAAGCGGCAAACGACACGTCGAGTTTACCTTTCATTTCGATATCGGAAGAAAGAATAGGTGAGAGCTTTGCGTTTCTTCCAATCGAGGCGGCAAGGTATTTAGCAGCGCGAACCTCGCAAGAACTCACTGGACGTTCAATGGAAAAGCGGGTACCCCGTCTCTCCTCGCCAGGCTTGACATATGGGTAGGGAATCGGTTTCCCGCACTCATCGGCTATGGGCATCAAAAAAAGGTGAGCGTAGACAAGATGGAATTGAGAAGCGACATATGAATTGAGTCCAAACACACTCTTGAACTTCCTCTGAACTGACTTCTCATACCAGAACTTACCCATCTCGATTAGTGCAATTGTGATTGCACCACCGATCACATTGAGCACAACTTGTAAGACAGGCGCCATCTGCAATCCTAGCAGGTTAAATGGTGGCTAACTTGTGGATTGACAAATGCCACTTATCCCCTGAAACGGCAGGATCTGTGGTATAACTTGTCCCGATGAATAGCGGAACGGCGTTTATCTCGCTTCCTTTTTGCAGAAGCATGCCTCGGCGGAACTTTCTTTCTGAACATCTTTCAAGAGAAGATGAACCCCTTGCCGAGTAGGGAACATGGAGGAACAACTATTTAAAACTGATCTCGACACGCTCTGCGGTTTCGATTTTCAGCCCCGGAATGTTTTTCATCTTTTCCATGGCTTTACTCATGTCTTTTATCTGAGACATGCCCTGCCATTCTTTTGCATATTTTTCGTTTTTCATAATCTCCCCCAGGGCCACATCAAGCAGAGTGACCGTCTCTTTTCCGTCAACGGTCTCGACAAAGGAAGCATTGGTCTTTTGAATTTTACCTTCCAGTAAATTGACCATGACTCTGATTCGGAAACCTTCTAAAAACTGCTTCATCATGCCCATACCCGCAGCAGCGGCTTCTGGCTCTTCCGTTGTTTCTTCAGGAATCTCCTCGGAAGATTCGGGTTCTTCTTTTTTTGGCATGGTGATGATGAGTCGCGGTATAGCTCCTGGGACAAAATCAAAGGTAATGGGATTTTTGTCTTCTGTTACCGGTTCGGCCTCCATCATGCCTGCCATCTCATCGCCCATGGGATTTTCGGGCTCGGCCTGAATGTTGAGCTTCCGGATATCATCGAAAGAATAGACAACCTGAATCCCGGACGAACCATCCTTGGTGGTGACTTCCTTGGCAGATACGAATTTGACGCCTGAACCCAGTTTGGTCGCCTTGGTTTTGTACTTCTCGATATCAAAGAGCTTTTGATCTTTCTCTCCTTCTTCTACTTCCATCTGGGCCATCATTCCTTGCATCATTGTTTTCACCGATTCACTCAGGTAAACGACCTCTGTGATCGTGCCACTTCCGTCCTTCCGTACAGAAATAACGGTCGCTGAATCAATGCAGGAAAAAATAAAGACCACCGCGCACAAGGCGCACAATAGCAATGCACGTTTGATCATGGCCAATCCTCCATGTAAAGGTTCATTTGTTGGATGGTGCGCAAATTGGGGCCTCTTTTCAGTCCGTGTGTTGCACGTACATGTTGAATCCAATCCTACACCAACCCTTTCACATATCCCCCATCTACCTGAATTATTGATCCGGTGATATAGCTCGCCCGTTCGGATGCCAAGAAAGTCACCAGATCGGCAAATTCCTCCGGTTTCCCCATTCTGCCCAAGGGAATTTGACTGACAATCTCTTCCATGATTTTATCAATACTTTTCTTTTCTTTTTTCGCTTTTTCCTTGATCAGCGCATTCACCCGATCTGTCAGATGGTAACCTGGGCAGACGGCATTCACCAAAATTTTGTCTTTGGCCAGTTCCTGTGACAAGCTTTTTGTTAATCCGACAATACTCGGACGGATCACGTTGGAAAGCAACAGGCCCTCTATCGGTTGCTTTACGGAAACCGACGTCATGTAGATAATGCGTCCCCACTTTTGCTTGCGCATTCCAGGAATGACAGCCCTGGTCAGTCGGACCGCACTCATTAGAGTCAGCTGTACTGCCTGCATCCAGTCAGATTCTTTCGCGTCGTTAAAATTCCCGGGAGGCGGCCCTCCGGCATTGGTCACCAAAATATCCACCTTGCCGAAAAGATCCATGGTTTCTGTGATGAGCCAATCAATTTGTTCACTATCCGAAAGATCAACGGCAAGAGGAAAAACCGATACGCCGGTGTGAAGAAAAATTTCATCCGCTGTTTTTTCCAACACATGCTTGTTCCTGGCACAAATGACCAGTTTTGCCCCTTCACGGGCCAATCCCCACGCAACTGCTTTCCCCAAACCTCTGCTTGATGCTGCCACTAAGGCAACCCTGTTTTTCAATTCAAGGTCCATCCTTTCATCTCCTCTATGAGTGACTGTTGAAAAATCTTGGAAAGGACTCATCTTCATGCTGAGCGTAGTCGAAGCATGTATTAAAAGACAGTAGGTTGCAGCCTTCGACAGAGTTTATCCTGATCCCGAAGTTTCGGGAGAAGGGCTCAGGCTGAATTATAAATATCGTTTTTCGACAGTCTCTGAAAGGGTACTCGATATCATTCCCAACCCCACACGATCACTCCTAAGAATCCTTCGAAATCCCATTTGAACTTCTTGCCTACATCCGATTTCATGCCATCCGTTCCTTTTCTCCAAAAAAACGACCAAAGGCAAATTCCTCCATCGGAATGGACCACGATCCTTCTGTCATGTACTGTGCTATGAATTTCCCCAACGCCGGTCCAAGCATGAACCCATGACCGCACATGCCTACGCAACAATAAAACCCCTTCACATCGGTCTCCCCGACAATGGGACTCCCGTCCGGAGTCATACTGTAGGATCCGGCCCACTGTCTGAGCACAGCAACCTGTTTGATTGCAGGAATTAAACGACACATTCTCCTGGACATCTCCACCAAAAATTCCAGCGTGGATTCCCTGCTGAATCCCGGGACTTTCTTTTCAGGGGTAAAACATCCTATGAATTGACCTGTAACCCGCTGCACAAAATAACCGCCGTCCTTCCGATAATCCACAAGCATGGGCACTCCCATGTACCGGACACCCTCTGTGATAAGGGCCTCGTGTCTGTCCGGTTCCACTTCCAGGGCAACCCCTGCCAAGGCCCCCACATTCTTGGCCCACGGTCCGGCTGCATTCAGAATCCGAGGGGCCGAATACGTATCTCCCCCCGAGGTGGACACGGATCTCACCTTCCCCTTCTCCACGCTGATACGAATCACCTCGGATGCTATTTTTACTTCTCCACCATTCCTGCGGATGCCATCCACATACCCTCGAACAACCAAAAAGGGATTGGCCTGTCCGTCCGATGGACACCAAGCGCCTCCGATAAGTCCATCCGCATCCAGAAGCGGGACAATCTTTTTGCATTCATCCGCAGAAATAAATTCGACATCCAACCCAAATGTTTTTTGAATAGCGATATTTTTCTTGAACATCTCAACCATGTCTTCTGAATGTGCCAAAAAGATATAACCGGAATTCTTCCACTCCACATCCAGCTCCAGTTCCTCTTTCATGGATCGAAACATCCGCACGGATTCCATCGCGGTCTGAATGGTTGCGGGTGTAGAAAACTGCTGACGAATGCCCGTGATACATCGGCCTGTGGATCCTGCGGCCAAGTAGTCTTTTTCTAAAAGTAAAACTTTCAGCCCTCTTTTGGACAAATGGTATCCTGCTGCAGTGCCAATGATTCCTCCGCCGATCACAATGGCATCAAACGTTTTACTCATCCCTATCTCCCAGGAACTCGCGGATGGGTACAGAAATCAGGGGCGGTCTCTGTCCTGTACTTTTTAAATTTGAAATGTCTTTCCCCGTTTTTTGCGCAATAATGCGAGCGGTCAATCGCCCGCACGTTCGTCCCTGGCAGGGACCCATCCCCACGTGGAGAAACCGTTTCAATTCTTCAGGATCGGTGATTCCTCCTGTTACAGCAGCCTCCACTTCTGTCCATGCAATGTCCTCACAGCGACAGACAATGGTATTTTTCTTATCTTCCTCTACCTCTTTTCCCTTCATCCACTTTTCTCCTAAAAAATCGTACTTCCATTGCCAAATCCTTGTCCATTGCCAAAAATACCACGGGTGTTCTGTCCTGCGCCTTGGTGTTCCGAACTCTCACAACTTCTCCTTCCGCACACACCTGTCCGGCCCGATCCATGAGATTCACGATCTCACCTTCTTCGGGTAGAGGCAGAAACTCGAAAGGCAATCCCACAAGAGCTCTTTTCGTATCGTAGTTTTTATTCACAAGAAAAATGGCCAACCCAGGGCAGTGGGCAATACACATCCCGCAGCCGTTGCAGCGGTCAAAATTGATCTTGGGAATTGCATTGATGGATCCTTGAATTACAATGGCTCCGCAGGGACAGCTCTCCACACAGGGATTGCAAGGAATCTCCTGCACGCATTCAATCACGGCAACCGGGCCTTTCTGAAATCGCTCTTCGGAAGGAATTTGAATGTCCGTTATTTCGACAATGCCGTCTTCCAAATAGCTCATGAAACGAGAGCCTCCCTTCGTAATTTCTCCTCACCCACTCTGATTTTTTCTCCAAACGGTCCTTCTCTCAGTTCTTTCAAACTTCTCTTCAATTCTGCTTTTAAATCGAAAATCTCTTTCGATTTCCCTTTGAGTTTTTCCACGGCATCCAATCCTGCCAGCCTCCCTTCCAGCATGGCCGAACTTGCCTCTTCGATACCGGAAGCGTCGCCAGCAACATAGATGCCCTTGATCGAGGTTTCTAAATTTTCGTTGCGAAAAGGAACCTCTCCTCCCAATTCGGGAATGTTGACCATTCGGCATCCGGCTTGCAAAAAAATTTCTGCCGTAGGCTTCAGACCAACGGAAAGACAGATGGTATCCACCGTGATATCCTCTTCCGTT
>Ga0172362_10001607_pt1 | contig 19387 bp, 11 predicted proteins | sample LakKivs1_kivu2a2_FD_114534 | JGI IMG/M metagenome (GOLD analysis project Ga0172362, IMG submission 114534) | Sediment microbial communities from Lake Kivu, Rwanda - Sediment s1_kivu2a2 | ecosystem: Environmental > Aquatic > Freshwater > Lake > Sediment | place: Rwanda: Western Province, Lake... | reverse complement strand
GCCCGATGTGCTCGCGGCATATACCGGGTCTGCTGATGCTTTGAGGCCCAGGATATGGAACGAGAGGACCGTTGAGCTTTGTTTCGAAGGACAGTTTTACTACGATGATATCCGAAGGTGGATGATCCTGCCGCAGGTAATGGGAAGTACACTTTATGCCGTTATTCCGCAGAAAACAACTGTTTCTGCCGCGTACCCGGATGGCTTTATCTATACGCGCACAGAACTTCCGGCCGATCGTCAGCCTGCATGGGAGGAAGGTATGTACTATCTTCCATTCCTGAATGCGGATGCCCTGAAGATGAAAGAATTTGTAGCAAATCCGGTCTGGTAACACGAACCATATAAAATAAAAATTATGAGATTTAATATATTATACCGAAAAATCAGATTTGCCGGGCTTTTTGTCCTGCTTGTTTTTCTGGCTTGGCCGGTTACCGGACAGGTTCAGAGAGAGAAAAGAGTCAGGCAGCTGTTCGATGTTGTCCTGAAGGTAGTCGATGAGAGCGGAACGCCGATCCCGGGTGCATCAGTTGTTATGGGTGAAGGAGTAGTTCATGCCATAACCGACGCGAACGGTTCAGTTTCGCTCAGAGGTTATCCTGAGGACGTTGTGACAATAACTGCTTTTCAATATGATAAAAAGACGGCGCTGGTGCTCGATCTGGTCAATGCAAATACAGTTACACTTTTGCATGGAAAGATACAAATGACATCAGATGATGATGTGCCGCTGCCATTTACCTCTGTTAAAAAGCGCAATCTTACGGGTCCTGAGATGGTAATTCCCGGATCTTACTTTAATCGTTATCCCACCACTGATCTTCGCAATACCCTTACAGGTCTATCTTCAATGTATGATGTTAGGGAAATTAACGGATCGCCGGGTTTAAGCCCGCTGGAGGGGCTCCAGCAATATTCAGGCCTTTCAAATTCATATGGAGCTACCAATAAATTCAGCGGAATGCCCTATGTCATCGTGGACGATATGCCGGCAGATATCCAGGAACTGATCATCGATCCGAATGAAATTGAAAAGGTAACATTGATGAAGGGAATCCTGGGTACGACGATGTATGGTCCTGCTGCCACCGGTGGAGTTCTTTATATAAAAACCCGGCAGGGTGTTCCAAATGAAAGAATGCTCCACGTTGATATAGAAAACGGTATCAGCATTATTGACAGGATGCCGGATTATGTCACAGGTGATGTCTATGCCACACTTCAGAACCAGGCAAGGGCAGCTGATGGCCTGCCGGAAGCATACGATGCTGCTGCTATAGCCGCTTTTAAGGTGAATGACGGCTACGATCTGACGCACCCTAATACCAATTTCAGGGATATGATGCTGGATAATACAATGGAACTGAGGAAAGTGAACGTTTCTTCATCCGGCGGTAACGACATAGTCCAGTATTATTCATACCTGGGTTATGCAGGCGAAGGCGATATAATAAACATGGGATCAAAATCAGACTATAACAGGATCACTGCACGACAGAATGTCAATGTAAAGATCAATGAGATGGTCAGCGCCCAGTTCAGTTTCTTCGGGAACCTGAGTTTCAGGAGATCGCCAAACTATGGATACGATCCGGATTATACAACTGAAGGCACCGGAAATGCAACGCTTACACTTGTCGAATTGCCTTCTATACTCAACGACACTCGCACAGTTCCTCCTGTAGCCTATCCTATCTGGGCATATTTTGATGAAGAAAGCAATACACCCTGGTATGGCATTACTTCAACTTACACGAACAACCTGATAGGCAACATTCTCGACCAGGGCTATTATACAGACAGAGGCCGTACGGGAGGTTCGAATCTGAAGCTTAATCTTGATCTGGGAAATCTTATAAAGGGGCTTAAATCGGCAAGCTATTTCGGATTCAACATTCACAATACGGTCCGTGTCGGAAAGACTAACGACTATCTTGCCTATACGGTGAATGTTACTCCCACCGATACTGTTCTTACAAAACAATCCAGCCATTCACTTTTCAAGATGGCAGACCTCTACAAGCTGATGGACTACTATTTCCAGCGCTGGATGTTTTATGAGAGATTAACCTATGAGAAAACGTTTGCCAGCAGTTCTCTTCAGGCTTCTGCCATGTACCACCAGACTCTTTCATACATAAATGGTATTGAAGAACCGCAGCGTCAGAGGAGCATACTGGGAACACTGATGTACAATCTTAATGACAGGTACCAGTTCCAGGGTGTTCTTAACTATGCCGGAAACTCGAGTTTTGCAAAGGATTATCGTAATCTTCTTAACTGGGCAGCCGGCGGAGCATGGGTTATCAGTGAGGAGAGCTTCATGCCGAAGATAAGTTTTCTTAACTATCTCAAGCTGCGGGTTCAGGGAGGAGTTGCAGGAAATGAAACCTATTTCCCAAACCTGTATGATGTTGACAGGTGGTCATCCACATCAACCACAAGCACAACTACACCTTTTGGTTTCGGGCCTCATACTTCAAACCGGTGGTTCGGGACCACAACCGAAGCAAATATACTAAGAGCTTATCTTTCAAGAACAGGTAATCCTGAACTTACATGGGAGAAAAGAGCTGAGATAAACGCAGGTATTGATGCTGTGCTTTTCCATGAAAAGATCACACTGGGGATAACCTATTATAACTGGCTTGTTGATGGTGCAATCTCCCAGACAACCAGTAATATGCCTTATGTGGCAGGTTACCAGGGAACAAGACCGTATCGGAATTATAACCAGACCAGGTATAATGCTTTGGGCACTGATCTTAACTTCACCCAGAAGGTAGGAAACCTGATTCTTTCAATTGGAGCCAATGCAACGACTTCAAAAGGTAAAAGGATTAAATATGATGAACCCAGTTACAGGAATGATTACCAGCTGAGAACAGGCAAAATCTCGGATGCCATATTCGGCTACACTTACCTCGATAAATTCGCATCAGATGCTGAAGCCCAGGGGGGTAGCGGTACACCGTTACAGTTATTCGATGCTAAGCTTTATGCCGGTGATCTGAAGTATGAAGATCTGAACGGTGATGGTTTCGTTGATGAATCTGATCAGCAGGTAATCGGGAATTCATCGCCGCGCCTGTATTATGGACTGAATGTGTCGCTTAAATACAAGAATTTCGATCTGTTCATACTGGGCGCCGGCCGGGCATTTTACGATATCCAGCTCACAAACACATATTTCTGGAACGGATGGAGCGATGCAGCGCCGAATACCTATTCGGATTTTGTGGCCGAAAACATCGGAGGCGCCTATCCGAGACTGACATATTATAAGGTTAACAATAACTTTGTGACATCCGAATTCTGGCTTACAAAAGGCAACTATTTCAAAATCCAGAATGTTGAGCTTGCCTATACGATCCCGGCTTCGATGCTGAAGTTCATAGGAGGCCGTGCTATCCGTATCTATGCAAGGGGAGCCAATCTTCTCACTTTTACAGGAGTAAAAGATGTTGACCCTGAGTCAATTGATTCAGGCGTTGAAGTTTATCCCCTGTTCAGGACCTTCTCAGGCGGAGTTAAATTAAATTTCTAAACTATGGTAATTATGAAGACTAAGAAACTTTTTATATTCGGATTCATCCTTATTCTGGTTACTGCCTGCGAGAACTTCCTCGATCCATGGCCCAACGGGAACTATGATAATGAAAACATATGGGAATACGGGAACATGGTGCAGGCAATAATCAACAGGTGCTATGATAATATAGATGCTTACTCTGTTGGCAATTCCTATCGTACCTATAATGATAATGAAGGAGCCTACCTGGATGGAGTTACCGACGATGCAGTCATATCAAACACAGCTCATGCCCTGCGCCGTTATGCCGTCAATGCCATGACAAGTTCCGGTGATCCCTTTGCAACATACTGGGACCGTAACTACAGGTCAATTTCCCAATGCAATATTTTCCTGAAGGACCGGCGCGGGTATAAAACAAGGTACATGGTGCGCGCTGACTATAATGACCAGGTAAGAAAACGTCTGCAGGGAGAGGCATTTGCCCTGCGTGCATATTTTGAGTGGGATCTTCTGCAGAAATTTGGAGGCAGGGGAACTGACGGACAGATGCTTGGATTCCCGATCATTACCGATGTGGTGGCTCCTTACAGTGAGATTAATTATGCCCGCAACACCTACGATCAGTGTGTTGCCCAGATAATCAAAGACTGTGATTCAGCTATCTATTATCTGCCTCTTGCTCACAGGGATTTTCTGTACACAAGCCTTCCTGCTCCCGGTAATGATCTGACATACCAGGGCGGAAAATACTGGAACCGTTTCGACGATACCGGAGTCTGGGCAATCAAAGCCTATGTTTATCTGACCTGGGCAAGTCCGCGGTTTAACCCCTCAAATGACATCGCCCGATGGGACAGCGCAGCCAAATACGCTAAAAAGCTCATTGATTTCAAACTCAATATCGACAATATAGCAAGCAGCAGCTCCTTCAGACCCCAGGGCAGAGTCGACTGGTTTAACCCGAACTCACCTGAAATTGTGTTTTCGACCCGGTATATCACCAATGCAACCTATATGGAAAGATTGTTCTACCCGGTAGGATTCCAGGGCGACGGTGCTCTTGGTGCAACCCAGGAACTTGTTAACTCTTTTGGAATGGCAAATGGTTACCCGATCACACATCCTTCAAGCGGTTATAATCCTGCAAATCCTTATGTTAACCGCGATCCGAGATTCTATTCGACGATATTCTATAATGGTTCAAAGGCTAACAGGCTCAATAATACAGCCAATCCGATGTATACTTTTGAAAACTGGAATGTTGGCGTTACAGAACCGGGCAAGGATGCTGCAGGTACAAAGTCTGATAACAGCCGCACCAACTACCATATTAAAAAATATGTTTATATGGATGTAAACTGGTCAGATGCCACTGTCAGGTCAGCGCCTCATGCAAAGTACATATACCGCTGGGCGCATTTTGTACTGGCGTTTGCCGAAGCAGCCAACCATGTAACAGGTAATCCCAACACTGCTTACAATTACCCAGGCTGCACGTATGCAGCTCTTACTCCCAAAGCAGCGGCCAAGTATATGAGAGCAAGAACCACTTATGACAACGTCAATCCCAGCTACCGGACAAACGATCCGTATCTTGATGAAGTTGCAACAGCAGGTCATGATGCATTTGACGCATTTGTCAAAAATGAACGAAGGATTGAAACCTGCTTCGAGGGAATGAGATTCTATGATCTCCGCCGCTGGACCACCGGAGACGTTCCAGGCGAAGGCAACTGGGAATCTGTTATCAATCAGCCTGTACATGGCGCCTATATAACGCAAACAGCGCCGGGAACATATACTTACGACCTGAACTGGGAAGTTGAACAGAGAGCGCTTCCGTCTCCTTACAATCCCATTCCGTATTATGAAATGCTGAGGATGAAGAACCTTGTCCAGAACGTAGGATGGCCTACATGGAACTAAAACTTTTAAAAGGAACAGTTATGAAAAAAATAATAGCTTTTTTTGTACTTATGATAGCGATGGTTTCATGCTATGAAGAATATCTTCTTGACTATCCCTACACCGCCATCTATTTCCCGATCCAGCAGGATGTCCGCACATTCGTTGTGGGCGAGGGTATGAAGTTCAAAGTTGGCGCCACACTGGGCGGGGTCAGGCAGAATGAAATTGACCGGAATGTAAGCTTCATCCTGGATCCATCACTTATCACGGCAGCACGGCTTGCAAGCATGAAAGTTGCATCGCAGAACCATGTTAAGAATCCCGTTGCTTCGGTAACGGCGCTCGAACTTTTGCCGACCACTCATTATTCCCTCTCCAACAATACAACAATGGTGATTGAGACTGGCTGGCATACAGGAACCGTAACGGTGAAAGCGGACTCGGCTGCTTACCTTAATGACTCTCTTAAAACCTGCCGGATCTCTACCTATGTTCTGCCTTTTTATATCACTGGTGCAGATGCCGATTCTCTTATCAAACTGAAGAGATATAATGTTGTTGGTACCATGTTCGAGAACATGCTCTACGGAAATTACTGGCACGGTGGTCAGGCAGTTGTAAACAGACCTTCCCTTCCGGATACAACGATAAATTATTTCACCACTATACCGGTGCCGGAAAACAGGATATGGACTCTCACAACGCTGGGTCCGACAAGACTCTCCTGTAACGGGTACTTCAATGCAACTGTAGGTACAGCAAATCATATGACACTTGTTCTTAAGGGAACAAATATCTACCTGAGCGATGGTACAAGTACACCTCGCACATTTATACAGGACGGAGCTTGTACTTTTAATAGATCCAAGCTCCTTCAGGACAGGAGGATATACCTTAAATACAGTTATTTTGATTCGGCAACAGGGTATACATATCATTGCACGGATACACTCCGCTTCCGGAACAGGATACGTGATGGTATTAACGAGTGGCAGGATGAGAATCCGTCACATTATGAGGAATAGGTTTTAACACACGTACTCACCCCCTTTCTCCCCCTCTCTGCTAAAGCAAAGAGGGGGATTTTTTTTATTGTCCGCCTTTTTCATCATATGTACCCACCCCCTTCAGTTCCCGCTATTGGTCACATGTACCCACCCCCTTCATTTCCCTCCCGCCTGAGGCGGGACAGGCTCTCCCTACTAAAGTATGGAGGGGGAAGGTGCTAATATACAACTAATTACACCCCCTCCTTGGTTTACCAGGGAGGGGGCTGGGGGGTGGGTACATGAATTGCAGGGAGGGGGTTGGGGGGTGGGTATATGTAATCAAAAGAGAGGGAGAAGTTGGGTTAGTATATGCATCAATTTATTCCACATTCATGATTTCCCATTCAGTAATTATTTAGTAACTTGTACCTGGCATCTGAATCTCTATAACATCGGGATTATGAAGAATTTAATGATTCTAATACTTGCGATTTTCTGGACTTCCCTGTCATCCTCCCAGAAAAATGCGTCAGAAATTGCCAGGAATCCCAGGCTTGACAAGATCATAAATTCGAACTGGACATTTAACTATTTCCCTTCTGAAAAAGCGGACAGAGGGTATGAGACTTCAACTTACAATGATTCAAACTGGCCTGCAGTAAGTGTACCTCACACCTGGAGCACATACGAGACAACAGGCGGCATTCATCCATTCATAAAAGATGCCGCTGAAAGCGATAATCCTTACTGGTGGTCGGGATGGGGATGGTACAGGAAACACTTTTCAATCAGCCAGTCATACTCAGATTACCAGGTATTCATAGAATTTGAAGGCGTTCAGAAATACTGCAAGGTGTGGATCAACGGGAAGTACCTTGGCGATCATAAGGGCGGCTATGGATCATTTGATCTTGACCTTACACCTTATTACAACAGGGGCAAGGACAATGTGATAGCCGTGGCAGTGAATAATCTCAGGAAAGACAATTTCGCGATTCCTCCTATGGCTGCAGGCAACTTCAATGTCTATGGGGGTATCTACCGTGATGTAAAAATCGTTCTCAAGGATAAACTGCATATTCCAATACAGGGTTCGGCATCGCACGAAGGAGGAACGTTCATAACAACTCCCGGACTGACGGCAAAACAGGGCGTTGTAAGGATCCAGACATGGGTAAAGAATGATTATCCACAGGCAAAAACCTGCCAGCTGAATACATATATAATTGATGCTGCAGGTAAAATTGTGCAGGTCGTCAGATCAAAATTCACAATAAATGCCGGCCAGCTGTATAAATTCGATCAGACTTCCAAACCGATAAAAAAGCCTCATTTATGGTCGCCTGATGATCCATATATATATAAGGTATATTCGGAAGTTACCGATGGATCCAGGATAACGGATGGCTTTACCAGCACATTCGGATTCAGATGGTTCAGGTGGAATTATAAAGAGAACATCCTCTATGTAAATGATAAAAAGATACTGCTGCAGGGAGGAAACCGCCATCAGGAATATCCATGGCTTGGCGATGCCATACCGAAATGGATAACACAGATGGATCTTAAGGATATAGCTGAGAATCTGAATTATAATTTCATGCGGACAGCTCATTACCCAAACGATAAGCTGGTTTATGATCTCGCCGACAGGTACGGGATAATAATCAATGAAGAATCTCCCAGCATAAAAAACCAGGAATTCTCAACTGAGGTTCAGGAGCAGCAGATGAAGGAAATGATCCGCCGCGACCGTAATCATCCGGCCATAATGTTCTGGAGCATGGGAAATGAAACCGATCATGCTGTAGATTCTAAATTTGCTGTTGCAGAAGATACTACCCGGATACTTACCGCAAGACGTGTCTCAGGAAAATCTGCCGGAGCATATGTAAAGCACAATGATGATAATCTTCCAATAGAAAACCTTTTGCGTTGTACGATTCGCGGCTGGTATAACAAAGATGTAAAGGACCTCGAGCCATCTGATCCACAGCAGTGCGGAACCGAGGAACACCACCAGAACATGCTGAAAGCCAGCGGGCTGTTAGGAACAGGGAACCTTAGCACCTGGATTTATGCTGATCACGGGGCTGACCGTGAATATATCAATTCTCCAATGCTTCATGTCAATCCGAAGGGCTATGTAGATGTTTACAGGATCCCGAAATATGCTTATTATTTCTGGCAGGCAAATTATGCCGGGAAACCAATGGTATTCATTCAGCCTCATTACTGGAGGTCGCAGTACCTTGGACAAAAAAAGGATATTGTGGTAAACTCGAACTGCGAGAAAGTAGAGCTTAAAGTCAATGGAACCGGCAAGGGCATTCTTGTACCCGACGGATCAAATTTCCACAGCGTGACATTCAGGGATATAACTGTTGAAAGCGGTACAATAACCGTTGTCGGGACTAAAGCAGGAAAGAGTGTGACTTCACAGGTCGTTATGGCAGGCGAACCTTCAAAAATTGTACTGACAGGATCACATCAGAAAATCAGCGCCGACCGCGGATCTGTTGTGATAATAACAGCCGATATCACTGATTCTAAAGGGAACCATGTCTTCGGAGCAACGAATAATATAAAATGGTCTGTAGCTGGCCCTGCAACTCTCGCGGGCCCTCCTGTATATGAAACAGATATAAATAAACTCAGTTCTCCTGAGGGTGTGTGGTATATGGATATGCCTGTCTCCAATGTTATAAGATCGACCGGAAGACCGGGTAGCATAAGGGTTACCGTCTCAGCCAGCGGTCTGGCATCAGGTGTATTTGACGTTGTTGCTGAGGAAGTTAAGCAGGATAATATGGTAATTACGGAACCTGTTCTGAGCGACGAAGGAAGACGCCCTGTATCACGTCCGGAAATAACCGTAGACAGACTTGATGATATCCCGAAAGAGATTGCCCTTATCTCAGAGGATCTTAATCTTGGCACTTCAGATATAAAAAAATACGCTGTATCAATCAGAGATTATATTCTCAAAAACAATCCGGCAAATGATTCATCTTCGGTTGAATTTAGGGCTCTTGTCGGGCTTTTAGCAGGTTTTCTCGCAAGAAATAACGGCAGTATTGCCGCCGTAGACTATAATTTCAATGCCGATCATTATAATAACTGCAGGCTTATTTCCGGTTATATAGATGCAACAAAGCTGCCTCCTCTGTTCAAGGAAGGATTGAAAAAGTATTATGCTGATGAAATAATAATAAAGGGCACCGAAAAGAATGCGGGTGATGAGATGAACTGGATGAACTGGATCCCATCAGGTGGTATCGTGGTTATTTCACAGGAAGGGAGCACTCCTTCATGGCCGAAAGGAACTGTTGTAACGGATAAAACCGGACTTGCCGATCTTATAACAGCTGTGCATCCTGTCTTTGCAAAATACAGTGAAGATGCCAGGGCGAGAGCGCTGATCTTCATCGGCAAGATGAATCCTTATGTGAAGACTTCCGCTGAGGGGGATAAAATAACTTATACAGCCGAACGAGGAAAACCGATTCTGATACCTTTAATCAAATTTATTTCGGAATAACCCCCCTTCCCCGGGAAAATTCAGGAGTTTAGAATGAAGAACAAACGAAATCAGAATGCAGAAGTTATTTTCAGTTCTTAATTCGCTGTTCGTTTGTTCTTAGTTCTTAATTCAAAAAATATTAACTCTCGTAACAAGACAATGAAAACTATTTATAAACTATTATGTTTTTCAGTCTTCTGGTTTTCTTTTATAACATTATTCTGCCAAAATCCACAGAAAGATGGTTACAGAGGCATCTGGTTCACTCTCGGGCAGGTATCTGAATATGGCGACAAGTATTCCGGCGGATTGGGGACCTATACGGCAAACCATATCCCCGTTGCCATTTATTCACCGGAAGCAGATAAAACCTATTTTATCTATGGCGGCACTACTGCAGCCGGCGAAAGGCACCTTCTGATTATGATATCTTACTTTGATCATAAAACCAAAACAGTTCCCAGACCGGTTATAGTATATGATAAGCAGGGGATTGATGATCCTCACGATAATGCTTCTATGTCAATTGATGAAAAAGGTTATATATGGGTATTCGTTAGCGGTCGCAGCCGGTCACGACCAGGATTCATCTTTAAAAGCATAAATCCCTACAGCATAAGCAGCTTTGAAATGATCAGGGAGGGAGAAATGACATATCCCCAGCCCTGGTATGTTCCCGGAAAAGGATTTCTGTATCTTTTTACGAAATATACAAACGGCCGGGAACTTTACTGGTCAACAAGTTCAGACGGATCAGAATGGTCTGATGATAAGAAGCTTGCAGGAATGGGGGGACATTACCAGGTTACAAATATTCATAAGGGCAGGCTTGTTTCAGTATTCAACTATCACCCCGGAGGGAATGTGGATAAACGGACAAATATTTATGCTGTCTGCACCGAAGATATGGGCAGAACCTGGAAAACAATTGATGGCATGATTATCCCGCCACCTTTGACAGATCCTCATAATGAAGCGCTTATAAGGGATTATGAAGCCGAAAAGAAGCTGGTTTACATAAATGACCTTAATTTCGACAGTGAAGGAAATCCCGTGATACTTGCAGTGATAAGCAATGATTTCCGTCCCGGCCCGGGTGGAGATCCGCGGGAATGGACAATAATGCACTGGAAAAACAACAAATGGAATTTCCGCAAAGTATGTGAATCGACCCATAATTATGATATGGGATCCCTCTACACGGAAAAGAAAGTATGGAAAATAATCGGCCCTACCGAACCCGGCCCTCAGCGTTTTGGCACGGGAGGGGAGATAGCTTTGTGGGAAAGCAGGAATGAAGGGGAAACATGGAAAAAGATACGTAGTCTTACGGAGAGAAGTATACGTAATCATTCATATGTCCGCCGACCTGTTGGCGCTCGTAAGGAATTCTATTCATTCTGGTCCGACGGCGACGCTGACAAATTTTCAGAATCACATCTCTATTTTTCAGACAAAAAAGGTAACAAGGTTTGGGAATTGCCATACAATATGATTAATGATATTGAAAAACCAATCCTGAAAAAAACTTCACAATGAAAAGAAACTTCCTTCTTCTGATCCTTGCATTTTTAGTAAACCAGTTCGGATTGCCCCAGCTTCCGCAGGATATTTACAAAAAGCCTCTTAAAGAGGTTCTTACGGATATTGAAAAAAGATACAATATCAAGCTGCAGTACAGTGAAAGCCTGGTAAAGGATATGATTGTTCTCTATCCTGCATGGCGCTACAGGGTTGAAATTGAACCCACACTGAATAATATTTTTTTACCTCTTGACCTTGTATATGAAAAGACAGCAGAAGGAGTTTATCAGATATCCCGGTTTAGTTATTATCAGCGTCCGGTTGAAGAAGGAAAGAAGCATCTGGAACAGCTGCTTGCCTCATATCCCACACTCAGGCAATGGGAAACAAGGAAGGCAGAACTGAGAAAATGTTTTCTGGAACAGCTTCAGCTTTCCCCGTTTCCGAAGAAAACGCCATTCAAACCGGTCATAACAAATCCCAGGAAATATGACGGCTACACGGTGGAGAACATAGCAATTGAGACTATCCCGGGTGTATATCTCTGCGGCTCTCTTTACAAGCCTTCGAAAGGACAAGGACCTTTTCCTCTTGTACTCTGTCCTTACGGTCATTTCGGTGGTGCAGATACAAACCTCTACGGCCGCTACCGCCCTGATATGCAATTCCGCTGTGCAACACTTGCGAGTATGGGCGCAGCGGTTTTCAGCTACGATATGTTCGCATGGGGTGAATCACGTCTTCAGTTTGCGTATGAACTCCATCGCACTGGTATAGCTCATACCATTCAAACACTAAATTCAATAAGGGCGATCGATTACCTCACTTCCCTGCCGTTTGTGGATAGTGAAAGAATAGCGATCACCGGAGCATCGGGAGGAGCAACACAGGCAATGCTTGCTACGGCCCTCGATGACCGGATAACAGTAAGCGTGCCGGTTGTTATGGTATCTTCGTACTACTATGGAGGCTGTCCCTGTGAGAGCGGAATGCCCCTGCGCTCATGCGGGAATCCACCTACATATAATGCCGAGATAGCCGCTATGGCATCGCCTCGTCCTATGCTTGTTGTATCGGATGGAGATGACTGGACAAAGCATGTGCCTGAGATTGAATTCCCGTATTTACAAAAAATATACTCACTATATGGAAAGCAGGATTACGTGGAGAATGTTCATCTTGCTGCCGAAAAACACGATTATGGTATATCAAAACGACTTGCTATGTATGAGTTTATGGCCAAACACCTGGGATTGAATCTGAGTGCCGTAAAAGATAAAACCGGGAAAATAGATGAGTCCAGGGTGGTAATTGAGAAATACGATAAGCTGCTCGTATTCGGCAAAAATGGGAAAATGCCCGCAAATGCACTTAAGGGTGGCGCTGATGAAATAAGAGGAGTACTAAGGTCATTGCAGAAAGAATAAAAATATTATCTTTATTCATTGATTTATTAATTGAATCGATACTCCGGGAGATTCTTCATCCGGACCGACGGGGTAATAAGAAGGGATATCTGAAAATTGTTTTGATAATAAATTAGATATCAATGATTTTTAAGAAATTCTTACTTCTGTCACTCATTGTAATTATCCTTCTGAGCATAGAAAATGTCTGTGCCCAGAATAAGAAAGCTGACGGGTATATGGGATTATGGTCCAGATCCGGACAGCTTTATGAATATGGCTATAAACTATCCGGTGGTCTTGCAACTTTTTCTTCCCAGCACAGACCTCCTGCAATTTATTCACCGGAAGTAAATAAAACTTTCTTTATCTATTGCGGAACAAGCAATCCGGATGAGAGTCACCTTCAGATAATGATCTCCTGGTTCGATCATAAAACACATAAAGTGCCAAGGCCGGTAATCGTTTATGATAAAATGGGAGTTACAGATCCTCAGGATAATGCATCATTATCGATCGATAATCACGGATACCTTTGGGTTTTTGTCAGCGGAAGGGGCAGAACCAGGCCGGGTTTGATCTTCAAAAGCAGTTGGCCTTATTCAATCGATAAATTTGAACAAGTTTATGAGGGTGAGATTGTGTTTCCGCAGCCTTGGTGGATTAGGGACAGCTGTTTTGTATTGATGTATACTAAAGTAACCAGGGGAAGAGAACTTTATTGTTCAACAAGCACTGATGGCAAATCATGGTCCGAGAGTAAGAAAATTGCAGGAATAGGCGGACATTTTCAAACTTCTGTAAATCATGGTGATACTGTTTTTACGGTTTTCAGCTATTTCCCGGAAGGAAATTCAGATAAACGCACAAATCTTTATCTTCTCAAAACTGAAGACCTTGGAAGAACATGGAAAACAGTGGATAACAGGCCTGTTGAAGTACCACTGACTTCCGTTAAGAATGAAGCCCTGATAAAAGATTATGAATCGGAGAAGAAACAGGTTTATATTAACGACATCAGCTTTGACAGTAATGGTGATCCGGTGATACTTGCAATAATAAGTAAGGACTTCAGACCCGGTCCCTCAGTAGATCCGAGAGAGTGGATGATAATTCACCGGACAGGTGGAGAATGGAAATTCAGTAAAGTCTGTGAATCAGACAATAATTTTGATATGGGACCGCTCTATCTAACAAAGGATGAGTGGAGGATCATTGGCCCCACAGAAACTGGCCCGCAGGAATACGGAGCAGGGGGCGAGCTTGTTCTCTGGACAAGCAGGGATGAAGGTGAAAGCTGGCAGAGAATACGTGAAATTACTTCCGGGAGCAAATGGAATAATTCATATCCCCGCAAGGTTTGGAACGGGAGAAAAGAGTTCTATGCTTTCTGGGCCGACGGTGATGTGGAAAAACTCTCTGTATCCAGGCTTTATTTTACAAATGAGAAATGTGATAAGGTATGGATTCTGCCTTATACCATGAAGAAAGATATTGAACGTCCTGTCAGGATTAGATAGACTATTATAGATTATAAAATTTCATCGCATTATCATACAGGATCATTTTCGCGATAATAAGAGCCTCTGATTCGGTGAATAGTCCGTTTCTCACCTTCTCGATTAAAATATCAGAAATAATTTTTCTTGCGACAACCAGGTTAGCATACGTGATCTCAACAACCCTTTGATCACCTCCAAAAGCCATTATCTTGCTTACTGGAACGGTTTCAAGCCATTCATTAAGATACCTTTCAGTATATGAAGGCGAGATGGCATATGTCCAGTTCATGTCGATATAAACATTCTCATAGGTCTTAGCCAGGGTTGAGAGTTCACCACCGAACGGATAACTGCCATGATAAAGGGCAAATTTTATTTCCGGGTATTTTCTGAACAGGCTTGCCAGCAAGGTTGGATCTGAGTTATTGATATTATCCTGACTTCCGGCAAGAATTCCTGTGTGAAATGCCACGGGGACAGATGCCTTCTGGGCCATATTCATCAACTGATGAATCATATAGTCCTGCAAAGGCTTTGCATCCTTATAGGAAATGACAAGATCTTCATTGCCATTGACAAGAGTCCTGAACACTTTTCGTGCTGCCTCGACTGACGGATCTTCAACATTCAGTGTTCGCCGGTAGGCGAAGTTGATTTTTACCGTAACCATTCCTTTTTCAATGGCAGCATTAAAAGCATTATTCAATGACTTTACGAAATCCTCCAGCTTATAAATCGGTTCTACCTGCATGATTGCCAGGGAGTCTATACCGTATTTTGACCTGATTGTCAGCCAGGGGCTGAATCTTGTTTCATGCCTGATGAAGCCACTGTTTTTTATGCTGTCGCCATCCTGGATGACATAATCAATCCTGCAAAGATCTTTCAGTACATGATTAAACCAGTTCCCGTTATAATTATTTTTCATTTTCTGAGAGAGCAGATCGACAGTTGATTCATTGAGTCTGTCTATGCCGTAAAGATCATTTATGGCAAGGAGAAGGATCCTGCTATATGAAGTATTGAATATCTTGTTCCAGTAAGGTTCAATAAGTTTCCACTTTGCTGAGGGTTTCAGTGTACCGTTATAGAAAACATTGAAAACAGAATCAGGCAGTCCGACAGAGATCAGATCATCATAACAGTTTTGCTGGAGGAGCATTGTAAAATCGAAGAACCCTGCCATTTTCAGAAGGTCAGGATCGATAAAATGCTCATGAGTATCGAAAACTCTGATAGTATCAAGATGCTTTCTTATCCTCTCCTCATAACCTGACTCAGGAACAGGTTTAAAAAATGACTGAGCTTCACCCGAAACAATATAAATAAAAAGGAATATGATCAGGGTTCGGACCTTCATCAGACATGGTTATTCATAATCTCCGTAAGTTAGACCATAGCATCAGATAGTTTATTCCTCTTTAAGTATTTTTAACAGAAACGTTATTTAATCACGATGTGCATTTTTATGTATCCCGGGTCAATCTCAATACCAAGGCCCGGTCCGGAGGGTACAGTTACAGTTCCATTATCACTTGAAAGTGAGGATGTTCTGCAAATGAAAGGCATATCGTTATTGAAGCCTTTGAATTCGTGGTATGGCCCTGCATTTGGTATTGCAGAGACAAAGTGCATCATATAAAGATATCCGAGACCCGAACCTGAAATATGAGGGGTGCAATCCTTTCCCAAAGCTTCAGCCATTCTTGCAACTTTCATCGAGCGGATCATTCCTCCAAAGTAGAACATATCCGGCTGTACTACCTGGAGAGCATCATTGGCAATGAGCCACCTGAACATATGAAGACCTGGTTCCTGTTCACCTCCGGCAATGGGAATGTCAAGAGAACCTGCCACTTCCTTAGTCTCTTCATACCAGTCGAAGGGTACTGGCTCTTCGTAGAAATCGATTTTATTTTCTTCGAGTATACGGCCTATGCGGATTGCTTCATCAACTGTATATGATCCGTTTGAATCAGCATAACACACCATCTTTTCACCAAAAGTTTTTCTTACGAGAGGGATAAGTTTTTCAGTTCTTCCTCCGGGTTTTTCGTAGTTGTTGCTCATTCTTCCGCCAACCTTGAATTTAACAGCCCTGGCTTTCGATTCTTCCACCTCTTTGATCATATGCTCAATTGTAAGCTCCGCGCTGATATCCCGGTCTCCGTTTGCCTGGTATACAGCAATATCCCTGTTGTGGATTGATCCTATCAGTTCACCAATGCTCTTTCCGGAAATCCGTCCCAGCATGTCGAGGATTGCAAATTCTATTGTTGCAAGCGGCACCCAAAGCGCGAGGCTTTGCATTTTATAATTACTCTGGTAAACATAAACCTCTTCAATCAGTTTTTCTATGTCCCGCGCATCTTTCCCGGGGAAGAAAGGCCTGAGGCGATTCATGAATACCGGATAGAGCGACCTCATCTGGTCATTGTTGGCAACTGAGATACCTTCAGCACCGTTTTTTGACCTTACCCTGCAAAGAAATGTATTTTCAAGCCTGAGCAACTCAAGCGTTTCAATCAATACAGGCTCAGGAAATAGTTCCCTTTTTAGTACCGGACTTTTCAATATCCCGTCAAGTTTTAAATATTTTCCCTTTATGGTTTCGTCTGATTGTTCAAAATCAGGCAATGATGCTGCCAGTCCGGCAGCAACAGATGTTGAAATGAAATTACGACGGGTTGTTTTCATTTTATCCATTTAGTCTTCCATGATTTATATTTTTCAATTACCTCCCGCGGTTCATCAGTGTACCAGCTGTAATTGTTCCTGCGTTCGTATCCGATTTCTTCGAGAGTCTTTTTCTTTATCCCGTCACGGTCGCAGACGAATGGCTCCTGCGTCTCGAGATCATAGAACCGCGCCCACAGATCTCCAGCTTTCGGATCATGAACTATCCTCCGGTCTTTCTGACCATCAGAATTTGTAAATATATCCCACCTGGTATTCTTTATCCTGTGTGTATCCAGCCACTCGACAGCTCCACTGACTGATCTTATGATATCCGGGGAAGGATTTTCAATTTCCATCAGCAGCTTTATTATGCCGACGGATTCGGCGCCGCTGAATGATGGCAGTTCATAAGACCTGGCTTTAGCCGGCTGAAGGGTGTTCTCATCATGCTGGGCACACCAGACCGCCGGTTTTCCGTCTGCAATGATCTGTGTTCTGAGAATAATTTCGATACCCTTGTTGTAAGCTTTTTCAACACGGGGCAGATTGCCATGATCTGCAATTCCTGAGAAGAGCGGACTATTCTGTTTAATTTCCCTGAGCAGTACAAGGATATTTACAATCGCGTTATCGTTAAAAGTTATATGGGTATAATAACCTTTTCTCAGAGGGTAAAACATCGGCCAGCCGCCGTTCTCATATTGCGCATCGAGGATGAATTTCAATCCACTGTTGAATGAGTCCCTGTAAGCATTATTCCTTGTTTTGTTATACATCCTTGCAAGGAATCTCATTTCGGTTGTTGTGGCACTGTTATCGAATATTGCATCATTAAGCCCCTTGTCATCATTTATTCTGGCTTTTTCAGGCTCGGTCAGAGGAAGATGCATCGCGGTGTTCTTCGGCCATCCGCCGATATCTCTCTGGTATAAAAGCACATTTTCTGCAATCCTTACCGATTCTTCTGATCCGTACCATTCATCAGGCATTCTGGTAGCAACATATTGCCAGGAACGTTGACTTATAGGATTCTGGGATATTACATTTAAAGGTTTGGTTAAAAATGTAAGTACTGTTAATATTAAAATTAAGGATCTCATGGATATGTTTTTCGGATTTGAAGTTACAATTTTTTTAACAGGTCGCCGCTACGCGGCTCAAGAAAAGGGGGGAGAGGTCTGCGGCTACAAACAGATCGCCGCTACGCGGCTAGAGTTGTTTTTCAAGCGCCGTAGGCGCGTCCTGTTTGTAGTAGGAAGGCATGTCAAAAAAGAAATTGAGCGCCGTAGGCGCAGTCTGTTTGTAGTAGGAAGGCATGTCCAAAAAAAAATGAGCACCGTAGGCGCGGTCTGTTTGTAGGATTGTATGTTCAATGATCTTTTTTGAGCACCGTAGGTGCGGCCTGTTTGTAGTAGGAAGGCATATCCAAAAAAAAAATTGAGCACCATAGGCGCGGCCTGTTTGTAGAATTGTATGTTCAATGATTTTTTTTTGAGCACCGTAGGCGCGGCCTGTTTGTAGAATTCAGAGATCAATTATGTGGTTCAAGCACCGTAGGTGCGGCCTGTTTGTAGAATTCAGAGATCAATTATGGGGTCAAGCACCGTAGGTCCGGCCTGATCAATAAAATTCAAACAGGTAATCAGAATTATAACTAATGTCAAATTGCTCCAATAAACTAATATATTCTTCCCTGAATGTGACTTTTTTATGATGTTCCTCCTGATTATTGATGTATTTAATTATTGAATCAATCTGTGAGTGACTGTATGAAAACTCTCCATACCCGGTTTGCCATTGGAACTTACCTGGAATCCATCTGTTCTCATTTATAAATTTAGATGTGTTTGCTTTTATATCTCTAAGTAGATCAGGAAGTTTTTGTGTCGGATTGTATCCGATGAAAATATGAATATGATCTCTCAGACAATTAATTGCAAGTAGTTTGTGTTTTCGGTTTTGGATAATTCCGGTTGTATACTTATGCAGTTCTTCTTTGTGTTTTACGGGAATCATGTTTTTTCTTCCCCATGGTGAGAAAACCAATTGGATGTAGATTTGAGAATATGTATTAGCCATGTCAGCGAGAATGTCCTTAAAGATATGATATTATTTAAAGACTTTTTTCTTTTTTGGTAACTAATTTGTAATGTCATTTTGTTTTTTTCAAACAGGTCGCCGCTACGCGGCTGAAAAAAGGGGTGAGAGGTCTGCGGCTACAAACAGGTCGCCGCTACGCGGCTCAAAAAAGGGGTGAGAGGTCTGCGGCTACAAACAGGTCGCCGCTACACGGCTGAAAAAAGGGGTGAGAGGTCTGC
>Ga0172362_10001605_pt1 | contig 19408 bp, 16 predicted proteins | sample LakKivs1_kivu2a2_FD_114534 | JGI IMG/M metagenome (GOLD analysis project Ga0172362, IMG submission 114534) | Sediment microbial communities from Lake Kivu, Rwanda - Sediment s1_kivu2a2 | ecosystem: Environmental > Aquatic > Freshwater > Lake > Sediment | place: Rwanda: Western Province, Lake... | reverse complement strand
CTCCTATCACCAGGCAGTGGCCCCTGCAGAACATCGTTATGAGCATGTGCTCGATGATGTCGTCCTGGCCGATGATGACCTTGTGGACTTCGGTGAGGATAGCCTCGCGGGCGCGCGCGAGGCGCGTTACCGCCTCGGCGTCCTGAACGGTTTCCTGCGGCTGCGGCATCGGGCATTCCTTTCGGTGGTTTCAGTGCGACATCGCGTACACGAGAACGTTTACGCCTATCTTGAACGCCGACGCGCTGTCGTACCCCTTGCTGTAGGGGTGGTCGAACTGCTCCCAGCCGTTGGCAACGGCGTACCGGCTGTATATGACGGCGAGCGTCCCGTCGACGGCAATCCCCTCGAGTAACGGCTTCGTTACGCCCTCAAGCGTCGCCTGCGCATAGGGCGTGTAGGAAACGTCATCGATGCGGAAAAAGCAGTTGTAGAGCGGCGCGTCGAGACTGACGCGGGACAACTGCGACGACGGCAGCACCTTCGCCATCTCGCGCCGGAACGCCGCGTCGAACTCCCGCCGGCCGCAGCACGCCTCCGCGAAGAGTATGCCCCCGTTCTCGATGAAGCGGCGAAGATTGGCTACAGCGGCATCGGAGAAGGTGAAATCATAGTGCCCCACCATGTAGAGGAAGGGAAAGGCGAAGATGTCCGGGGATTCGAGCCTGACGGCCGCCTTCTTATACTGAACGTTGATGGAGGTCTCCCTGTCGACGTATTCGAGGAGGTCGGCGATCCCGCCGGGCGACGGGTCCCAGTCGCCGTCGTGAATGATCTGGCCGAAAACGAACTCGTCGCGGGTTTTCTCTCCCGCCTGGTAGTACACCTTGGTCGACGACAGGTAGCGGCCCAATTGGTAATTCGCGATTATGTACGTGACGAGGTTCGCCCCGAGCCGCCGCGCGTCATCCGGGCGTATGCGCTCGCCCGTGGGGTGCTCGTGGCCGGACCAGCCGCAGGACACGTCGTACGGGAAGTAGAACACGGCCGTGCGGCAGCCTATGTCGATCCCCCTGACGGCGGGCGGGCCGCTCGATTCCTTGCCGTCCTTGAGGTAGCGCACGCTCGTCACGTCCGCCGCCGACGTGAAAAGCGCGTGCTCGGGCGGGAGTTCCCGAAGCGGCCGGTCGGGGAAGATGAGGCTTGCGTCTTTCTCGAATGCGTTGCGGAAATCCTGGCTGCCGCAGCAGGCGTCGGCGACGAGGTAGCCTCCGTCCTGTAGGAACGCGCGGATCCGGGCCGCCTGGGCCGCGGTAAGCGTCGGGGGATTGTGGCCCGTAACGTACATGACCGGGATTTCGGCGGGGTCGTAGGGGAACTTGTCGAAACTGCTTTCTATGGAGCCGTAGTTGATATTCAACTGGGCATTGAGCCAACCGAGGAGCGTCCCGATGTCGTCGGGGTCGGTCTTCCAGTCGGGCCATGCGACTTTCTTGCCGTCGGTGATCTGTGACTCGGGACCGTAGGCGATCTTGGCGAAAAGCGATGGGGGCCTCGGTTCGCGCTTCTTCTCTGTGCGCCGAAGCGGCGTGGCCGGAAGCGGAAGCGGGGGGAATGACTCGCCCCCCGTGACGCGCTGGGGCGAGGCCTTGCGGGGAGGGCCGCACGATTCGACGGCGTAAAGGGCGTCCGGCGCGAAGAGCGCAAGAATCACCGCGAAGGCAAGAAGGAGTCTCCTGCACCCGTGCATTCGGCGTCTCTTTTGTCAGGGGACCAAGACACTGCGCGACTTGATAAACACCAATCATAGGGGAAAAGTATCATCGGAGCAATGCGAAATGTGGGTCTACAGGCGATTGGACGCGCTACGGGGCGGGCGATACGCCTATGTCTTCTAAGAGCGAATCTATTATGTCGTCGATCTTGCCGTCCACGTCGTAGCTGTCCTGTTCTATCTGTCGACGAAGCGCCTCGACCTTCTCCGTGCGCACCTGAGGCAACTGGCTGAGGTAGCTCAGGAATCGCCCGATGTCACTTATCTCGACTTCGTCCGAGACGCTGTCGCCGATGATCCCCGCAGCGCGCAGTTTGGCCGCAAGCCTGCGCACGTATATCTGGTTGGACCTGTCTGGGCCACTGGGACCATAAATTTCCATAAGTTCCATCCGTCCAATAGGTTATGACTTTCGGGAAGGCCGGGAACCGAGCCCATTGCTCGTCCCCGCGCCACTGGTCCTATCTCCCGCAATATGTATCGGTAAACAGAAACCCCAACTCAAGCCGCTTGCGGATTTTTTGGAGTTTTGCGGGGCTTTGTCTGCTCGGTCGGCGGCAACCTTGACCCTCTGTGCGCCATCCTGGATAATGTGCTTCGGGAGGCCGAGCATGAGCGCAAACCACGCGCAATTAGGACGCGAGAAGATGCGTGAATTGGCCCGCCTGGCCGACAGGGTTTCCGTGTTGGTCCTGGCGGACTGGTATCCGGAGGTCGACGCGATCATCGCGGTGGAAAACCTCCGCGAGACCGCGCGCGAGATGTTTCCCGGCAGCGACGAGCTCTTCGACATGGTATACCTCAGCAGGTTCCGCAGGCTTTGGGAGCAATTCAGGGGCCGCGGGCGAGCGCCGTTCTGAGAGCCTATCGGGATAGGCTCGCGGAGCCTGTCCGAATAACAAACGTCACGGGGAGACTCCATTTGTCCTCGAACCGCATCCCGCCGGACCGGACGACTCCTCACGACGCCGCTCGGCGAAAACCTCCTTACCGCTTTCTGTGGCCTCTCGTCGTTTTGTGCGCGGGCGTATCCCTGTCGCTCACCGTTTACTATGTGCTCACCGACGACTTCACGCTCTGGACGGTATGGCAGGGGGCATCGTTCGCCGCGGAGGATTTGCCGAACCTGTGGGTCCTCAGGGCCGCCGGAGTGCTGGTTGCAGTTCTCGTCTGGATTGTCGCATCGCTCTTCGTCAAATCTCCGGGCGGTCTGCCCGAATCGCTTTTGCGTGTGGCTCCGGGCTTCTCGGGTTTCCTTTCGGTTCTGGCTCTCAATGCCGCCGACGCCTACAGGGGCGGCGAGACGATGCACTGGTCGGTCCTCGCTACGACCTGCTCAGTGGGGTTTCTTGCGGCGTGGATCACGGTCCTGGCGGCCGGCGACAGGCCGGCGGCCCTCGAAACGCCGAAGAGCGCCTCCGGCCGTGCGGCAATCACCGCGATTCTCCTGGGCGCCGCCGTCTATTTCGCCGTCACGTTCACGATGGGGATGCTCCAATACCGCGCGCTGCGGATCTCCTGCGAGGACACGGCTGAGTTCGACGAGATGCTCTGGCGGACGCTTCACGGGAGTTTCCTCGCGTCGAGCCGCTACGGGCCGTCGTTCTTCGCGAAACACTTCGAGTTCATACAGGTCTTTCTTCTGCCGCTGTACGCGATCTGGCCGGGGCTGCCGCTTCTGATGCTGACGCAGGGCGCGGCGCTCGCGTCCGGCGTCATCCCCGTGTACCTCTTGGCCCGACGCAAACTCGACAACCGCGCGGCAGCCGCGCTTTTTTCTCTCGGCTATCTTGCGTACGCGCCGATGCAATACGCGGACAAGCGCCTGATTTACGGGACCTACCTGCCGGAGACGCTGGCAATACCGGCCCTTCTGTGGGCGCTGTATTTCTTCGACAGGGGCAGAATGCGGTGGTTTCTCGCAGCGGGGTTTTTCGCCGCGGCCTCAAAGGAGGACATGGTACTGCCGGTCGCGATGATGGGGCTTGTGCTTGCCTTTCGCGGAAAGTGGCGCTGGGGCATGCCGGTTTTCGTCGGCGGCGTTGCCTGGTTTATCGTCGCGCTGACGGTCATCGTGCCGCACTACGCGGGAGGCCCCAGCCATACGCTCATGTCATTCGCCCAAATGGGGGGATCGGTAGGCGGGGTTCTCAAGACTGTCTTCGGAGACCCGCTGTATGCACTCCGATTCGCCCTCGAGTTCAAGCGAGCGGACTTCATGCTGATGATTTTGGCACCGATGGGATGCCTGGCGCTTTTTTCGCCGACGGCCGTCCTCATTTTTCTGCCGTCTATCGCCAGTAACCTCCTGGCCAGTTGGGAACCCTCGACGACGATCTACTACCATTACCACATCTCGCTCGTGCCGTTTGCCGTGGGCGGCGCCGTGCTGGGCGCGGCAAACCTCGTGCGCATCCTGCCCCAATGGGCCGTGCTCTGGGGACGCGTCGTCCCCGAGCGCCGGGCGGGCTGCGTGGCGCTTTTCTGCGGAGTTTTCGTCCTTGCGTCGTCCGTTGGCGGCGACATCGTCTACGGGAAAATGCCCTGGTCGCTCAAGTTCTACAACCCCGCCTCGCCGGCCTATTGGCGGCATATATACGTCGAAGCGCCGCGCGCGGAGTTTTTCGTCTCGACCGTCTTGCCGTCCATCCCGCCGAGCGCAAAGGTCTCCGCATCGCAGTTTCTGGCGACGCGCTTCACCCACCAGGCCGCGGCGCACGTCTATCCGCGCGGCCTAGGTGAGGCCGACTACATTGTTCTGGAAAAGGATGAGCCGGATCAGTTCTCTTACAGTTATAATGTCTCCTCCGTCGGCAACGCGGGGGCGCGGATAGACGGGTTCGAACTCATCCTCGACGAGAGCGACATATGCGTGTACAGGCGCGAGGCGAACGCACCAACATCAAGTCGCGAGAAAGAAGCGCCCGGGTAGGACCGTGCGGGTACGCCGTAATGCTCGTGCCGGTTATCGCGGGCCTCGGCGTCGGTGCGCTCGTCAACACGGCGATCGACGTGCCCGAAGTGGCGGGCGTGTTCTGGGCCAAGGCGCACGTAGACGCGGCGCTCGCGCCCGCGCCCGTCACGATAAGCGCCGCATGTGTCCTGGCGGCGCTGGCCCTGTGGTCGGCGCTTGCCCCGCTCGTTGGGGGCGGCGGGAACTTCGTCGAAGCGCTGCGGCGCGAGGCATTCGCGTTCCTGCCATTTCTCCTGATCCCGGTGCTTTACCTTCTGTACAGGTGGGACGCCCTTCCCATAGCCATCCTTTTCTCGAATCATGCGGCGATACTGGCGGTCGCCGGGCTGGCGGGCGTAAACGCGTACCTTTTCACGGCGGCGCGCACGACGGTTCGAGAAGCGGCACCACCGGGGCGGCGGGGGATCGCCGCGGTCGTAGTCGCAGCCGCCGTTTACTGGGCGGTATTCTCGACGATGGGCACGCTTCAGTATTACTCGCTCAATATCTCCTATACGGACACGGCCGATTGGGAGCAGATGCTGTGGAACACGCTTCACGGCAGGTTTCTCATGTCGAGCGCGTTCCCGCATATGTTTCTCGGGGAGCACGTGCAGTTCTCGCAACTGCTCTTTTTGCCCTTCTATGCGTTGTTCCCGAGTCTCGTGACGCTCATGATCCTCAAGTCGGCCGTACTCGCGTCGGGCGCGTTTCCAGTGTTTCTTCTCGCGAAGAGGCGGCTCGCATCGCCCGCCGCGGCGGCGTGTTTCGCGATTGCGTATCTGCTTTACCCGGCGATGCAATACACGGACCTCGAAATAGTGCAGAACACGTTCAGGCCGGAGGTTGTCGCCATCCCGGCGCTCTTGTGGGCGGTGTATTTTCTCGACACCGAAAGGATGCTCGGCCTCGTCCTCGCGTCGCTTTTCGCGCTGTCGGCCAAGGAGGAAATGGCCCTGCCGGTGGCCATGATCGGCGTTCTCCTGCTTCTGAGGCGCAGGTGGGCGTGGGGGGGAGGGTTCTTCGTCGTGGGGGCGGCGTGGTTTCTTGCCTCAGTGTTGTGGGTCATCCCGCATTTTCGAGGCGGGCCGACCCATATGCTCAACTTCTATGGGATATTCGGCGAAGGAGCCACTTTCACAAGCGCGGTCGAGCAGCTTGTGTTTCACCCCTTCCACACGCTTGCGCTGGCGTTTGGCAGCGATTACGGGCCCCGCAAGGTCAATTACCTGTTGATGCTCGTCGTCCCTCTCGGGATGAGGCCGGTTTTTTCGTGGCGCATGATACTCGTCATGCTGCCGGGGCTGGCGGCGGCGCTACTTGCGAGCCCGGAGCAGTCATACTCGATCTATTGGCACTACCAGGCGTCGCTCGTGCCGTTTATGGTAATGGGGGCGGTCTACGGAGCGGGCGTATGCATAGCGTTTCTATCGAGGTTCGAGCCGATACTTGGGAGCGGAGAAGACTCGATGAAAAGGGGTCTGACGGCGGGCTTGGCAACGCTCGTCCTTGTTGCAAGTATATGCAGTAACGTGCTTTACGCCAAGTCACCGCTGTCGCTTAACTTCTACAATCCTGCGATGATAACTGACTACTGGCGCTCGATGTACGTGCCGGGCGAGCGCGCACGGCTCTTTTTCGACAGGGTTCGGCCTTTGGTGAGCGAAGATGCCTCCGTCAGCGCCACGGAGTTTGTGGCAACGTATTTTGCCGCCAGGCACGACGATTTTGTGTTCCCATTGGGAGCCGGACAGGCCGATTATGTAGTGGTGGACACCAGGGACCCGTGGCTGGCGGGGGCGCTCCAAGAGAGAGGCATGACGCTCGAAAAAGCCCTCGAACAGCCGGGATACGAGCGGGTCTTCGACCGGGGCGGCTTCATCGTGTACAGAAGAGCGCAGGGGCCGGTCGCCGGCGGCAGTCCTTGACGAACGCCAACGCTGGTGTAGATTAGACTTGTGACCTCGACTACTTGGAAAAACGATCTTCTTTGGGGCAGACAATGGTAAACCACGAACGAGCGATGCTCAGCAGCTTTGCGGACAACGACACATGGCGCATATTCAGGATAATGGCGGAATTCGTCGATGGGTTCGAGACGCTTTCGGGCATCGGCCCCGCGGTGAGCGTTTTCGGCAGCGCGAGGACCAAGCCCGATGACCCCTTCTACAAGAAGGCGCAGAGCCTCGGCAGGCTTCTTGCCGAAAGCGGTTTCGCCGTCATTACCGGCGGCGGCCCCGGCATCATGGAAGCGGCCAACACAGGCGCCAAGGACGCGGGCGGCACCTCAGTGGGCCTCAACATCATCCTGCCCCATGAGCAACGGCCCAATCCCCACGTCACGATACAGATGGATTTCCACTATTTTTTCGCGCGCAAGATGATGTTCGTGAAGTACGCCAATGCGTTCGTCGCGTTCCCGGGCGGCTTCGGCACTATGGACGAGTTCTTCGAGGCGCTGACCCTCATCCAGACGGACAAGGTGTTCCACTTCCCGGTATACCTTGTCGGCCGGGAATACTGGCAGGGGCTCATGGACTGGATGACAAAGAGGATGCTTGGCCACGGCTGCATAAACCCTGGTGACCTTGCCATATTCACGATCTTGGACGATGAAGAGGAGATTGTGCGCGACATCACCAAGCAGTACGTCGCCCAGGAGTACGCCGCGGCGAGGCTGTAGGCCGAAGTCAACGCCATGCCAGAACGATCATACTGTACGCCGGAACGTCGTGCCATCTGCAGGGCCTATTGCTGTCACATCCCGTTCCACCTGACCGACGAAGAGGTCAACGCTCATATCGTGCGCTGGCACCCTGATTTTCCGTACCATATTCTGCAGGTGGGACCCGATTTGCGCTGTTTCCACCTGGATCCTGATACTCTTCGCTGCACGATATACGACGACCGGCCGGCCGCCTGCCGCGCGTTTGACTGCCGCGGGGGCGCAGGCGACCCTCCAGAAACCCTGCAGTAACCGCCCTTCCGGGCAAAAAAACCCTTGGCAATTGGCAAAAACCGTATAAAATGCGCGACGCGGTTGTGTGTGTCGGGACGCATGTGAAGTATGGCAAAAGGATTTGGGACAAACCGGGAGGAATGTGATGGAGAAGCACAGAATCCTATTGGGCGAGGACGCGCTGCCCAAGAAATGGTACAACGTCCTCGTGGATATGCCGACAAAGCCGGCGCCTTACCTTCATCCGGGTACCAAGCAACCCGTCGGGCCGGCCGACCTGAGCCCCATATTCCCCATGGGCCTCATCGAGCAGGAGGTTTCCGACAAGCGCTGGATTGACATTCCGCCGGAAGTCCTCGACGTTCTGGCGCTCTGGCGGCCAACGCCGATGCACAGGGCGCTCAAACTCGAGAAGGCCCTGGACACTCCTGCCCATATCTACTACAAGAACGAGTCGGTAAGCCCGCCGGGAAGCCATAAACCCAACACCGCCGTCGCCCAGGCGTTCTATAACAAGCGCGAAGGCGTCAAGCGCCTCGCCACGGAAACCGGGGCGGGTCAGTGGGGAAGCGCCTTGTCCTTTGCGTGCAAGTATTTCGGCCTCGAGTGCATGGTCTACATGGTCAAGGTCAGTTACCAGCAGAAGCCCTACCGCCGCTCGATGATGCACACGTGGGGCGCCCAGGTAATACCGAGTCCTTCGGACAAGACCAACGCCGGCCGCGCGATCCTCAAGGAGTTCCCCGATTCGCCCGGCAGCCTCGGAATCGCGATAAGCGAGGCCGTCGAAGACGCCGCCACGCGCAAGGACACCAACTACTCGCTGGGCAGCGTGCTGAACCACGTCATCCTGCACCAGACGGTCGTGGGCCTGGAGGCCAAGGAACAGATGAAGATGGCCGGCGAGAAGCCCGATATCCTCATCGGGTGCACCGGCGGCGGGTCGAATTTCGGGGGCTTCGTGGGGCCTTTCATTCCCGACAAGCTCGAGAACCCCGAGATGCGCATTATCGCGGTCGAGCCCACAAGCTGCCCGTCGCTTACCCGCGGCAAGTACGCGTACGATTTCGGCGACACCGCGAAGATGACGCCGCTCATCAAGATGTACACACTCGGACATGATTTCGTCCCGCCGGGGATCCACGCGGGCGGGCTGCGCTATCACGGCATGGCGGCCATCGTTTCCGCCATGAAGGACGACAAGACGATCGAGGCGGTCGCCGCGGACCAGTTGGAGGTCTTCGACGCGGCGGTGTTGTTCGCGCGCACGGAGGGGATCATCCCGGCGCCGGAAACCGCGCACGCGATCTGGAGCGCCATACAGGAGGCCAAGAAGTGCAAACAGAACCGCGAGAAGAAGGTCATCTGCTTCAACTTCTCCGGCCACGGGCACTTCGACATGGGCGCCTACGATGCCTATTTCGCCAATAAACTCGTCAATTTCCCGTATCCCCAGGAGGCGATCGAGAAGTCGATGGCGAGACTCCCGCAGGTCTAAGGGCGTCCGGTTGCGGGTTGACTTTGAGGACGGCGGCCGTATCATAACTCGTGCTTCGCCGCGTTTCGCAGAGTAGCATTGGCCGGCCGCAATGCGGCCGGGAAGGTCAGTTGGCCTATTTAAGAGGGGAGTCGGCATTACCCGGCAGTAAGACAACGGCGATCACCTCCTCGCGTGGGCGATTAGCTCAGTTGGCTAGAGCGCTAGCTCGACAAGCTAGAGGTCACTGGTTCGAGTCCAGTATCGCCCACCATCTATTGCTCCATAAGCGAGAATGCCCATGTTCACAGTGAAACTGCCCGACGGCGCGAATCTCGAAGTGCCCGATGGCGCCACCGTCCGGGACGTCGCCGTCGGCATAGGGCCCAGGCTCGCCAAGGCCGCGGTCGTCGGCAAGGTCAACGGCAGGCTCGTGGACCTTTCGGCGGCCGTGCCCAACGGCGCCCAAGTCGAGATCGTCACGGCCAAGTCCCCTGAGGCCCTCGAGATACTGCGCCACAGCGCGTCGCACGTAATGGCGGCCGCTGTGAAGAGGCTTTTCGGCGAAACGGTCAAGTTCGCAATCGGCCCGGCGATCGATGCCGGGTTTTACTACGACTTCGATATCGAGGAACGTTTCACCCCCGAGACGCTCGAGAAGATCGAACAGGAAATGTCAAGGATCGTCTCCCAGGGGCTGCCTTTCGAGCGCTTCGAACTAGCCCGCGATCGGGCTATGGACGAGATGAGGCGTATTGGCCAGGACTACAAGGTCGAACTCTTGGAGGAGATAGAGGACGACGAAGTCTCGTTCTACTCGTTGGGGGATTTCAGCGACCTCTGCCGGGGGCCGCACCTCGCGAGTTCGGCCGACGTGGCGGCCTTCAAACTCACAAGCATCGCCGGCTCGTACTGGCGCGGGGATTCCAAGCGCAAGATGCTCCAGCGCATCTACGGCACGGCCTTCTTCTCCAAGAAGGAACTCGACGAGCACCTGAGGATAATCGAGGAAGCCAAGAAGCGCGACCACCGAAAACTCGGGCGCGAACTCGACCTCTTCAGTTTCCACGACGAGGGGCCGGGGTTCCCCTTCTTCCACCCCAAGGGCATGATCGTCCTCAACGAGATCCTCGACTATTGGCGAAGCGTCCACCGCCGCGAGGGTTACAGCGAGACCAGCACGCCCATCATGCTGCGAGAGGAGCTCTGGCACCAGAGCGGCCACTGGGACAACTACCGCGACAAGATGTACTTCACGACGATCGACGAGGAGGGCTACGCGATAAAGCCGATGAACTGCCCGGGCAACATGCTCATCTACAAGAGTTCCCAGCACTCCTACCGTGAGTTCCCGATGCGCCTTGCGGAACTCGGCCTCGTGCACAGGCATGAACTCTCGGGCGTTCTCCACGGGCTCTTGCGGGTGCGCTCGTTCACGCAGGACGACGCCCACATATTCTGCCTGCCGGAACAGATCGAAAGTGAAGTGGGCAAGGTCATAGACCTATGCTTCGAAGTGTACGCAAAGTTCGGCCTCACGGACGTGCAGATCGAGCTCTCGACGCGCCCGGACCATTCGATAGGCACCGACGACCAGTGGGAGCGGGCGACGACGGCCCTGCAGAAGGCGCTCGCGGGCAAGAAAATCGACTACCGGCTGCACCCGGGCGAGGGAGCATTCTACGGCCCGAAGATAGATTTTCACATAAGGGACTGTCTGGGGCGCAGCTGGCAGTGCGCAACGATCCAGGTGGATTTCTCCATGCCCGAGCGCTTCGACCTCGAGTACACGGCCGAGGACGGCTCGCGAAAACGGCCGGCGATGATACACAGGACGGTCCTCGGCAGCCTGGAGCGGTTCTTGGGCGCCCTTATCGAGCATTACGCGGGCGCGCTGCCTTTCTGGCTCTCGCCCGTGCAGGCCGTAGTGGTTCCTGTAAGCGATGCGTTTCTCGACTACGCGCGCTTGGTCGCGGCCAAGGCGAGGCAGGCCGGTTTCAGGGTGGACGTGGACGACCGCAGCGAAACAGTCAACAACAAGATCCGCCAGGCGGAGGTCACGAAGATCCCGTACATGCTCGTCGTCGGAAGACGCGAGGCCGAGGCCGGTACGGCGAGCGTCCGGCAGCACACGAAGGGCGATACGGGAGCGATGGGGCTCGATGAATTACTCGCGAAGTTTGGGTCGCTGGTGGATAAAGGCTGATAGAAACCTTTACTGGGGAATGTGCGTTCATACAATTCCGTACGGATTGACGGCCCATTATGGGAAAGGGGTGATGCAGGATAGCCAAAGACCATCGGATTAACGAAGACGTCCGCGTACCGCAGGTCAGGCTCATCGACAGCGACGGACAGCAATTAGGGCTTATGCTTACGGAGGAGGCCCTCCGGCGGGCGCGGGAAGCAGGACTTGACCTGGTGGAGGTGGCCCCCGAAGCGAAGCCTCCCGTATGCAAGGTGATGGATTACGGGAAGTTCAAGTACGAGCAGAAGAAGAAGGCCCACCAGGCCAAGAGCAAACAGAAGGTCACGCAGCTCAAGGAACTGAGGCTCAGGCCCAAGACCGAGCCGCATGACCTTCTGGTCAAGGTGAAGAAGGCCAAGGAATTCCTGGCCGAAGGGGACCGGGTACAGATCAACATGCTGTTCAAGGGCCGCGAGATGGCCCACATAGACGTGGGCAAGTCACTTCTGGAGCGTTTTGCCGTGGAGGTTGTGGAAGTCGGGAAGGTGGAGCGGCCCGCAATCCTCGAGGGCAGAAGGATGACGCTGCTTCTGGTCCCCAACAAGTAACCTTCAAAAAGAGCCCATGCGGCCCAGATTGCCCTGGCAAAGGCCCGGCCGGCTGGTATAATGGGTTTTTTTCAAATTCGCCCTTGAAAGGGACTGACAAGATGCCCAAGTTGAAGACCAACAAAGCGCTTGCCAAGCGGGTGAAGGTTTCCAAGACCGGCAAAATAGTCCGCTCTCACTCCGGCAAGAGCCATTTGAACTCGTCGCTTTCGCCCAAGAGGCGAAGGCAACTGCGCCGCAAGGCCCAGATAGCGGCCGGCTTTCGTAAAAGGATAAAGAGGGCGCTCGGCCCAGCTTTCAGCATGAGGTAAGGGAGCAGCAGGATGCCCAGAGCAACCAACTCAGTAGCCAGACATCGCGCCCACAAGCGCCTCTACAAGAGCGCCGAGGGCTACAGGGGCGGCCGCAGGAAACTCCTGCGCACCGTGAAGGAAAACCTCCTGCGCGCGGGCGTCTACGCCCGCCGCGACCGCCGCACCAAGAAGCGCAACTTCCGCGCTCTTTGGATAACGCGCCTTTCCGCCGCGTGCAGGGCTCGCGGCATTACTTATAGCGTCTTCATCAAGGGGCTTGTCAAGGCCGGTATCACCCTGGACCGCAAAGTGCTGTCGGCGATCGCCATCGACGATGCCGCGGCTTTTACCGCTGTCGTCGAACGGGCCAAAGCAGCCCTCTCCTAAGGGGTGTGCGCGTGGGGGGGTTGCGAGAAACTATCGAGTCCATGCGCAGGGCGGCACGCGACGCCTTCGCCTCGGCAGCCGATCCGAAGGCGCTTGAGGTCCTTCGCGTCGAATACCTCGGCCGCAAGGGCCGCATCCGCGACCTCATGAGCACGCTCGGGACGCTTTCCCTCGCCGAACGGCCCGAGGCTGGCAGCCTCATAAACTCCCTCAAGGACGAGATAACGGGCCTCCATGACGAGCGTTCGGCGGCCCTGGCATCCACCGCCGGACCGGCGGCGGCTCCGGCGTTCGATGTGACGCTTCCCGGAGCCCGGCCGCGAATCGGGCGCATTCACCCGCTTTCGCGCGCAATGCGCGAGATAGTCGAGGTCTTTGCGAGGATGGGGTTCACCGCCGTTTACGGCCCCGAGGTCGAGACCGTCAGGAACAACTTCGAAGCACTGAACATGCCGCTGGACCATCCCAGCCGCGATTCGTTCGATACCTTTTTCGTGAAGGACCGCGACGACATACTGCTCAGGAGCCACACGTCGCCCGTCCAGGTCCGCGCGATGGAGGCCGCGAGCCCCCCGCTTCGGATCGTCGTACCGGGAAGGACCTACCGCCCCGACACCGTCGACGCGACGCATTCGTTCATGTTCAGCCAGGTCGAGGGCCTCGTGGTCGATGAACACATTACGATGGCGGATTTGTGGTACTGCCTCGACACGTTCGCGAAGGCGTACTTCGGCAGGGAAGTCCGCACGCGCTTCAGGCCGCATTACTTCCCCTTCACGGAGCCGTCGGCCGAAATGGACGTGACGTGCACCTTCTGCAAGGGCGCCGGCTGCCGCATATGCAAGAACGGCTGGATAGAAGTGCTCGGCTGCGGCATGGTCCACCCGAACGTCTTCCGCGCGGTCGGCTACGACCCGGAAAAATACACGGGGTTCGCCTTCGGCATGGGCGTCGAACGCTTCTGCATGAACAAGCACGACGTCACCGACATGAGGCTCTTTTTCGAGAACGACGTCCGCTTTCTCGATCAGTTCTGAAGCGGGCATGGCGAGATGGACGGTAGGGAAATGGCTACGTCACCGGGTAGGACGGCTGTAATCCCTTGTTTCGCGCTCTTCGTGGCGGCCGCGGGCGCGGGCTGGGTCTCGGCGGCCAAGAATGAGTCCAAAATCTCCTTCTGGGACACGCAGCGCCGCGGCGCCAATTGCTTCAACCAGGCGCTTTCCTCGACCTGGTGGGAAGAGGCCAAGGACGCCGGGATCGGCCTCGTGCGCTTGGCCCCCAACAAGTGGAAGGCGGTGGAACGCGACTTCCTGATTGGCGACGCCGGTTCTTACGACGCCCTCGTCGATAAGGATTTCGGGAAACTCAAGAGCGCCCTCGACGACGCGCAGGCCAACGGCATAAAGGTCATCCTAACCACGCTCTCGCTGCCGGGGGACAGGTGGCGCCGGCAGAACTCCGACCAGCCCGATTTCAGGCTCTGGCGCGACAAGCAGTACCTTCGCCAGGCCGCGGCGTTCTGGAAGGACCTGGCGGAGCGCCTGGCCGGGCATCCGGCCGTGGTCGGGTACAACATCCTCAACGAGCCTTTCCCGGAGAAGGCCGCAGGGTTCAAGGACGTCGATTCCCAGGAGCTCGTCAAATGGTTCAAGACCGTCGTCGACACCCCGGCCGACCTGAACCGCTTCAACGAAGCCGTTGTGACCGCCATCCGCAAGGTGGACACGGAGACGCCCATAGTGATCGATTGCGGGCTCTGGGCCGACCCGCGCGCCATAAAGTATCTCAAGCCCCTCGACGACGGCAAGGTCATCTACGCCGTTCACATGTACGAGCCCTTCGATTACACGAACAGCAAGTCAAACAACGGCAGGTTCGTCTACCCCTCGGAGCCTCCGTCCAACAAGGAGGAACTGGCGACCCCCGAGGGTCGAGTGAAGGCCCGCTTGAACCCCGATGCGCTCGCGGAGATCCTCGACAGCGTCGTCCAATGGCAGAAGGAGCACGGCGTCCCCTCCAGCCGCATATTCGTCGAGGAGTTCGGCTGCGACCGCAGGGTCGCCGGCGCGTCCGAGTATCTCTCCGACTTGATAGACATCTTCAACCGCAACAAGTGGCACTGGGCGTTTTACGCCTTCCGCGAGGACGGCTGGGACGCGATGGATTACGAACTCGGGACCGAGCCCGTCGACTGGCACTACCTGGACGCCAAGGACCGCGGCGAGGTATACAAGCTCTACAAGCCGGACAACCCCGTCTGGAGCGTGATAAAGAAGGGGCTCGCACAATAGGCGCGCGTTGAGGATGGTGGTTTGACGCCATGAAGGCAAGCTGGAACTGGTTGACCGATTACGTCGACGTCAAGGCCCCCGCGGCCGAGGTCGCCGAACGCCTCACCATGGCGGGCCTCACCGTGGAAAACCTCGAAGAGACGCCGGACGATATTATCCTCGAGGTCGAGATCACCTCCAACCGTCCTGATTGGCTCTGCCACCTCGGCATCGCCCGCGAGATAGCGGCCCTCTACGGCCTCCACGCCCGCGTGCCCGAGGTGAAGCTCCCGCGCGGCGAAAAGGCCGTCGCCGGTGAGGCCGGACTCGAAATAAGGGACCTTGACCTCTGCCCCTACTATACGGGGCGCGTGATAAAGGGCGTCAGGGTCGCCCCGTCCCCTTCCTGGCTTCGCGCGAAGATCGAGGCCGTCGGCCTGCGAAGCGTCAACAACGTCGTCGACGCCACCAACTACGTCATGTACGAATGCGGCCAGCCGCTCCACGCTTTTGACCTGGCCAGGCTGGGCGGGAGGAAAATCATTGTCCGCCGCGCCGCCGCGGGCGAGGCGATTACGCTTATCGACGGCTCGAAGCACACGTTGAAGACGAGCGATCTCGTCATCGCCGACGCGCGAAAACCCGTCGCCCTGGCCGGCATCATGGGCGGCCTCGAGAGCGAAATAGGTGACGACACCGTCGACATCCTCCTCGAGAGCGCCAAGTTCGACCAGTATTCGATCCGCGTCACGTCCAAGCGCCTCGGGCTTGGAAGCGACGCGTCCTACAGGTTCGAACGGGGCATTGACCTCGACGGCGTCGACTGGGCCAGCCGCCGATGCGTCCAGGTCATCGTGGACGTTGCGGGCGGGATGCCGGCCGAGGGGGTGCTTGCGGTGGGGCAGGGGGCCGAGAAACCCCGCACCGTGACGCTGAGGACCGGGCGCATTGCCGATATCCTCGGTGTTTCCGTGCCGGTCGAGGACGCGCGCGCGATACTTCTGTCGCTCGGGTTCGGAGTCGAGGGCGGCCCGCCGGAGAAGACCGTCGTGCGGGTACCCAGTTTCCGCGGCGACGTCAGGGAGGAAATCGACCTCATCGAGGAGGTCGCGCGGATATACGGCTACGACAGAATACCCGTGGAGACCGGCCTCAAGATCGACGTCGGGCGCAAGACCGACCGCGAACGCGTCGTCGAGGCCGTCGAGGAGGTCATGACCGCCTCGGGGTTTTACGGATGCGTGTCCTTCAGCCTCGTGTCGGGTGAACTTTTCAAAAAGTACAGCCCCTGGACTGACCAGCCGCCGGTCTACATAGAGAACCGCGCGGGACAGGAGAACGCTTTTCTGCGGACGAGCCTCGTGCCGAGCCTTCTCGGCGTGCGCAAGACCAACGAAGACCACAAAGTGCCTCGCGCCGAGGTCTTCGAGGTCGCGCACGTCTACCTGCCGTCCGACGACGTACTGCCGCACCAGCCGCTCATGGCAGCCATGGTCGCCGACGACGACTTCGCCCGCTTGAAGGGTACCTTCGAGAAGGTGCTTGCCGAGGTGGGCGCTCAGGATGCGGTCTTTGACCCGGCGTCGAAGGATTTCCTCGCCGACGGCGCCGCCGCGGCCATTGCCCTCAACGGGCGTGAGATAGGCTACGTCGGCCGGCTGAAGGAAGACCTCCGCCGAGAGGTGGACCTGCGCGAGAGTGTGTGCGTGGGCGAGGTCGACCTTTCGCGGTTTATCGCAACCCCCGCCGGCACCAAAACCTACAAACCGCTCGCGCGCTTCCCCGGCGTTGAGCGCGACATCGCCGTTATCGTCGATGAAAGCGTGCGCTGGGCCGACCTCGCCCGCGCCGTGCGGGGATCTTCCGCCGAGAACCTCGAATCGGTCGAGTTCGCAAGCCTCTACCGCGGTAAACCCATAGACGAGGGCAAGAAAAGCCTTGCCTTCCACCTCGTTTTTCGGTCGTCCGAAAGGACGCTCACAGGGGACGAGGCCGATGCCGGGACGGCCGCCATCGTGGACGCGCTCAGGGAACGTTTCGGCGCGCGCCTGCGGTAGGCTTTTCCCGCCGGATTTTCCTTTGCATTTGCCCTCCGGTAGCCGATACTGAGTTTAGTGGCGGGATTACTGCCGCGTGCGTGCTTGAAGTGCAGAAATTTTATTGAACCGATGCCCAGGCTATGGGAACCTATTCGGCCCCGTGAAGCGCACGCCCCGCGAGAGTGGGGATCCGCGGACCGGGACGGCGGTGCCCACGTGAACCTAAGGGTTCATAAAATGCGCTTCTCACGGCGCAGTGTGGTTTTCCCGCCTTTTTTATTGTCGCCGCCTTCGTAGTCACCTGTCTTCGTTTCTGTCCGGGGCGCCGGCGGTCTGCGCGTTGTAGCAGCCTGAAGCGAGCGCCTTTCCCCCGGTAGGCATGGAGGGCCGTCCGCATGCCTCCATATGCCTTGTGGCGGTTTACAGCACGCGCGGCGGCCTATATAATCTACGCAACAGGGAGAGCCTATGCCGCTTTTCGACGACAATCAGGAGCCCGGCGCGGTCCCGGAGACCGCCCCGCTTGCCGCGCGGATGCGTCCGCGCACGTGCGAGGAATTCGTCGGCCAGGAGCACTTCTTCGGAGAGGGCAAACTCCTCCGCAGGATCTTGAAGTCCGACCGGCTGTCGTCGGTCATCTTCTACGGGCCGCCGGGCACCGGCAAGACCGCCCTGGCGGCCGTCATCGCCGCCGTCACCAAGGCCGCCTTCGAATCGATAAACGCCGCGGCCTCGGGCGTCAAGGAATTGCGCGAGGTAATCGAACGCGCGCGCGCGCGGCTTGGCGAGGGCGGCAGGCGCACGGTGCTTTTCATCGACGAACTCCACCGCTTCAACACGGCCCAGCAGGACGTGCTGCTGCCCGACGTTGAGAACGGTACCGTCATTCTCATCGGCGCAACGACCCACAATCCTTTCTTCTCCGTGAACGCGCCGCTCATCTCGCGAAGCCAGGTGTTCGAGTTTAGGCCGCTTTCCGAGGACCACATCAAGACCATAATGCTCCGGACGCTTGCCGACGAGGAGCGCGGCCTCGGCGAGTACAAGGTCGACATCAGCGACGAGGCGCTCGACTTTCTCGCGAAGGTCTCCGACGGCGACGCGCGGCGAGCGCTAAACGCCCTCGAGATCGGCGTCCTCTCGGCCGCGCCGGGCAAGAGCGGCAGGATCGCGTACGACCTCGAAACGGCGCAGGAAAGCATCCAGAGAAAGGCCGTCGTGTACGACGCCGCCGAGAGCGAGCACTACGACACGGCCAGCGCCTTCATAAAGAGCATGCGCGGCAGCGACCCCGACGCCGCCATATACTGGCTCGGCAAGATGCTCGAGGCCGGCGAGGACCCGCGCTTTATCGCGCGCCGGATAGTCATCTGCGCCGCCGAGGACGTCGGAAACGCCGACCCCCAGGCCCTTGTCGTCGCTAACGCGGCGCTCCAGGTCAGCGAATTCGTCGGCCTTCCCGAATGCCAGATACCGCTGGCGCAGGCGGTTACCTACATCGCCACCGCCCCCAAATCAAACGCCTCCTACGTCGCCATCGACGAGGCGAGAAAGGACGTCCGCGAGGGCAGGACCATGCCCGTGCCCGACCACCTGCGCGTGGGCTCCTACGCCGGCGCAAAACGCCTCGGCCACGGACAGGACTACAAGTACGCGCACTCCTACGAGGGACATTTCGTCGAGCAGGATTACATCCCCTGCGACAAGGAATACTACAAGCCGACAAATAACGGCTACGAGGCGGTCATCAGAAAGAGATTGGAAGCGTGGAGAAAAAGAAGGCGCGAATCGCAGGCAGACAAAGAGTAGGAATGCTTTCGGCCGACGAGAAGGCCGCAAAAAGCGCGGCCATCCTGCGCCAACTCGAGAGCCTGCCGGAATTGGTCTCGGCCGATCGCATCATGGCCTTCGCATCGCTTGCGGACGAGGTATGCCTGACCGCCCTCTGGCACAGGCTCGTAGGCGGCGGCAAGACGCTCCTCTTCCCGATGCTCGTCGGCGAAGACGGGCGCATGGACGCTGTACAGGTCAGGGACATTGACGCGGACCTCAAACCCGGCCGATTCGGCATCCCCCAGCCGCGCGAGCACCTGCCTTTCGACCCTTACGAGATCGATTTCATATTCGTCCCGGCGCTCGCGTACGATAACTGGGGCAACAGGGTGGGCCGCGGCGGCGGTTACTATGATCGCTTTCTGGCGGGGCGCGCGCCGCAGGCCTTTAGGTGCGGCGTGGCCTTCGACTGCCAGGTCCTCAAGGTAATCCCAGTCAAGGAGCATGACTGCCACGTCGACGCCCTGGCGACGGAAAAGGGCATACGGCGCTTCGAGCGCAAGCCCGCGCCTTGAAGCATATGGTATACTTACACTATGGGGGAAAAAGGGGTTAGTCTTCGGTGAGGCTGTCAAGGGGGCCGAGGTTGAAGAAACTGTTGTTTGTAACGCTCGTCGCTCTCGCGCTGGCGGCGTACTACGCCCATGCGAGGGTTTCTGCGGAGCCGCAGGGCGGCACGCAACT
>Ga0172362_10001601_pt1 | contig 19433 bp, 30 predicted proteins | sample LakKivs1_kivu2a2_FD_114534 | JGI IMG/M metagenome (GOLD analysis project Ga0172362, IMG submission 114534) | Sediment microbial communities from Lake Kivu, Rwanda - Sediment s1_kivu2a2 | ecosystem: Environmental > Aquatic > Freshwater > Lake > Sediment | place: Rwanda: Western Province, Lake... | reverse complement strand
GTTCCTACTCCTAAACCGACTTTACCTTTTTTATTTCCACTGACCACTACTGCCCTGAATCTTAACTTTTTTCCTCCAGCCCTGACATGGGTAACCCTTGATAAATCTAAAAGCTTAGACTCAAATTCATCTTTTTCTGTTGTTTTTGAAAATCCTGGCTTTCTTTCTTCAACCATAAATTTAAAATTTTAGACCTCCCTCTCTAGCTCCCTCAGCTAAAGATTTTACTTGGCCGTGGTATTTATAACCAGCGCGGTCGAAAATAACTGTATCAATTTTTAACTCTTTAGCTTTTTGAGCAATTATTTTTCCAACTTCTTTAGCTTTTTCAGCATTCGACTTTTTGGTTTTTGTTTTTATGCTTAAATCACTAACCATGGCTAAGGTTTTTCCTTTTTCATCATCAACTAATTGAGCGTAAATATGCTGGTTAGAACGAAAAACGCACAGCCGCGGCCTCTGGGCCTTTCCTGATATTTTATCTCTGATTCTTTTATGTCTTCGATAGCGTTTGTCTTTTTTGCTCATCATAATTTTAAGTTGTAGCTGTGGTTGCGGTTGCCGCTTTCTTGCCAGTTTTTCTTCTAATAACCTCCCCAACATATTTAATTCCCTTTCCCTTGTACGGTTCGGCAGCTCTTACTTTTTTTATCCGAGAAGCAAACTGACCAACTGTCTCTTTGTCAATACCAGTAATTTTGATAATATTTTTTTCAACCGATATTTTGATTCCGGTTGGGCTTTTCATTCTGACTGGATTAGTAAAACCAACATTTAAAACTAAATCCTCTCCTTCAACCGCCGCTTTATAACCCAAACCTTCAATCTCCAATTGTTTTTCGTAACCTTGGACTACTCCTTTGACCATATTAGCAATTAAGGCTCTGGTCAAACCCCAAAAAGCATTAATTTTCTTCATCTCAACTTTGGGCGAAATCAAAATCTTTCCTTCTTTTTCTTCAACTTTAATCTCCGGTCGAATTTCTCTTGAAATTTCGCCTTTTGGTCCTTTGATAGTAATTTTCTCTCCTTCTATTTTGACCTGAACTCCTTGGGGTATTAAAATTGGTTTTTTGCCTATTCTCGACATATTTTAATTTACCAAATTTCACACAAAATCTCTCCGCCGATATTTTGTTTTTTGGCCTCCCTACCAGTCATTAAACCTTTGGAAGTAGAAACAATGGCAACACCGTAGCCACCTTTTACTTTTTTGATTTCTTTTGAGCCAAGATAAATCTTTTGTCCTGGCCGAGAAACAACTCTTAACCCTGATATTGCCGGTCTATTATCATCAAAATATTTCAAATCAATTTCAATAAATTTTTCGGTCCTGCCCTTTTTTTCGACTTTTTCTACTAATCCTTCTTTTTCTAAGATTTTAGCAATTTCAAATTTTAAATTGGAAAAAGGAATCTTCACCGTTTTTTTAGAAACAGCTAATCCATTTCTTATAATAGTTAACATGTCAGCTATTGGACTCATAGTTTTACCAAGATGATTTTTTAACGCCGGGAATCAAGCCTTGATTGGCTAATTCTCGAAAACATATTCGACACAAACCAAACTTCCTCATATAGCCCCTTTTTCTGCCGCAACGAAAACAACGTCGAACGGTTCGGCTTTTATATTTTGGTTTTTTTAATGATTTTTCTATTTGGGCCTTTGTTGCCATATTATTTTTTTATTGGAAATCCCATTAACCTAAATAATTCTAAACCTTCTTCTTTATTTTTTGAATTAGTCACCACAGTAATTTCTAAACCAAAAATAATTTTTGCTTTTTCCGGAGAAATTTCAGGAAAAACAATATGCTCTTGAATGCCGATGGTTAAATTTCCATTTTTATCAACCGAAGAAGAATCTATTCCTTGAAAATCACGAGTCCTGGGTAAAACAATATTAATCAACCTCTCTAAAAAATCGTACATCATTCTTTTTCTTAAGGTAACCTTAGCGCCAATTGGCAAATCCTCTCTTAATTTAAATCCAGCAATAGCCTTTTTGGCTCTAGCTAAAACCGGTCTTTGGCCACTGATAGCGGCTAAATCTTCTAAGATTGTGTTCTGGAGTTTTTTTTGCTCATCGGAAGTTTTGCCAATTATCATTTTTCCAAAACCGCAATTTATCACCACTTTTAAAATCTTTGGTACAGCCAAAGCGTTTTTTTTATTAAACTCTTTCATCATCTGGGAGATTGCTTCTTTTTGATATTTTTCTTTGAGCATATTAAATTTCTTGCTGGCACTTTTTACAGATTCTTTTTTTTGTTTTTCCTTCAACCCTCGAACCAACCTTGGTTGGTTTTCCACATTTGGTGCATATTAATTTGGCATTAGAGGCATCAATCGGTTTTGGCAATTCGATAACCTGTCCCTTCTCTCTTTCCTTTCTTGGTCTTTGATGTTTTTTTGCTAAATTCACACCCTCAACCAAAATCTTTTTTTCTTGGGGAAGAGCTCTTAAAATCTTTCCTATTTTTCCTCGATACTTGCCGGCAATGATTAAAACTGTATCGCCCTTTTTTATTTTCATAATTATTTTTCTAATTTTTTGTTTTGCTTACATTAGTTCTTCGGCCAAAGCAGCTACCTTTTCAAATCCTTTTTCCTTGACCTCTTTAGCTACTGGGCCAAAAATTCTGCCGCCTTTCGGCTCGTTACTTTTTCCTTCCAAAACTACGCAGGCATTATCATCAAAACGAATATAGGTACCATCGGGTCTTCTTAGCTCCTTAGACTGACGAATAATCAAAGCTCTGACCACATCGTGCTTTTTGACATCTTTTCTTGGTTCAGCATCTTTAACCGTCCCAACAATAACTTCGCCTATTCGGGCATAACGTTTTTTGCTTCCCCCCAAAACATGAACACACTGGATAATTTTTGCTCCGGTGTTATCAGCGACTTGTAACATTGTTCTTGTCTGAATCATAAATTAATTTAAGAATTTTCTGTAGTTTCCGGGGTTTCTTTTTTTTCTTCTTTATTTTCCCCTTCTGTTTCTTTTAATTCTTCTTTAATTTCTTCGGCGGCTTCTTCGTTTTTCGATTCTTCGATTTCAGGAAATTCCTCCTCGGCCAAAGAAGATATTATTCTTTTTAGTTTCCAACTTTTTCCTTTGCTAATTGGTCGGCATTCTTCAAAAATTATTACGTCTCCCATCTTTAATTCTCCTTTTTCATCATGAACTTTGTAGTGTTTGTGAACTTTATATCTTTTTCTGTATTTCGGATGCTCTTTTATCCTCTCAACCTCAACCACAGCTGTCTTTTGCATTTTATTTGAAATCACTTTTCCGGTTAATTGTTTTTTGGCCATATTGTTTATTTATTTTCGTTTAATATCGTTTTAATCCTGGCGACATCTTTTCTTATTTTTTTAATTTCACTCACATTCTTTAATTTACCGGCAGATAAGTCAAAACGCAATACTCTCAATTTCTCTTTTGATTCCTGAAGAATTTTTTGCAGCTCCGCTGCTGACCTTTGTTTAAATTCAGATATTTTCATAATTATTTTTTGATAAATCTAGTTTTGACCGGTAATTTATCGCCTGCTATTTTTAACGCTTCTCTGGCCACTTCTTCTTTTAATCCTTCTAATTCAAAAATAATCCTGCCCGGTCTTAAAGGAAAAACATAATGAGAAACCGCACCTTTTTTTCCGCCCATTGAAGACTCTACGCCTTTTGAGGTGATGGGTTTGTCCGGAAAAACTCTAATCCAAAGTTTTCCTCCTTTTTTCAAATATCTTAAAATTGACCTTCGGGCAGCTTCTAATTGACGAGCAGAAATCCAATGAGACCTCAAAGCCTTTAAACCATAAGAACCAAAGGCCAACTGAGTGCCTCTGGTTTCTATTCCTCGCGTTCTACCTTTTTGTCTTTTCGTGTATTTAACTTTTTTGGGCATTAGGGTTGCCATATTTTAAAAATAATTTTTATTTTTCAAATTTTTCGCCTTTATATATCCAAACTTTTATACCAATGGTTCCATAAGTGCAATGAGCCCTATCGATGGCATAGTCAATATCAGCTCTCAAATTCTGGCGAGGCAAACGACCTTTTTGCAACCATTCTGTCCTGGAGATTTCTACCCCACCCAATCTGCCAGCCAATTGAACTCTGGCCCCTTCCACTCCTTTTTGCAACATTATTTTTTCCAAGGCCTGTTTTAAAACCCGACGGAAGGGAACTCTTTTTTCAATCTGGCCGACTATCCATTGACCAGCCAAGGAAGCAGAGGTCCAAGGATTGGCTACTTCTCTGATTTCAATTTTTAACTCTGATTTCTCTTTGAGAAGTTTTTGTAACTCCTTGGCTAAAGATTCAACTCCCCCGCCACCGCGGCCAATAATCAATCCTGGTCTGGCAGTATAAATAATAATGTTGATTTTACCCTGTGACCTTTCGATTTCAACCTTCTCGGTTCCTAATTTACCAATTCTTTTTTTAAAAAATTCTCTAATCCTCAAATCCTCTTCCAACCATTGGGAAAATTTCCTCTCATAAAATCCTCGGGAACTCCAACTTTCTATTCCTTTTATTCTAAATGATTTTGGGTGAACCTTATGTGCCATAATTTTTCAATAATTTAATTATTTTTTTCTTATCTTTATTTTTGTTTTTTTAATTTTCTTTTCGGGAATTACCGTCTTTTTGCCAGTCTTTTTGATTTTGGGATTTTTTTTAATCGAAATTTCATCTAAAACCAGGGTAATGTGGCAACTTTTTTTCTGAACAAAATCGGCATGACCACGCGACCTGGGATAAACTTTTTTCATTCTGGGACCTTCGTCAACCAAAATTTTTGATATATAAAGATTTTCTAATTTTAAATTTGGATTATTTTTAGAATTGGCGACGGCTTGATTTAAAAGTTTGATAATCGGTGAAACAGCTTTTTTTTGAGTAAAATTCAAAATATTTTGAGCCTCCTCAACCTTCCTTCCTCTAACCAAATCGGCAACCAATCTTACTTTTCGGGGAGTGATTCTTAAATAACTTAGTTTAGCTGTAATAGACATATTATTTAGTTGCCTCCTTAATTTTTTCCGTTTCTTTTTCTACTGCCTTTTGCTCTATCTCTTTTTGCATTCTTCCGCCGTGTCTGAAAAATTTAGTACTCGGTGCAAACTCGCCCAGTTTGTGACCAACCATATTCTCATTAATTTTTACAGATATAAATTCTTTCCCATTATGAACTAAAAAAGTAAAACCAACCATTTCGGGAGAAATCGTGCAACTTCTGGCCCAAGTTTTAATGGGTTCTTCTTTGCCGCTTTCTCTTAATTTCTGGATTTTTTTGATTATATTTTGGTCAAGGTAGGGACCTTTTTTAATACTTCTGGCCATATTATTTATTTAGATTTATTTTCTTCTTTTTATTATCAATTTATCCGTCCATTTCTTTTTTCTGGTTCTGACTCCTCTGGCCGGCTTTCCCCAGGGAGTCTTTGGGTATTTTAAACCGGTTGGATGTTTTCCTTCTCCTCCGCCATGAGGATGATCCGGCGGATTCATTGCTGTTCCTCTGACGGTTGGTCGCCATCCTTTTAATCTTTTACTTCCGGCTTTACCAATGTCCTCAAATCTTTTTTCTGGATGGGAAACCTGACCGATCGACGCAAAACAATCCCAAGAAACTTTTCTTATTTCTTTCGATGGCATTTCCAAATTGGTGTAGCCATTTTCTTGGGCCAAGACCTTGGCTGATGTTCCAGCTGACCTAACAATTCGTCCTCCTTTTCCGGCTTCTAGTTCGATATTAAAAACTGGAGTTCCAATGGGTGCATTTTTTAATTTTATTCTATTGCCGTTTTTAATTTGTGCTGTTTCGGCGCAAATAATTTCATCTCCGATTTTTAAATCGTTAGCCGCTAAAATATATCTTTTGTCACCATCTTCGTATTCAATTAGGGCTAGATAAGCTGTTCTATTGGGATCATATTCTAAAGCAATCGCCTTTCCTTTTTTATCTAATTTCTCTTGACCAAAATCAACAACTCGATATTTTCTTTTTACTCCTCCGCCTCGATGTCTGACCGTTATCCGGCCCGAAGTTCCTCGACCGCCAGTTTTGCCTAAATTTAAAACCAATCCTTTTTCGGGTTTTTTTCTGGTTAATATTTGTTGGCTTTTTTTCTTTTGTCCTTTCATTTTCTTTTTTTTATTTTGGCATTAATTCAATTTTTTGTCCTTCTCTGAGTTTGACAATTGCTTTTTTGTATCCTTTTCTCCAACCGGAGATCCTTCTCAAGTGTCTTTTTTTTCTGGGCGCGTTTATCATTTTAACATCTAAAACCTTAACGCCATATAATTTTTCAACTGTTTTCTTGATTTCGGTCTTATTGGCTCTTCGGTCAACTTTAAAAATATACTGATTTTTTTCTGATAAATCGGTAGCTTTTTCAGTAATATGGGGAGCTTTCAGCAAGGCCAAAAAAGAAATTGAAATCTTACCAGTTGGTTTTTGGCTTTTTTCTGGTTTTACTTTCGGAACTTCTTTTTTTTGCTCTACTTCTTTTTCTTTAATCTCAGCCTTAACCTCTTTGGTTTCCTTTTCAGTTTTCTTTTTTTTAAGAATATTTAGAATGCCCATACTTTCTTTTCAAAATTTTTATTTTAAAAATGTTTCTTTAATTATCTTTATCGAATCCTTGGGTAAAATTAAATATTTAAAAGAAACCAAGTCCAAGCAGCTTAAGTCTTTGGCTTGAGTAGTTTGAATCTTGGGAAGATTTCTGGTTGCCAAAATCAAATTTTTATTCATATCCGGCAAGGCAATCAAAGAACTTTCATTTTTTAATGGTAATTTTCCCAATATTTCGTTAATTAATTTTGTTTTCGGTTTTTCAATATTTAAATCTTCTATTAAAATTAAAAGTTTTTCTTTAACCTTAATCGACAGTAAACAAAAAAGAGCTTTCCGACGCATCTTAATTGGAATTCTCTTTTTAAATTCTTTTTCATTACTGGGACCAAAAGTTATACCGCCGTGTCTCCAAATTGGCGAACGGATTGACCCATGTCTAGCCCGACCGAGGTGTTTTTGTGCCCAAGGTTTTTTGCCGCCGCCACTGACTTCTGATCTGATTTTGGTATGGGCAATTTTTTGCCTTTTGTTAGCCATCTGAGAAACAACTACCTGATGAATAAGGTCTTTATTTAACTGAACGTCAAAAATCTCTTTGGGTAACAAAGCTTGGCTTACTTCTTTTCCTTTTTGATTGTAAACGGGATATGTCATGCTTTTGAATAAATTTCGACTAAAACTCCGTTTCTACCAGGTAAGGCACCTTTGATAGCTAATAAATTATTGTCTTTATCAATTTTAACTATTTTTAAATTCTTAACCGTAACCCTTTCTGTTCCCATTCGGCCTGGCATCTTTCTGCCTTTTATCACCCGACGAGGAGTTGAAGCACCGACCGAACCCAATGTTCTTTGCTCATGCTTGGTGCCGTGAGTCTGAGGCCTACCTCTAAACCCCCATTTTTTTACCACCCCAGCAAAACCTTTTCCTTTTGAAGTTCCCGAACAATTAACAATTTCTTTTTCTTTGAAAATAGAAACATCTATTACCTGACCCAATTGATACTGAGAAATGTCTCCTTTAAATTCTCTTAAATATCGGTAAGGTTTTTTTGTTTGACTTTTCTTAACTTTTTTTTCTTTTAATTTTTGAAAACTAATTTGGACTGCTTCGTAACCATCTTTTTCTTTTGTTTTTAACTGCAAAACCTGGCAAGGACCTGCTTCAACTAAAGTCACTGGAATCTGGTTTCCATTTTCATCGAATATCTGGGTCATTCCTAATTTTTTTCCTAAGATAAATTTCATAAATCTCCAAAAAATGTCTTTTAACGAAATACCGGGCAACTAACCCGGTATTCAGACGTTGCCATTTAAAATTTTGATTATTTTTCAAAATTTATTCTCATAATTTGTTACCACAAAATAAAAACCTATCAGAAATTTAAACTTCTATCAGAACTATATTTTAATCTCAATATCGACACCGCTCGGCAAATTCAAACTTTTTAAAGCGTCAATCACTTTAGGATTAAAATCGAAAACATCGATTAATCTTTTGTGAATCCTTACCTCAAACTGCTCGCGGCTGTCCTTGTGAACAAAAGTGGACCGATTAACAGTATACTTATGGATTTCGGTCGGCAAAGGAACGGGTCCCACTGTTTTAGCACCATAACGAGCAGCTACCTCAATAATCTGCCTTGCTGAATTATCGATTATCTTATGGTCATAAGCCCGTAATTTAATACGGAGCTTAGCTTTTGCTGTTTCTTCAACTGCTTCTGATTTCTTTTTGGCTGACATCTTAAAAGAACATTTACTTCGTAAATCGTAATCCTTTAGCACTAATCGCTTTTAAAAAGAACATTCTGCCTTGCGATTTTTATTTGGGATGGCGATTTACTTTATAATTTTTGTCACTACTCCTGCCCCCACAGTTTTTCCACCTTCTCTAATAGCGAATCTCTGCTTTTCCTCCATAGCAATAGGGGCAATCAATTTGATTTTTAAATTGACAGTATCTCCAGGCATTACCATTTCGGTTCCTTCTGACAGAGTTACGTCGCCAGTCACATCAGTAGTTCGGAAATAAAATTGCGGTTTGTAACCAGAAAAGAAAGGTGTGTGTCTACCGCCTTCTTCTTTATTTAAAACATAAACCTGTCCTTCAAATTCTTCATGGGGAGTGATGGAACCGGGTTTAGCTAAAACCTGTCCTCTTTCAACATCTTCTTTCTTCAAACCTCTTAGTAAAACTCCCACATTGTCACCGGCTCTGCCTTCGTCCAGTATTTTATTAAACATTTCAATTGAAACGACTGTGGTTTTGGTGGTTGATTTAATTCCAACCACTTCTATCTCTTCGTTGGGACGAATAACTCCTCTTTCGATCCTGCCAGTAACCACTGTTCCTCTTCCCGCAATTGAGAAGACATCTTCAGCCGCCATCAGAAAGGGTTTGTCGGTTTCTCTGGATGGCTCAGGAATATATTCATCAACTGCTTTTATTAATTCAACAATTGGTTTGGCTGCCTCATCATCTAAAGATTGAGCACTCAGGGCTTTCAAGGAAGAACCTCTGATAATTGGAGTTTGGTCTCCGGGAAACTCATACTTTTTCAAAAGTTCCCTCACTTCTGATTCAACTAAATTAATAATTTCGGGGTCATCAATCATGTCGCATTTATTCAAGAAAACAACCATCGAAGGTAAACCCACCTGCCTAGCTAGCAAAATATGTTCTCGGGTCTGAGGCATCGGACCGTCAACAGCTGAAACAATTAAAATGGCACCATCCATTTGAGCGGCACCGGTAATCATATTTTTAATGTAGTCGGCGTGACCGGGGCAATCAATTAGGGCATAGTGTCTTTTCTCAGTTTCAAACTCAACGTGAGAGATTGAAATAGTTAAACCTCTCGCTTTTTCTTCAGGAGCGGCATTTAAATCATCAACTCCTTTTTCTGAAGCACCCATACCTTTTAGCTTGGAAATTTTTAAAATAGCCGCTGTGGTTGTTGTTTTACCGTGAGCCACATGGCCAATTGTACCAATGTTGACGTGGGGCTTTGTTCTAACAAATTTTTCTTTTTCAGCCATATTATTTATTAATTATTTTCGAATGACGATTGGTTACGAATTTACTTATTGTATATTCGTAAAAAATCGCTATTCGTCATCAATTATTTTTTATTATTTTAATTTTTTAATAGTTAACCTTTAAAGTTAAAGATGCAAAACTATTTTCTTTTTCCCTCGACAATTTCCTGGGCAATATTTCCCGGCATTTCTTCGTAATGGTCAAATTCCATTGTAAATGTTCCTCTGCCTTCCGTCAAGTTTCTCAGGCTGGTAGCATAGCCAAACATTTCAGACAAAGGAACCTTGGCATCAATAATTTTCATATTAAATCTTTCTTTTGTCTCTTCAATCTTTCCTCTTCGAGCTGATAAATCTCCTAGGACATCGCCAAAAAATTTTTCAGGAATTATTACTTCTAATTTCATTATCGGCTCTAATAAAACCGGCTTGGCCTTTCTGACCGCTGCCTGAAAGGCCATCGAGGCCGCGATTTTAAAAGCTAATTCCGAAGAATCAACTTCATGAAAAGAACCATCAAAAAGAGTAACCGCTAAATCAACTATTGGATAACCAGCTACTACTCCTTTATCTATCGCTTCATTTACTCCTTTTTCTACGGCTGGAATATATTCTCTGGGAATGATTCCGCCCTTAATTTCATCAATAAATTCAAATCCTTCCCCTCTGTTTTTAGGATGAACCTTGAGCCAGACGTGTCCATATTGACCTCGGCCACCGCTTTGTTTGATGTACTTTCCTTCAGCTTCGGCGGGTTCTTTTATTGTCTCTTTGTAAGCTACTTGAGGTCGGCCAACATTTCCTTCAACTTTAAATTCTCTTTTCATTCTATCAATAATGATTTCCAAATGCAATTCACCCATTCCAGCAATAAGAGTCTCGCCGGTATCTGGATCTCCCTTCACTTTAAAGGTTGGGTCTTCTTGGGCTAATCTTTTTAAAGCCAGTATCATCTTTTCTTCATCGGCCTTACTCTTTGGTTCGATTCTGATTGAAATCACTGGTTCCGGGAAAGAAATTTGCTCCAAAACAACTGGATTATTTTCATCGCAAAGAGTATGACCGGTGGAGGTATTTTTTAAACCAACTGTAGCAGCAATATCACCAGCAAAAACTTCTTCTATTTCTTCTCTTTGATTAGCATGCATTCTTAAGATTCGACCAATTCTTTCTTTTTCGCCGGTAGTTGTATTTAAAACATAACTTCCTTTTTTAAGAGTACCGGAATAAACTCGGAAAAAAGTTAAAGCACCAACATAAGGGTCGGTCGCAATTTTAAAAGCCAAAGAACAAAAAGGTTCGGAATCCAAAGGTTTTCTTTCAATCTCCTGGCCAGTTTTAGGATTTGTTCCAGTAACCGATGGCAGATCAACTGGACTGGGCAGATAATAGATAACGCCATCCAAAAGAGGCTGAACGCCTTTATTTCTCAAAGCGGTACCGCAAAAAACCGGCACCAATTTATAGCTAATAGTAGCTTTTCTTAAAACCATTCTTAATTCTTCAATCGAGATTTCTTTTTTGGCTAAATATTTTTCCAAAAGAGCTTCGTCTTCGGCTGCAATTTTTTCGATTGTTTTTTCTCGCCATTCTTGAGCCTTTTTCAAAAAATCAGCTGGAATCTCTTCTTCTTCTACTATTTCTCCCAAGCCTCCTTTAAACCTCATAGCTCGCATTCTTAACAAATCAATAACCCCTTCAAATTTTTCTTCTTCGCCGATGGGAATTTGAAGGGGAACAGCATGGGGGGTTAATTTTTGCCAAATTGATTCCAAACTTTTTTCGAAACTGGCACCCATGCGGTCAAGTTTATTAATGAAACAGATTCTAGGAACATTAAATTTATCAGCCTGACGCCAGACCGTTTCAGACTGCGGCTCTACTCCGGCCACCCCATCAAAAACTACTACTCCTCCGTCCAAAACTCTTAAAGACCTCTGAACCTCAGCAGTAAAGTCAATGTGACCGGGAGTATCGATAATGTTTATTCGGTATTCATTTTCTTTTTTCTTTTCCAAATCCCGAGGAGTCCAGAAACAAGTTACGGCCGCTGAAGTAATGGTGATTCCTCGTTCTCTTTCTTGTTCCATCCAATCAGTTACTGTAGTTCCTTCATCAATATCTCCAATCTTATGGGAAATTCCAGTGTAAAATAAAATCCGCTCGGTAGTTGTAGTTTTACCGGCGTCAATATGAGCAATAATTCCTATGTTTCTATATCTTTCTATTGGATAAAGTCTGGGCATAAATTATCATCCACCATTTCTACCAAGCAAAATGGGCAAAAGCTCTGTTGGCTTCGGCCATCTTATGGGTGTCTTCTTTTTTCTTAACCGCCCAACCGGTATTATTGGCAGCATTAATTAATTCTTCCGCTAATTTTTCTTCCATTGGTTTTCCTTTTTTTGATTTTGAGGCTTGAATAATCCAACGCATGGCCAATGCTAATTTTCTTTCCGCTGTCACTTCCACCGGAACTTGATAAGTCGCCCCTCCAATTCTTTTTGGCTTCACCTCCAAGACTGGACCGGCATTTTCAATCGCCTTTTCAAAAATCTCTAAAGGTTCTTTTTTTGTTTTTTCCTTGATGATGTCAAAAGAACCGTAAACAATTTTTCTGGCCAAGCTCTTTTTTCCTTTTTTCATTATATAATTAATAAATTTGGCAACATTTAAGTTGTTATATGTAAAATCAGGCTGAATAATTATTTTTTTTCTTTTTTTACCTCGCATTGATTAATAATTAAATAATTTATTTTTCTTTTTTTGTTCCGTATTTTGACCTCTCTTGTTTTCTCCCTTCCACGCCGGTTGTGTCCAAGATTCCTCGAACGACATGGTATCTTACTCCCGGTAAATCCTTAACTCTACCTCCTCTGACAACAACAATCGAGTGCTCCTGTAAATTATGCCCTTCGCCAGGAATATAAGCAGTCACCACCATTCCGTTGGTCAAACGAACTTTTGCCACTTTTCTCAAGGCTGAGTTCGGTTTTTTGGGAGTAACAGTGGAAACCTTTACGCAAACTCCCCTTTTAAATGGCGAACCATAATCACTGGGTCGATTTTTCAAAGGATTAAAACCAAACTTCAAAGCTGGCGTCTTCTGACGCTTACTTATTTTTTTTCTTCCTTTTTTAACTAATTGGTTAATTGTCGGCATAACATCAAAAAAATAGCCGCTTCGCGGTAATATATTTTAATTAACAAAAAACAAAATAAAAGTCAATATTTTTTAATTACTTAAAAAGAAAATGCCTGACCGACAATTAAAGAATAAAGAAATAAAGCCCCTCTGAAGATAAAATCAAGACCAAAGAAAATGAAGAAAATTAAAAGAAAAAATCCGTATTGTTGCAAAAATAATTTTATCTTTGAAAAACTCTCGGGCAGAAAAGTAAAAAGAATATGAGAACCGTCAAGCGGCGGGATAGGAATTAAATTAAATATTCCCCAGGCAAAATTATAAATAGCAATAAGACCAAATAAGATTGCCAAATAATAAGGCAAAGACAAGAAACGAATCAAAAATCCAAAGATTAAGGCCAAAAGAAAATTGGTGGCGGGACCGGCAATTGAAACTTTGAGCAATCCCCATTTTCTATCATAAAAATTGTAAGGATTAATGGGCACCGGTTTGGCCCAGCCAAAAATCGGGCCTTGGCCCTGAGTCAGAAAAAATAAAATCGCCGGCAAAATGACCGAACCGAAAGGGTCTAAATGCCTTAAGGGATTAAGAGTTAATCTACCTTCTTCTTTAGCTGTTGGGTCCCCTAGCAAAAAAGCAATACTGCCATGAGCGATTTCATGAATGGCTGTTGAAAAATACAGAACAATTAAAGAAAAAATTGTCATCAACATAGCTTTGGTTTTTTAATATTACCACAAAGCTTCTTGAAAAAAAAGAAAAACTATGATAAATTATTTTTATATGAAACAATGTCAAATTTGTGGAAAAAAATCAATCCTGGGAAGACAAATAGTCAAACTCAGAGGAAAGTTTAATCCAACTACTAAAAAAAGAAAAAAACCAAATCTCCAATGGTTAAATTTAGCATCGGGAAAAAGAGTTTTGGCCTGTACTAAATGTATCAAGGCCCGTTCCAAAAAGAAATAATTTTAAAAAATTGAAAGCTCCAAAAATACAAATTGAAAAACAAACAGAAAATCTAATTAAATTTCAATTTGGGATTTGGAGCTTTTAATTTCGGAGTGTAGTACAACGGCAGTATACACCCTTGGGGTGGGTGCGATCCGGGTTCAATTCCCGGCACTCCGATTGATTTTTACTAAGTTTTGAGTCAAAACTCTTGGCAAATTTTTAAATTTTAGGTATAGTAAAAAATTATAGAACCTTTAAATTTGAAAAGGAGGTGTCAAAATTGAAAAAATACAGAAGGCGGAAAATAATAATTTTTTTGTTAAGATGGTTAGAAGGTAAATTTAAAAGACTGGCATTTGTAATAAAAATATTGCTGGAAATGGTTAAAGATTTTTTCTGGAATGAAGCCAAGAATATAAAAAAGATATTTTTTCTTAAAGGAAGGTGGAATCAATGAAACAAATGAGATTAACCCAAAATGAAAATTTTGATTCTTTAAACAAGGCTCAGCTCTTGGCTCAATCTACAATTAGAAAAAAAGAAATCAAGTCAGGGAGATATCCGAAGGTTTTACTTGAAAGAGAAGAAGCGATTTTTCAGAAAAGACAAGACAATCTCAATCTAGACCTTCAAGCCAGAAAAATGTTTCCTAGAGTATTGCAACGAGAAAAAATTTTCTACCAACGGCGAGAAATAATTGATTCTACTTTTTTGGGTAAGTTGAAAATAAAACTGGAAGCAACTTGTCTTTCTTGCTCTTTTTTAGAAGAAAAGATTGGAAAAAACCAAATAAAAAAAGAGTTGGTCAAGAAATTACCTGACGATCCATTGGAAAAAAATTACCAAAAATTTCTGGAAAAAATTAACGGAGAAAAGATAAAAGAAGCATCTGATCTTCTTTTGGAAATTATTAATTTAACAATCGATGAAATTATCTATAAAGTAGACCTTCCGCCTTTACCTCCCGAAGATTAAGAATGAAAAACGCCGAGTAAATTTCGGCGTTTTTTTAATTTAAAATCCCACACCAATTGAGAATACTCTTTGGCGTGGGAGACCCTGTCTTTTTCTAGTAATCCATCTCCGGATGAAAATTAAAGTGGGTGTCTCAGATGAAGCCCTCGGGCTTCATCTATTGCGACTCCCGTTCGGAGCTTATACCAGAGGTTAAGCTAGAAAAGCCAAGGCTAGTTTTATTTTCACTCTTTAAAAAATACTGTCAAGTTTTTTTAAGGCACTGATTAAAGATTAAAAACTTTCACCAATTGCTTAATCAGAGAAACAACTACTGGCGGTGGCAAAAGACTAAAAGACAGTACTCCCTCATCGTCCAAAACTTCCCATGGTTTTTCTTTTATTTTTACTTTTTTTTCTTTTTCTTCGTATTCAAAAACATATTCGGGAGTGATTTCATAATCATCAACGCTTTCGGCGGCTTTTTCGACGGGAATAGAGTTTCTTACAAATATTTTAGGAATTCCGTAAAGAGAAAAAGCTTGCTCCATTAATTTTTCGTCAGTTTTTAACCGTTCTTTAATCGATTCAATGCCCAATTCATCTCCTTCTTTAGGCTCCATTTTTATTCTTTGACATTGAGGATTGTCACAGATTAAATAAAATTCTTTTTTACTTTGGTCGTAATCGATTAGTGAGGTGGGAAGCAGTTTTAGATTGCGTGAGGTTTTACAAATCGGACAAACTTTTCGCCATTTTATCCTTTCATCAATCACTTTCTCTGGTACGCTAATTAAAATAAAAACATCGGGATCGTCTCGATGGCCAATCAAGTCTCTAAAAAATAGAGAGAAATTTATTTGGTCCAAGTCTCTGGGAAAACCATCAATAAAAAAAGATTTTTTTTCTCTTTTTTCCATTTCTCTTTTGACCAAAGCCAGAATTAATTCTGTTGGTAAAAGGATTTTGGTGCTTCGATTTTCAAGGCCGGAAATAACTTCTACCAAGGGAAGTCTGCCGCGGTAATTTTTTTCCAAAAATTTTATCAATTCTTCTCTTTTTTCTTTGTCTAATAATTCTTTATCGATATCCCTGACCATATCGCCGATGGAAAAATGGTCTATTTTTTCCGGATTAATTATTTCGGCGAACATTTTTGAATAAGTCCCCTTACCCGAATTCTTTTTACCCAGCAAATAAGCTACGAAAGTATTTTCTTTCAAATATTCTCTTAATTTTTTAATTTCATTTCCCGCCTTTAATTCAAAATAATCCTTAATCTCTTGAGGATCGGTTAAATTGAATTTTTTATTTATTCCTTCGATTTTTGTTTTAAAAATTGGAAAGTCCATTTTTTCAAACTTAGTCATTAGTAATTAAAAAAATTTGCGACTATTTTTCTTTTAATTGAAGACTTTTACCATCGGAAATAATTTTGATATCTTCCGACTGGTCAGTTCTTAAAACTTTTATAGCATATTTGTTTAAAGTTTCCAAAACTTCCTGATGGGGATGACCATAAGAATTATCTTTTCCTACTGAAATAACGGCTATTTCCGGAGTCACTTTTTCTAAAAAATCAGCCGAACTTGAAGTTTTACTTCCGTGGTGGCTAATTTTTAAAACGTCCGAATCCAAAAATATTTTATTCTCAATCAATTTATTTTCTATTGATTTGTAAATATCCCCAGAAAATAAGAAAGATTTTTGATTGAAAACTAATCTGGCCACTATTGAAGAATCATTTAAATTTTTAAATTCTTGTCCAGATAAATTTTCAAAGGGATATAAAATATTAATCAAACAACTCTGGGTAATTATTTTCTGACCTTGTTTAGCTATCTTGATATTGGCTCCCTCTTCTTCAATTAGTCTTTTCCATTCTTTCAAATAAGTCGAATCTTTTTCAACTCCGGTCCAAACAATATTTTCTACCTTATATCTTTTTAAAACCTCTATCAAACCCGAAAGATGATCTGACTCGGCGTGGGTCAGAATAATTAAATCTATTGTCTGGTCCCAAAAAGATATCTCCTGGGCTAATTTTTCTAAAATAGTTGAATCTGGTCCGCCGTCAATTAAAATTTGATGTCCTTCCGGCGTTTCGATAAAAATTGCATCGCCCTGTCCGACATCAAAAAAAGTTACTTCTAAAGAATGGGGTTTACCACAATCATAAATAATGCTCCAAACAATAATATTTAAAAAAGACAAACCACAGATTAGAATTATCTTTCTTTTAGAATCCATTTTTTAAATATATAACAAAACGCCCGAAGCAGAAATACTCGGGCGTTCAAACTTTATATTAAAATTTTAAGCCTTGCCTAAAATTCTAAACATTTTTGTTCCACAGGCTGGACAAGTACCGGTCATTGCTTTTCTCTTGACTCCGCCCTTTCCTTTCATCTCAACCTCTTTCTCGTTACTCATCGACTGCTTTTTTTTGCATTTTACGCAATATCCTGTTGTTGCCATAATAAATAAATTATTATAATTTTAACTTCGCGACCTTTTTAATTAAAATGAGCTTATCCACAGCTTATTTTAGCTTAAATAAAGTAAAAATAGTAGTCAAGCCCGAAAAAATAATCTCAATCTTTATTTTTCAAAAAAAATTTATTCTAAATCTAATTGATAGGCGATTTTTTGCATCGAAAACAAGCAAATTTCAACAAATTCTTCCAGTTTTAAATTCAAATAATCCTGACATTTCCCAATTATCTCCCGATTGGCGCCTTTGGCAAAAGATTTTTCGCCAAAACGGTTGATAATGTTCTCAGTTTTAAGCTCTTTAATTTTTTTTGATGGTAAAACCAAGGTAGCGGCAACAATTAATCCAGTTAAAGGGTCAAGACAAAATAAAGCCTTGGCCATTTTACTTTTTGGTTCAAGGCCATGAATTTGATTATGAGTTAAAATCGCTTGGCAAACTTCTTCTTCAAGGCCCAAATTTTTCAAAAAATCAGAACCAGTCTTTGAATGTAAATCAGGAGCATTTTTTGTTTTCTCGTAATCTATATCGTGAAGCAAACCGCAAATCCCCCATTTTTCTTTGTCTTGGTCAAACTTTTCAGCCAAATCTTTCATCGCCGCCTCAACCGCTAAAGAGTGTTTGATGAGATTTTGGTTTTTAATTTCTTTTTTTAACAACTCTAAGGCTTCTTTTCTTTCCATTTTTTAAATCTTTTGACCTCCTCTTTCGATAGAAAAAGTCATATGTTATTATATTATATAATATGAAAAAAGAAAAAATATATATCATCGGTCACAAATATCCGGATACTGATAGTATTTGTTCGGCCATTGCCTATTCAGAATATTTGAATAAAAAAAACAAAATGACCGTAGCCAGCCGATTAGACGAGATAAACGAAGAAACCAAATTTGTTTTAAGTTATTTTAAGGTAAAGCAGCCGAAATCATTAAATAAGGTCAAAGGAAAGAAAATCATTCTTTTGGACCACAATGAAAAGGCCCAAAGTCCCGATGACATTGCCAGAGCTCAGATTTTAGAAATAATTGACCATCATAAAATCAGTTTTGATGGGCCGAACCCAATCTATTTTTTAACCGAGCCCCTGGGTTCAACTTCAACGCTAATAGCTAAAAAGTATCTTGGCGACAAAAAGGTAAAAATTAAAAAAGAAATAGCTGGTATTCTTTTGTCGGGTATTCTTTCCGATACTGTGGTTTTCCGTTCACCGACTACCACCAAAGAAGATATTGAAATTGCCAAAAAATTGGCCAAGATTGCCAAGATAAAAGATATTGAAAGTTTTGGAATCGAAATTAAAAAGAAAAAAGCCAGTTTAAAAGGCATGAGCCCAGAGAAAATAATTTATTCGGACTTTAAAGTTTTTGATTATAAAGACAAAAAGATAGGAATCGGCCAAGTTGAAGTTTGTGAGCCAAAAGAAGCCCAAGAAAAAAAGGAAGAAATCTTGCAAAAATTAAAGGAAATCAATCAGAAAGAAAATTATAATCTAACCATCTTAATGGTTACCGATATTATCAAAAAATCTTCTCAGCTTTGGGCGTGGGGCGAAACAAATTATTTAGAAAGTGCTTTCGGAAAAAAAGTTGAGAATCATTCTCTTTATTTAAAAAATGTTCTGTCCAGAAAAAAAGAGATTGTACCACCTCTAACCAAGGCACTTCAAAAATAAAAAATAGAATCAAAAAACCCTTCTCGAGAAGGGTTTTTTGATTTGAGATTTTGGTTTTTTATTTTTTAATTGCCAAACGAATGAATTTTCTTTTTCCAACTTGAATGACCATTTCTTCTTTTATTTCAATCTTTTCTTTCCAATTTTTTTTAACTTCACCGTTTATTTTTACTCCGCCTTGTAAAATAAGTCTTTTGGCTTCACTTTTTGAAGACACCTGCTTTAAATCAAATAATAAATCAAGAAAGGAATAAATATTTTTGGTAAGATAAAAAACCGGGATTTTACTGGGAAGTTTTTTTTCTTTGAATACTCGATTAAATTCTTCTTCGGCTCTTTGAGCTTTTTTTTCTCCATGATAAAAACCGACAATTTCTCTGGCTAATTTAGTTTTTAAATCTTTGGGATTGATTTTTCCCTCTTTTAAGATTTTTTCAATTTCTTTTATTTGAACCAAAGAAAGAAAAGTGCAAAGTTCAAAATAAAGAGGAATCAATTTATCATCCAAAGACATCAGCTTTCCGTATATCTCATCGGCTGAATCAACAATGGTCACTACGTTGCCCCAACTAG
>Ga0172362_10001600_pt1 | contig 19436 bp, 16 predicted proteins | sample LakKivs1_kivu2a2_FD_114534 | JGI IMG/M metagenome (GOLD analysis project Ga0172362, IMG submission 114534) | Sediment microbial communities from Lake Kivu, Rwanda - Sediment s1_kivu2a2 | ecosystem: Environmental > Aquatic > Freshwater > Lake > Sediment | place: Rwanda: Western Province, Lake... | reverse complement strand
TGATGTCCTGGGTGCCGGTGACCTCACGGGGGACCTTAGCGAGGATGGTGCCGGGGGTGATCTTGGCGGAGTGCTCGACCTCGAGGTTGGCGCGTTCGGGGACGGGGTAGAGGCCGAGGATGGTACCGCCGGCGTCCTCGATGATGATCTGCGGGTGGAGGTCGCCCTTGTGCTCGACGATGACCTTTCGGCGGACGCCGGAACCCTGATCGACCTCCTCGCGCATGGTTTCGCCCTCGACGATCTCGTCGAAGCGGACGCGGCCGGCCATTTCGGCGAGGATGGGGATATTGTGGGGGTCCCACGCGCAGAGGATCTGGCCGGTCCTGACTGAGTCGTTTTCGAGGACCTTCATGACGGCGCCGGCGGGGACGGCATGGGCTTCGAGTTCGCGGCCCTTGGCGTCGACGACGCGGATTTCGCCGTTGCGGTTGAGGACGACCTGCTGGCCCTGGTTGTTTTCGACGACGCGGAGGTTGTGGAAGGCGACGGCGCCGGCGCGGCCGGCCTTGGCCTGGCTTTCGGCGACGGCGCGGGAAGCGGTGCCGCCGATGTGGAAGGTGCGAAGCGTGAGCTGCGTGCCCGGCTCGCCGATGGATTGGGCGGCTATGACGCCGACGGCGAGGCCCTCCTCGACGGCGGCGCCGCGGGCGAGGTCCATGCCGTAGCACTTGGCGCAGATACCGGTACGGCTCTCGCACGTCAAGGGCGAGCGGACGAGGATTTTCTCGTAACCGAGTTCCTCGATCTTGGCGGCCTTTTCGGGGGTGATGATCTCGTTTTCGGCGACGATGACCTCGTCGGTGACGAGGTTGGCGATGGGGGAGCGTGCGGTGCGGCCGATGACGGCCTCGGCGAGGGAGACCTCGACCTTTTCGCCCTTGTAGATTACGGACTTGGTGATGCCCTCGGCGGTGCCGCAGTCGTCTTCGCTGGTGACGAGGTTCTGGGTGACGTCGACGAGTTTGCGGGTGAGGTAGCCGGAGTCGGCGGTCTTGATGGCGGTGTCGGCAAGGCCCTTGCGGGCGCCGTGGGTGGACGAGAAGTACTCGAGGACGGAGAGGCCTTCGCGGAAGTTGGCGAGGATGGGGGTCTCGATGATCTTGCCGGAGGGCTTGGCCATGAGGCCGCGCATGCCGGCGAGCTGGCGGACCTGGTCGGCGGAGCCGCGGGCGCCGGAACTGGCCATCATGAAGATAGGGTTCAAGTAGGGCTTGCCGTCGCGGGTGTCGTTTTTGAGGCCGCGCATCATGGCCTCGCCGACGAGTTCCCTGGCGTGTGTCCAGGCGTCGATGACCTGGTTGTAACGCTCGCCCTCGGTAATGGCGCCCTTTTCGTAGAGTTTCTGGACGCGGTCGATCTCCTTTTTGGTGCGGTCGATGATGGCCTGCTTCTCGTCGGGGATGCGCATGTCGATGTTGGCGAAGGAGATGCCGGCCCTGGTGGCCTCCTTAAAGCCGAGGGCTTTTATATCGTCGAGCAGCGCGATGGTGGCCTCGCGGCCGACCATGAGATAGCAGTCGTGGATGATGCCGGAGATGGCCTTGGCATCGGTGGCGAAGTTATAGAAAGGCATGCCAGGGGGAAGGACGTCGTTGAGGACAACGCGGCCGACGGTTGTCTCGAAGAGTTGGTCGCCGGAGACGAGTGCGCCGGACTTGTCCTTGACCTGGCGGCCGCCGGGGAGGCGGGTCTTGACCTTGGCGTGGAGGCCGAGTTTGCCGCTGTCGCAGGCGAAAAGCATCTCCTCGGGAGCGAAGAAGGTCTTGCCCTCGCCGAGTTCGCCGTCGACTTCGGTAGTCAGGAAGAAGACACCGAGCACCATGTCCTGGCTGGGCGCGATGATGGGGGCGCCGGAAGAGGGGCTGAAGATGTTCTGGGTGGACATCATGAGCGTACGCGCCTCGATCTGCGCCTCGATGGAAAGCGGCAGGTGGACGGCCATCTGGTCGCCGTCGAAATCGGCGTTAAAACCGCGGCAGACGAGGGGGTGGAGCTGGATGGCGTTGCCCTCGACGAGGACGGGCTGGAAGGCCTGGATGCCCATCCTGTGGAGAGTGGGGGCGCGGTTCAGGAGGACGGGATGGTTCTGGATGACCTCCTCGAGGATGTCCCAGACCTCCTCCTCCTTGTGTTCGAGCATTTTCTTGGCGGACTTGATGGTGTCGGCGTAGCCGAGCTCCTTCAAGCGGCGAATGATGAAGGGCTGGTAGAGTTCGAGCGCGATTTTTTTGGGAAGGCCGCACTGGTGGAGTTTGAGTTCGGGGCCGACGACGATGACGCTACGGGCGGAATAGTCGACGCGCTTGCCGAGGAGGTTTTCGCGGAAGCGGCCCTGCTTGCCCTTTATCATGTCGGTGAGGGACTTGAGGGGGCGGTTGGAGGAACCGAGGACCGGGCGCTTGCAGCGGCCGTTGTCGAAGAGGGCGTCGACGGCCTGCTGGAGCATGCGCTTTTCGTTGCGGATGATGACCTCGGGGGCGTTGAGTTCGATGAGCCTCTTGAGGCGGTTGTTGCGGTTTATGACGCGGCGGTAGAGGTCGTTGAGGTCGGAGGTGGCGAAGTTGCCGGAGTCCAGCAGCACCAGGGGCCTCAGGTCGGGGGGGATGACCGGTACGACCTCGAGGACCATCCACTCGGCGCTATTTTCGCTGGAGAGGATGTCCTCGACGATCTTGAGGCGCTTGATGAGTTTCTTGGCCTTCTGCTTGGACTTGGTCTTGCGCAGGTCCTCGCGCATCTGGACGCCGAGGGCCTTGAGGTCGAGCTGGCGGAGGAGATCGCGGATGGCCTCCGCGCCCATGCCGGCCTTAAAGGACTTCTCGCCGTACTTTTCGACGGCGAGGCGGTACTCGTCGTCGGTGAGGAGCTGCTGGCGCTTCAAGGGCGTTTCGCCGGGGTCGACGACGACGTAGTCCTGGAAATAGACGACGCGCTCCATGGAGGTCGACTTCATGTCGAGGAGGTTGCCGAGGCGGTTGGGCATGGCCTTGAAGAACCAGATGTGGACGACGGGCGCGGCGAGGGTGATGTGGCCCATGCGTTTGCGGCGGACGCGGGAGTGGGTGACCTTGACGCCGCAGCGGTCGCAGATGATGCCCTTGTGCTTTATGCCCTTGTACTTGCCGCAGGCGCATTCCCAGTCGCGCTCGGGGCCGAAGATCCTCTCGCAGAAGAGACCGTCCTTTTCGGGACGGTAGGTGCGGTAGTTGATGGTCTCGGGCTTTTTCACCTCGCCGTAAGACCACGAGCGGATTACCTGTGGGCTGGCGAGGCTGATCTTGACGGCCGAGTACTCGTTTATCCATTCGTATGAACCTTCCATTAAACCGCCTCCGGGCTACAGCCCATGATACGGATCGGAAACTATATGGCCATGCGCCTCTTCAGGAGTTCCATGTTGAGGCAGAGGCCCTTTATTTCGTTGGTCAAGACCTCGAAGGACACCGGGGTGCCGGCCTCGAGGGTATTCTCGCCTTTTATCATCGACTCGTAGATCTTGGTGCGGCCCTCGACGTCGTCAGACTTGACGGTGAGGATTTCCTGCAGGACATGCGCAGCGCCGTATGCCTCGAGGGCCCAGACTTCCATTTCGCCGAAGCGCTGGCCGCCCGAACGGGCCTTGCCGCCCAGCGGCTGCTGCGTGATGAGGGAGTAGGGGCCGGTGGCGCGGGCGTGGACCTTGTCGTCGACGAGGTGGTGGAGTTTCATCATGTAGATGAAGCCGACGGTGACCTTCTGGGTGAAGGAGTCGCCGGTGCGGCCGTCGTAGAGGACGACCTTGCCGTCTTCGGGGAGGCCGGCCTCCCTGAGAGCGATCTTTATCTCCTCCTCGGTGGCGCCGTCGAAGACGGGGCAGACGGCGGTGAAGCCGAGGACCCTGGCGGCCCAGCCGAGGTGGGTTTCAAGTATCTGTCCGACGTTCATGCGGCTGGGGACGCCGAGGGGATTCAAGACGATATCGAGCGGGGTGCCGTCGGCCAGGAAGGGCATGTCCTCGGTGGGGAGGATCTTGGCGATGACGCCCTTGTTGCCGTGGCGGCCGGCCATTTTGTCGCCGACGGAGAGGGTGCGCTTGGTGGCGACGTAGACCTTAACGAGTTCGAGGACGCCGGAGGGGAGTTTGTCGCCGCGGCGGATGCGGCCGATTTCGCGTTCGCACTCGTCGGAGAGTTCCTCTTTTTCGCGGGCGTAGCGGCGCCAGAGGGCCTCGCCGGCCTTGGCGGCCTTGCCGCGGGCGAGGTCGAGGTCCTCGAGTTTCAGTTTGGCGACGAGTTCGATCATCTTTTTGAGGCCGGTGGACTTGGCCTTGGAGAGGGAGCGTTTCTTGCCGACGAGGGGGATCCTGCCGCCGACGAGATCCTCGAGCCCATCGAGGGCGACGCGCAGTTTCTCGGCGATCTTCTGGTCGTACTCCTCGTGCTTTATCCTGACGAGGTTCTCGGTCTCGAGGCGCTCGATGTCGGAGAGGTGGACCTTTCGCTGGAAGCGCTCGGTGTGAATGACAATGCCTTCGATGCCGGCGGGGACTTCGAGGGAATCGTTTTTGACGTCCTCACCGGCGCGGCCGAAGATGGCCTGGAGGAGTTTTTCCTCGGGGGTGAGTTCGGATTTCGATTTGGGGGCTATCTTGCCGACGAGGATATCGCCGGGCCTTACGGAGGTCCCGACGCTGATGATGCCGTGCTCATCGAGGTTGGCGAGTTCGCGCTCGGAGACGTTGGGGATGTCGCGGGTGAACTCCTCGCGGCCGAGTTTGGTCTCGCGGATTTCGACCTCGAACTCCTCGATGTGGATGGAGGTGTAGGCGTCCTCTTCGACGAGGCGCTCGTTGACGAGGATGGCGTCCTCGAAGTTGTACCCGTCCCAGGGCATGAAGCCCACGAGGACGTTGCGGCCGAGGGCCATCTGGCCGTCAGAAGTGGCCGCGCCGTCGGCAATGACCTGGCCCTTTTTGACCCTGTCGCCGGCCTTGACGACGGGCTTCTGGTTAAGGCAGGTGCGCTCGTTGAGGCCGACGAACTTGCGGAGCCTGTAGATCTCTTCGCCGACGACGATCTCGTCAGCAGTGACCTTGGAGACTACGCCGTCGGCATGGGCGGTGACGACCATGCCGGAATATTTCGGGACGTCGCCCTCGAGGCCGGTCGCGACGATCGGCGGCTCGCAGCGGATGAGGGGGACGGCCTGGCGCTGCATGTTGGAACCCATGAGAGCCCGGTTGGCGTCGTCGTGCTCGAGGAACGGGATGAGGCCGGCCGAGACGCCGACGAGCTGGCGGGGGCTCAGGTCGACATAGTGGACCTTTTTGCGGTCGACGGCGAGGAAGTCGCCGTTGAGCCTGGCGAGGACGGTGTCGGACTTGAAGTCCTGGTCGGCCGGGGCGATGTAGCGGTCCTCCTCCTCGTCGGCGCGGAGGAAGACGACCTCGTCGGTAATCCTGCCGGTTTTGACGATGCGGTAGGGAGTGATAAGGAAACCGTAGTCGTCGACGCGGGAGAAGATGGAGAGGTTGGAGATGAGGCCGATGTTGGAGCCTTCGGGGGTCTCGATGGGGCATATTCGGCCGTAATGGCTTATGTGGACGTCGCGGACTTCGAAACCGGCGCGCTTGCGGTTGAGGCCGCCGGGGCCGAGCGCCGAGAGCCTTCGCTCGTGGGCGAGCTGCGAGAGGGGGTTGGTCTGGTCGACGACCTGGGAGAGTTCGCCGCGGCCGAAGAAGTAGTCTATGGAGGAGGAGATGGTCTTGGAATTGACCAGCGTCCTCGGGGTCATCTCGGCCTGGTCGCCAAGCGACATGCGCTCCTGGACCGTGCGGCGCAGTTTCAGGAATCCCTTTCGGATCTCGTCGGAGGCGAGTTCGTTTATCGTGCGGACGCGGCGGTTGCCGAGGTGGTCGATGTCGTCGATGCGCCCCTGGCCGTGGCGAAGGCCGACGATGTAGCGGACGCAACTGACGATGTCCTCGGGTTTGAGGGTCTGATCGTCCTCGGAGATCTTGGTGCCGAACTTGCGGTTCATGCGGAAACGGCCGACGCGGCCGAGGCGGTAGCGGTTGGGGTCGTAGAATTTTTCGGCGAAGAGGTCGCGGGCCTTTTCGATCTGGGGAGGATTGCCGGGACGAAGCCTCGCATAGATCCTCAGAAGCGCCGACTCCTGGCTGTCGGCAGGGTCGTCGGCGATGGTGTTGAGCAGCAGGGGGTCGAGGGTTTTTTCGTCGATGACCTCGACTTCCTTGACGCCGGCCTCCAGGAGCGAGGCGAAGTTGAGTTCGGTGACCTCGCCGCCGCTTTCGAGGACGACCTCGCCGGAGGCGGCGTTGACGACGTCGGCGACGAGGTACTTGCCCTGGAGGGACTGGAAGGAGCGGGAGCCGGAGACCTTGACGGTCGAGGTTTTGTAGAAGGCGCGGATGATGGAGGCGTTGTCGGAATAGTCGGCGGACATCGCGCGGAGGAACATGGTGACGGGGAACTTGCCCGACTGGTCGATGCGGACGACGAGGACGTCGCGTTTGGTGACGTTCATCTCGACCCAGGAGCCGCGCTCGGGGATGATGCGGGCGGCGTGCATGCGGCGGTCGCCGGATTCGGTGTCGACCATGAAGTCGACGCCCGGGGAGCGGTGCAGCTGGGAGACGATGACCCTTTCGGCGCCGTTGATGATGAACTCACCGCCGCCGATCATGATGGGCAGTTCGCCGAGGTAGACCTCCTCCTCGATGGGCTGTTCCTTGTTGAGGCGCACCCAGATCCTGAAAGGGCGGCCGAAGGTGAGGCGCAGCTGGCGGCACTGGTCGATGGAATAGAGCGGCTTGCCGAGGTCGTAACGGAGGTATTCGAGGGAGTATTTCCCGTCGTAACTTTCGATGGGGAATATCTCGCGCAGGAGCGCCTCGAGGCCCATGTCCTTTCGCTTTTCGGGGGGGACGTCGCCCTGGAGGAAGTCGTCGTAACTTTTCGTCTGGATTTCGATGAGGTCGGGGACGGCAAGGAAGTCCCTGGCCCTTCCGAAATGTCTTAGATCCATTTTGCCAACCCTCGCAAAAAGCGGCCGAAAGGCGCGGGCCGACGAGTCGGGGCGTCCGATGAGCCAAGAAACGTCAGCGGAAGGAGCCCTTCCGCGAACAGGTGCGTCGACTTGCGGCGGAAATCACTACTCGAGGGCAACGACGGCTCCGGCATCCTCGAGGTCCTTTTTGATTTTGTCGGCCTCTTCCTTGGTGGCGCCTTCCCTGACGGTCTTGGGCGCGGATTCGACCAGGTCCTTGGCCTCCTTGAGGCCCAAAGAGGTGTACTGGCGAACGACCTTGATCACCTGGATTTTCTTTTCGCCGGCCTCCTTGAGGACGACGTTGAAACTGGTCTTCTCCTCGGTTGGGGCAGCGGCGGCTGCGGCCGGACCGCCCATCACGGCCACCGGGGCGGCGGCGGTGACGCCGAACTTCTGTTCGAACGCTGCGATGAAGGCGGACAGTTCCAAGAGGTTCCACTTGCTGATTTTCTCGAGGACGGCCTGCTGTTCGGCGGTCAAGGCGGCGGTCTGCTTCTCACTGACTTCGGTCATCTCTGATTCTCCTCCAACCCTAAAGTTGCCACTTGCGTTACGCGGGCGCCGAGGCCTTGTCCTTGGCCGCGGTCAGCGCGTAGAGGAACTTCCTCTGCACGGCGCCAAGGACACCGGCGAAATCGCGCATCCTGCCAGCGAGAGCCCCCGCGAGCATGGAGAGCAATTCCCGCCTGCCAGGCACCCTGGACAGCACCTCTATATCCTTAGGCGAGAGAACCTTTCCCTCGCCGAATCCGCCCTTTACGACCACGCCCTCCTGGGCCTTGGACATTGCGCCGGCCACCTTGGCGAGATCGACGATGTCGGTGCCGCCGGTGACGATGGCGCTGGGCCCGACGAAAAGCCGGTCGAGGCCGGCGATGCCGATCTCCCTGAAGGCGACGGCGGCGAGCGTGTTTTTCACGATGCGCAGCCGGGCGTTCTTGGCCTCGAGGTCGGCGCGGATCCTGTCGGCGGCGGTCGCGGCGACGCCGGTGAGGCTCAGGACCACGCAGCGGTCGAGGCCGGCGAACTCGTTCTGGAGCTCCTTGACGACGAGGGCTTTGAGTCTCTTGGACATATCTGGTCAGGCTCCTATGGCGGCGCACTCACAGGCGCGCGACGTTAATCTCCACACCAGGTCCCATAGTACTGGACAACACGACTTTCCTTATGAAAAGGCCCTTTACACCCGACGGCCGAGTGGCGGATATGTGCTCGATGAAGGCGTTGACGTTCTCGGCGATATCCTCCGGTGCGAAGGCCGCCTTGCCGACGAGGGCATGGACGCAACCGGTGGCGTCGCTGCGGTACTCGACGCGGCCGCCGAGGTACTCGCGGACGGCGCGCTCGACGTTGTCGGTGACGGTGCCGGCCTTCGGCGAGGGCATGAGGCCCTTCGGGCCGAGGACGCGGCCGAGCCTGCCGACCTTGGGCATAAGCTCGGGGTGGGCGACGGCGACGTCGAAGTCGGTCCAACCGTCGGAGATCTTCTTTATGAGGTCATCGGCGCCGGCCTCCATGGCTCCGGCGGCCTTGGCCTTTTCGGCCATTTCGCCGACGGCGAAGGCGATGACGCGCACGGACTTGCCGGTGCCCTTGGGCAGCGAGACGGAGCCGCGGACCATCTGGTCGCTGCGCTTGCCGTCGATGCCGAGGATGACGGTGACCTCGACGGACTCGTCGAACTTGGCGGTGGCGGTTTCCCTGACGAGTCTGGCGGCCTCGTCGACGGTGTACTTGCGGCCGGGCTCGATTTTCGACTCGGCGGCGACGAAACGTTTGCTGTGCGCACGCATGGAGCGCCCTACCCTTCCTCTATCTCGATGCCCATGGACCGCGCGGCGCCCTCGACGACCCTGGCGGCGGCGTCGATGTTGCGGGCGTTGAGGTCGGCCATTTTTCGCTGGGCGATCTCGCGGACCTGGGCGTGGGTGACCTTGCCGACTTTTTCCTTGTTGGGGACACCGGAGCCCTTGATGATGCCGGCGGCCTGCTTCAAGAGCGCGGCAGCCGGGGGGCTCTTCATCACGAAGGAGAACTTCTTGTCGGCGTAGACGCTGATGACGACGGGGATGATGGTGCCCATCTGGTCGCGCGTCTGCTCGTTGAACTGGCTGACGAACTGGCCGATATTGACGCCGTGCTGACCGAGCGCGGGCCCGACGGGGGGCGCGGGGGTGGCCTGCCCGGCGGGGACCTGCAGTTTTATGACGGCGATAACTTCCTTTGCCATATGGAGTTTCTCCGGCGGTCTTTAGACCGCCTCCAACTTCCAGTATTCGAGTTCCACGCGCGTGGCGCGGCTGAAGATCATGACGACGACGCGCACGAGGCCCTTGGAGGGTATGACCTCCTCGACGACACCGTCGAAATTCTCGAAGGGGCCTTCCTTTATCTTGACGGTATCGCCGACCTTGAAATCGATTTTGAGCTTGGGCTCCTCGTCGTGGGAGGCGAGCTGGCCGAGCATTTTTTCGACCTCGCGCTCCTTCATGGGGACGGGCTTGAGGTGAGCGCCGACGAAGTCGCCGATGCCGGGCGTTTCGCGGACGAGAAACCAGGTATCCTCGTCGAGGTCCATCTGGACCATGATGTAACCGGGGTAGATCTTGCGTTCGGTGACGCGCTTTTTGCCGCTGCGGATCTCGGTGACCTGCTCGCTGGGGACGACGATCTGGGCGATACGCTCTTCGAGGCCGGCCAATTTGACGCGCTTCTCGAGGCTCTCCCTGACGGAATCCTCGCGGTTGGACTGAACCCGCAGGACATACCACTGCATTGCCATATTTGTTTTTCCGACCATACGTCCGGCTAATAGAGTTTGACGAGGTGCAAGAGCCATATGAGCAGACGGTCAACGCCGTACAACAGGAAACTCATCAAGAGCACGGTGACAATGACGACGACCGAAGAGCCGAAGACGGCGCGACGGCCGGGCCATGCGACCCTGCCCATTTCGATCTCGGTTTCGATGAGGAAATCAGCGAACTTGGGCCAGTTGAGCAGCCACACGAGGGCCACGACCAAGGCGAGGAAAACAATTATCGGGACGGCCTGGGCGTAACTGACGGGATTGCCCAGGAGGCTGAAGAGCGTGCCCGTTTCGGAGAGGGAGTTGCCGAGGGCGTAGCAGCCGTAGGCTGCCAAGAGCGCCATGAGCACTCCGCAGGATATTCTGGCATACCTGCCCTGACCCGGCTTATATATCTGGAAAGCCATCGGCTGCCACCTTTGTTACCTGCGGTGTTCGGCGTGAACAGTGTGCTTACGGCAGAACCTGCAGAACTTTTTGAGTTTGAGCTTACCCGGGCCGCGGGTTTCAATTTCGGTCCGGTAGTTGCGCCGTTTGCACTCGGTGCATTCAAGCGTTGTATATTCGCGCATCGCGCGCAGTCTCCTAAGCGATTATCTTGACGACGACGCCGGCGCCGACGGTTTTGCCGCCCTCGCGGATGGCGAAGCGGAGGTTCTCGTCCATGGCGATGGGCGTAATGAGCTTGATGGTGGCCTTGACGTTGTCGCCGGGCATGACCATTTCAGTGCCGGCGGGCAGGGCCACGTCGCCGGTGACGTCGGTGGTGCGGAAATAGAACTGCGGCCTGTATCCGGTGAAGAAGGGCGTATGGCGGCCGCCTTCCTCCTTTTTGAGGACGTAGATCTGGGCGTCGAAGTGGGTATGCGGGGTGATGGTGCCCGGGGAGGCGAGGACTTCGCCGCGTTCGAGTTCGTCCTTTTCGATACCGCGCAGGAGGACGCCGATATTGTCGCCGGCCTGGCCATCGTCGAGGGTTTTGTTGAACATTTCGACGCCGGTGACGACGGTCTTTCGAATCTCGTCGCGAAGGCCGACGATCTCTATGGTATCGCCGACGCGGACCCTGCCGCGCTCGACCCTGCCGGTGCCGACGGTGCCGCGGCCCTTGATGGAGAAGACGTCCTCGACGGGCATGAGGAAGGGCCTGTCGAGGTCGCGGACGGGCTGCGGGATGTAGGCGTCGACGGCGTCAATGAGTTGATCGATGCACTTTCCGGCGGCGTCGTCCTTGCCCTCGGACTCCATGGCCTTGAGGGCGCTGCCGCGGATGATGGGGATCTCATCGCCCGGAAATTCGTAACTCGTGAGGAGTTCGCGCAGTTCGAGTTCGACGAGGTCGAGGAGTTCGGGGTCGTCGACGAGGTCGACCTTGTTGAGGAAGACGACGATCGCGGGCACGTTGACCTGACGGGCGAGGAGGATGTGTTCGCGGGTCTGGGGCATCGGGCCGTCGTCGGCGGCGACGACGAGGATGGCGCCGTCCATCTGAGCGGCGCCGGTGATCATGTTCTTGATGTAGTCGGCGTGCCCGGGGCAGTCGACGTGGGCGTAGTGACGTTTGGGGCTCTCATACTCGACGTGGGAAACGTTGATGGTGACGCCGCGCTCGCGTTCTTCGGGGGCGGAGTCAATCGAGTAGAAGTCGCGAACCTTGGTCTTGCCGATTTTTCTGTAGGCAAGCCTCATGGTAATCGCCGAGGTGAGGGTCGTCTTGCCATGATCCACGTGGCCAATAGTCCCGATGTTCAAATGGGGCTTGGTACGTTCGAAAACCTCCTTCGCCATCGTCACTCCTCCCAAAAAGTTCGAAGACCCCTCTTGATTTCAGCCACGGCCGCCACGAGTCAGGGCCATATAGCGCCGTCGGTAGGACAAAGTGGAGCTGCTGATGGGGATTGAACCCATGACCTCGTCCTTACCAAGGACGCGCTCTACCGGCTGAGCTACAGCAGCCCGTGCCAGGATACAGCACCCCCGGATTTCGAAAACGGCTTATTGTAAGCCAAAGGAGGGGTGCGTCAAGCAATTTTCTTTAGTGTTTGACGGATTTTCGGGGCGAAAATGGAGCGGGCGATGGGAATCGAACCCACACAACCAGCTTGGAAGGCTGGGGCTCTGCCGTTGAGCTACGCCCGCCAGTTACACCGAAAGCGCCCGAAGACGGCCTTTCCAATAGAAAAAATGGTGGGGAGAACAGGATTCGAACCTGTGAAGGCAATGCCAGCAGATTTACAGTCTGCCCCCTTTGGCCGCTTGGGTATCTCCCCACGCCGTCAAGAAGTCAACTGGAGCCGACGGTGAGAATCGAACTCACAACCTTCCGCTTACAAGGCGGATGCTCTACCAATGAGCTACGCCGGCGGAGTCAGGGCCAATTTGGCCCGAACAGCCCCATACTTATACCTTATTCGGCAGAAAAGGCAAGGAAGAATTGGCATTAAGGCGTGAGGGATGAGGCCTGCCGAGGCGGGTAAACGTGAGGGGCGGTAGCGGCGCAACGAGGCGCCCGTTGGGGAGGAGAGCCCTACAACAGGGTTCACGCGCGGGCTGAAAGACTGCCCCAAGGACCGGAGAGCGGAGGGCAGGCGGAAACACAGACAGGCGCCGCGAAGAAGGGGCAGGAAATTGGAGCCGGTAGGTACTCCTGCTATTGTCGCCTCTTGACGACCAAGGTGATGTCGTCCTTGCCGGTACTGCTTTCGAGGGTATCGCTGCGGGCCATGCCGTCGGGCGAAACCGCGTAAAGATTGATGCGGCCCTTCACAAGTCCTTCTATTCTGAACTTGCCTTCCTTGTCCGTCCTTGTCCGGCCGTTACCACTGTCGCAGGCTTCGACATAGGCGTCTGCGACAGGCTTGCCATTCTGGTCGATCACGACACCGGAGACCCAGGCGTCGGCGAGATCAAGACGTATGTCCCGGACGGACAGTCTCTTGCCGGCAGAGTTGGAGACCTGGATCTTGACACCATCGGGATCCGTCGCGTTGTCGTAGCCCTCTGCAAAAGCCCGGATCCAGTACCAACAGCCGTCGGGTATGGTTTTCACTTTGTAGCGGCCGTCGGCATCGGTCAGGATTTGTTCGGGTACGTCCCAAGGAGTTACATCGCGCCAGATATAGACGCGCAACCGGGCTGCGGTGAGCCCCTTGCCGTCCGGTCCGGTCACTCGCCCGACGAGGGTTACGGCCTTTGTAAGTCTCACCTTAATGGGTTTTCCGCTACTATTGATGGTCGCAACTGCCGCGATATTCCTCTCGAAATGGCGCACGACGACGTATGGTGTGGGTTGCGCCTGGGGCACGAGGAACGAGTTCGAATAGTCTATGTCAAACTCTCCATCCGGCCCGGTCTTGGAAGGTGTAAGTTGGTGCGTGGGCGCCACAGAGACCTCGGCCCCTTCGACAGGCTTTCCCGCCTCGTCGACAAGCGTGCCCCTGGCAGGCGGGAACTTTGCCGCCCAGGGGCCTAAGGCAACGAGCAATACGCAGCCCACCAGCACAGCCGCGACTGACGGTACAGGCAGAGAGACCCGCCGACGACGCGTCAACTCCCACGACATCGTTCCGAGTGCTATTTGTCCCGCCATAACTCACCTCCAGAGTGGAGTGCGCGCAATTGTCACCGACCTATGGTGAGTGCTCCGTTGTTACTATTCTAAGACAAGAGCCCTCGGTGGCGTGTAAAGAGTCTGTAACGATTGAGAAAGACGGCGCAACGGGGCGGCGGCCAGTCGGGAGGGAGCGCGGCAAGGCATGTAGAAATGATATGCAGCATACAATTGTTCATGAGTTCATGACGCGTCGTTAGGCATTGCTGTCCCGGGGGTTAGGGCACATTTAACTGTATGCTGCATACAATTAAATGTCCCCAATTAGGCCACAGCGCCTGCGGCGCAGAAAATACACGGCGGGTCAACGACCCGCCCTACTTACTTACTGAGGGGGAAGTCGGCGGAGGCGGACGGCGGTGCCGTAGGCCATGACTTCGGCGGCGTTTGCCATGATGGAAGAGGTGGCGAAGCGGGTGTTTATGACGGCGTCGGCGCCGAGTTTTTCGGCCTCGGCGGCCATGCGGCCGAGGGCTTCCTCGCGGGACTCGGAGAGCATTTCGGTGTAGCCGGTAATCTCGCCGCCGACGATCTGGGTGAAACGGGCCATGATGTCCCTGCCCACGTGTTTGGCGCGGACGGTGTTGCCGCGGACGAGGCCGAGCATCTCGGTGACTTGGTAGCCGGCGACGAAATCGGTGTTGACGACGATCATCGAAACAGACTCCCCGTTACCGCGACTGGATTTCGCCCTTGGATACGACGGTGTCGGCTATGAAGGTCACGTAGACGGCGGCGGCGCCGTCGCGGTAGGTCCACTGAGTGGCGAGGCCCCAGCCGCCGGCGGAGGCGGCGACCTCGTCGGGCATCCCCTTGGCGGAAAGGACCTGGTCGCGGCTCATGCCGACGGCGAGTTTACCTTCGGCGGCAAGGTCCTCGAGTTCGAGGGCGCGGCGGAAGATGTTGCTCTTGCCGAATTCGTCGGTGCGCCACCAGTTGCCCTGGTAGAAGACGTAGCCGAGTTCGCGGAGTTTGCCGCGGGCCTCGACATTGGAGGGGTCGAGGTTGGCGGCGGTGCGGAAGATGATGCCGGCCTGATACTTGTCGTCGAGGAAATAGAGGACGCGGTTTCCGTGCCTGATCCACGCCTGGCTGTCGCGGGCGTTCATGATGGATTTTTCGGCGGCCATGGCGCGCGTCACGAGGGTGAGGTACCTGGGATAATCGGGGTAGATCTCACGGGCCCTTCGGGCGAGGGAGTAGAGGGCGGCGTAATCGTCCTCGCGGATGAGGTCGTACTCGGCGTCGAGGCCCCTGCCGAGGAGGTTGTCGTAGTGGATTCCCGGGCCGAAGATGTCCTTGGCCTTGGCGGCGAGGGCGTAGTAATCGGCGGCGGCCTTGGGGGTCCTGCCGCCGGCATCGAGGGCAAAACCTTCCTGGAGCAACTGCTCGGAGAGCGTGGAGCCGGGGAGGAGTTCGTCGGCCGTTCGGGCGGCGTCGTAGTAGGCCTGCGGGGAACGCACGCCGTGCGCGAGGAGGTAGGCTTCGACGCCGTCGCGGACGTAATTTTCCCTGGCCCAGGGCTTTCCCAGGAGTTCGGTGGCTTTCCGGGCGACGGCGAAACGGCCCTCGTAGTCGGTGGGCTCGAGGCCCTTGACTTCGTCCTTGAGGGCCCTCATGAAGAGGGCGTCGGCGAGCTCCTGGAGGCGCTCGTCCTGAAACTGCTTGCCGGCCGAGCGGGCCCATTTGCCGGTCTCGATGAGTTTCGCGGGAGGGGCCAGGGAGTCCTTGAGGATATCGAGGACGCGCTCGCGGAGATTGGGCGCGGGTTCGATGTGCTCGATGCGGACATAGTAGGTGCTGGTGCGTTCGCGGAAGGCGGTAACGCCGTCGATCCTCAATGCGCCCCGTTCGACAAGCGCGCGGAAATCCACGTCCGAGGCGTCCTCGGGGTCTACGGCGAATATGACGCTGGAGCCCTTGAGGACGACGGCGTTGTCGATGCGGCCGGCGTAGGCGCCGTAGGTCACGACGGGCGTGCCGACGGGCATGAGCTCAGGGTTGAGCTTTTCGAGGGGGACGAAGTCCGGGGAGTCCTCGGGGCGGATGCTGGAGGCTCCGGCGGCGCACGCGAGGATCAGTACGCCGGCGACAGCAAGCGCTGGGAAGCGAGGATGTTTTCGACTTCGTCGTCGACGTTCCATCCGAGTCCTCTAAGTAGGCCCGCATCGTTGACGAGAGAGCTTGCGGCGCCATCCACGACGAGCACCCAGTGGCCACTCTCACCGGGGGCGCCCGGGTCAAGGTACATCTTGGACAACACGGCGGCGACGATGCAGTCGTCGCCTTCCTTGAACCTATAGCGTTCGAAGAACGGAGAGTCGAACGAGATCTCGACCTGTTTGCCGGCAGGGCTGAAGACCCTGTACGAGAGGGTGAGCGCGGTGGCCTTGTAGGCGGTGCCGGAGCGCCTTTGGACATTGCCGCGGATGACAACCATGCGGCCGGCGCATTGGGCGTCAAACGTCTGCTGCCAGGCTTCGGGAGAACTGTCGTACGCCTGGCGTGCGACGTCCTCGAGAGAGATGGGCAGGAGCGCGGGGCCGTCGGCACCCTCGTCGGGCAGAGAGGCGGAGTGGGCAAGCTTATAGCGGACATTGGAGAGGGCGGCCTCGACGGGGGCGGCGATGGCGGCGCCGGCGAACCACGACTTGTAAGTGGTAAGCGCACGCGTGTAAGCGGCGAGGGCGCTGTTGTAGTCGCCCCTCTGCATGGCCTGGTCGCCCTGGCTCACGTCGGAGCCGGCGTGCCTGAAGGCGCTCCTGCGCACGGCCGAGACGGAGAAGAAGACCGAGGCCAGGCCGAGGACGACGGCAATGACGCCGAGAAGGAACCTGGTGCTCCTGCGGGCGACGGAGCGCTTCCTGGTGGGGCGGAAGATGTCCTCAACGGCGGCCGCCATGCCGTGCTGGTAGACGGAGTTGCCGCAGTTGGGACAGGTCTTCACCACGACCTCGGGGTCGAGGAAGACGATCCTTTCGCCACAGATGCAGCTGGCTTCCTTCATGGAACAGTTCCGAAACCGACATCAAACCGACGGAACAAGCACGATGCGGCACGCGCGACGCCGCGACCGGCGACGCACAAATCCAGAAGCGATTATAACCAGCGGCGCGGGGAAGCGTCAAGGCCGGCTTGCCGGGCGGCCGCGGTGCAATATAATACACGCCTCAACGCACGTCACGCTTTCGTCATTTATGACGAAGCAACCGGGAGAACGGGGCACAGAAAAATGCAGGCGGCGGTGCGCAGCATAGTCCGGGCGTCGATGGCGGCGGCGAAGGAATTCTCCCCGTGGTCGAGGTCGGTCATAACCCTGGCGGTGCTGGCGTTTTTGGTCGGTGCTACGTACGTGCACAGGGCGCTCGCGACGGGGCCGCTTATCGACGAAAGGACATGGGTCGACCGAAGCCTGGCGCCGCTGTGGGGGCCGCCCTACGGCGACAACATATACTACTACGCGGTGCACCATCCGTCGTTCGCGAGGATGGTCTACGGGGGCGTGCTTCACGCGATGGGGATTTACGAGTTTGAGGCGCCGCTGGTGGACTATTCGAAGTCGGCGGAGTGGAATTTCGACCACGGCGCGATGGTGCCGCTCGGGATAGAGACGCCGCTGAGGCTGGTGAACGTGGCGTTTCTTTCGGGGATGATTGCGCTCGTGTACTTCGGCCTCAAGCGGATACTGGCGAACCGGGCGCTGGCGGCGGCGGGCTGCCTGCCGCTCATCTTCAACTCTGCGATACTCGGGGGGCCGTGCCCGTACATCGGGACGGACGCGATGCTTCTTTTCTGGCTGGCGGCGTTCTGGTTTACGTGGATCACGCTCGGCGCGAGGGGGACGTGGGGGGTGGCCGCGCTATCGGTGGTCGCGGGATTTCTCGTATCGACGAAGTTGAACGGCGCGTTTCCGGTGGCGGGGGCGTGCGCATACTACGCGGCGACGGGAAAGGGGACGCAGAGGATTATCCGGCCGCTTTTACTCGCGGCGGTGCCGCTGGCGATGTTCGTCGCAATGAACCCGATCTACCGGGCCCAGGATTTGGGGTGGGCGGTCAAGGTCGGCAAGGACGTCGTCAGGATAATGCTGGAACTGAAGGCGAAGTCGACATCGAAGGAGTGGGCGGAGTTCACGAGGGCCGAAGTGCTTCGCGAGTCGTTTCCGTACTGGTATTTTTTCATCCCGTGGGCGGCGGTGGCGGCGACGGCGCGAAGGGAGAAGTGGTTTGCACCGACGATCGTGTGGGCATCGACGGTGGTTTTCCTGAACTGGGCGCTGATATACATACCGCTTCTGAGGTATTCGGCGCCGATAAGCATGGGATTTCTGGTGGCGTTTTCGGCGACGGGCCTGACGCTTGTAGCGCGGACGTTTCGCGAGAGCGCGCTGGGCAGGGAGATCGCCGGAGGCGGCCGATGACGTTTGACCGCATAGTCACGGCAGCAGCGGCGATCGCGGGAGTGGCGGCACTCTACGGGGCATCGGTGCGGATCCTCAAAGGAAGGGCGGCTTCGGCGCTGGTGGTGCTGCCGATCATCTTCGGCATCCCGTGGGGGAAGAGGTTTCCGGCGACGGACGACGCGCTGTCGTTTTTCGCGGCGGCGGCGATAATCCGGGTGTGGCTGTACGCGCGGGAGGAGGGCGCGGGCAAGTTGAAGCGGGCGCTGGCTGGGGCGACAGCGGTGATCCTCATAAAACCCGAAGTGCTGTACCTGGCGGCGGCGGCGGCAATCATCGAGGGGTGGCACTGGCGAAGGGCCGTGGGACTGCGCTGGACGGTTCTCGCCCCGGCGGCGGTGGCGGCGGCGGGCATAGTGAGCGTGGTCGTCACGCGATTCGTGTACTCGCCGGGCTTCGCGATAGAGGGGCTCGAAGAAAGGCTCGTCCTCGGGACGGCGTGGGACGGGAGCAACTGGATATTCAGCGGGACGAACATAAGGAATTCGCTCAAGCCGGCGCTGACGTACGGGACGACGTTCTACTTTGCGCTTCTGGCACCGTTTGCGGCGCTGGCGTACAGGTACAGGAAGGAGTGGTGGTTCGGGCCGGTTTTCTGGTGGAGCGGGGTCATGCTCGCGCTGACGCTGTGGAAGGTGAGGGAACCGGTGTTTCGCGCGTGCCCGCCGATGGCGGCGGGGCTCGTAGTGGCGTTCGGGGTGACGGGCGTAAGGAGGCTCTCGGAGGAGTTTCCCGCGCTCTTGAGGCACCTGGGATGCCGGGGAGGATCCGCCGCTCAGCCGCCGACGGCGTCGTAGGCCTCCTTGAAGGCGTCGTAGGCGGTCTGGTCGAAAAGGACGAAAGTGACCTTTTCGACGGCGCTGTCGTTAAGCGCGCGAAGCGTTTCGTCCATCATGATCTCGGCGCAACGCCTGACGGGGAAGGCGGCGACGCCAGCGCCGATGGCCGGAAAGGCGATCGTGCGGACGCCGTTTTCCCTGGCGCGCAAGAAGGAGTTCTTGATGGAGTTCTTGAGGGACTCCTGGGTTGCGCGGCCACCGAGGTTCATGCTGGCAGCGTGTATGACGAAGCGGGCCTTCAGCTTTCCCGCGCCAGTTACGGCAGCCTCGCCGAGGCGAACGGGCCCGATCCTGTCGCACTCGGCCTGAATGGCGGGGCCGCCCTTCTTGCGGATGGCGCCCGCGACGCCCGCGCCGAGGATGAGTTCGGAATTGGCGGCGTTGACGATCGCATCAGCCTCGACATCGGTTATGTCACCAAGGATGATCTCGATCTTTTCTCTCATGGCGTGCTCCTGCCCCCCGCGTCTTGAATGCCGTTTGTATGGAGGCGACCCTGTACAACGAGCTCATTATAGAAAGGCCTCAACGGCGAGGTCAAGACACGACGAAAGAGAACTGCTCTGTTGAGAAGATGGCACTCGCATGATTGGGAGCACCGGAAGACCAGTTTTTTTCCAACACTGGCTGCAAGCCGCCAGCGCCACACAGCAAACAACAGGGCGG
>Ga0172362_10001599_pt1 | contig 19439 bp, 20 predicted proteins | sample LakKivs1_kivu2a2_FD_114534 | JGI IMG/M metagenome (GOLD analysis project Ga0172362, IMG submission 114534) | Sediment microbial communities from Lake Kivu, Rwanda - Sediment s1_kivu2a2 | ecosystem: Environmental > Aquatic > Freshwater > Lake > Sediment | place: Rwanda: Western Province, Lake... | reverse complement strand
TTCGCAATCAGGTGTCAATTTCAATCCGGGTATCGGCTTTGAAAGAATCGACGACTATTCTGCAACTAGAGGCGAAGTCAGATTCGGATGGCTGCCGGGCGAAAAATCAAAACTGTACAGCCATTCCATTTCCACCAGGATGATGTATTTGACCTTTATTGATGACAGATCGCTGATGTCGTTCAATAACTTTACCGGCTGGACATTCCAGACAAAGAATCAGTGGCAGGGAAATATGAACCTTGTTTATTCTGATGAAATCCTCAGGGATAGTCTCGAACTTAAAGAAAATGAAGTTTACGTTCTGCCAGATCATTACCGCTATTTTTCTTTCAGGGGCAGTCTTACCACTCCCATGTCAAAACCTTTCTTCATAATGAACCTGCTGGAAACAGGGCAGTTTTACGACGGTACACGTTTTTCTCTCGGACTGAGGCCAACCTGGAATGCTTCAAAACATTTTGAATTAGGAGGAACCTATAATATTGACTATGTCAGCTTCAGTAAAAGGAATATTAAGATGACGAATCATATCCTGGGAATAAAGGCGCTCTATATGCTTAATACGAAGTTCTCCGCCAATGCTTTCATTCAGTATAACACGGCAGTCAATGAGATAATTACAAACTTCAGGATAAGATATAATCCCAAAGAAGGAAATGATCTATATTTTGTCATCAACGAGGGGCGGAATACAAATCTTACACGCGAAATTCCCAGCCTCCCTGTTTATAACTTCAGGGCTGTTATGATCAAATATACCTATACATTCAACCTGTAACAACGGAGGCGATACAATCTATCCGGGTCTCCTGCTTTACAGGAACAGGCTGTGGATGTCATATTATTCAAGTCATGAAGGAAAGAGTTCAATTTATATTACCCGGTTAAAACTGAGTGAAATCCCTGCTTTTTAATAACTTGCAGTAAATAACAGGTCTCTTAATATTGTCATATCATGGGAATGGGAAAAATTACCCGCAGACAGGCAATAACTGCCGCATCTGCCGGGGCAGTGGGAACAATTGTGAACTTGTCGTTCAAACCATTTTTAATAGGAACCAGTGATCAGGATAAGCTCGCTATTTCGGGCGGAATCAAGGTCCATCAGGGCAGCTGGCCGGAATGGCCCGTCTGGGATAAAAGTGCTGAGGAAGGAATTTCCACAATGCTGCGTACCGGAAGATGGTTCCGCGGCAGCGGGGAACATGTCGTTGAATTTGAAAAGGCATATGCTGAACTTATGGGGATTAAACGGTGTCTTGCAACGGCAAGCGGGACAACTGCCCTTATAATCGCACTTAAGGCTCTTGGCGTGGATGCCGGCGATGAGGTGATAGTATCTCCTTTTACATTCATAGCATCATACAATGTGATCTTCATGAATAAAGCGCTACCGGTATTTGCAGATACCAACCCGGAAACCTTTCTTATAGATCCGTCAACGATCGAAGCCCGAATTACTGATCGCACGACCGCTATTCTGCCTGTTCATATCTACGGACTTCCTGCCGACATGGACAGCATTAAAGTTATAGCCCAAAAGCATAATCTGAAAGTAATTGAAGATGCATGCCAGGCATGGCTGGCAGAATATAAGGACAAAAAAGCCGGAACCTTAGGAGATGCAGGGTGCTTCAGCTTTCAGAATTCAAAAAACCTCCCGGCCGGGGAAGGCGGAGCAATAATAAGCGATGATGAGATCCTTATGGACAAATGTTATTCCATCCATAATTGCGGAAGGGCCTTCGGTTCGGTGAAAAGAACCTCCGATTACCCGATCTCAGGAACAAATTTCAGAATGCAGCAGTTCCAGGCCCTTATACTTATGTCACAGATGAAACGTATTAAAACGGATGCTGATGTCAGGCTTGCCAATGCAAAATATCTCGATACTGAACTCAGCAAGATCCCGGGCATCAGGCCGTACAAGCTGGCTCGCGGTGCGACAAGATCGGCCTATCATCTTTATCCTTTCAGGTACATAAAGGAAGAATTCAATAATGCCCCGAAGGAAAGATTCATCAGGGCGCTGAATGCAGAAGGTATACCATGTTCTTCCGGATACGGCAAACAGAATAAAGACGGACTGATTGAGGAGATGCTTAATTCCCGGGGATTCAAAAGACTCTTTTCTGAATCACGTCTTAAGCAATGGAGAGAGCAGAATATCCTCCCGCAAAACGACCTGCTGTGTGATCAGGCTGTGACATTCTACCAGAGTATTCTACTGGGCAGCAGGGCTGATATGGAAGATATTGTGAAAGCAATCACAAAGATCCGGCAGAACAGGGACTCACTTAATACATAAATGAGTCGTGCGGTCATTCAGTCGTGCGATCGTGCGATCGGACTGTCTCATGATTTAAACAAAGAACCAGGATATGTAACTCTGTGATTCTCTGTGCTCTCCGTGTCTCCGTGGTAATAATAAACTCTTAATCTGGACTCTTTTATTTATCCGTCCGTAAGTTTATTAATAAAAATTTATTAACATAAATTAAATATTTAGTTGTTTAACTAATTAATTCGTTATATCTTTGTATTGATATTATGAACTGACAACAGAAACAACTAAAAATCAAAGCCATGTCACAAGACTTGCAAAGAATTCCTGCTTTCGACGATATTGTTTTCGAGGACAGGAACAAGGATTACGGAGCTTATGTGCTCCGGAGAAAGTATAACAGGAATCTGCTGATCTCCCTTCTGGTCGCTGTAATAATCCTGACAACGGCTGTAATTGCACCATTTCTAAATGCCAAAGCACAGGAAAACAGGCAGCATCGTACAGAAAGGGAGGTAGAGCTTAAGATGGAAAATCTCGACCAGGCAAATGAGCCTGTTGCCCCTCCCGTAACTCCCCCGCCGCCGCCTGCTGATGTAATTCAACAGGCCAAATACATACCTCCGGTTGTAGTTGACTCGGTCAAGCCTGAAGAAAACATACAGCTTATGACTGCCGATGAAGCCGTGGTAGAAGTACAGAACGAGGAAGTGATTGAAGTTATCGAGGAAGTCAAGGAAGAGGTGAAGGAAGCAGAACCTGAGCCGGAAATATTCATTGTTGTGGAAGAGATGCCAATGTTCCCGGGCGGTATACCTGAACTCATGAAGTTCGTAAGTGATCACCTGCAATATCCTGAAATCGCCAAGGAGAACAATGTCCAGGGCAGGGTGACTGTCAAATTCTGTGTAACACCCACGGGGGGTGTCGACAGGGTCAGCATCTATAGCAGTGTGGATCCCGAGCTGGATGCCGAGGCAATAAGAGTTGTTAAACTGTTACCCCCGTTTAAACCCGGCAAGCAGGGCGGCAAACCTGTTTCTGTCTGGTTCTCAATACCAATAAATTTCAAGCTGAATTGAAAACAAGCCGATATCAGTTACAGACTTTGAATATCCAGCCGGCTGGATATAATATAATCAATCATATCTCCCATTCTCCCCTTCGTATTTCTTCTAAGAGGAAGGCTGAAAACCTGCAGGTGTTCAGCAAGTGAGAAAATCGTATATTTGTCATAAAAGGGACGTTAACTCATCCCGATAGATATCGGGAGGTTTAGTCCCGCCCGAGGCTGGATTACATGTGAGAGGTCACTGGTTCGATTCCAGTACTTCATACATACCTATTTTATATCTGTTAATATCATGGAATACACTGAACTTATCCGCAGACGTGAAAGCATACGTAATTACGATCCGGGCCGGCCTGTGTCGAAGAAGATCCTGGAAAAGATCCTTGATGCCGGGAGACTGGCTCCCTCAGCGTGTAACTATCAGCCATGGAAATTCATTTTAGTTTCCTCTCCTGAAATACTCGCAAAAGTAAAATCGGCTTATTCCCGGGATTGGTTCAGGGATGCACCTCATGTTCTTGTGATGCTGGGAATTAAAGACAAAGCCTGGATCCGAAGTTATGACGGATACAACTCGGTTGAAACCGATGCTGCGATAGCCATGACGCATATAATCCTGGCTGCTGAAAATGAAGGTGTGGGAACCTGCTGGATCGCTGCTTATGATCCTGAAGTGCTGAGAAAAGCAATAAATCCCGGTAAAAACCAGGTGATATTCGGGATCACTCCGCTTGGTTATCCCAGGCCGGGATTCAGAAAGTCATCAGATAAAAAGAGAAAGCCTCTGGAAGAGATTGTGGAGTTTCTTTAAAGATTTATTACTCATCCGCGTAAATCAGCGGAATCAGCGGGAAAATCATTCGTTAGTAACCCGGGTTCTTTGTGGTTTACAAAGGTTGTTGGTTGCTGGCTAAATTCGTTTTGAAATTACCCCAATCTCTCTTTTAAAGCCCTGGCATATCTTCTGCTCATAAGTACAGGATTAGCTATACCACGCAAACGGATACTGAATTCATAGTTGAACTCTTTTTCGATCTTTTCAACATAGTCCAGATTAATAATAGATGACCTGTGAATACGACAGAAGAATGTTTGCGGGAGTCTTTCATCCCACTCTTTCATGGTTTTGTAGACCAGCCCATGCCTGTTGTCGGAAGTAAACACCATAGAGTAGTCGCCTTCAGCATGGATATAAACTATTGTACTCATCTTGAGAAAGACCATTTGCTTGCCCATCAGAATGAATAACCTGTCATTATAATCAAGCGATTTATCATTTGATGCCAGGGATAACTGGACTGACTCCAGGCGGGCTAAGGAATTTTCCAGTCTTTCAGGCGAAACAGGTTTGAGGAGATAATCAAGGGCATTGATCTCAAAAGCTCTAAGCGCGTAGGCATCAAAGGCAGTGATAAAAATTACCTGCCCGGTGAACTCCACTTTGCTGAGCAGGTCAAAACCTGATTCACCCGGCATCTGGATATCAAGAAAGAGAAGATCCGGACAATGTAATTCAATAAGCTTAACAGCTTCAGTGACAGATCCTGCTTCTGCAACAACTTTGATATTTTGATGCTCCCTTAGCAGACTGAGCAGCGCTCTTCGTGCCAGCGCTTCATCATCAATAATAATTGTTTTATACTCTTTTACTGGTGTGATCATCGGTAAATTTCAATATTCACCCTGACAAAGGAAGGCTCTTTTTCGATATAAAATTTATGCATCCCCGGGTAAACAATTTCCAGCCTTTTTATCGCATTGGCAAGTCCCGTACCCGTACCTGGCATTAATTCGTTAAACCTGGCTGAATACTCAGAATCAATCCAAAAGCCTGTATTTAGAACAGAGATTTTCAGACTCTCAGGCGTTCTTACAGATGATATTTTGATACCCAGCGGCATTGGGCTGGTTTTCATTCCGAATTTGATAGCATTTTCCACAAAAGGCTGGATGAGAAAGCTTATCACAGGCATTTCCTTTGTTTCCGGATCAATGTCGAATTCGACCTGCAGGTTATCCTGGTAGCGTTTCTTTTCAATAGCAAAGTAATTTTTAAGCGCCATTAGTTCATATTCAAATGAATTAAATGTCTTGTCATTGGCAAGAAGAGAATACCTCAGGAACTCTGACAATTCATTGATCATGCTCTTTGTGGCTTTCGGATCATCATCCGCAAGAGCCCAGATGGAATTAAGCGCATTGAACAGGAAATGCGGATTAAGCTGATAACGCAGCATTTCAAGCTGAGCATTCTGTGCCAGAAAATTAGCCTGAATGGTACGATCCTGCTCATCTTTCAGGTTAAGCCAGAAATTGATCCCGAGATAGAGTGTGCTCCAGCCGCAGATCACAAGAAATATAATCAGCATGTTCGCTGAAAGAAACGTTTTAACCAGAAAATCTTTCAGTATTTGTATCTGTACGGTTTGAGACTGTTCAGGATTAATGTACAATGGCAGGCATACCAGATTATGAACTATGTATACCAGCAGGGTAGATGTGAATGCAGATAAAAAGACAAAAAGCAGGAAACGTGTTATGGAGGTAATTTGTTTCAAACGGGATTTGTAAAACCATCGCAGTATAATAGTTGCAATGAATCCAAGGAGATAATACGTGTAAACTACATAAAAATAGTGCCAGGAGACAAGCTCGCTACGGTCATAAATATAAGTTAATAGTGATATTCCCAGCCATCCTCCTGTGTTTAATATCCAGAACAGGTTATTCTTTTTAAGTGATCTGAGATTATGAAAAGCAATATTCATCTGTCAGCGTAAGCACCCTTACGTAAAATTATGGTAAAGTTATGAAACTGAAAGCTTAAAAGCCAGCCGTTCAACCGGCAGATTGGCCGGAAAACGAATTTATGATTCGCCCGGTCATTTTATTACTTAGGTTTAAACATATATTATAAAGAACGTATAACTTAAATAATTACAATTATGCATATTAAAATCAAGGGGCATCAGAATTTTACTCAAAAAGCAATCAGTAATGCTGGCTCTTCGTTTATCCAGTTTCCGGTGACAAGGATCGTGATTGCCCTGCTGTTTATCGCTCCTGCCGTAGCCTTTCATAATGTATTGGCAATTACTGTGCTGGAAAAAGTAAGCGGGCTTGCCGGTGATATTATCTACTTTATTGAGACTCTTCTTTTTATTTTGTTTATTTCTTTTCTAAACAGAATCTATACCAGGGTCATCGAAGGAAGGAAGTCGCTGGAGTTTGACTTCAAGGGAGGCTTTAAGGAATTCAGTACAGGTGCAGCTGTGGGAGCCACCCTGGTTACTGTAATGATCATATTGCTGGTTTTATGCAGATTCTACAGCATTGAGAAAGTAAATAAACCATACATCCTGCTATATGGAGTGTTTCGTTACGGGTCAGGAGCTTTTCTCGAAGAGGTTATATTTACTATTATAACATATAAGCTGGTTGAGGAGCTTATAGGAACAAAATGGTCTGTTATTTTAGTGTCATTACTCTTTGGACTGGCTCATACCGGTAATGATAATATTTCCTTGCAAAATCTTCTGCTGATGAGCCTGTCACATGTTTTAGTCATTGCCTCTTATATATTCACCAGGAGAATATGGATGATCTGGGCTATACACTTCAGCTGGAACTATTTTCAAACTGCAATATTCGGGTTAAGCAATTCAGGAATGGCACAGGGAGGATTTATAACGCCGGTTTTATCAGGTCCTGATTGGTTCACCGGTGGCGGTTACGGGATTGAAGCATCATATATTTCAGTTACACTGAATTTGATTGCAGGGTTATTAATATTATGGCAGGCAGTTAAATCAGGACAAACAATAAATCCATTATGGATCAGAAATAAAGTGAAATAGGTGTACGGCTATAATAAACTTATTTGATGTCAGACTGGATTGCGTATAAAAGAATCTTACTTCTGGTGCTTTCAGGAATTATCCTGTATTTATTGTTCACATCGGCTACCAGGATTTTATTAATTGATGAAATTGATCCCTCCGGGCGGGAATACGGTGAAATTATTCAATTCACAGAAAAAAGGATCAATCAGCTGATGCCCCAGCCTGCATTCACTTTGCAACATAAACGTCCTGTATTGCCGGGCTTCCAGACCTAAATTGACTCTCTGTTTAAAGATTTATCTTTTCTGGTTTCTACTCATAATCTGACAATTACAGTACCCTGACAGATTACAGCCCAAAAAATACATTAAAAAATTTGGAAATAAAAGCAGTTTGTAATAACTTTGTAATTACGTATTAATTGATAATGTCATGGAAGTATCAGTAATAAAAATTGGTAATTCGAGGGGGATAAGGTTCAGTAAAACCATTATCGAGAGATATAATATTCGTGATACTGTAGAAATGATTCTGGATAAAGGTCATATCATAATCAAACCACTTGCAAAACCAAGAAAAGGTTGGGATAAAGCATTTATGGAAATGCATGTAAATGGAGACGACAAATTGATTATGCCCGACATTTTTGAAGAAGAAAACCTTGACGAATGGAGATAAGGCAGTACCAAATCATCCTGGTAAATCTTAATCCAACTATTGGAAGTGAGATAAAGAAAACAAGACCATGTATTGTAATCTCACCTGATGAAATGAACAACAACTTAAGGACTGTTGTAATAGCTCCAATGACAACAAGTTCTAAAAACTATCCTACCCGAGTTGAGATAAAACATGACAATAAGATTGGTTGGACAGTGCTTGATCAAATTAGGACAATAGATAAGCAGCGTATTATCAAGGATCTTGGGAAACTATCAAGACCTGAAATTAAAGAAGTAAAATCTATCCTAAAGGAGACTTTCGTAGATTAAATAAAAAGCTAAGGCTAGCAACGCCGGTTAAAATTAATAAACTTCCCGTTGTTCGGGAGTGATTGCCACCACACTCGTTCCCGCATTGTCCTCCGAAGCTTCGCGCAGGAGGGCTCCCACTCTCACTCTGTTTGTTGACCCACCTGGGCTTCCCGACGATTCCTCACTTCGTTCGTCATGTCGGGACAGGCTTCTCGCCCAGTTCCATCCCCGCCCTCTCCCACTCTCCCCCTCCCGCCCTCAACAAAAAACACCGCCTCTCGCGGTGTTTTTTGTTGACCCACCTGGGCTCGAACCAGGACTCTGCGGAACCAAAATCCGACGTGTTGCCAATTACACCATGGGTCAATATTCACTGAATTGACGCTGCAAAATTAATAAAATTGTTTCAGGATTATTATAACAGCCTGAGCAGATCAGCATCAGACTTCTTTCTGATACACCTGCCTGTACAGGTTCCTGTTCATGTTATTAACCTCAATAATGGTAAACGGACATTCCACAAGCGACCGGAGTATATAACCCAGCTCACGCATGTCTTCATCACCCCTCTCATAATACCAGTTGATAAATGCTTCATCTAACCTGCAGGTCATCTCCGACAGATCACGAAGAAAAATGTACAGGTATTTCACCGACCCGGTATTCACATAATCAAATCCCAGGTCAATCCTGATAGCTCCCGGTTCTGCCTTTGCCCTGCCTGATACCCAGGTGTGAACCGGTTCGTAAAACAGACCCGGATTCTCAATTATAGACCGGCCCATAATAAATATCCTCTCCTTTTCAAGTACAACCCAGGGAGACCTTTTGGTAGGTTCTATATTTAATTTCTCCGGATACATCCTCCAGACTTTAATCAGAATTTATGACTTCATTATTTCTGCCTTCAACAGAAATAAAACCATTGTCTTAATTTTTTTCTGAAGTCTGTAAAATTAGGAAAAGAGGTAAATTATGCAAATTTATTTTGCGACATCCTGATTGAAAAGTGTTGGTTCAGGTTCTTCCCACAATGTGGGATGCTCATCCTCAAACCTTTTCAGGATTGCTTTCATTACTGTCTCTCTCAGAAATTCGGATTTGTTCTTCACCCTGTACCGGCTGCAGTAAATACCCAGAGCCTTCATCTCCCTGTTGTTCAGCATAACAGAAAGTCTGTTTGTGCGCCTTAACCGGTCCTCTTTATATACGGAGTGCCTCAACAATACAGATAATCTGATTTCAAGGCTAAATTATGAAATCACAGCGTCCCTTCAACTTACTGATTCTGACTGTTTTTTAACAGAAAATGAAAACCAGCTCGTATCTGGCTGGTTTTCTGATTGTTGGGATATTGACAACTTTATCTACCCCAGTCCCGCTGAAGTGGGTTTATAGCCCCCCTTTAGGGGGGATGGGGGGTCGGCGCGGTTATGCCTTCCCTGCACTCCCAAGCACATTGATGATCTTATGCTTGTAAAGCTCCTTCAGCTTGTCACGGGCAGGACCAAGGTAATTTCTCGGGTCAAATTCACCTGGTTTTTCAGCAAAAACCTTGCGGATCGCAGCTGTTACAGCAAGACGGCCGTCGCTGTCGATGTTTATCTTGCAGACCGCGGAACCTGCTGCCCTTCGCAGCTGGTCCTCTGACACGCCTGCCGTATTTTCCATTTTACCGCCATATTTATTGATCTCGTCCACTATATCCTGCGGCACCGACGATGCGCCGTGTAGAACAATTGGGAATCCGGGAATTCGTCTTTCACACTCTTCAAGAATGTCGAAACGCAAAGGCGGAGGGAGCTGCCCCGGTTTTACCTTGAACTTGAAAGCTCCATGAGAGGTTCCAATGGAAATAGCCAGGGAATCAACGCCTGTTTTTTTCACAAAATCTTCAACTTCTTCAGGTCTCGTATATGATGAATGCTCTGCTGATACTTCATCCTCAATGCCGGCAAGAACGCCAAGTTCACCTTCAACAGTAACATCGAACTGACGGGCATATTCGACGACCTGTTTGGTCTGCCTTACATTTTCCTCATAAGGGAAATGCGATCCGTCTATCATTACAGAGGAAAAGCCTGTTTCTATGCACGATTTGCAGGTTTAAAAAGAATCACCATGATCGAGATGCAATACAATGGGGATCTGATACCCCAGCTCTTTTGCATATTCCACTGCTCCCTTGGCAAGATATTGCAGTAAAGTCTGATTTGCATATTTGCGAGCGCCTTTTGAAACCTGTAGTATCACCGGAGATTTCGTCTCCACGCAGGCACTGATAATTGCCTGCAACTGTTCCAGATTATTGAAATTGAAAGCCGGGATAGCATATCCTCCCTTCACGGCTTTCCTGAATAATTCTCTTGAATTGACCAGGCCTAAGTCCTTATAATGTAGCATAATTTATTGTTTTTGATTAAGCTGCGCAAGATAATTATTTTAGCTTTGGCGTCAAAATATTTGATAAAAAACTGATATTATCTATCTTCGTAAGCTCTTTTAAAGAGGACTGTACTGATAAAATTTATGCGGATGCAGCGTGATGTTTTATTTAAGTATTTGCAATTGAATGCCATGAACCATCGTTTTAAACCAATTAGAATCAAATGAAAAAGTTCCTGAGTTTAGTTTTGGCTGTCATATTATCAGCCGGGGGATTCATATTTTCCCAGCAGAAGGAATGGTCGCTTGAGGAATGCATCAGGTACGCGATAGACAACAACATTCAGATCAAGCAGCAGGTCCTTCAGACACAGGTCCGGGAAAACACACTTGAGCAGTCAAAACTTAATCTTCTGCCTACGATTAACGGGAGGGCGGATCATAATTACTCGTTCAACCGCACGCTCGACCAGACAACCTACCAGTATGTTGACCAGAACGGACAATCAAACCAGTTTTATCTGGGAGGGAGCCTGAATCTTTTCAACGGCTTACAGAACTATAATACGATAAAGAAAAATAAATATCAGCTTACGGCAAGCGAGCTCGATCTCCAGAGTATCAAGGATAATATCTCGCTGAATATCGCTCTTGCTTATCTCCAGATAATTCTTAATAATGAACTGGTTAAAGTAACAGATAACCAGCTTCAGATCACAAAGCAGCAGATTGAGAAAACCCGGAAAATGTTTGATGCCGGAAGCATTGCAAAGGGAAACTTACTTCAGATAGAAGCCCAGGCTGCCAGCGAAGAGATGCAGCTGATCAATATGAAAAATCAGCTTGACATCTCATATCTCACTCTTACCCAGATGCTTGAACTACAGTCTCCGGAGGGATTCAGGATAGTTACACCGGAGATCTCCATTGATACCAATACCGTTATCTCCGGAAAAGTCGATGAAATCTTTGCACAGGCACAAGGACTGAGACCTGAAATAAAAAGTGCGGAACTGAACCTGACCTCAAGCGAAATGGACCTTAAAATTGCACAGGGAGCAAGGAGCCCGAGACTTTCAATGAGTCATTCGATGAGTACAATGTATTCCAATATCAGGAAAAAACTTTTAGGTGTTGACCCGGTAACCTTCCAGCCGGAATATGGAGAATATCCTTTTCCCGACCAGATCAGCGACAATCTAAACTACGGATTTGGATTCTCCCTGACACTTCCGATACTCAACGGTTGGCAGGTAAACAAGAATATTGCTAACTCAAGGATCAATATCGACAATTACCGTTATAATCTTGAAGGAGAAAAGAAAAAACTGTATAAAACCATTCAGCAGGCATATGCCGACGCTGTTGCTTCACTGAAAAAATATGCTGCAAGCATGAAAGCAGTTGCCTCCATGGAAGAATCATTCAGGTATACTGAACAGAAATTCAATGTCGGCATGGTTACACCTGTTGATTATAATGCTGCCAAAACACAGCTGTTAAACGCCCAATCGGACATGTCGCAGGCAAAATATGAATTCATTTTCAAGATAAAAGTCCTTGATTTTTACAAAGGCTTGCCGCTTAATCTTAACCAGTAATAAAACAGTTAACAGAAACAGAACACAATATCATGAAAAGCAATAAGATACTTAAGGTCCTGATCATTGCAGTACTCGTACTTCTCGTATTCGCGATCATTGGAAAGAAAGCCGGATGGTTCGGCAAAGCCCTTACTGTAAAGGTAGCTGTTGAATATGCGGAAAGACGGCAGATTATAGAAACAGTCACTGCAAACGGCAAGATTCAGCCGGAGAAAGAAGTAAAAATAACTCCCGATGTTTCCGGAGAAATAGTGGAGCTTTTACTGAAGGAAGGTGATCATGTAGAAAAGGGACAGCTATTACTGAGGATCAAGCCCGACATCTATATTTCGCAGAGGGACAGATCTCTGGCAGCAATAAGCTCGGCACGTGCACGTCTTACCCAGGCAGAGGCGCAATTCACCCAGGCAGACCTGTCATTCAAAAGGACAAGTCAGCTTTTCGAGGAACAGACCATATCAAAGTCTGAATTTGAACAGGCTGAGGCTTCATTCAATGTGGCCAGAGCCGAAGTGGATGCAGCAAAGTATTCCGTGACAAGCGCTGAGGCTTCACTGAAAGAAGCAAACGAAAACCTGGTTAAAACTTCAATATATGCCCCCATGACAGGAACAGTTTCGATGCTGCTTGTTGAGCTTGGAGAACGAGTAGCTGGAACAAATCTTATGGCAGGAACGGAAATCATGCGTATCGCAGACCTGTCGCGCATGGAGGCCCGGGTTGAGGTAAATGAAAACGATATTGTAAGAGTAACCCTCGGGGATACAGCTCTTATTGAGGTGGATGCCTACCTTGACAAGAAATTCAAGGGCATTGTAACCCAGATCGCCAATTCAGCCAAAACAACCGGAGTATCTGCCGACCAGGTTACTAATTTTGACGTGAAAATCTTCATCCTTCCTTCTTCATATGAATCTCTTGCAATAAAAGGCAATAATCCTTTCCGGCCGGGAATGTCATGCACTGTGGATATACAGACAGAATTCAGGTCGGGTATAATTACTGTTCCTATCCAGGCGGTAACTACCAGAACCGATACTACAAATGTTTTGAAAACCTCATCTGAGGAAGAAATCAGAACGCTTGTGTTTGTCTCTGAGGGTGAATATGCTCTTGCAAAAGATGTCACAACAGGTATCCAGGATAATAATTATATTGAAATCCTGACAGGTATCCCTGACAGTGCAAAGGTGATATCAGCCCCATTCAGTGCAATCAGCAAGAAATTGTCAGACAGTACCCTTATCGAGATTGTGAAAAAGGAGGATCTTTATTCAGAGAAATAGGCTGAGATAATCCCGGAGATTAAATGATACTCTGTATTGAAACTGCGACATACATTTGTTCTGCAGCCCTGTGCGACAGAAACGGGATCATTGATCTAAGGGAAAACACGGAAGGAAGGTCGCATGCATCTCTTCTGACGGTATTCATCGATTCGCTGCTGAAAGAACATAGTGTCGGAACACATGACCTTGAGGCTGTTGCGGTTAGCAAAGGCCCGGGATCATATACAGGACTGAGGATAGGCGTTTCAGTCGCGAAGGGTATTGCCTACGCCTCATCAATCCCCCTTATTGGCATCAATACAACCTTTTCCATGTTCTGCGGTTTTTTACCATTGGCAAAGGAAAAATACGGGATCAGGGGCGGCGAGCTTTTCTGCCCGGTGCTTGATGCCCGCAGGATGGAAGTGTATTACAGTATTTATGACGGTGACGGTAAAACGGTTAAGGAAACCTGCGCGGAAATCATTGACGTCAATTCTTTCAGCCAGTATCCTGAATCATCTGTAATTTATATATTCGGGGAAGGTGCCGCCAAATTGAAAAAAACGGTAAAGCACTGTAATATAATCATTCATGAAGACTTTAAAATCTCGGCAGCTTTCATGAAAGCCCCTGCTTATGAATCCTTTAACAATGAACATTTTGAGGATACGGCATATTTTGAACCTTTTTATCTCAAGGATTTCCTGACCACCAGACCTGTAAAAAACATTCTTGGAAAATAATTGGTCCCTGATTTGCGATAGATATAACCAGAGATGAAACACCTGCTCTTCATGACCTGTTTTTGTTTCCTGTCACTGTTCCAGGGAAGAGGCCAGAATTCTGCCTATCAGCCCGGCGAAAAAGTCGACTACATAATTCATTACGGGGTAATAACAGGAGGTTTGGGAACACTGACACTCAATAAAGATTCGCTGGATGGAAGGGAGATGTGGCATTCAGTACTGGTAGCAAGAACAACTGGGCTCGCTGATGCAATTTTCAGATTAATCGACATCTATGAAAGCTATATCGATCCCAGGACTGAGCTGCCCGTAAAATCTGTAAGGAATGTCAGCGAAGGAAGGTACAGAAGATATAATATTGTTCTCTTTGATCACACAACCAGAAAGGATTCGGCGATACTTACCAGCGATCTTACGGGGATACATATCACACAGAAAGGAATACATGATATACTTTCATGCTTCTACTGGTTCCGCAATCATATTCTTCCCGATATCGGGAAATATAAGCCCGGAGACATGATAACCACCATGACATGGTTCACGGATGAATTATATCCGATAAGGATGAAATATTACGGTCTTGAAGAGGTGAAAACCAGGGCAGGAAAAATCAAATGTTACAAATTCAATCCCGTGAGTGAAATAGGCCGGCTTTTCAAAACCCAGGAGGATATTACATTCTGGTTCTCGGCGGATAAAAATTTTTTACCTGTTAAAATCCGATTTGATATCTTTGTGGGAGCGTTTATGGTTGAGATGACAAATTATGAAGGATTAAAATATCCGCTCGATATTAAAAAGAAATAAATATATTTATCAGGTATACTCTTAAAACTTTATGGCAACCACAGCAGATTTCAGGAACGGACTGGTCATTGAATTCAATAATGATCTTTATACGATTATTCAGTTTCAGCATGTAAAACCCGGCAAGGGACCGGCATTTGTAAGGACTAAACTAAAGAACATCAAAACCGGCAGGGTGATTGACAATACATTCAACTCCGGTGTCAAGGTCAATGTGGCAAGGATTGAGAGACGGCCTTACCAGTATTTATACAAGGATCATGTAGGGTATTATTTCATGCACCACGATACATTCGAGCAGATTCATGTGGAGGAGCATGTGATAGATTATCCTGAATTCCTGATGGAGAACCAGAATGTGGAAGTTGTTGTTCATGCAGATTCAGATACTGTTCTTTCCGTTGAGCTGCCCCAGTTTGTAGTTATGGAGGTGGTATATTCAGAACCCGGATTAAGGGGGGACACAGCAACCAACACCTTTAAGCAGGCAAAGCTGGAAAACGGATCAACCATAATGGTCCCGCTTTTCGTAAATACCGGGGACAGGATAAAAATAGATATCCGCGAAAGAGCATACATGGAAAGGGCAAAAGGATAAACGTAAATGGAGAGCAGGAAGATACCGAATGACAGGCTAAAGATATCCAAATTCAAGCTGGATTCGCTGCTCGATATTACCCTGTCGATCAACGCGAACCTGCCTACTGAAGTTCTGCTCACAAAATATGAATATATCCTCCGTGAAAATCTCGGAATCGGCAAAATCCTTATTTTCAAGCGTTCCGTGAACTGGGAATGCCTGCTTAACGGCGGATTCCCTAAACCTATGGAAAAGATCGATGTAGAATCACGCCTTCTCCGGTTTGATGAGATCACATATGTTTCACCTGACATGGGATTTGAAGGGGTCGATATCATAGTTCCTGTTTTCAATAACAATGTTCACCTTGCATTTCTTTTCATAGGTGATATTGAAGAAGAAGGCGAAGGAATGAGCCCTGTTCTAAAGCACCTTAACTTCATCCAGACCATATCGAGCATCATCATTGTTGCGATCGAGAATATCAGGCTTCATAACGAGAGCCTGCGGCAGGAAGCGCTGAAGAAGGAGCTCGAACTTGCAGCCAGGATGCAGAAGATGCTCATCCCGGATAACAGGCATATGCCCAAAAACCCGAAATTCATTGTTACCGGGTTCTATCACCCTCATTATGAGGTTGGCGGCGATTATTATGACTGCCTGAAACTGTCGGATACAAAGACCGGATTCTGCATTGCAGACGTTTCCGGGAAGGGAATATCGGCTGCCATCCTAATGTCAAATTTCCAGGCAAGCCTCAGGGCTTTATTCACTGCCGAAACTGACCTGGAGCTTCTGATTCATAAGCTTAATACCATCGTGGTCAAAAACGCAGCAGGCGAGAAATTCATAACCTTTTTTATTGCCCGCTACGATGACAAAACGAGGATACTTGAATACATAAATGCGGCCCATAATCCGCCCGTTCTTTACAACACCGAATCAGGCGATGTTAAGCATTTCGGGGCTTCATGCGTGGGAATAGGCATGCTTGACGATATACCTGTTGTTAAAAAATCGGAAATCCTAATTACCGGATATTCAAAAATAGTCTGTTATACCGATGGGCTGTCGGAGCTGAAAGGTGATGACGGAAATGATATAGGAACAAAAGAGATAATCCGCCATATAGCTAACAAGGAATCCGTGGAGGGTAATATCCAGGCAATGATCAAAGCGCTGGGGATACCGGATAATAATCCCTATATGTTCGATGATGTTTCAATCATCGCAGCCGATATAAAATAGCTTCATACCGCCCTGATGATAAAATAGTTTTTCTTTCCTTTCTGAACAAGCAGATATTTTCTGTTTAGCAGATCATCCCTGCCGATCCTGATTTCCGGATCTTCGATCTTCACTTTATTAAGACTTACCCCTCCGCCCTGAACCATACGCCTGAGTTCTCCCTTTGAAGGAAAAACGCCGGAATGTTCTGTGCAGAGAGAGGAGAAGGAAATTGTGTTTATGATTATTTCTTTTTTAACGTCAAAAGCCGGTACTCCTTCAAAAACTGACAGAAAAGTTTTCTCATTCATTTTCTTTAGGGATTCCGTGGTTCCTTTCCCGAAAAGTATCTGTGATGCTTCAACTGCAGATTCGTATTCTGCACGGGAATGGACCATTACAGTGACCTCCTCCGCGAGGCGCTTCTGAAGAATCCTTTCATGAGACGCCTTATTGTGTTCAGTGATCAGGCTTTCGATCTCCTCCCGTCCCAGCAGGGTAAATATCTTTATATATTTTGCGGCGTCTTCATCCGACACGTTGAGCCAGAACTGGTAAAATTGGTACGGTGTGGTTTTCTCAGGATCGAGCCAGACGTTGCCGGATTCTGTTTTTCCGAATTTTGATCCGTCGGATTTTGTAATAAGAGGACATGTAAGTGCGAAGGCTTCTCCTCCAGTCTTGCGGCGGATCAGTTCGGTGCCTGTGACAATATTTCCCCACTGGTCGGAACCGCCCATCTGAAGGCGACATCTATACTCATTATACAAATGAAGGAAATCGGTACCCTGGACCAGCTGATAGGAAAATTCGGTAAATGACATGCCTTCTTTAGCATCAGCGCCCAGTCTCTTTTTTACCGAATCTTTGGCCATCATGTAATTTACGGTTATATGCTTTCCAATCTCCCTTATAAAGCCGAGGAATGAGTATTTCTTCATCCAATCGTAGTTATTTACCATGATTGCCCTGTTTTTCCTGTCCGACCCGAAATCAAGGAATTTTGCCAGTTGTTTTTTAATGCCTTCCTCGTTCTGTCGCAGAGTGTTTTCATCAAGCAGATTACGCTCGTCCGATCTCCCTGAAGGATCGCCGATCATTCCCGTGGCGCCTCCTACAAGAGCTATGGGTATATGACCTGAACGCTGGAAATGAAGAAGAAGCATTACCTGTACCATATGGCCTATATGCAATGAATCGGCAGAAGGATCAAAACCTATATATCCCGTTGTGATTTCCTTTTCAAGCAGTTCCTGGGTTCCAGGCATGATATCGTGTATCATCCCCCTCCATCTCAGTTCTTCAACAAAATTCATATATGATATTTTAGGGATGCAAATATAGCAAACAGGTTCAAATAGTCACTTCGGCTGGTTTTTCTTCCTGTACAGGTTCAGGTTTCTTCTTGAATCTGTCGAAGCTCTGGTTAAAATTCCCCTCGCCGATTATTGGGAATATTGCAGGTGCTATGTCGGATACCGGATTATAGAATCTTGAGCCCTCAATTGCTTCCCGCGGAAGGAAATGACGGCGGGCATCGATGGCATTCAGTACACAGAAAATAACACTGAGTATGAGGACTGATTTAATAAATCCGAAAACCATTCCCAGTATTCTGTTAAGGAATCCGAGTGCTATGGCATCTATGAGCTTATCGGCAATTATACCGATAAAATGAATTATCACAACGATAATCCCAAAAGTAACGATGAAAGCTATTATACCGACAAACTGGCCTGTCATATCAAACCATTCATAAAGCTTGGCTGCCGTGAATGAAGAAAATTTGATTGCCCCCCATATACCCAGGATCAGTCCTGCTAGTGAGGCAACTTCCTTCACGAGTCCGTTGGTAAAGCCGCCTATTATTGACAATATCAGAAGAACCACTATTATCAGGTCGATCCAGTTCATGGTTTGGTCAATATATCATTAATAGTTTTTTGTCTTGCAGTCTTGCAGTCTTGCAGTCTTTTTCTGTAAATTTAAGGATTATTAATTTAAATCGTGCTAAATGGGAACAATCAAAAATTTTGAAGATTTAGACATATGGAAAATGTCAAGAGGGCTGGTTAATCTTATTTATTCAGATTTCAAGAAAAATCGTGATTTTATCTTTAAGAATCAGATAACCAGTGCTGGGATTTCTTCGATGAACAAAATTTCTGAAGGATTTTGCAGGAGCAGTGATGCAGAATTGCGACAGTTTTTAAATATTGCAAAGGGTTCGGTAGGTGAAATAAAGAATATGTATTATATTGCTGAAGATCAGGAATATGTATTACCAGATGCAGCAAATGAAAGAAGGAAGAAATGTCAAATGCTTATGAATGGGATAAGCAGTTTTATAAGATATCTGAAGTCTGGAAAATAAACGACTGCATGACCGCATGATTGCACGACTGCATGACTTCCAAATATATACTGACAATCTGCTGGTGGTTTGAAAAGCCAAAAAAAAACAATAATTTTGTCCAACTTATACCGGTCCTATAGTTCAATGGATAGAACGGAGGTTTCCTAAACCTTAAATCCAGGTTCGATTCCTGGTGGGACTACAGAGATTTAAGTAATGCTCTTTTTAATTTGCTGCATTTTATGTGTTCCGTTAATTTTTCCGTTTATGCCATTGTAAGCATGA